>Ga0160472_100022_pt1 | contig 329165 bp, 318 predicted proteins | sample HID1973M_E11MG_FD_108267 | JGI IMG/M metagenome (GOLD analysis project Ga0160472, IMG submission 108267) | Enriched mosquito-associated microbial communities from UW Madison campus, WI, USA - HID1973M_E11 MG | ecosystem: Host-associated > Arthropoda: Insects > Digestive system > Unclassified ... | reverse complement strand
GCAGCAGAAACGAAAAAAGCGCCTGAAAGGCGCTTTTCTCTGAATTGGTGGGTCGTGCAGGATTCGAACCTGCGACCAATTGATTAAAAGTCAACTGCTCTACCAACTGAGCTAACGACCCGATGTCGCTTACAACCGCTCAAACAATCCGTTTCAAATTATCATTCAAAACAAACACAGTTTGTTTATTAGATGGTGGGTCGTGCAGGATTCGAACCTGCGACCAATTGATTAAAAGTCAACTGCTCTACCAACTGAGCTAACGACCCATCTAAGGTTGTGAAGCAATGCTGAAGTCATCTCTTAAGGAACATGTCCGGAGAAGATGGTGGGTCGTGCAGGATTCGAACCTGCGACCAATTGATTAAAAGTCAACTGCTCTACCAACTGAGCTAACGACCCATCTTCAGGCTTACCAGACACATCTGCAATGTGTCCCGGCAACGGCGGCATATATTACTGATTTACCGAGGTAGCACAACCCTTTTTTCTTTAAAAGGGTTTGATTGCTCACCTTTCATTCGGCAAGACCAGAAATCAAACGATATCCGGTCTGACCTGCAACAATTACAATCCAGAAAGACGTTTTTGTGCTTGTTTAGCCGACTCGGTGTTCGGATAAAGTTTGATCACCTGCTGGAAAACGGCTTTGGCTTTTGCCGTGTCGTTTTTCTCTTGCATGATGACGCCAACCTTAAGCAACGCTTCTGAAGCCTTAGGTGATTTTGGATAATTCTTTACCACGGTGGCGTAATAATAAGCGGCGTCGTCCTTTTTCCCTTTGTTGTAAAACAACTGGCCTAGCCAATAATTGGCGTTAGGCTGATAGGTGGAATCAGGGTAACGCTTTACCCATGCCTGAAGCGCGGTAATTGCCTGGTCGTACTGTTTTTTCTCAAGAATCAACGCAACCGCAGCATTGTAATCGCTATTTGCATCGCCGCTTTGTACAGGCGCGCCTGTAGAGGCCGCTGCGCCCGTATCAGCGCCTGTGCTAGCTGCGGCAGCAGAATCAGCGTTCGCATCACCAGCCGCCGCCTGTTGCCCGCCATTGCTATTGCTGCTCAGACTGTCGATCTGTTGATAGATCTGTTTCTGACGCTCAACAACTTGGTTCAACTGATAGGTGTTTTGCTGGATTTGCCCACGCAGCGAGTCAATATCGCTTTGATTGTCGCTCATTTGCTGCTGCAGTTGTTGCAGAAGCTGAGCCTGAGCATTCGAGATTCGTTCAAGAGTGGTGACACGGTCTTCGACCGAGCCGGAGCCAACGCTACTGATTGACGCTTGGGCATTAGCGGCCCAAGGGACCGCTACGCCAATCAGTAACGACAGACTCATTAGATGACGTCTGAAGTTACTAACCATGTGATTCTCTTAGTAGACCAGAACTGCACGACGGTTTTTAGAATAAGCTGATTCGTCATGACCTAAGACGGCTGGCTTCTCTTTACCGTAAGAAACGATAGACATTTGGTCAGCAGAAACGCCTTTACCTTGCAGGTACATTTTAACGGCGCTAGCACGACGCTCGCCCAGGGCGATGTTGTATTCCGGCGTACCGCGCTCATCCGCATGACCTTCGATGGTCACTTTGTATGATGGGTTGCTACGCAGGAAAGAAGCGTGCTGATCCAGCATCTGAGCGTAATCAGACTGAACGTCATATTTGTCCAGGCCGAAGTACACGATGTTGTTCTGCTGCAGCTGTTGCATCTGCAGACGCGCTTGCTCGTCAGAAGACATGTTGCCGCTGCCGTTTGCGCCAGCACCGTAAGCACCATCAGCGCCGCCCATGCCGGTCTGATCGTTGTTGTTGTTTTTGTGTGAGCTACAAGCCGCTACAGCCAAAACCGGCAGAGCCAGCAGTAAACCCTTCAGCACTTTGTTCAGTTGCATTTCTTAAATCCCGTTATTGTTTATTGTTTGTGATGCCTGTTTTATCAGGCATTACAGATACGGCGACCAGGCAGGAAATTTGACCTGTCCATCAGTAGCCGGAAGACGCGCTTTGAAACGTCCGTCGGTTGAAACCAACTGCAACACGGAACCCATCCCCTGAGTAGAGCTATAGATTACCATCGTGCCGTTCGGTGCCAGGCTCGGCGTTTCATCCAGGAACGTGTCCGTTAACGTTTGAACGGCTCCCGTTTCCAGATCTTGTTTGGCGACGTGTTGAGCACCACCGTTGGTGCTAATCATCACCATAGATTTGCCATCAGTAGCGACGTCCGCATCCTGGTTCTGTCCACCTTCCCAGGTAATACGCTGCGGCGCTCCGCCATTAACGCCAATCTTGTAAATTTGTGGTGCACCCGCCTGATCGGAGGTATAAGCCAGCGTCTGGCTATCCGGGAACCAGGTAGGCTCGGTGCTGTTGTAGCGACCATCGGTCACTTGACGTGTCTGACCAGACGCTAAATCCATCACATACAGGTTAAGGCTGCCGGTTTTCGACAAGGCGAAAGCGAGCTTAGAACCATCAGGAGAGAACGCTGGCGCACCGTTGTGACGTGGATAAGAAGCAACCTGACGGATTGCACCGTTAGAGAGCGTCTGTACTACCAGCGCTGATTTACCACTTTCAAAGGTCACGTAAGCAACTTTGCTGCCGTCTGGAGACCAGGCTGGCGACATCAGCGGCTGTGGTGAACGATGCACAACAAACTGGTTGTAGCCATCGTAATCCGCTACGCGCAGTTCATAGGGGAACTGGCCGCCATTCGTCTGTACGACATAGGCGATACGCGTACGGAAGGCACCTTTGATACCGGTCAGCTTCTGGAACGTTTCATCACTGGCGGTATGAGCCGCATAACGCAGCCACTGCTTAGTGATTTTGTAAGAGTTCTGAGCCAGCACGGTTCCCGGTGCAGCACCGGTATCGACCAACTGATAAGAAACTTGATAGCTGCCATCTGGGTTAGATTGAACCTGACCGACGACAACGGCATCAATACCTAATGCGCTCCATGCAGCTGGCTGCACTTCCTGCGCGCTGGTTGGCTGCTGTGGAAGACGTGAACGATCAAGCGGATTAAATTTACCGCTGTTACGCAAGTCTGCTGCGACGATACCACCGATATCTTCCGGTGCAGCGCCAGCGCCAGCCCATTTAAACGGAACCACACCAATTGGACGCGCAGTATTGACGCCTTGGGTGATCTCAATGCGAACTTCTGCATGCAGCACAGCTGCCCACAGTAATAGAAAAAAGCTTAACGATACGCGAAGTGCTTGCTTCATTTTCTCTCCCTTATCTGAACCTCAGTCCACGATAATTGGCACTGTTCCTGGAAACCATGAGTACAACTAAAATACGGCAAGCTAACCTTAGATCAACCTGCCATAAGTTACTGCATTATTGCGGCCTAAAACGCATAGGTGCGTTTTTAAACACTTCATATACCGCGGGTGAAGGCGGTTTTGGAATGCGTGCTTGCTTCGCCGCTGCGATTGCAGCCTGGCATAATGCGGGATCACCGCCTTCTGCCTTAACGTCAATCAACAAGCCATCTGGCGCAAGTTTAATACGTAAGTCACAGCTCTTTCCGCGATACAGATCCGCATCATAGAAACGGCTCTGAATTGCACTGGTGATTTGACCCAAATAGGCGTTCACTTCTGCACCTGAAGCACCGGCTTTCTTCTGATTCCCCTGCCCCGCTGCGCCGCCTGAAGCGCCACTTTTCGGTGCATTCTTACCTGAAGTTAAGCCACCTAATAAATCATCAACATCGCTGTCATTCTTTGCGGCTTCTGCAGCGGCTTTCTTCTTGGCGTCAGCTGCCGCTTTCGCTTTAGCAGCGGCATCCGCTTTGGCTTTCGCTGCGGCATCGGCTTTTGCATCAGCTGCCGCTTTCGCTTTGGCTTCTGTTGCGGCTTTTTCTTTAGCCTCTTCAGCAGCCTGAGCTTTAGCTTCCCTGGCTTCTTCAGCCGCTTTTTCTTTGGCCTCCTGCGCAGCTTTCGCTTTTGCATCCGCAGTTGCTTTGGCTTTCGCCTCCGCATCAGACTTCGCTTTAGCAGCAGCGGCGGCTTTTGCTTCCTCAACCGCTTTTTCCTTCGCGGCAGCAGCAGCAGCGGCTTTCGCCTGTTGATCAGCCTGTTTTTTAGCGTCGGCGGCCGCTTCCTTAGCCTGCTCTTCAGCTTTCTGTTTAGCGTCTGCGGCCGCTTTGGCCTGAGCATCTGCCTGTGCTTTAGCATCGGCTTTCGCTTTGGCGGCAGCGGCTTCGGCAGCTTTTTGCTGCTCCTGAGCTTGCTTAGCCGCAGACTCAGCCGCTTTCTGCTGCTCAGCCTGCTGTTTAGCCTGTTCCTTTGCTGTTTCCTGCGCTTGCAAACGCTCTTTCTCTAACTCTTTCAAACGCTGCTGCTCGGCGGCCTGCTTCTGCTGAAGCTCTTCAGCCTGCTGCTGCGACTGTTTTTTACGCTGCTGCTCAGCACGTTGGCTGTCGCTTTGCTGATTTTGCTGTCGGTTGAACTGTTCCACTACCGCACCAGGATCGACCATTACTGCATCGATATCGCTGCCGCCACCACCGCCGCTGGCTTCAATGTGCTCATTGAATGAGCTCCATATCAGCAGCGCGATCAGCACGATATGCAGAACCACCGATACAATTATCGCGCGCTTTAACTTCTCGTTTTGCTCGGTTGCCTTCGACACTCTCGGTTCCCAAAAAACGGTTCGATTTTAAATCGGCTGCGTCATCAAACCGACAGATTTAACACCCGCTTGGTGCAGCAAATTAAGCGCTTTGATGATTTCGTCGTAAGGCACTTCTTTCGCACCCCCGATCAAAAACACGGTCTTTGGATTGGATTCCAGTCGACGCTGCGCTTCACTGATCACCTGCTCAGGCGGCAATTGTTCCATGCGATCGTGATCCACCACGAGGCTGTATTGACCGACGCCTGACACTTCAACAATTACGGGCGGATTATCATCGCTGGAGACGGTTTTCGAATCCGTTGCATCCGGTAAATCCACTTCCACGCTCTGGGTAATAATGGGTGCCGTCGCCATAAAAATCAGCAGCAGCACCAGCAGGACGTCCAGCAGCGGAACAATGTTGATTTCCGACTTCAGTTCGCGGCGACCACCGCGACCACGCACTCTGGCCATCATTAACCTCTATTTACTTAGCGCTTTCGCTGGAGAATGCCTGGCGATGCAGGATGGCGGTGAACTCTTCCATAAAGTTGTCGTAGTTCTGCTCCAGTTTGTTGACGCGCTGATTGAGTCGGTTAAAAGCCATCACCGCAGGAATTGCAGCGAACAAGCCGATTGCTGTAGCGATCAACGCTTCTGCGATACCCGGCGCAACCATTTGCAGGGTTGCCTGCTTCACCGCACCCAAGGCGATAAAGGCATGCATGATCCCCCAAACAGTCCCAAACAGGCCGATATAAGGGCTGATTGAACCCACGGTACCCAGGAAAGGAATGTGATTTTCCAGCGACTCTAATTCACGGTTCATAGAAATACGCATAGCACGGCCAGCCCCTTCAATGACCGCTTCAGGTGCATGACTATTTACCCGATGCAGGCGCGCAAACTCTTTGAAACCCGAATAAAAAATTTGCTCGGATCCAGAGAGTTCATCACGGCGGCCCTGACTTTCCTGATACAGGCGAGAAAGCTCAATACCGGACCAGAATTTATCTTCAAACGCTTCTGCTTCGCGCCCCGCCGCGTTCAAAATACGTGTACGCTGAATGATGATCGCCCAAGAGGCAATCGAAAAGCCGATCAAAATCAACATGATAAGTTTGACCAGAAGGCTCGCCTTCAGGAACAAATCAAGAATGTTCATGTCAGTCACTGCTTGAACTCCGCGACAATAGACTTGGGAAGCGCAATCGGCTTCATTAGATGTGGGTTTATGCAGGCAATCAGGACTTCTGCTTCATTGAGCACTTTACCTTCTGCATTCACGATACGTTGCGTGAACGTCATCGTCGCTCGCGTCATTGAAGTCACTTCACTTTGAATTTCAAGAAGATCATCAAGACGTGCCGCCGAAAGATAGTCCACCGTCATACGCCGCACCACAAAAGCAATCTGCTGTTCTAACAGCACCTGCTGATTGAAATGATGCTGACGCAACATTTCGGTACGTGCTCGTTCATAAAAAGCGATATAGCTGGCGTGATAAACCACACCACCGGCATCGGTGTCTTCGTAGTAGACCCGAACCGGCCAGCGAAACAGCGTTGTACTCACTCTACATCCCGGCCTCGTTTTAAACGTTGCTACTATACGCAAGACAATTCGGGTTTGGAATGGGTGTCCAGAGCCAAGAGAAAATAATTATCAGTCCGTAACAATCGGAACTATTTAAGGGAGGTTTATTGACCAAATGCTGACAAATAATCACCGCCAGCCTCGATTTTGCTTAGAAAAGCCAGCGATAAATGGGCTAAAAGGAAAGGAATGATATAACCCATGCCGCTAAGGGTGAAAATAGCGCCTGCCAACGGGTTTGGCTGGGACGAAAATCGATACCGTGATTAACCACCGTGCAAACCGCCCAAATCATCAAAAAAACGTGCCTCATGATGGACACCTGCTGCGAAGCGCGAAGGCGCCCACCTCACACATCCGGCTAACAGCAGAGCCAGTATTCAAGAAAGGGCCCGAAACGGGCCCTTGTCTATTAGACGCTATAACGTCCGACTCAGCTGGCACATCAGGCGTGATCGTCTTCAGCAGCACGCTCTTCTATATGCTCAATCGCCAGCGCGGTGATGATTCCAAAGGCGCAAGCCAGCAGCGTGCCGAGAATCCAGGCAAAATACCACATGCGTCGTCTCCTTACTCAATACAGCGAGTGCGTGTTGCTCTCGATGTGTTCTTTGGTAATGCGACCAAACATTTTGTAGTAACACCAGGCGGTATACGCGAGGATCAACGGAACAAAAATGGCCGCGGCGAAAGTCATAATTTTCAGTGTCAGCAAGCTGGATGTGGCATCCCAAAGGGTTAGGCTGATGTCCGGCACCGTGCTGGAAGGCATAATGAACGGGAACATCGCAATACCTGCAGTCATGATCACGCACGCTAATGTCAGCGAGGAGAAGATAAATGCACATGCACCTTTCTCAAGGCGTGAACAAATAATCGTCAACAGGGGCAGCGACACACCCAGTAATGGGAACAACCACAACGTCGGCATGCTTTCAAAGTTAACCATCCACGCTCCCGCTTCGCGCACCACTGTTTTACCCAACGGATTAGACGCTGCATGATGATCGATGAGACTCTTAACTACATATCCATCGATACCGTATTTCACCCACAGGCCGGCGAGCACGAAACAGACCATCATCACCAGCGCGGCTATCTGCGCAGCAGCGCGTGAGCGTACATGCAGTTCACCGGTGGTGCGCATTTGCAGGTAAGTGGCACCTTGCACCAGAATCATTGCCACACTGATCACACCCGCCAACAGGCCGAACGGATTAAGTAGCTGGAAGAAATTACCGGTATAAAACAGGCGCAGATATTCATCTGCATGGAACGGCACGCCTTGCAGCAGATTGCCGAAAGCCACACCAATCACCAACGGCGGTACAAAACTGCCGATGAAAATGCCCCAATCCCACATACCACGCCAGCGCATATCTTCTATTTTCGAACGGTAATCAAAACCTACCGGCCGGAAGAACAACGACGCCAGCACCAGGATCATCGCGACATAGAAACCAGAAAACGCAGCGGCATAGACCATCGGCCAGGCAGCAAACAGCGCGCCGCCTGCGGTGATCAACCAAACCTGGTTGCCATCCCAATGGGGGGCAATGCTGTTAATCATGATGCGCCGTTCGGTATCAGTGCGGCCTAACACCCGCGTTAACATGCCCACGCCCATATCAAAGCCGTCGGCAACAGCGAATCCAATCAGCAAGATGCCAATCAGCAGCCACCAGACAAAGCGTAGAACTTCGTAATCAAACATGGTTGTTCTCCTTATCCACGCACCGGCTGAGAAAGAGTTGTCATTTCTTCATGGTGATAACGCCCGGTTTTCAGGCTGCTTGGCCCCAGTCGCGCAAACTTGAACATCAAATACATTTCGGCCACCAGGAACAGTGTGTACAGACCGCAAATCAAAATCATTGAGAACAAAAGATCGCCGACGGTCAGAGAGGAATTCGCGACTGCCGTTGGCAACACTTCACCAATTGCCCAAGGCTGACGCCCATATTCTGCGACAAACCAACCGGCTTCGATCGCAATCCATGGCAGCGGAATGCCATACAGCGCCGCTTTCAACAGCCAACGATTTTTGCCGATGCGATTACGAATCACACTCCAGAACGACAGCCCGATAATGCCTAACAAGAGCACGCCGCTGAGTACCATGATGCGGAAGGAGAAATAGAGTGGCGCAACGCGTGGAATCGAATCTTGCGTCGCTTTCTGAATTTGCGCTTCTGTCGCATTCGCGACGTTTTCGGTATAGCGCTTCAGCAGCAGGCCATAACCCAGATCCTGTTTACTGTTATTGAAGGCTTCGCGTACTGCTGGATCCTGACTTCCGCCGCGTAGCTCATTCAGCAAGGCGTAGGCTTTCATGCCGTTGCGAATGCGGACTTCATGTTGCACCAGCAACTCTTTCAGGCCGGTTACCGGCGTGTCCACCGAACGCGTAGCGATAAGCCCAAGCAAATAGGGAATTTGAATCGCGTATTTGTTTTCTTGCGTTTCCTGATCAGGCAAGCCAAACAGTGTAAAGGCTGCTGGCGCTGGCTGGGTTTCCCATTCTGCTTCAATGGCCGCCAGTTTGGTTTTCTGTACGTCACCCATTTCGTACCCGGACTCATCACCCAATACGATCACGGATAATATCGCCGCCATACCAAAGCTCGCCGCAATAGCGAACGATCGCTTAGCAAAAGCCGTATCGCGCCCTTTCAGCAGATACCATGCGCTGATCCCCATAATGAACATCGCGCCTGCGGTATAGCCTGCCGCCACGGTATGTACGAATTTCACCTGCGCAACCGGATTCAACACCAGATCAGAGAAGCTCAGCATCTCCATGCGCATGGTTTCAAAATTAAACTCGGAGGCGATTGGATTCTGCATCCAGCCATTCGCGACGAGGATCCACAGGGCGGACATGTTTGATCCCAGCGCCACCAGCCAGGTGACCGCCAGATGTTGCACTTTGCTTAGCCGATCCCAGCCAAAGAAGAACAAGCCGACGAAAGTAGACTCCAGAAAGAATGCCATCAAACCTTCAATGGCCAGCGGCGCCCCGAAAATATCGCCAACATAGTGTGAATAGTAGGACCAGTTAGTCCCGAACTGAAACTCCATGGTCAGACCGGTCGCCACCCCGAGCGCAAAGTTGATACCAAACAACTTGCCCCAGAACTTGGTCATATCTTTATAGATTTGTTTACCACTGAGAACGTAGACCGTTTCCATGATTGCCAGCAGAAACGCCATACCCAGCGTTAAAGGGACAAACAAGAAATGGTACATCGCCGTCAAAGCAAACTGTAAACGCGACAGCTCGACGATATCTAGCATAATGACTCCTTGCTCCTCGCATACCCCTTTTTAGCCGCGTAAAAAGGCACTAAATAAGAGTCAGGAACGACTGATTATTAATTCCAGTTTTGTTATTGGCAGAACAGGTAAAAGTGCTGCCTGATATAGGCGAATAACGAGACTTATAAACCCTGAAAAGCGTCAATACAGGCCGATTATTTAAACGGATGTGAGAAAAGTGGGGGGAATTTGATAGCACCCCATATTTCAGCAAATGTTTGAATCTTTTTATAAAAGGCTGGATTGATGCAGCGCAATTTAAGCCTTTAACGTTGCGCTTTTCCAGCAATAAACTTTTTTATAAGTCGCCAATAATTGATCTGGATTAACGCATTACATTTCCGAATAGTGTCAGGTAATCTGGTTGTTAAAAAAGTGTCAGTAATTATTGGATTTATTTGAAAACGTATTACTTTTAACCCTTTTAATTAACGCCCGTTTTCTCTATGAAAACCGCACAAAATTAATAGCTCACTGAAATAGGAAAGGTGAATAACATGCGGTTGCATTTATCAAGCGCCTGTTTTGACGGGCAACTTAAAAAGGCAAAAAAAAAGCCACCCGAAGGTGGCTTGATGTCGCGAAAATTAAAGTTTATTTCGCTGGCAGAACCGCTTTGACGGCGTCGCCGATGTCAGCCAGGCTGCGAACGGTTTTCACGCCAGCTGCTTCCAGCGCGGCGAATTTCTCATCCGCCGTTCCTTTACCGCCAGCAATGATGGCACCTGCGTGGCCCATACGTTTACCTTTAGGCGCTGTCACACCCGCGATATAACCTACAACTGGCTTGGTGATATGCTCTTTGATAAATGCAGCCGCTTCTTCTTCTGCACTGCCGCCGATTTCACCGATCATCACGATCGCTTCAGTCTGCGGATCATCCTGGAACATTTTCAAGATGTCGATGAAGTTAGAACCTGGGATTGGGTCACCGCCGATACCGACGCAAGTCGACTGGCCATAACCGATGTCGGTGGTCTGCTTAACCGCTTCATAAGTCAGCGTACCGGAACGTGAAACAATGCCCACGCGGCCTGGCTGATGAATGTGGCCAGGCATGATACCGATCTTACATTCGCCTGGAGTAATCACGCCCGGACAGTTTGGTCCGATCATGCGGACGCCAGCTTGATCCAGCTTCACTTTCACGGTCAGCATATCCAGCGTTGGGATACCTTCAGTGATGGTGATGATCAGTTTGATGCCCGCGTCGATCGCTTCCAGGATACCGTCTTTACAGAACGGAGCTGGAACGTAGATCACGGTGGCAGTTGCGCCCGTGGCTTCAACCGCTTCGCGTACAGTGTTAAACACCGGTAAACCGAGATGCGTGGTGCCGCCTTTGCCTGGCGTTACGCCGCCAACCAGTTGCGTACCATAAGCCAACGCCTGCTCAGAGTGGAATGTGCCCTGTCCGCCGGTGAATCCCTGGCAGATAACTTTGGTGTTTTTGTCGATCAAAATGGACATTATTTACCCTCCGCAGCAGCAACAACACGCTGTGCCGCGTCTGTCAGGCTGGTTGCTGCAATGATGTTCAGACCGCTGTCCGCCAGTTTCTGCGCGCCCAGCTCGGCGTTGTTACCTTCCAGACGTACCACCACTGGCACGTTCACACCCACTTCAGCCACTGCGCCAATGATGCCGTCGGCAATCAGGTCACAGCGCACAATGCCGCCGAAGATATTAACGAACACGGCTTTAACCGCATCGTCAGACAGGATGATTTTGAAGGCTTCGGTAACGCGTTCTTTGGTTGCGCCGCCGCCAACATCAAGGAAGTTAGCAGGTTGACCGCCGTGGTGTTTAACGATGTCCATGGTGCCCATTGCCAGGCCCGCACCGTTAACCATACAGCCGATGTTACCTTCCAGCGCAACATAGTTCAGTTCCCACTGCGTAGCATGTGCTTCACGTGGATCTTCCTGACTTGGGTCACGCATTTCGCGCAGCTCAGGCTGACGGAACAGTGCATTGCCATCAGCGCCCAATTTACCATCCAGGCAGATCAGATCGCCTTGTTTGGTGATCACCAGTGGGTTGATCTCAACCATCGCCAGATCGCGTTCCAGGAACAGATTCGCCAGACCCATAAAGATTTTGGTGAACTGGCTCACTTGCTTGCCGCTCAAACCCAGTTTGAACGCCAGCTCACGACCTTGATATGGCAGTGGCCCGGTTAACGGATCAAGCGCCATTTTGTGAATCAAGTGTGGGGTTTCTTCCGCCACTTTCTCGATTTCCACGCCACCTTCAGTCGATGCCATGAAGATCACGCTGCGGGTTGCGCGGTCAACCACGGCACCCAAATAAAGCTCTTGATCAATGTCTGTTGCTGCTTCAACCAAAATCTGGTTTACCGGCTGACCGTGAGCGTCAGTTTGGTAAGTTACCAGACGCTTGCCGAGCCAATGTTCAGCAAACGCACGAATCTCTTCTTTACTGTTAACCAACTTCACACCGCCCGCTTTACCGCGGCCACCGGCATGAACCTGACATTTAACTACCCACGGTCCTGCGCCAATTTTAGACGCTGCTTCTTCCGCTTCACGTGGTGTAGTACAGGCGTAACCCGTTGGTGCCGGCATGCCATACCGTGCAAACAGCTGTTTCGCCTGGTATTCGTGTAAGTTCATGATGTTCTATCCATTCAGGTCTGAAAAGAGTAATAAGGTTGGGCGCGCCGTAGCGCGCCCGATGAAAATCAGACGTCCAGCAGCAGACGTGCCGGATCTTCCAGCATCTCTTTCACCGCAACCAGATAGCCAACAGATTCGCGGCCATCAATCAGACGGTGATCGTAGGAGAGCGCCAGATACATCATTGGCAATACCACAACCTGACCATTTACCGCCATCGGACGATCTTTGATGGCATGCATGCCCAAAATCGCGCTCTGTGGTGGGTTGATGATCGGGGTGGACATCAGCGAGCCGAAGACGCCGCCGTTGGTAATGGTAAAGTTACCGCCAGTCAGATCATCTACAGTCAGCTTGCCGTCACGGCCTTTTACAGCCAGCTCTTTAATTTTCTTCTCAATGTCAGCCATGCTCAATGCATCAACATCACGCAGTACTGGCGTTACCAGACCACGCGGCGTAGATACCGCAATGCTGACGTCGAAGTAATTGTGGTAAACCACATCTTCGCCATCAATTGAAGCATTTACTTCTGGATAGCGTTTCAGCGCTTCAACAACCGCTTTGATGTAGAAGGACATGAAGCCCAGACGCACACCGTGGCGTTTCTCGAAGGCGTCGCCGTACTGCTTGCGCAGATCCATGATCGGCTTCATGTTCACTTCGTTGAACGTTGTCAGCATCGCGGTGCTGTTTTTCGCTTCCAGCAGACGCTCTGCAACACGCTTACGCAGACGCGTCATCGGAACGCGTTTTTCGCTGCGGTTAGCCACAGCTTGCTGCGGGGCCGCTTCAACAGCAGGTGCAGCGGCTTTTGCGGTTTCCGGTTTCTTCGCCAGATGTTTTTCAACATCTTCACGTGTCAGACGACCACCCACACCGCTGCCTTTGATCTGCGAGGCATCTAAATTGTGTTCCGCGATCAGGCGACGAATCGCCGGGCTGAGCGCGTCATTGCTCTCTTCTTCCAGTGAGGCGGTCTGACGCTGAGCCGGTGTGGACTCTTTGCTGTCAGCTTTGGCACTGGTTTCTTTACCGGCACTGTTGCCCTCTTTCAAACGCCCCAGAATCTGGCGCGAGGTCACGGTTGCGCCTTCGTCTTCCAGTACAGCTTCGAGAACGCCATCGGCGGAAGCAGGCACTTCCAGTACCACTTTGTCAGTTTCGATCTCTACCAGCACTTCATCACGAGTGACGGCATCGCCTGGTTTCTTGTGCCAGGTTGCCACGGAGGCATCGGCAACGGATTCAGGCAGGTCGGGAACGAGAATATCTACGCTACTCATTATCTTTCCTTTTAATTAATCAACGTTCAGCGCGTCATTAACCAGGTCTTGCTGCTGTTTTTGGTGTACGGACATGTAACCCACGGCCGGTGAAGCGGATGCCGGGCGGCCTGCATAACGCAGAGTTGCACCAAAGGGTACGACTTCGCGGAAATGATGCTGACTGCAATACCAGGCGCCTTGGTTCAGGGGCTCCTCCTGACACCAGACAAAATCCTGCACATGGGAATACGCTTTCAAAATTTCTTGTACTGCCTGATGCGGGAACGGATAAAGCTGCTCGATACGCAGAATCGCGACATCGGTCTGCTCGTTTTTACGACGCTGCTCCAGCAGATCGTAATAAACTTTACCGGCACACATCACGACGCGTTTAACGCCTTTCGGATCGAGCGCATCGATTTCGCCAATTGCCGGTTGGAAGCTGCCTTCTGCTAATTCATCCAGTGTTGAAATAGCCAGCGGATGACGCAGCAGCGATTTCGGTGACATAACGATCAGCGGACGGCGCATACCGCGCAGCGCCTGACGACGCAGCATGTGGTAAACCTGCGCAGGCGTTGACGGAACGCAAACCTGCATGTTCTGCTCAGCACAGAGTTGCAGATAACGTTCCAGTCGGGCAGATGAGTGTTCCGGGCCTTGACCTTCATAGCCGTGCGGCAACAGCATCACCAGACCACACATGCGGCCCCATTTCTGCTCGCCGGAGCTAATGAACTGATCGATAACAACCTGTGCGCCGTTGGCGAAGTCACCGAACTGCGCTTCCCAAATGGTCAGGATGCGTGGCTCAGCGGTGGCATAACCATATTCAAAGGCCAATACCGCTTCTTCGGATAACACTGAATCCCAAACTTTGAACTGTCCCTGACCGCTGTGCACATGATGCAGCGGCGTATAGGTTGAGCCGTTAGCTTGGTTATGAATTACCGCATGGCGATGGAAGAAAGTGCCGCGGCCAGTATCTTCACCAGATAAGCGAACCGGAATGCCTTCATCAACCAGCGTGGCGTAAGCCAGGTTCTCAGCGCCGCCCCAGTCAAAGGCTTTATTGCCTTCGGCCATCTCTTTGCGATCGTTGTAGATCTTGGTAACGCGCGACTGAACTTCCACTTCTTCTGGGATCTGGCTGATACGACGCGCCAGTTCTTGCAGGCGTTTCTTATCCACCTGTGCCGGATAAGCTTCATCCCACTCGTGGTTAAGATACGGCGACCAGGTAAAGGAGTGCAGGCTCATTGGACGCCATTCCGGCACCACGCATTCACCTTCATCCAGCGCATCACGGTAAAGATTCACCATTTCGGTGGCATCTTCTTGCGTAGCAACGCCTTCGCTTTCAAGGCGATCGGCATAAATTTTACGCGGGGTCGGATGCTTTTTGATTTTCTGGTACATCAACGGCTGCGTGGCGCTTGGCTCATCCGCTTCGTTGTGACCATGACGGCGATAGCACACCAGATCAATGAAGACATCACGTTTGAAGGTATTGCGATAATCCAACGCCAGACGCGTAATAAAGGCGACGGCTTCTGGATCATCAGCATTGACGTGGAAAATCGGGGCCAACACCATTTTACCGATGTCGGTGCAATAAGGCGTTGAGCGGGCATCTTTCGGATTGGAGGTGGTGAAGCCAACCTGGTTGTTGATCACGATGCGAACGGTACCGCCCACTTCGTAGCCACGCGCCTGAGACATGTTCAGGGTTTCCTGCACCACGCCTTGGCCGATAATTGCCGCATCGCCATGAATAGTGATTGGCAACACTTTATTGCTGCTTGGCTCGGAGAGACGATCCAGACGCGCACGAACTGAACCCATCACCACAGGACTCACGATCTCAAGGTGAGATGGGTTAAACGCCAACGCCAGGTGCACTAAGCCGCCTTCGGTTTCAACGTCTGATGAGAAGCCCATGTGGTACTTCACATCACCGGTGCCGAGGTGTTCTTTGTGTTTACCCGCGAATTCGTCAAACAGATCCTGCGGCTTCTTACCCAGTACGTTAATCAGTACGTTGAGACGACCACGGTGCGCCATACCCAGCACCACTTCACGCGTGCCGCTTTTGCCCGCGTGACGAATCATCTCGCGCAGCATCGGAACCAACGCATCGCCGCCTTCTAACGAGAAGCGTTTAGCACCTGGGAATTTTGCGCCGAGGTATTTTTCCATCCCCTCTGCCGCAGTCAGCTCTTTCAGGAAACCTTTTTTCTCTTCGTTGCTGAAGGAGGCCTGGCCCACCACTGACTCAAGACGCTGCTGAATCCAGCGTTTCTCGTCGGTGTTATTGATGTGCATATATTCTGCACCAATGGAGCCGCAATAGGTCTGGTTCAGCGCGTCGAACAGATCGGCCAGCTTCATGGTTTCTTTGCCACCGGCAAAAGAACCTACGTTAAAGCTTTCCTGAAAATCGGCGTCGGTCAGATCGTGAAAAGCGGGATCGAGATCGGAGACACGATCCTGTTTCCACAGGCCGAGCGGATCAAGATTAGCATGCTGATGACCGCGAAAACGAAACGCGTTTATCAACTGCAACACTTTCACTTGTTTGGAGTTTGTTGCTGGATCGGAAACTGAGGAGGTGTAACGAGATGCATCTTTCGCCAGGCGACGGAAATACTCGCGCGTGGTGGAGTGAAACTGTTCTGGTTTCACGCCGGTGCCTGGGAGCTGTTGGAACATCGTGCGCCACACTGCATCGACAGAGTCAGGATCGGTCAGGAAATCCTCATAGAGCTGCTCTATGTAAGACTGATTCGCGCCGGCCAGCCAGGAAGAGTCCAGCCAGGGTTTCATCGCGCTGTTCTGCATTGTGATCCCTTAAGCATTGTTATGCTTTTTTGAGGTTTCATTTGTTGCCGCTTACGCGGTTTGCCGTAGTGAGTTCAGCGATACGAGCACTGTGCGCAGCGCGCGCCCGGCCCGTAAGGGAACCTTTGTAAACGTAGTACACGACCACGTTTACAGAGGCTTCCGTAAATCGCCGGGAACCTGAGGTTCCCGGACGATAAAAATACTTATGCCCCGCGTTGCAGCAGCATCGACTTTATATGGCCGATAGCGCGTGTCGGGTTCAATCCTTTAGGACATACGCTCACACAGTTCATGATGCTGTGACAGCGGAAAACACTGAAAGCATCATTAAGATTGTCGAGACGCGCATCGGTTTCGGTGTCGCGGCTGTCAATCAGGAAGCGGTAGGCTGCCAACAGGCCGGCAGGTCCAATAAATTTGTCTGGATTCCACCAGAATGATGGGCAAGACGTTGAGCAGCAGGCGCAGAGAATACATTCGTATAATCCATCCAGATGCTCACGTTCTGCCGGCGACTGTAAATGCTCACGCGCCGGCGGATTTTCCCCATTATTCAATAAGAAAGGTTTAATTTTCTCATATTGCGCATAAAACTGACTCATGTCCACAACCAGGTCGCGGACAACCGGCAAACCCGGCAGTGGGCGAATAACAATGGTTTTTTTACCGTTGCCCAACGCCGATACCGGCGTGATGCAAGCCAGGCCATTTTTGCCGTTCATGTTCAGGCCGTCAGAACCACACACGCCTTCACGGCATGAGCGGCGAAAAGCCAGAGTAGGATCTTTTTCTTTCAAACGGATTAACGCGTCCAACAGCATCATGTCGCGACCATCTTCCGCTTCGAGGCTGTATTCCTGCATGCGCGGCTTGTCATCGACGTCTGGATTGTAGCGATAAATTGAAAATTCGAGTCTCATGATCGTCTCTCCGCAAATTAATAAGTACGCACTTTCGGCGGGAACGCCGCGCGCAGTTTCGGCTGCATGTTTACCTCACGGCGCGTCATGCTCTCGGTTTGCGGGATATAAAGACTGTGGCACAGCCAGTTTTCATCATCACGATCCGGGTAGTCGAAGCGACTGTGCGCACCGCGACTTTCGGTGCGATAGTTTGCTGCCACTGCGGTGGCGTAAGCGGTTTCCATCAGGTTATCCAGTTCCAGGCACTCAATACGTTGAGTATTAAAGTCTGGTGAGCGGTCATCCAAACGCGCTGATTTCAGGCGTTCACGGATCACTTTCAGCTCAGCAAGCCCTTCTTTCATTGCATCACCTTCGCGGAACACCGAGAAATTGTTCTGCATACAGCGCTGCAGCGCCTTGCGAATCTCAACCGGATCTTCGCCAGTGGTGTTGTTTTCCCAACGATTAAAGCGCGCCATAGCTGCATCAATCTCTTCCAAAGAGGCATCACGCAGCTCGCCCTGCTCGGCAATCGACTCCAGCAGATGCAAACCGGCTGCGCGACCAAATACCACTAAGTCGAGCAGTGAGTTTCCACCGAGGCGGTTAGCGCCATGCACGGATACGCAGGCGATTTCACCCACGGCAAACAGGCCTGGAATGACCACATCTTCGCCCTGCTCGTTCACGCGCAGCGCCTGGCCCGTTACTTTGGTCGGAATACCGCCCATCATATAGTGGCAAGTTGGGATCACTGGGATCGGTTCTTTAACCGGATCCGCGTGAGCAAACGTACGAGACAGCTCAAGAATGCCTGGCAGACGTGATTCAAGAACGTCTTTACCTAAATGATCGAGTTTTAGCTTAAGGTGTGGGCCCCAAGGACCATCACAGCCGCGGCCTTCACGAATTTCAATCATCATCGAACGTGCCACTACATCACGACCCGCAAGGTCTTTGGCGTTAGGTGCATAACGTTCCATAAAGCGTTCGCCGTGTTTGTTCAGCAGATATCCGCCTTCACCACGACAACCTTCTGTCACTAATACACCCGCACCGGCAATACCGGTTGGGTGGAACTGCCACATTTCCATATCCTGAACCGGCACGCCTGCGCGCAGCGCCATGCCGACACCGTCGCCAGTGTTGATGTGGGCATTGGTGGTTGACTGATAAATACGGCCCGCGCCACCGGTTGCCAGCACAGTAGCTTTGGCTTTGAAGTAAACGGTTTCACCCGTTTCAATGCAGATTGCGGTACAACCGACAACTGCGCCATCTTCATTTTTAACCAAATCCAGTGCATACCACTCAGAGAAGATGGTGGTTTTGTTTTTCAGGTTCTGTTGGTAAAGCGTGTGCAGCAGCGCATGACCGGTACGGTCAGCGGCGGCAGCAGTACGTGCCGCTTGTTCGCCACCGAAATTCTTCGACTGGCCGCCAAACGGACGTTGATAGACACGACCATCTTCAAGACGCGAGAACGGTAAACCCATGTGTTCCAGTTCCAGAATCGCTTCAGGTCCGGTTTTACACATATATTCAATCGCGTCCTGGTCACCGATATAATCGGAACCTTTGACGGTGTCGTACATATGCCATTCCCAGTTATCTTCATGGGTGTTACCCAGCGCGACGGTGATGCCGCCTTGCGCAGATACGGTATGGGAACGGGTCGGGAAAACTTTAGATAGCAAGGCACAGCTCTGGCCTGCTTGGGAGATTTGCAATGCGGCTCGCATTCCTGCGCCGCCTGCGCCGATCACCACGGCATCAAACTCTCTGATTGGCAAACTCATTTACACACCCCACACCACAACAAACCCATAAATCGCATAGGACAACAACGTCACCACGACCACCAATTGCAACACCAGACGCTGCGCTACTGATTTAACGTAATCAGTTAACACTTGCCACATGCCAATCCAACCGTGGATCAGAATGGAAAACAGCGTCAGCAGGGTGAATACTTTGGTAAAGGCCGAAGCGAAGAATCCACGCCAGATGTCATAAGTCAGCGTGTCTGTCATCACTACAAAGCCGAGTATGTAGAGGATGTAAAGCGTAATGAGAATTGCAGAAGCCCGCAGCAGCAGCCAGTCCTGAATGCCGTTGCGACCCAACGCGGATGCATTGCTTACCATACGAGGACTCCAGCCAAAATTGAAAGCACGACAGTAATACCAATTGCCACCTCAGCCGAGCGCGAGCCTGCTTGCAGGGTCTCAGCCAGATAACCAAAATCCATCAACATATGACGAATCCCGCTCACCGCATGGTAAGCCAACGCCGTTAAAATGCCCCACATAATGAACTTCGCGAAGAAGCCATCCATGATGGTTGCAGCGTGTTGGAAACCTTCCGGAGAGGAGAGAGACAAGCCCAGTAACCACAGCAGAATGGCAAGCGCAACCAAGGTAATTACGCCAGTAACGCGGTGGAGAATAGACGATATTGCAGTAACGGGAAACCGGATCGTCGAGAGATCCAAGTTGACAGGTCTTTGTTTTTTCACGGTTTTGCCCACACAGCTCTTTTTTATTTTGCTTCCTCCGGTCCTGAGGCGGAGTCGGATCACGCGACGTGTTCAGACTTTAACCGTCACCAAAAAAGCAACATCCAGTGTTAATTGACGCGGTAGAAACGCTGGGTGGCTCCTGGTGTCAGGGAATTCCGGAGACCTCGGCGAAGTATAGGAGGATCACAATCTGATTACAATTCCCCTACAAACACTTTGGGAACATTTCGGTTGAACAGTGATCTTACTCACGATTTTCACATTTGATACAAATTTAATTATCTGATTTGACAATAGTTAAACAATTCAGTTACAAACTAACCCAATAAACTCCTATGATGCACAAAAGTTATGGGGATACACTTTCCCCTAAGCTCAAGTTATGTAACATTGCGAGCGTGAGCCACAACAAGCATCAGGTTATTGGTTACCAAGAAGTTATGTCCAGACCGGATCTTTAACAACCTCGATATGCAGCATGTCATGGCTTTACGGTTCCTGACGGGAACATGCCTCTCACTCTGTACCCTGCACCAGACTTATGAACGCAGAGTGAAATTGTGAAGTTTTGCCACCCGCAACATGAACGCTTTTCAGGTGTCTAAAGATCCTTACCTACATAAGGCGCTATGGAGACGAAAATGACAGATAAAAAAGTGACGCTAACCCTACAAGATGATACGTCTTTTGAACTGGACGTGCTGGAAGGCACCTTAGGCCAGGATGTCGTTGATGTCCGTACCCTTGGCTCAAACGGCTTATTCACCTTCGATCCGGGTTTCACTTCTACAGCGTCATGCGAATCCAAAATTACCTTTATCGATGGTGACGAAGGTATTCTGCTGCACCGTGGTTTCCCGATTGATCAGTTGGCTACCCATTCGAATTATCTGGAAGTGTGCTACATCCTGCTGAATGGTGAAGCACCGACGAAGCAACAGTTTGACGAGTTCCGCACCACGGTTACCCGCCACACCATGATTCACGAACAAATTAACCGCCTGTTCCACGGCTTCCGTCGCGATTCGCATCCGATGGCGGTAATGTGCGGTGTGACTGGCGCGCTGGCCGCGTTTTATCACGATTCACTGGATGTTAATATTGAGCGTCACCGTGAAATTGCAGCTTTCCGTCTGCTGTCAAAAATGCCGACCATGGCAGCGATGTGCTACAAATATTCGATCGGGCAGCCGTTTGTTTATCCACGCAATGATCTGTCATATGCCGGGAACTTCCTGCATATGATGTTTGCAACGCCATGCGAAGAGTACAAGGTCAATCCTGTACTGGAACGCGCAATGGACCGCATTCTGATTCTGCATGCCGATCATGAGCAAAACGCTTCAACATCAACCGTGCGTACTGCCGGTTCGTCTGGCGCTAACCCCTTTGCCTGTATCGCGGCGGGTATCGCATCGTTGTGGGGGCCTGCTCATGGCGGAGCTAACGAAGCGTGTCTGCGTATGCTGGAAGAGATCAGCACCGTTGAGCATATTCCTGAGTTCGTTCGTCGTGCGAAAGATAAGAATGACTCTTTCCGCCTGATGGGCTTTGGTCATCGTGTTTACAAAAACTATGACCCACGCGCAACCGTGATGCGTGAAACCTGTCATGAAGTCTTGAATGAACTGGGTATGAAAGATGATCTGCTGGAAGTGGCGATGGAGCTGGAGCACATTGCGCTGAACGACCCGTACTTTATCGAGCGCAAACTCTATCCAAACGTGGACTTCTACTCCGGTATTATTCTGAAAGCGATGGGGATTCCATCTTCAATGTTTACCGTGATCTTCGCCATGGCGCGTACTGTTGGCTGGATTGCTCACTGGAAAGAGATGCACGACGAAGGCATGAAAATTGCGCGTCCGCGTCAGCTTTACACCGGTTACACTGAGCGCGAATTTAACTCGCAGCTGGAAAAATAATTTCTTTTAAACAGTAAAAAAGCGGGGATTTCCCCGCTTTTTTTATGACGCGTTCAGGCTAAACCTGACAGCCCGGACACCAGTAAAAGGGTCTGGACGACAGCGTTCCCTTCTCAATCAGTGTTCCGCAACGCCGACATTTCTTGCCCTGCCGATGAAACACTTCGAAGCGAAAAGCCGCTTCAGAGTGATATTTTTTCATCGTTCCTCGCATGCGATAAGCGTGACGTGGTACCGATAACAGCGCCTCGCTGAATGCTGTCAGCTGTGCTTCGCTTAATGAATGTGCCCGATGCTGCGGCAACAGTTCTGCTAACCACAAAATTTCAACCCGAAGGTAGTTACCCAACCCGGCAAGAAAGGCTTGATCCAGTAACAATCCACTGAACTGTCGGCGGCTGAAGCGCGGTGAAAGTAGCCGTTGTTTGACTTCTTCCACCGTCAACGTGCTGTCGAGCACATCCGGGCCAATGCGATTCAAAAAGGGATGGCTGGCGAGCGTATTCGCATTTAGCAGTTCAATATCTGACGCGCTATAGAGCAAAATCGCATGCTCGGCGGTAGCCAATCGAACCCGCAGTTGCCGTTTCGTTTCTGGCTGGCTTTCAGGTAAGACAATACGCCAGACGCCATAAAGCTGATTGTGACTGTAAAGCGTTAAGCCATTGCTGAAATGCGTCAGCAACGCTTTACCCCGCGTTTCAATCGCCTGTACCTGCTCACCGAGCAGCGACGGTTCGTAGGTTTTCAGCTCAGGAAAGGCAAACCAGACATCCGTTAACGGTTGCCCGACAATGGCTGTTTCAAGCTGATCCGCCACACGGCGGATCTCCGGTCCTTCTGGCATTTATCCGCCTATTAGTGCGTTGCTCCACCCACGACTTTCAAATCCTCTTTTATCTCTAACGTGACGCGAACGGCAATTTCCAGCGCCTGAATCACGTTAGCCGAAGACATACTCGGTGCGCCAGGATGCTGTGCCGCCTGCTCTGGCAGATAAGGGATATGAATAAAACCGCCCCGCGCTGAACTGCCTTGGGTTTGCAGCCAATGCAGCAAACCATACATCACCCGGTTACAGGTAAAGGTGCCCGCAGTTTGTGATACCGACGCGGGAATGCCCGCTTCACGCACCGCCGCGACAATGGCTTTGATCGGCAAGCGTGAGAAGTAGGCCGCTGGGCCATCCTGCACAATCGCTTCATCCACCGGTTGTTTACCGGCGTTATCGGGAATGCGCGCGTCATCCACATTAATGCCAATCCGCTCGACGGTAATGTCGCTTCGTCCGCCCGCCTGCCCTACCGAAATAATCGCGTCAGGTTTAATCTCGTCCAGCGCCTGATTAAGTACGTTCAACACTTCGCTGAACACTACCGGCAATTGGCGCGTAACAATGGTTGCGCCAGCAATTTGCTTGCCTTCCAGCGCCCGTACCGCTTCCCAGGAAGGATTAACATCTTCCCCACCAAAAGGTTCGAACGCGGTCATCAATACAGTTTTCATTCTTTCCTCACAGGAACATCAGAAAATAGAGCAAAAAGACGTTAACGATTAACAGTAGCACACCGGTTGGCACCTGAGCCTTGATGACCGCGTTACGGTCTGGTAGCTCAAGCAATGCCGCAGGCACGATGTTGAAGTTAGCGGCCATCGGTGTCATCAACGTACCGCAATAGCCAGAGAACATGCCAATCGCCGCCATCACTGCTGGATTACCGCCATGCTGCAAGACAAGAATGGGGATCCCTACGCCTGCGGTAATAATCGGGAAGGCAGCAAACGCGTTGCCCATGATCATGGTCAACAGCGCCATGCCGACAGCATAAACCGCAACCGCAATAAAGCGATTATCGACCGCTAAATAGGTTTCCGTAAGGTGTGAAATCGCGCTGCCGACGCCTGCCGTAGTGAACAATAATCCCAGCGTCGCCAATATTTGCGGCAGGATGAATGCCCAGCCGATGGCATCAAGCAGTCGGCGCGTTTCCTGCATCGACTGCACAGGTTTCTCGTGGGTCATTTTCAACGCCACCAGCCACCCCACCAAACACCCAACCATCATTGAAAACAGCGTCACCAGAGTGGAATGATTGCCGGGACCAAATACCGCGTCTTGCAAACCCGGGATATGGTTAAACGCTAAGACACCGACCACGGTGATTACCGGAATGGCTAGCGCAGGCAGAAACAGTTTGTTGTGCAAACGTTTTGCGCTGACCTTTTTTTCTTCGTCACTACGTTGATGATAGCGGCCTAATTTTACACCGCCTAAACCTGCGATGAGCGCCATCACCACCACCGCAACACCCACTACAATATGCAGCGTACGTGTGCCGACTTCCGGCGTTCCCATCAACTGCGTCATTAAATGCGTGGTCCAATCACCGACCAGAAAAATCAAGCCGTACAGCGCCCAGAACAAACCGGTGGTAAAACGACGCGGGTTGGCGCTGTCACGCCAGGAAAGTACCGCCACAACCAGCAGGATAATGCCTGCCAGCCACATCAAATATTGTTGCTGAAACATTATTGGCCCTCCTTGGCTTTCAATGCATGGCTGTTCAGCGTCTGTAATTCACGTGACAGTTTGCGATCCAAGCGAACCAGACGTGCTGAGTGGATTAGGAAGGCAGCAATCGCTGTTGGAATACCCCACAGCGCAATGTGCAAGGGCTCGGTCTGAATGCCTGCCGACTCTTGCATGAAGTTGTGCATGAAGATAATGGCACCGAAAGCCACAAAAATATCTTCACCAAAGAATAAACCTACGTTATCCGTTGCCGCTGACATCGCGCGCAGACGATGACGAACCTCAGGTGAAACCTCACCATAACGGTTCTCGGTAGCGCCTTCAGCCATTGGTGCTAATAGCGGACGCACCATCTGTGGATGGCCACCCAGGCTGGTTAATCCCAGCGCGGCGGTGATTTCACGCACCAGTAGATAGACGATCAGCAAGCGACCGGCGGTCGCGGTTTTGATCTGAGCAATCCACGCTTGCGCGCGCTCTTTCAAACCGTGGCGCTCCAGCAGGCCGATCACTGCCAGCGGTAACAACAGAATCAGCGGCAGATTTCGCGTATTTAAAAAGCCTGCGCCCAGCTTTTCCAGGATGTCAGCAATCGGCATCATCGCGGCGATACCGGTCACGAAACCCGCAACAATCACCACCAACACCGGATTAAAACGTAATAAAAAGCCTACCACGATGGCGGCAATGCCGAGCAGCGGCCAAAGGTTCACCACGCTGTCCATATTTTCCCCTTATGAGATAAAAAAACCCGGCGCATTGCCGGGCTAACAGTCAACAATTTAAAGGCTATTCACGGCAACCTGATGTGTCGCAAAAACATCACGCAGGCGCTGAGCAAACTGCAACGCATGCGCGCCATCGCCGTGCAGACAAACGGTTTGTGCATTCACCGCAACCCATTCGCCGCTGATGCTTTTCACTTTGCCTTGTTGCACCATTGCCAGCGTTTGTTCAATCGTCTGGGTTTCATCTTCGATCAGCGCGCCCGGTTGACCGCGTGGCACTAATGCACCGCTATTGAGATAGCCGCGATCGGCAAAAACTTCTTCACGGGTACGTAATCCGCAATCAAGGCCTGCGCGAATTAATTCGCTATTGGCAAGACCAACGACGATCAAATTAGCATCCACCGCTTTAATCGCCTGCGCTATAGCCTTTGCCAACACAGCATCCGCTGCGGCTTGGTTGTAGAGCATGCCGTGCGGTTTAACATGCACCAATTTTTGCCCTTCGCTCTCCGCCAGGCTTTTCAATGCGCCAATTTGATAAATCATCTGGGCATAGACCGTTTCAGGTGGAAGCTGCATCGCGGTGCGACCAAAGTTTTCGCGATCGGGAAAGCTGGGATGTGCGCCAATGGCGACGCCAAACTCTTTTGCCCAGCGCACTGACTGCAGCATGGTTTGTGCATCACCCGCGTGAAAGCCGCAGGCGATATTGGCTGAACTGACTAATTGCAGCAGTGCGCGATCGCTGCCGCTGCCTTCACCCAAATCGGCGTTTAAATCAATTTTCATGAGCGAGTCCCCACACCATCTGGTCCAACGCGCGTTGCTGATGTTCACGCGCCTGTATTGCTTCTGGCAAAGTGCAGTGAATGAAGTGGATTGGATCACCTAAACGAATCTGTGCCAGATGATAAAGATCGGCTTCAATCACGCAGGCGATGCGCGGATAACCGCCCGTGGTTTGTGCATCTGCCATTAGAACAATCGGCTGACCATTAGGCGGTACTTGAATCACACCGGGTACCAAACCGTGCGATAACAGCTCACGTGGGGTTTCGCGGTTGAGCTGTCGGCCCTGCAGGCGATAACCCATGCGGTTACTTTGCGGACTGAGTTTCCATGCGGTACGCCAAAAAGCCTGCTGCGCCTCGCGGCTGAACTCGTGATACTCCGGCCCCGGCAAGGCGCGAATACGATTACCCCATAAGATTTGGCGCACACCGGCTTTCTTATCAAACTGGCGAGTTGGTTTGCCCAGCGGCAGGCGGTCCCCATCTTCCAGTTTACGCCCTTGCCAGCCGCCAAACCCCGCCTTGAGATCGGTGCTGCTTGAACCCAATACTTCCGGTAGCTCAAAACCGCCATTAACAGACAAATAGCTGCGCATGCCACGAACCGGCATCGACAGTGATAAAACCTGGCCTTTCTTCACTGGCAAACGCCAGCCGGTCCACACCGCTTTGCCATCCAGTTCAGCATGACAACCTGCGCCCGTTAAGGCAAACCAGCCGTCACGCGTGAATTCAGCTTTGAACTGACCGAGCACAATTTCCAGCACCGCGCTGTCAGGCGCATTACCCACCAGCAGGTTCGCGGTGACCATCGCTGGATGGTCGAGCACGCCGCTGACGCTGATACCATATTGTCGCCAGCCGTTACGACCGCTGTCTTGAATGCTGGTTGCCAGCCCGGCACGAAGAATTCTTAGCATACGCCCTCCTTTTGCGGCACAAACCGTACCGTATCGCCGGGACGTAACAAGGTTGGTGGTTGATTTTTCGGATCAAACAGCGCGACGCGTGTTTGTCCAATCAGTTGCCAGCCACCGGGGCTGGCGAGCGGATAAACGCCAGTTTGGCTACCGCCAATGCCCACCGATCCTGCCGGAACCAGCACGCGCGGTTCTGCACGACGTGGCGTGTGCAAACGCTGATCTAATCCGCCCAAATAGGGAAAGCCAGGCTGGAAGCCGATAAAATAGACCACGTAATCACTGCTGCTGTGCAGCTCAACCACTTGCTGCGGCGTCATGTTGGCCTGTTCAGCCACCACGTTGAGATCGGGCCCGCTTTCACCGCCATAGATCACCGGAATGTCAACCTGACGTGATTCTGGCAACTGCGCTTCACTCTCTTCCCACCAGCGCTGTAAGCGCTCAATAGCATCCAGCGCTTTATGTTGTGGATCGCGTAACAAAATGGTGATGTTGTTCATCCCAGGTATCACTTCAAGCACTTCTTCATGCGCTTGCAGCCGTTGATTCAATCCCCAAATGCGCTGTTGGCTAACCAATGAAATCGGCGGCTCCAGTTCCAGCACAGCCGCGCGTTCGCCCAACAAATAACAACGTGCTCGTTGCAACACCCACCTCCATTTCACCTAAAATTACGCGCGCAGAAATCTTCAGGCGCGCGTTGCAGGCATTTGCTTATCGGTATAAAGCAGACAGTTATGCGAAAGTGACAGAGATGTGTCAATAGATTTAGGTCCTGCGCGAAAGTGCAGGACCCGTGAAGTGCTTAGGCGGGATTAGGAATATCGATGAAAGTGACGTCGAGGCCGTGGTTTTCAGCCAGCCATTCGCCCAACGCTTTAATGCCCGCGCGTTCAGTCGCGTGATGGCCTGCTGCAAAGAAATGCAAACCTTGCTCACGGGCGCTGTGAATAGTCTGCTCGGAGACTTCACCGGTGATATAGGCATCAACGCCGAAGTCGGCGGCGCTGTCGATAAAGCCTTGGCCGCCGCCGCTGCACCACGCAACACGACGGATTTTCGCGGGTGCGTTATCGCCACAGTGCAGCGGTTCACGCCCCAGTTTCTGGGCAATGCGCTGAGTCAGTTCTTCCCCGGTCAGCGGCGTTTTTAATTCGCCCCAAAATACCAGTGGCATCACTTCACCGCGTACATCAATATCCAGTAACTGCGCCAGCTGTGCGTTGTTACCCAGCGTTGCATGCGCATCTAGCGGCAGATGCCAGCCATATAAATTAATATCGTTAGCCAGCAGCGCACGCAGGCGATTACGCTTCATGCCTTTAATTACCGCCGGTTCATTTTTCCAAAAATAACCGTGATGAACCAGAATCGCATCGGCGTTACGCTTTACGGCTTCATCCACTAATGCCTGACAGGCAGTAACCCCGGTAACGATAGTGTTGACTTCGGCGCGGCCTTCAACCTGTAATCCGTTGGGTGCGTAATCGCTGAAGCTGTGTGTATCCAGCTGCTGATTGACGATTTGCTCTAATTCGTAGTGATTCATTTCGGCTCCCTTGCCGCCTCAAGCCGCATTTTTTGCGCGCTCAAAGGCGTCTAATGTCTTTTTACGTGCCTCCTTATGTTCCACGATTGGTGCCGGATAATCGAGTACCTTGTTGTGTTTCTTCGCCCAAGCGTGCGGTTGGTGAATATCGCTGTCTGGCACGTCACTGAGCTCAGGCAAGTAGTGGCGAATAAATTCACCTTGCTTATCGAAGCGCTCGCCCTGCGTTGTCGGATTAAAAATACGAAAGTAGGGTGCAGCATCGGTGCCGGTTGACGCCGCCCATTGCCAACCGCCGTTATTGGCAGCCAAATCACCGTCAATTAACTGCTGCATGAAATAACGCTCTCCGCCATGCCAGTGGAGAAGCAAATCTTTTACCAGGAAGCTGGCGGTGATCATGCGTAAACGATTGTGCATCCACCCAATATCATTCATTTGCCGCATAGCAGCATCAACAATCGGATATCCTGTTCTGCCCTCTTTCCATGCAGTGAAGTGTTCATCGTTTTGCTGCCATTCAACGTTATGTGTCCACTGAATAAAGGGCTGATGCTTGCACAACGCGGGATAAGCCACCATCAAGTGCCGATAAAAATCACGCCAGATCAACTCATTAAGCCAGACAAAAACGCGATTATCATCCAATGCCGCAGGATGTTCTTTCAGAACCCGATGTAAACACTGGCGCGGCGAAAGCACGCCGGTTGCCAGATAAACCGACAAGCGGCTTGTGCCATCAACGGCAGGCATATCCCGTGCGGATGAATAATCCAGAATCGGTTGAGTGGCGAAATGGCGTAACTGCCTCAGCGCAGCGGCTTCACCGGGAGGGAAAAGAGCCTGATCAAAGTCAGCTGCTTGATAACTAAAGGGGGGGATTTTTTTGTGAATTCTTAATGGCGCGCCGTCACGTGCTCTCGGCGCTGGAACACATTCCGGCAAGCCTTGATGCAGCCGACGGACAAAAGCTTTGCTAAACGGCGTAAATACCTTGTACATGCTGCGATCACCGGTTTGAACGCTGCCGGGTGCCAACAGCACGCTGTCATCAAAACCCTGACAAATTACGCCGTTCTCATCCAACTGTTTTTCAACTTTCGCATCACGCTGCCGCTCATTGAATTCGTATTGGTAGTTATAGAAAAGGTTATCAATTTTATGTTGCTCACAGAATGTTGTGAGGTAGTCAACAGACGCATTGAAGTCAGTACATTGATGATAATAAAGTTCGATACCGCGATCGGCTAATGTCTCTTGTAGCAGCAGCAAGCTTTGATAAATAAAAGCAGCCTGCTTCGGTGCCATATCATGCTGCTGCCACTGTTTCGGTGTAGCAATGTACAGCGCAATCACCCTGGCTTTGCTGTCGCGACATGCCGCATGCAAAGCCAGATTATCGTTAATGCGCAAATCATTACGCAGCCAAACTAAATGGGTGGTCATATCAGGTCCGAATTATTGCCCATAACGCAGGCGCAGCGCTTCGGGATAGGGATCAAAGTAGCGCTGTTGAGCCAGCCATGGATGCGGATATTCCGCCATGTAGTGCTTAAGAATGGTGATAGGAACCAGCAACGGCTGTGTACCCTGACGATAATGGTCAATCAAGGTTGCCAGTTCCTGCCGCTGTGGCGAGCTGAGCTGGCGACGGAAATAGCCTTGAGCGTGCATTAATACGTTGGTGTGATTACGCCGTGATGCAGGATGCGACATCAGTTCCATCAGGCGATTGCGATACTCAAAAGCGAACGCTTCCAGCGAATCCCACTGGCTCATTGACGCGACAAAAGGCCCTAGCTCGCGGTACTTTTCTTGAGAATGCGCTAAAAGCAGCAGTTTATAACGGCTGTGGTACGCAATGAGACGCGCACGCGTCAAACCTGCCTTCCACATTTGATTGAATTCGTGCAACGCACAAATGCGCCCTACAAAGTTTTCGCGCAATGCAGGATCGTGCAGGCGACCATCCTCTTCAAGTGGCAGCCAAGGCATCTCTCTACGCAGAAACTCGGTAAAAATGCCGGTTCCCGCTTTGCGGTTGTTGTTGGATTCAGGCTCGTAAACGCGCACGCGTTCCATGCCACAACTCGGGGACTTAGCACACAGAATGTAGCCACACAGATGATGCATTGCTTTCACCCGCTGTTCAGACCATGTGCGCATTTCCTGCGTAACCTCTTCTCCCCCATCTTTGCTGAAGCAGAGATGCAGATCATCGTCTTCTTGCTTTACTAAACGTAATGCTGGACGTGGCGTGGGAAGACCAATCGCCATTTCTGGACAAACAGGTTCGAAGCGCACAAACGGCGTGAGCTGTTCCGTTGCGAAGGTTAATCGCTTGTGACCACCATCAAATCTGACGGTATCGCCAAGCAGGCAAGCACTGATCCCAACTGGAATTTTCTCACTCATACTTGTACAACCTCTGAAATCTTGTAGAGGTTTAAGTGTAGCTGAAATTTATTTGGCTGTAAGGGATTGAAGGTTAAGTTTAGAGAAATTCTGAGAAGATAATGCTTAAAAAAAAGCCCGGTAAAATGACCGGGCTGACTATTTGGATGGGTAAATTACCAAAAAATTCCTCCTGCCGCTTCTGACTGCGCCAACCAAACGGGTTTAGCGCTGGTTTTACACCACACGCGATGCAGATAACTGTAAAAACGGGCGCGATCTTTACGGAAAAGCATGATCGGTAACGCCATAACGCCGAGTAAAATCACCAAGGCACGACGCAAAATAATTTTGTTGCGTGAATAAGCGGGATACATCGTTTGCCTCCTTTTTAAGCGTAATAAGTGAGTAAATGTGATCTGACTCTAATATTACGCCCAGCTGTGTAATTTTACTACTCATCCGACCACCTCCCAGACCAATTTTATCGCTTTTAAGAATGCACGCCGTAAGTAAGTTACACACTTGTAATAGCGTTGTTTCTTTAGTGGTTATTTTCTCAATTGAACATTCACGGACGCGCTGATCATTTGTTGTTAAAGTAGCGAGTAAATGTTGATTTGATGGCAGGTTGCACGTGGCTACGGTTTTGATCATTGAAGATGAAAAAGAAATACGTCGTTTCGTTCGACTGGCATTAGAAGGCGAAGCCTTAAAAGTGTTTGATGCGGACACCCTGCAACGTGGCCTGATTGAGGCCGCCACACGCAAGCCGGATGTGGTGATTCTCGATTTGGGTTTGCCTGATGGTGATGGGAACACGTTTATCCGTGAACTACGGCAATGGAGCACCATTCCGGTGATTGTGCTATCGGCGCGCAGTGATGAACAAGATAAAATCGATGCGCTGGATGCCGGTGCGGATGATTACCTGACCAAGCCCTTTGGGATTGGCGAGTTACAGGCGCGAGTGCGGGTGGCCTTACGTCGTTTTAGCGGCATTAATCCTGAGCCTAAAGTGGCGTTTGCAGACGTGACCGTTGACCTTGCTGCACGTCGCGTGATTCGTGCAGGCGAAGAGATTCATCTCACTCCGATAGAGTTTCGTTTACTGGGCGTTTTGCTGAACAACGCGGGCAAGGTGATGACTCAGCGTCAATTGCTTAGTCAGGTATGGGGGCCGAACGCGGTCGAACACAGCCATTATTTGCGTATCTATATGGGACATCTGCGGCAAAAGCTGGAGGGCAACCCGACTCAGCCGCTGCATTTGCTCACCGAAACCGGGATTGGTTATCGATTTATGCCATAAAAAAAGGCGCCAGCGGCGCCTTTTTCATTACACCTTTATCAGGCGTTTTTCAGCACTTCGCTGACGATTTCTACTGCTTCTTTCTCGATCTGTGCGCGATGTTCGGCACCAAGGAAGCTTTCACAGTAGATTTTATAGGCGTCTTCAGTGCCAGAAGGACGCGCTGCAAACCAGCCGTTTTCCGTCATCACTTTCAGACCACCAATTGAGGCACCGTTACCAGGCGCTGCAGTCAACCGTGCGGTGATCGGATCACCCGCCAGCGTGTCTGCACTCACCATTTCTGGCGACAGCTTAGAGAGCGCCGCTTTCTGTGCCGATGTAGCAGAAGCCTGCAAGCGGTTGTAGCTTGGCGCACCAAAGCGCTGAGCCAGCTCATCATAATGTTGCTGCGGGTTCTTACCGGTCACAGCCGTAATTTCAGCGGCCAGCAAGCACATAATGATGCCGTCTTTGTCCGTTGACCATGGCGTACCATCGAAGCGCAGGAAGGATGCACCCGCGCTCTCTTCGCCGCCAAAACCGAAGCTGCCGTCGAAAAGACCATCCACAAACCATTTGAAACCAACCGGTACTTCAACCAGTTTACGACCAATGTCATTAACAACACGGTCGATCATCGCACTGGAAACCAGCGTTTTGCCTACGGCAACTTCTTTGCCCCATTGCGGACGATTCTGGAACAAATAGTTAATCGCTACCGCCAGATAATGGTTTGGATTCATCAAGCCCGCAGGCGTAACGATACCGTGGCGATCGTAATCAGGATCGTTACCAAATGCTAAATCGAATTTGTCGCGGTAAGCCAACAGGCCCGCCATTGCGCACTCGGACGAGCAATCCATACGCACCACGCCATCTTTATCAAGATGCATAAAGCGGAAGGTTTGATCGATAGCATCGTTAACGATGGTAAGATCTAACTTGTAGTGCTCTGCAATGCGCTGCCAGTAAGCCATACCGGAGCCGCCAAGTGGATCGACACCAATTTTCAATCCTGCTTTCTGGATTGCGGCAAAGTCGATAACCTGCGCTAACCCTTCGACGTATGGCTGGATCAGATCTTTTTCTACAATATGGCCGCTTGCCAGCGCTTCATCCAGCGGCAGACGTTTGACTTCTTTCAAGCCATTTTTGATCAGCTGATTTGCACGATCTTCCACCACTTTGGTGACATTGGTATCAGCTGGTCCACCGTTTGGTGGGTTGTACTTGATGCCGCCATCTTCAGGCGGGTTATGGGATGGCGTAATAACAATGCCATCAGCCAGCGCGCCGCCAGACTTATTATGTTCAAGAATTGCGTTGGAGATCGCAGGCGTTGGCGTATAGCCATTATCCTGCTGAACAATAACGTCAACGCCGTTGGCCGCCAGCACTTCCAGCACCGACAAAATAGCGGGTTCTGACAGCGCGTGGGTATCTTTACCTACGTAGCATGGGCCAGTAATGCCATTCTTTTTGCGCTCTTCAGCAATCGCCTGCGCGATAGCCAAAATGTGCAGCTCATTGAAGCTTTGACGCCCTGCGCTACCGCGATGGCCAGATGTGCCAAATTTCACCGCATGTTCCGGGTTCGCCACATCAGGCTTCAGGACATAATACTGTGATGTTAATTGTGCAACGTTAATCAAATCGCTCTGCTGGGCAGGCTGCCCGGCACGGGGGTGATTGGCCATTGGCGCTTCTCCCTGACGCTTCAGTTTAAATGGTGCCGCAAACTTTCTCTGTCAGTTCCGGCGGGAACTGCATTGATAGCATGATGTGTTCGACCATGCTGCATTTGCGACCAGTATTGGTATTGGTGATCACCCAGTACGGCGTGCCAGGAACGTGCTTTGGCTTCGTGTGGGTGCCATTCTGCAACAGCGTGTGCTCATCGCCCGCAAAGTAAACGCGAGTACGGCCTTGCAGCGAGGCAGTTGCCTCGGCAAACGCTTCGGTATCAAGACGATAGAGTGTTGACAAAATCAGCATAAAGCGATTAACCGCTCGCTTCTGCTCCGCATACTCATCAGAAAGCATTAGCTCACGCATGGCGCGCACGCGATCTTGCGGGCGCGATTCTACACGCGCAGCTTGCGCGTCATGCACGTCTGGCTTCGCCGCGTTTGGCGCAGCCGCTGCAGGTGCCGTTTGACCGGCAGTAAACTTCAGCATGCGACGCAGAATATCTGATGCGCTTTCGCCAATATGTTGCGTATGGCTGGCAATATAACGGTAGAGCTCTTCGTCAACTTCGATCGTTTTCATCTTATTCCGTACGGTTTTTTACTCATGACAGAACCATGCATTACCTGAAAAGCCCTTAGCAAAGTTTGGCAATTCGAAATGTGAGCGGATTCTAACATCAGGATTATAAAGTTAAATTCAGGCGGGCTGTTAGCATTCAAACGGTTTATGGGCAAAAGTCAGAATATGTCCTAATGCCGCTGGAACCGGCGCGCCTGAAAAGGTGAATCCATGATAACCTAAGCTTAGGTCTCAAACTTAAGAACTTTGCCATGATTTTGAACGCCCGTCTGCAAACTGAACAATCTACTGTTGATTCCCGGCCCATCCTGCTTATTCATGGACTTTTTGGTAGCCTTGATAACCTTGGCGTGCTGGCGCGTGGATTAAAGGATGATCGTCCTCTCATCCAGGTTGATGTCCGTAATCATGGCATGTCGCCGCGCTCTGAGGAGATGAACTACGCTGTAATGGCGCAGGATATGTTTGACACGCTGGATGCGCATGGTATCGATCGCGTTTCTGTCATAGGTCACTCTATGGGCGGCAAAATAGCCATGACGATGAGCGCACTGGCTCCCGAACGCATTGAACAGTTGGTTATGATTGATATCGCTCCGGTTGATTATCAAACTCGTCGTCACGATGAAATTTTTGCTGCTATCCGGGCGGTCACAGAATCTGGCGTTAAGCTGCGCAGTGCAGCGGCTAATGTTATGCGCAACGTGATCAGTGAAGAAGGCGTGATTCAGTTCATTCTCAAATCTTTTCAGGATGGAGAATGGCGTTTTAACGTGCCGGTACTGTGGGACAATTACGCGACCATTTCTGGCTGGAAAGATATTCCGGCTTGGCCACATCCTGCGTTATTCATTCGCGGCGGTGATTCTGCCTATCTGGATAATCAGTATCGCGATGCTTTACTGAAACAGTTCCCGGCAGCTCATGCACATGTGATTAGCGGAGCGGGACATTGGGTGCATGCTGAGAAACCTGATGCCGTTTTACGCAGTGTTCGTCGGTTTTTTGCGCTTTAAAAGCAATTACCTGGCGGTGAAAGTTTAGGATTGGCGTACGCGGTTAGCGTGGAGTATGATGGCGCGCTAAAAATTTGCCGACGGCTATTTCTGCCGCGGTAAGGGCCAATAATTTATAATCTGCGCAGCGTAAACGCCGCTCGCGCCCATTCAGTTTCACTAAGCCATGGCAAAAGAACACACTGACCGCACCACGCTTGATCTGTTTGCTGAGGAGCGTCGTCCCGGTCGCCCTAAAACCAGTCCGCTTTCGCGCGATGAACAGCTGCGTATAAATAAACGCAATCAACTGAAACGTGACAAAGGGCGCGGGTTACGCCGTGTCGAGCTTAAAATGAACAGTGAAGCCGTTGAAGCACTTAATACGCTGGCGGAACAGCGCAATCTCAGTCGCAGCGAATTGATTGAACAAATGTTGCTGCAACAACTCAAACTAGACTGACACGAGCAAAACGCACGCAAAAACAAATGTCACGGCTTTACAAGTTCCGCGCTTTTGTCACGTCTGCTATTATTCGCAGAAATGTGCTGTTTTAGCACACATCTCATCATCAGGATTTAAGAGGTTATTTTACCCATGGCACTCGTAGGCATCTTCTTTGGCAGCGATACCGGCAACACCGAAAACATTGCAAAAATGATCCAGAAACAGCTGGGTAAAGACGTTGCGGAAGTGCATGACATCGCGAAAAGCACCAAAGAAGATCTGGCAGCGTTTGATATCTTGCTGCTGGGCATCCCAACCTGGTATTACGGCGAAGCGCAGTGCGACTGGGATGATTTCTTCCCAACGCTGGAAGAGATCGACTTCAACGGCAAATTAGTCGCGTTGTTTGGTTGTGGCGATCAGGAAGATTACGCAGAGTATTTCTGTGACGCGATGGGCACCATTCGTGACATTATCGAACCTAATGGCGCAGTGATTGTTGGACACTGGCCGACTGAAGGCTATCACTTTGAAGCCTCCAAAGGCTTGGCCGATGATAAAAACTTCTTGGGTTTAGCGATTGATGAAGATCGCCAGCCAGAATTGACCAACGAACGCGTTGAAAAATGGGTTAAGCAGATTTTTGATGAGCTACAGCTCAAAGAGATTATCGAAGCTTAATGCTTACTGATTCGATGTGGGCGCTGGCTCACATCGAATCAGTGGAAATTCCTATAGAAATAATAGCCACATTTTTTTAACTTTCTTCGTTTAATCTGTAGAATACCCCTATCGGTCATCCGCTTATTTCTCTGGATATGAGATGAGGCTGAACGAAATGTTAACAGACCTCTGTAGAAATCCTCCCCGGCTCGGTAAATTCCTCACAGCTAATGGTGATTTCCAGCATTTCACTCGGTTTTCATTTCGTTGCTTCGGTTCTATAATGAGACGCAAATGAGAATGGGTGTAGATCGACATTCAAGGCCAAGCGCCACAAAAGTGATTAAAGTAACAGGACAAAATCCGCATGACTGACAACAATACCGCATTAAAGAAGGCTGGCCTGAAAGTCACGCTGCCCAGACTTAAAATTCTGGAAGTGCTTCAGGAACCTGAATGCCATCACGTCAGCGCGGAAGATTTATACAAACGCCTGATTGATATGGGCGAAGAGATTGGTCTGGCAACGGTTTATCGCGTATTAAACCAGTTTGATGATGCTGGCATTGTAACCCGTCATAACTTTGAAGGCGGCAAGTCTGTTTTTGAATTGACGCAACAGCATCACCACGATCACCTGATTTGCCTGGATTGCGGCAAAGTGATTGAGTTCAGCGATGAGTCGATTGAAACGCGCCAGCATGAAATCGCTACCCGCCATGGCATTAAATTATCCAACCATAGCTTGTATCTTTACGGTCACTGCTCACTGGGTGATTGTCGCGAAGACGAAACGCTTCACGACAAGTAAGTTGCTATGCACTGATATGAAAAAGCCGGTTTATAACCGGCTTTTTTTGCGTCTGGATCTCAGGCTACGAGCGTTTCCTGCAAGTAGCGCCAACGCGGAATCGAGGTGCTGCAATCTAAAATCGCCAGTGAAATACGGCTCTGATTTTGACCGTTCATCATTTGCAGTTCTCGATATTGAATGATGACTTCATTTTCTTGCTCAGAAATCACCACATGTTCACTGGTCGCAATACGCATCCCTTCACGCTGACCTTGTAGTTGAAGAAAAAGCGCTTCAGTTTCGTTTAAATTCAGCTGCCTTCCTTGCGGCGTCACCATACAAAAGTCGGGATGAAAGTGCGAAAGCAGAAGATGAAAGCTATCATCCGCTGTCGCTGTATTATTGAAAATACGTTCAATTAGTTGATGTAAAACTACGACACTGTGTTTAGCTTCCTGGGCGAGAACGGTCATTTTTTTTCCTTTTGTAACCCGCATAGCAACGCTTGAGAGCGCTTAGCCTACCTGAAAAAAATCAATTCACACCTTGTAATTGATTAATTTTACTAAACTAAGATTTCTCCCAGATATGCTTGCAGGGTCAATTTGATGTAAAGCAGCATATCTGGTTGTATTGACAGGAATCACAGTAATAAAAAAGGGCGATTAATCGCCCTTTTGTTTTTTTATCGTGTCGGTAATCGAAATTTTTAATCGCCGATTTTTGCCCAGGTATCACGCAATCCCACAGTGCGGTTAAACACTAGCTGTGAAGGCTTTGAGTACACGCTGTCAGCACAGAAATATCCTTCACGCTCAAACTGATAAGGTGAGGTCACTTCAGCATTTCGTAGGCCTGGTTCGACAAAACCGTGTTTTATTTCCAACGAATTTGGGTTGATGGCAGCAAGAAAATCTTCTGCTGCACCAGGATTCGGTACGCTGAACAAACGGTCGTAAAGTCGGAATTCGGCAGGTAGCGCATGCTCAGCAGAAACCCAATGAATCACGCCTTTAACTTTGCGGCCATCAGCAGGATCTTTACTTAACGTGTCCACATCGCACGTGCAATAAATGCAAGTGATATTGCCGTCTTCATCCTTTGCTACACGCTCAGCGCGAATCACATAAGCATTACGCAGGCGTACTTCTTTACCCAGCACCAAACGCTTGTACTGCTTGTTCGCCTCTTCTCGGAAGTCAGCACGATCGATCCAAACTTCACGGCTAAACGGAGCTTCGCGCGTGCCCATTTCTGGCTTGTTTGGATGATTTGGCATAGTGATAATTTCGTTATGGCCCGCAGGCAAATTCTCAATCACCACTTTTAAAGGATCCAACACCGCCATAGCACGAGGTGCATTTTCATTCAGATCGTCACGAATACACGATTCCAGCGAAGCCATCTCAACGATATTGTCTTGTTTGGTCACGCCAATACGACGGCAGAACTCACGAATAGAGCCCGCCGTGTAACCGCGACGACGCAGGCCTGAAACGGTCAGCATGCGCGGATCGTCCCAGCCTTCTACATGCTTTTCACTGACTAATTGCGTCAGCTTACGCTTCGACATCACTGCATATTCCAGATTCAGACGTGAAAACTCGTACTGACGTGGATGAACTGGAATAGTAATGTTATCCAAAACCCAGTCATACAAACGACGGTTATCCTGGAATTCCAGCGTACACAGCGAATGGGTAATGCCTTCCAGCGCATCGGAAATGCAGTGGGTAAAGTCATACATCGGATAGATGCACCACTTATTGCCCGTCTGATGATGTTCAGCAAACTTAATGCGATACAGCACAGGATCGCGCATCACAATGAAGTTAGATGCCATATCGATCTTAGCGCGCAGGCAGGCTTTACCTTCCTCAAATCCACCCGCACGCATTTTTTCAAACAGTGCCAGGTTCTCTTCTGGGGTACGATCGCGGTAAGGACTGTTTTTACCCGGCGCCGTTAAGGTGCCACGGTACTCACGAATCTCTTCAGGCGTGAGTTCATCCACATAGGCCAGGCCTTTATTGATGAGTTCGACCGCATAGTGATAAAGCTGATCAAAATAGTTTGAGGAATAACAAACTTCGCCACTCCACTCAAAGCCCAGCCATTGCACATCACGCATGATGGATTCAACGAACTCCACATCCTCTTTGACCGGATTGGTGTCGTCGAAACGCAGGTTGCATTGACCCTGGTAATCTTGAGCAATACCGAAGTTCAGACAAATCGATTTTGCATGACCAATATGCAGATAACCATTAGGCTCTGGCGGAAAACGGGTATGCACGCTGCTGTGCTTGCCGCTCGCCAAATCTTCGTCAATGATTTGACGAATAAAGTTAGTTGGGCGGGCTTCAGCCTCACTCATTACAAAAATCCTCAATACGAATAGCGGGTGATTTGTACCACGAAGTATCGGAGTATGATCCACAAAGCGTCGTAGGGAAACAACCGTTTGTTAAGCGTTTAAAACAAAAAGGCAGGAATCGCTTCCTGCCTTTGGGGTTGTGTCGCGGAGTAATTAACCTATTACTTCATACAGTCGGGTTTCGCCGGCAATCACCTGTCCGCTTGCTAACAGATTCAAACCGCCAAAATCATCACTGTTGCTTACCACAACAGGACTGATCATGGATCGTGCATTGGCATTAAGGAATTCAAGATCCATTTCCAGCACCGGCTGGCCAGCAACGACCGTTGCGCCCTCTTCGACTAAGCGTGTGAAACCTTTACCACCTAATGCCACGGTGTCCAGGCCCATATGCACCACGATTTCAACGCCATTATCCGTTTCAAGGCAGAACGCATGATTGGTGGTGAAGATCTTCACAATGGTTCCCGCAATCGGCGCAACCACCCGCTTATCGGTAGGCTTGATCGCTAAACCTTCGCCAACGGCTTTGCTAGCGAAAGCTTCATCCGGCACTGCATCCAGAGCCACAACCTCACCGCTGACTGGTGAGACCAGTGTGGCAATGACTTTTTTATCGCTGTTCAATACGGCTTGCGGCTTAGCCTCTGTTGCCGCTGGCGCGCTACTATTACTCGCTGCGGCAGCCACCGGACCTTTGGTCAGCACGCGTTTCATCGCAGAAGCAATGCTTTCAGCTTGCGTCCCTACAATGATTTGCACGCTTTGCTTATTCAGACGAATCACGCCTGATGCGCCAAGACGTTTAGCCACACCTTCATTGATTTGTGCAGAATCTTTGACATTTAAACGTAGACGCGTAATACACGCATCGATGGCTGTCAGGTTTTCAGAACCGCCGATCGCACCGATATAGCGGCGTGCCAGAGACTCCGTCGCGTTTTCGCCATCGCCCGTTTTATCAACGTTAACGTCGTAGCCATCCGTCTCATCACCCGCAACGGCTAATTCACGGCCAGGCGTCATCAGGTTGAATTTCAGGATAGTGAAGCGGAATACTACGTAGTAAAGGGCAAAGAACACCAGGCCTTGTGGGATCAGCATGTACCAGTGAGTGGCTAATGGGTTACGGGTTGAAAGCACCATATCCACTAAACCGGCACTGAAACCAAAGCCCGCAATCCAATGCATGCTCGCGGCGATGAAAACAGAAATACCGGTTAATACGGCATGGATGAAAAACAATACCGGCGCCACAAACATGAAGGAGAATTCCAACGGTTCGGTAATTCCGGTAAAGAAAGCTGCAAACGCAGCTGCCAGCATGATCCCGCCAACTTTGGCGCGGTTTTCTGGGCGTGCACAGTGAAAAATTGCCAGCGCGGCGCCTGGCAAGCCGAACATCATGATCGGGAAGAAGCCCGCTTGATAACGACCTGTGATACCCACTGTTGCGCTGCCATCAGCCAGAGATTGTGCACCGCCAAGGAATTTAGGGATATCGTTAATGCCTGCAACATCAAACCAGAAAACCGAGTTCAATGCATGATGCAGGCCAACCGGAATCAATAAGCGGTTAAAGAAGGCGTAAACCCCTGCACCAATCGAGCCAAGTTTTTGTATATGCTCACCAAAGCTGACCAGGCCACCAAAAATAATCGGCCAGATGTACATTAAAATGAACGCGACCAGAATCATCAGGAATGAGACCAGAATAGGCACCAGACGACGACCGCTGAAGAAAGAAAGGGCTTTAGGCAACTCAACATGGCTGAAGCGGTTATAGACTTCGGCCGACAAGATACCGACAAGAATGCCGACAAACTGGTTATTTATTTTGCCAAATGCAGCGGGAACTTGTTCCACGGGCATTTTCTGAATCATTGCTACCGCAGCGGGTGAACAAAGCGTGGTAACGACGAGGAAACCGACAAAACCGGTCAGAGCGGCTGCACCATCTTTATCTTTCGACATGCCGTACGCCACACCAATCGCGAACAGCACAGACATATTTTCGATAATGGCAGCACCCGATTTGATCAACAACGCTGCTAGCGCATTACTTGCGCCCCAGCTGTCAGGATCAAGCCAGTAACCAACCCCCATTAATATCGCTGCCGCTGGCAGGGTTGCTACCGGCACCATGAGTGCGCGGCCAACCTTCTGTAAATAACCTAACATTTGCCCTTCCCCCTATGAGACACGCTTATTGCTTTGTTGCCGCTTACTCTTTTTTTGTCAGCAACAAAGATCTGTAATAACACTTTTGGTCACGCTGCGAGTGTAATGATAAATTAATTCGCCTCGCAAATTAAAACCGCGCTTTCTGTGATTTTTATCACCAAAAAACGTCTCTCGATGCAGCTGCGTCTGGCTATCACGCCAAACTTATTTTATGATCCAAAATATCAAGGCGCAGAATTACCATGGCGATAACGCGTAATCAGTTTAGGCTGATTATTAGCACAACGGTACAGCGTCTAACCTTTCCCAATTCTTTAATATTGAGGTGAAACATGAGACTGATTCCTTTAGCCACGCCGACCCAAGTAGGCAAGTGGGCTGCACGTCATATCGTCAACCGCATCAATGCCTTTAATCCAAGCGCCGATCGCCCTTTCGTTCTCGGCTTACCTACCGGCGGAACGCCGCTAGAAGCGTATAAACATCTTATTGAGATGCATAAATCGGGCCAGGTTAGTTTCAAGCACGTGGTGACGTTCAACATGGACGAATATGTTGGCTTACCGAAAGAGCACCCAGAAAGCTATCACAGTTTCATGTACCGTAACTTTTTCGATCACGTTGATATTCAAACAGAAAACATCAACCTTCTGAATGGCAATGCGCCTGACATTGACGCAGAATGTCGCCAGTATGAAGAGAAAATTCGTGCGCTGGGTAAAATTCATCTGTTTATGGGCGGCGTCGGCAACGACGGACACATTGCCTTTAACGAACCAGCCTCTTCTTTGGCTTCCCGCACGCGTATTAAAACGCTGACACACGATACGCGTGTTGCCAATTCACGCTTCTTCAACGGCGATGTTGATCAGGTGCCAAAATACGCCCTGACTGTTGGTGTTGGCACGTTACTGGATGCCGAAGAAGTCATGATTTTGGTGACGGGCCATGTCAAAGCGCAGGCGCTGCAAGCGGCGGTTGAAGGCAACGTTAACCACATGTGGACCATTAGCTGTCTGCAACTGCATGCAAAATCCGTTGTGGTTTGTGATGAGCCCTCCACGATGGAATTAAAAGTGAAAACGGTTAAATATTTCCGCGAGATGGAAGCGGAAAATATGAAAGGTGTTTAAGACTACGTTGTAGATGTCTGCTGTTGCCCTTAAATCAAAGCAGGCCTAGCCGGGAGAAGAAAGATGTATGCATTAGTTAACGGTCGTATTTACAGCGGCCATGAGATTTTGGACAACCACGCAGTGGTTATTGCTGAGGGTAAGATTGAGCGTGTTTGCTCTCACGAGGCGCTGCCCGCAGATATTGAGCAGCGCGATGTCTCAGGTGCCATCATCGCTCCCGGTTTTATCGATCTACAGCTGAATGGTTGCGGCGGCGTGCAGTTTAATGACGACATTGATGCGCTCAGCATTCAAACGCTGGAAATTATGCAGCGCGCCAATGAAAAATCGGGTTGTACCAGCTACCTTCCTACCTTGATTACGAGCAGCGATGCGTTGATGAAGCGCGCCATTGAAACCATGCGTGCTTATCTAAACAAGCATCAGCATCAGGCGCTGGGATTGCATCTTGAAGGTCCGTGGTTAAGCACGGCGAAAAAAGGCACCCATAATCCTGCGCTGATCCGTTTGCCCGATCCTGAAATGGTGCAATTCCTGTGTGATAACGCAGACGTCATCACCAAAGTGACTTTGGCACCAGAAAACGCCGGTAGCGATGTCATTCGTCAACTGACTGATGCGGGTATTATTGTCTCTGCTGGCCACTCAAACGCGACCTATGAAGAAGCCAAAACAGGTTTTTCAGCGGGTGTGACCTTTGCGACGCATCTCTATAATGCCATGCCTGCTTTTGCTGGTCGTGAGCCTGGTCTTATCGGTGCGCTGTTTGATTCGCCTGATGTATACTGCGGCATTATTGCCGATGGTTTACATGTTCATTACGCTAATGTGCGTAATGCAAAACGGATTAAAGGCGACAAACTGGTGTTAGTGTCCGATGCCACCGCACCGGCTGGCGCAGACATCGATAAATTTATTTTTGCTGGTAAAACAATATACTATCGTAACGGCCTGTGCGTGGATGAGAATGGCACGCTGAGTGGTTCAGCATTAACCATGATTGATGCCGTGCGAAATAGCGTCGAACATGTCGGCATTGCATTGGATGAGGCGTTGCGTATGGCGTCACTTTATCCTGCACGGGCAATGGGCGTGGAAAAACAGTTGGGCACGATCGAAGCAGGAAAAATCGCAAACCTGACTGTGTTTACACGCGACTTTAAAATCACTAAGACGTTTGTCAATGGAGACGACGTCCTGAGCGAGTAAGCACTGAATGACCACTGGCGGCCAGACACAAATAGGAAATGTCGATCTTGTCAAACAACTCAATAGCGCGGCCGTTTATCGGCTAATCGATCAACAAGGGCCGATTTCGCGCATTCAAATTGCCGAATTGAGTCAGCTTGCGCCCGCCAGCGTCACAAAAATTACCCGCCAACTGATTGAGCGCGGCCTGATTAAAGAGGTGGACCAACAGGCGTCCACCGGCGGGCGCCGCGCGATTTCCATCATCACTGAAACCCGCAACTTTCATACCATTGGCGTGCGTTTGGGCCGTAACGACGCCACGCTAACGCTGTTTGATCTCAGCGGGAAATCACTGGCTCAAGAAGATTATGCGTTGCCGGAACGTACACAAGAAACGTTGGAGCACGCGCTGCTGAATGCCGTCGCCGCCTTTATTGAACTCCACCAGCGTAAAATCCGTGAGCTGATTGCAATATCGGTGATTCTCCCCGGCTTAGTTGATCCTATAAACGGCGTGATTCGCTATATGCCGCATATTTCAGTCAGCCATTGGCCTCTGGTTGCCAGCCTGAAAAAACGCTTCAACGTGACCAGTTTTGTCGGCCACGATATTCGTAGCCTGGCGCTTGCTGAGCACTATTTCGGTGCAAGTCGTGATTGTGCTGACTCTATTCTGGTGCGTTTACACCGTGGCACTGGCGCAGGCATCATCGCTAATGGACACATCTTTCTGGGTAGCAATGGCAATGTCGGCGAGATTGGCCATATTCAGGTCGATCCTTTGGGCGAGCGCTGCCATTGCGGTAATTTCGGCTGTCTGGAAACCATTGCTGCAAATGGCGCGATCGAAAATCGCGTACGCCATTTATTGAGTCAAGGCTATCCCAGCGTATTGACGCAAGATGATTGCTGCATGCCTCAGATTTGCAAAGCTGCAAATCAGGGTGATGCGCTGGCATGTGAAGTGATCGAATATGTCGGCCGCTATTTAGGCAAAGCTATCGCGATTGCGATTAACCTGTTTAATCCGCAAAAAGTGGTGCTGGCAGGTGAAATCACCGATGCGGAGAAAGTGCTGCTGCCCGCGATTGAGGGGTGTATCAATACTCAAGCACTTAAAGCGTTTCGCAAAAATTTACCGGTGGTGCGCTCACAGTTGGATCACCAATCTGCCATTGGCGCTTTTGCGCTGGCAAAACGTGCCATGCTCAATGGCATCCTGCTGCAACATCTTCTCGAAGACTAAGTCGAGCCTGCCAATCTGGCGGGCTGCATCGGAACGAAACTATGACAATTAAAAACGTAATCTGTGATATCGACGGCGTGCTGATGCACGACAATACCGCTGTGCCCGGCGCTAAAGAGTTTTTACAACGCATCGTGCAAAAAGAGATGCCGCTGGTGGTACTCACCAATTATCCCTCACAAACCGGTCAGGATTTGGCTAACCGCTTTGCCTCGGCAGGTATTGATGTACCGGATTCGGTTTTTTATACCTCAGCAATGGCCACTGCAGATTTCTTGCGTCGTCAGGAAGGCAAAAAAGCCTACGTTATCGGTGAAGGTGCGTTGATTCATGAGCTTTATAAAGCGGGATTCACGATCACTGACGTCAATCCCGATTTTGTTATCGTGGGTGAAACCCGTTCGTTCAACTGGGATATGATGCATAAAGCCGCTTTTTTTGTTGCCAGTGGCGCACGCTTTATTGCAACCAATCCAGATACGCATGCACGAGGATTTGTCCCGGCCTGTGGCGCGCTTTGCGCAGGCATTGAGAAGATTTCTGGCCGCCGCCCTTTCTACGTGGGTAAGCCAAGCCCCTATATCATGCGTGCTGCACTCAATAAAATGCAGGCTCACTCCGAAGAGACGGTAATTGTCGGTGATAATTTGCGTACCGATATTCTGGCAGGCTTTCAGGCGGGACTTGAAACGATACTGGTGCTTTCTGGTGTTTCAACCTTGAGTGATATTGATGCCATGCCTTTCCGTCCAGACTGGATTTATCCTTCTGTGGCCGATATCGACCTGTTCTGATTCATTCTTCTTATGACGCAGCGATCAGAATGTGCGGTGCGTCATCTTTTCTTGCTGAAAACCGCCACACTCGTGATTAAATAACGACCAACTCTGTTATTTAATTATCGATTCATCAATTAAATGGTCGTTTTATTGATGAATCATCAAATATATCGCACTACCAACAATCTTTTTATCAGTAAATCATGATTCCTCTTGCATTGGATGCATGAAATAGCGCATTTTCTTATGCATCAGGCAGCGACAGGCTGCTGCAAACACAAAAGATAACATCGCCGTTAGGTAAGCTCAGGAGTCAGTTATGTGTTCAATTTTTGGTGTGCTGGATCTTAAAACCGATCCTGTTGAGCTGCGCAAAAAAGCGCTGGAATGTTCACGTTTAATGCGTCATCGCGGACCAGATTGGTCAGGTGTCTATGCGGATGACCACGCGATTCTTTCGCATGAACGCCTCTCAATTGTCGACGTCAATAACGGCGCACAGCCGCTGTATAACGCCGACCACACTCACGTGCTGGCTGTTAACGGTGAAATCTATAACCATCAGGCGCTGCGTGCAGAATTAAGCGATCGCTATCAGTTCCAGACCGGGTCTGACTGTGAAGTGATCCTGGCGCTTTATCAGGAAAAAGGCGTCGACTTCCTGGATGATTTGGAAGGCATGTTCGCATTCATCCTGTATGACAGCGTTAAAAACACCTACCTGATTGGCCGCGATCACATCGGTATCATTCCGCTGTATATGGGTAATGATGAGCACGGCAACCTGTATGTCGCGTCTGAAATGAAAGCGCTGGTGCCGGTTTGTCGCTCTATCAAAGAATTCCCGCCGGGAAGCTATCTTTCAAGCACTGACGGAGAAATCCGCCGTTACTGGCAGCGTGACTGGATGGAATATAAAAACGTTGAGCATAACGAAACCGATGCTGCGGGCCTGAAACACGCACTGGAAGAATCAGTGAAAAGCCATTTGATGTCTGACGTTCCTTACGGCGTGTTGCTTTCTGGTGGCCTCGACTCTTCCATTATTTCTGCAGTGACCAAACGTTATGCAGCAAAACGTGTTGAAGATCAGGATAAGAGCGATGCGTGGTGGCCACAGCTGCACTCTTTTGCCGTGGGTCTTGAAGGTTCACCGGATCTGAAAGCAGCGAAAGCTGTGGCCGAACATCTGGGTACCGTGCACCATGAAATTCATTTCACCGTGCAGGAAGGTTTGGATGCTATCCGCGATGTGATTTACCACATTGAAACTTACGATGTCACCACTATCCGCGCGTCTACGCCGATGTATCTGATGTCACGTAAGATCAAAGCGATGGGCATTAAAATGGTGCTGTCGGGTGAAGGTGCAGATGAAGTCTTTGGCGGTTATCTCTACTTCCATAAAGCGCCGAACGCGAAAGAGTTCCATGAAGAGAACGTCCGCAAGTTGCTGGCACTGCATATGTTCGACTGCGCACGTGCTAACAAAGCCATGTCTGCATGGGGCGTGGAAGCGCGTGTCCCCTTCCTGGATAAGAAATTCCTTGATGTCGCCATGCGCATCAACCCGAAAGATAAGCTGTGTGGCAGCAACGGTAAGATGGAAAAACACATTTTGCGTGAATGCTTCTCTTCTTACTTGCCGGAAAGCGTGGCGTGGCGCCAGAAAGAGCAGTTCTCAGATGGCGTGGGCTACAGCTGGATTGACAGTTTGAAAGAAGTTGCTGCGAAGCAAATCAGCGATCAGCAGCTGGCGACGGCGCACTTCCGTTTCCCTTATAACACGCCAAACTCTAAAGAAGCCTATCTCTATCGTGAAATCTTCGAAGAGCTGTTCCCGCTGCCAAGCGCTGCTGAATGTGTACCAGGCGGACCTTCTGTAGCCTGCTCTTCTGCAAAAGCGATTGAGTGGGATGAAGAGTTTAAATCAATGGACGATCCTTCAGGTCGTGCGGTTGGTGTGCATCAATCTGCTTATAAATAAGCAAGATAATTGATTTGAAAATGGGCCCTTTGTGGCCCATTTTTTTTGCCATTCGCCTTGTAAATACTGAATAATTGCCGAATAAACCATCAGCCTGGTTATAAGCCAAACAAACAGGCGCTTTAAGGTAAAAAACGACAAAAAAATTGTTGACGCTGTCTGGTCAACTCCGCATAATGCGCCCCGCAACGCCGATGAAGGTTGCGCGAAAAAAAGATGGCTACGTAGCTCAGCTGGTTAGAGCACAGCACTCATAATGCTGGGGTCACAGGTTCGATTCCCGTCGTAGCCACCATCTTTTTTTGCGGGAGTGGCGAAATTGGTAGACGCACCAGATTTAGGTTCTGGCGCCGCAAGGTGTGCGAGTTCAAGTCTCGCCTCCCGCACCATTTCATGATTCGGCAAGCGTGGATGGGGTATCGCCAAGCGGTAAGGCACCGGCTTTTGATGCCGGCATTCCCTGGTTCGAATCCAGGTACCCCAGCCAATTTTCGAAGTTTCTCGTGGTTGCGAGTCGACGAATGGGATATCGCCAAGCGGTAAGGCACCGGTTTTTGATACCGGCATTCCCTGGTTCGAATCCAGGTATCCCAGCCATCTTCGAAAAAGCAAAGCAATAAACGCAATAAAATTAGGCTACGTAGCTCAGCTGGTTAGAGCACAGCACTCATAATGCTGGGGTCACAGGTTCGATTCCCGTCGTAGCCACCATTTTATTGGGGTGTCGCCAAGCGGTAAGGCACTGGTTTCTGATACCAGCATTCCGGGGTTCGAATCCCTGCACCCCAGCCATATAAAGACAATTTGATCCCCATAATTGGGGTGTCGCCAAGCGGTAAGGCACTGGTTTCTGATACCAGCATTCCGGGGTTCGAATCCCTGCACCCCAGCCAAATTGCATAATAAAGCCCGCTTTTGCGGGCTTTATTGTTTCTGTCTGTTGCAGTTCACCTTTCAATAGCCCCGCGCACACTTACCACACAGCATCGACATATCAAAAAACGCCTCTTCACCCTGAACATTAAAATTCAGAAATGTAATGTCCGTATATCCAGAGGCGCCAGATTTCAACGCGTTTCATCCTCTACGCAGATCCACCCATTATTTCGTTGTCATTACAGCCCTAATGCATAACGCAGCGCCTGACGTTTTAACACGCCAGAATGCTCTGCAGCGATTAACCCAAGGTTACGTATAAATTTAAGCGGTGGCAGGTGATTGCTAAAGGCGAAATAGAACAGATCCATGCCGCTTTGCATCAACAAATTATCGTTGCGTCGTTGTCGTTGATAACGTAACAGCACACGTTCAGAGGCCCAATCTTCTGCCTGACTGCGCGATTCGCTCAACACATCAATTAAGGCGTCAATATCACGATAACCAAGGTTTACGCCCTGTCCTGCTAGCGGATTAATGGTATGTGCTGCATCACCTACCAACGCTAACCCCGGTAGAACATAGCGAGAAGCATGACGGCGTACCAGCGGAAAACCGCCTGCAGCGTGCGCTTTAAAGCGGCCTAAACGCGCAGGGAAATGGGCAGCAATCTCTTTTTCTAGCTGTGGCAGTGCCATCGTCTGTAATTGACGAATGCGCGTTGGCGAGTCATACCAAACCAGCGAAGCATGATTACCATAAAGCGGCAAAAAAGCACGTGGGCCTTGTGGAGTAAAGTGCTGCCATGTTGTATCGCCTGCTGGGTGTTCACAAGTTACACCAATCAATAAACATGACTGCGCATAACTCCAGCCATGAATACCAATGCCCGACATCTGCCGCACCTGCGAATTGGCACCATCTGCCCCCACCACCAAACGCGCATGCAAAGTTTGGCTATTATCGAGATTCAGCCGCCAGCCACCATTTTCTTCTTGTAGATGTTCTAACGTTGCCGGTGAGATCAGCGTAACCTCCAGCTGCTGCATCCGCTCCCATAAAGCCCGCTGCAAAACACCGTTTTCCACCATAAAACCTAATTCTGGCAATCCCAGCGACACCGCATCAAAATTGACCTGCGCGGTTTGCCATTCCCAGGTTTCTAACTTGCGATACGGCGCACAGCGCATGGCCTCAATACGTGACCAGACATCAAGCTGCTTTAGCATGGCTACAGAAGAAGAACCAATGGCAGAAATACGAATATCAGGCTCGCTGTCAGCCACAAACGGTGCCGGCTCCGCGCGCTCAATCACTGCTACGCGAAATTTTTCCAGCGCCAATCCGCAAGCCAGTGCTGCTCCGACCATGCCACCGCCGACCACCACGACATCAAACTGATTATCCTGCATTGCTCATATCCTTTTACTTTTCTCCGCCAGCTTCAGCAGCGAGCGGGACCGATTAAGCAAAGTGTACCGGAAAAAATCCGGCACGATCAGAAAAGCCCTTAGGCTGGTCACAACAGCATCAAAGCATTACAATACGCGCCCTGCACTTCACTGCTCTGAATCAATGGCTAGTTCGATGACAAAAAAACTGCATATCAAAACCTGGGGATGTCAGATGAATGAGTACGATTCATCTAAGATGTCTGACCTGCTGAACAGTACGCATGGCTACACGCTGACTGAGGAAGCTGAAGAGGCGGATATCCTGCTGCTTAACACCTGCTCTATCCGAGAGAAAGCGCAGGAGAAGGTTTTCCACCAGTTGGGCCGCTGGAAAAAGTTAAAAGAGCGCAACCCTGATTTGATCATCGGCGTCGGCGGTTGCGTAGCGTCACAGGAAGGGGATCATATTCGCCAGCGCGCGCCTTGCGTGGATATCGTATTTGGTCCACAAACCCTGCATCGCCTGCCAGAAATGATTAACACCGTACGCGGAAGCAAAAGCCCGGTTGTTGATATCAGCTTTCCTGAAATTGAGAAATTTGATCGTCTGCCAGAACCGCGTGCAGAAGGCCCAACCGCCTTCGTTTCCATCATGGAAGGCTGCAACAAATATTGTACTTTCTGCGTGGTGCCTTATACCCGCGGCGAGGAAGTAAGCCGTCCGAGCGACGACATTTTGTTGGAAATTGCCCAACTGGCTGCGCAAGGTGTTCGCGAAGTCAATCTGCTGGGTCAAAATGTTAACGCCTATCGTGGCGCAGCCTTTGATGGTGATGTCTGCACTTTTGCAGAGTTATTGCGTCTGGTTGCTGCTATCGACGGCATTGACCGTATTCGCTTCACCACCAGCCATCCCATCGAATTTACCGATGACATCATCGAGGTTTATCGCGATACACCGGAACTGGTGAGCTTCCTGCATTTGCCGGTGCAAAGCGGTGCTGATCGTATTCTGACACTGATGAAACGTGCGCATACCGCACTGGAGTACAAAGCGATTATCCGTAAGCTGCGCGCGGCACGCCCGGAGATTGAGATTAGCTCTGACTTTATCATCGGCTTCCCTGGCGAAACGCAGCAGGACTTCGAGCAGACCATGAAGCTGATTGGCGACATCAACTTCGACATGAGCTATAGCTTTATTTATTCTGCACGTCCCGGCACGCCAGCAGCGGACTTGCCCGATGACGTCAGCGAAGAAGAGAAAAAGCAGCGTCTGTGGATTCTGCAAGATCGTATTAACCAGCAGGCACTGGCTATCAGCCGCCGTATGCTGGGCAGCGTGCAACGCATTCTGGTTGAAGGCATCTCGCGTAAGAACGTGATGGAACTGACGGGACGCACTGAAAACAACCGCGTGGTTAACTTCGAATGCTCGCCAGAGATGATAGGCAAATTTGTCGATGTCGAGATTGTCGACGTCTATACCAATTCGCTGCGTGGCAAACTGGTCCGCACTGAGGATGAGATGGGTCTACGCGTTGTTGAAAGCCCGGCGTCGGTCATTGCGCGTACGCGTAAAGAGAACGAAATCGGCGTAGGTACTTTCCAGCCTTGATCCCTGCTTTACTTTGCGGCAGCGCGCGCAGTGCTGCCGCCAAATTCAGTTTGTTGCACTTGGTTTCTGAAAGAGCCGCCCAAATATCTTTTCTGAAGCTTGCGTCCAGGCTTTACGACATAAATAATTTCGTTATGGTGCATTCGTTTAAGCCAAACGGTGCGTCAAACACCCATTTCAACTGGCCCTCAGTGACCCAAAGGATTCGTTTGAATATCGAAACTCGTGAAATCGCCCTTGAACCGGCCGATAACCGCCGTCTGATGAGCCTGTGTGGTCCATTTGATGACAATATCAAACAACTGGAACGTCGTTTGGGCATTGAAATCAATCGCCGTGACAATGCCTTCAAGTTAGTTGGACGCGCGCTGTGCGTGAACGCGGCGGCAGATATCCTTAAAACGCTCTACGTTGACACGGCCCCCGTTCGCGGTGATATCCCCGATATCGAGCCAGAAAAAATTCACCTGGCGATCAAAGAGAGTCGCGTACTGGAACAAACCGCAGAAAGCGTGCCTGATTTTGGCAAAGCGGTGAACATCAAAACGAAACGTGGCGTCATTAAGCCGCGTACGCCTAATCAGGCGCAGTACATCGCGAATATCCTCGACCATGACATCACCTTCGGTGTCGGCCCGGCGGGTACCGGTAAAACCTATCTGGCGGTGGCTGCGGCAGTTGACGCGCTGGAGCGTCAGGAAATCCGTCGTATTCTGCTAACGCGCCCCGCCGTGGAAGCGGGTGAAAAACTGGGTTTCCTGCCAGGCGATCTCAGCCAAAAAGTTGATCCTTACCTGCGCCCGCTTTATGACGCGCTGTTTGAGATGCTGGGCTTTGAACGCGTTGAAAAGCTGATGGAGCGCAACGTTATCGAAGTCGCGCCGCTGGCTTACATGCGTGGCCGTACGCTCAATGATGCGTTCATCATCCTGGATGAGAGCCAGAACACCACCATCGAACAGATGAAAATGTTTCTGACGCGTATCGGCTTTAATTCAAAAGCGGTGATTACCGGCGACGTCACGCAGATAGACTTGCCGCGTCACACCAAATCTGGCCTGCGCCACGCAATTGAGGTGCTTTCAGAAGTGGAAGAGATCAGTTTCAACTTCTTCCATAGCGAAGACGTTGTCCGTCATCCCGTGGTCGCACGCATCGTTGTCGCCTATGAAGCCTGGGAAGAAGCCGATCAAAAACGTCGCGATCAACAGGCTGAAGAGCGTAAACGTGAAGCGCTGGCGGCGCATGTTGCCGCGCAGGAGAGCAAATGAGTTCGGTAATCCTTGATCTTCAACTCGCCTGCGAGCACACCACGGGCTTGCCGGAAGAAGCACAGTTCCAGCGTTGGCTGGAAGCGGCGGTTATGCCCTTTCAACCAGAAAGTGAAGTCACTATTCGTCTGGTTGATGAAGCAGAAAGTCATGAGCTTAATCTGACTTATCGCGGTAAAGATAAGCCGACCAATGTGCTGTCATTTCCGTTCGAAGCCCCACCCGGTATTGAATTGCCGCTGCTTGGCGATCTGATCATTTGTCGTCAGGTTGTCGAGCAAGAGGCTGCTGAACAAGGCAAAACTGTTGAAGCGCATTGGGCGCATATGGTGGTACACGGTACGCTGCATTTGTTGGGCTATGACCACATTGAAGACGAAGAAGCCGAAGAAATGGAAGGAATCGAGACCGAGATAATGCTTGCTCTTGGGTATCCCGATCCGTACATTTCGGAGAAAGAAGACGCTTGAGCCTTTGGTTCAGGTCATCCTGCTGTTGGCACTAACGCCGACAGTTTTATTTTCTTATCAGAGAGATCGACAAAAACCGCCATGAGCGATGACCATTCTCAAAACAGCGATGCACCCAGTAGTAAAAAGGGATTTTTTTCCCTGTTGATCAACCAACTGTTTCACGGTGAACCAAAAAGCCGTGACGAACTGCTGGAGCTGATCCGCGATTCCAATCATAAAGACCTGATCGATCAGGATACCCGCGACATGCTCGAAGGTGTATTGGACATTGCAGAACAGCGCGTGCGTGACATCATGATTCCACGCTCGCAAATGATCACTCTCAAACGCAATCAGAACCTCGAAGAGTGCCTTGAGCTCATTATCGAATCCGCGCATTCGCGTTTTCCAGTAATCAGCGAAGACAAAGATCATGTCGAAGGCATCTTAATGGCAAAAGATTTGCTGCCATTTATGAGCAGTGAATCAGAACCGTTCAGCATGGAAAAAGTGCTGCGTCCTGCGGTTGTGGTGCCTGAGAGTAAGCGCGTTGACCGCATGCTGAAAGAATTTCGCTCGCAGCGTTATCACATGGCGATTGTCATCGATGAGTTTGGTGGTGTTTCAGGTTTAGTCACCATTGAAGACATTCTTGAGTTGATCGTGGGTGAGATTGAAGACGAGTATGACGAGGAAGAAGATCGTGATATTCGCCAGCTAAACCGTCAAACCTTCACTGTGCGTGCTTTGACGCCAATAGAAGATTTTAACGAGGTGTTTGCCACGCAGTTCAGCGATGATGAAGTCGACACCATCGGTGGACTGGTGATGCAGGGATTCGGCCACCTTCCCGCACGTGGGGAAAGTATTGACATTGATGGTTACCATTTCAAAGTCGCGATGGCTGACAGCCGCCGTATCATCCAGGTTCACGTAACAATTCCGGAAAATTCGCCGCTACCTCACTTGGATGACGAATAAGTTTATGGTTTTAGCCTCTCTCTACTCGCGTCAGCGGGTACGCCTTCTGCTGGCTTTAATTATGGGTGCCTTTGGCACCCTCGCCTTTTCCCCTTATGATTTTTGGCCTGCTGCGCTGCTTTCGCTGTGTGGCCTGCAGCTCCTGACGCTTAATCGAACCAGCCCGCAGGCTACAGTCATCGGCTTCGTTTGGGGTTTTGGTCTGTTTGGTAGCGGCATAAACTGGGTTTACGTCAGCATCGCGACCTTTGGTGGCATGCCAGGACCGGTGAATATTTTCTTGGTGGTTCTGCTGGCCGCCTATTTAGCTATCTACCCCGCATTATTTGCAGGCTTGCTCAATCGATTTTGGCCGCGCGCTACATTGTGGCGTCTGGCGCTGGCCGCACCAGCATTGTGGCAAATCACTGAGTTCTTACGCGGTTGGGTGCTAACCGGCTTCCCTTGGCTGCAATTTGGTTACAGCCAGATTGATGGTCCGCTGAAAGGGCTTGCTCCGCTGGCGGGGGTAGAAACGCTGACCTTCCTGCTGATGATTATTGCTGGCCTGCTGGTGCATGCTCTGCAACAACGCAGCGGCAAAACCCTGATCGCCGGCTTGATATTACTGGCACTGCCTTGGCCTCTACGCTACATCCAGTGGGTTCAACCGCTGCCTCAGCGCAGCGTTGAAGTGGCTTTAGTACAAGGTAATATCCCGCAGTCGATGAAGTGGGATCCTCAGCAATTACTGAATACGCTACGCGTTTATACCAGCCTGAGTCAGCCGCTAATGGGCAAAGCGCCGATCATTATTTGGCCTGAGTCTGCTATCACTGATTTAGAAAGCAACCAGCAAGCGTTTTTACGTTCACTTGATGATGAATTACACCAGCGTGGCAGCGCATTGATTACCGGCATCGTTGATTCACGTCTGGAGCAGAACCGCTACCACGACTACAACACAGTAATCGCGTTGGGTGGAGAACAGCCTTATAACTACTTCAGCGCCAATCGTTATCAAAAAAACCATTTGGTTCCCTTTGGCGAATTCGTGCCGCTGGCTGATTTACTCCGCCCGCTGGCGCCGTTCTTTGATCTGCCAATGTCCTCTTTCAGTCGCGGTGCCTATATTCAACCGCAACTGAGCGTGGCGGGCTACCACCTTACTAGTGCGATTTGCTATGAAATTGTGCTGGGCGAACAGGTACGCGCCAATTTACGTCCCGATACTGATTTCCTGTTAACGGTATCGAATGACGCATGGTTTGGGCACTCAATCGGCCCGTGGCAGCATTTCCAGATGGCGCGAATGCGTGCATTGGAATTAGGCCGCCCGCTGTTACGTAGCACCAATAATGGCGTGACCGCAGTAGTGAATGCCAATGGCGATGTTGAGAAGATGCTGTCGCAGTTTACCCGCGGCGTATTAACTGAAAAAGTCACGCCCACTACCGGTGAAACACCTTATGCACGCGCTGGCGTTTGGCCAGTCTGGATATTAACGGCCTTAGCGGCGCTTATTGCTGTTATCCGCCGTCGGCGTTAGGTTTATCTCAACGCAAAACGGCGAAGGCTCCTTCGCCGTTTTTTCTTCTCATAATCTCTGTACCCCACCTCTTTTCGTCACCCTCCGCTGCCAACGTCTCTGCATCCTCATCTACTCGATCGCGCTTTCTGGCACGATGATTGCTATTTAACTCAGGAGTTTTCGCAGACATACCATTTGATGACGCGTTGCCAGGCCGTCTGCACCAAAAAAAATCAATCCCGCGCACCGCTATCGCGCATGGATGTGTTTTTGCCTTTTTTTGGTGCGAATCGCCTCGCAAAAAAGAAACTTTTTTGTTTCATCACGTTAACAATCCGCTATGTTAGTGACTATTCTGAGCGCGCTTGCGCTGTGGGATGACCAGAAAAGCAGCAGAAAATACACACAACATCATAATCAGCACAGGATAAATTCTGTGCAATTTCCATACGAAGGAGTTGGAACATGCAGATACGCAAAGTGGCATTATCTCTTCTGCTGTTAAGCGCAGCAGCTGGAGCGGCCCAAGCGGAAGATCTCAGCGGCACCCTGAAAAAGATTAATGACAATGATGTCATTGTCGTCGGGCACCGTGAATCATCAGTTCCCTTTTCTTACTATGACAACCAGCAAAAAGTCGTCGGTTATTCTCAGGCTTATTCCAACGCCATTGTAGAAGCCATCAAAGCGAAGCTGAACAAGCCTGACCTGCAGGTCAAAATGATCCCTATCACTTCACAAAACCGTATCCCTCTGTTACAGAACGGGACTTACGATTTTGAGTGTGGATCAACCACCAACAACCTTGAGCGTCAGAAACAGGCCGCCTTCTCCGATACCATTTTTGTGATCGGCACGCGCCTGCTGGTGAAAAAAGGCGGTCCGATTAAAGATTTCACCGACCTCAAAGGCAAAACTGTGGTCGTGACATCCGGTACGACTTCTGAAGTTCTGCTGCATAAGCTGAACGATGAGAAGAAAATGGAAATGCGCATTATCAGCGCTAAAGATCACGGTGATTCTTTCCGCACGCTGGAAACCGGTCGCGCTGTGGCCTTCATGATGGACGATGCTCTACTGGCAGGCGAACGTGCAAAAGCGAAGAAACCTGATAACTGGGAAATTTTAGGCACGCCGCAATCGAAAGAAGCTTATGGCTGCATGCTGCGTAAAGAAGATCCACAATTCAAAACCTTGGTGGATGACACCATCGTTAAAGCGCAGTCTTCTGGTCAGGCAGAAAAATGGTTTGATACCTGGTTCAAGCAGCCGATCCCACCAAAGAATTTGAACATGAACTTTGCGTTGTCTGATGACATGAAAGCCCTGTTTAAAGAGCCTAATGACAAGGCACTGAATTAACAATGATAACAAGGGCAGCCGCGCTGCCCTCTCGATTGCTGAAACCGCGGCATGGACAGACAAACCTGTAACAGGTCGTTCCCCTGAAACAGGCAGTAAAAGCCGTTCATCAATCTTCAGGGTAGCTTAGCTACCCTTTTTTACCGGAGCTCGTTATGGGTATCGATTGGAACTGGGGCATTTTTCTCGAACAGGCCCCGTTCGGTAACACGACCTACCTTGGCTGGCTGTGGTCCGGTTTTCAGGTGACGATCGCCGTCTCCTGTTGTGCCTGGATTATCGCCTTCTGTGTAGGATCATTTTTCGGCATTCTGCGCACTGTACCCAATCGTCTGTTGTCGACCATTGGTACATGCTACGTGGAACTGTTTCGTAATATCCCGCTCATCGTTCAGTTTTTCTTCTGGTACTTGGTGGCACCGGAACTGGTGGGTGAAAACTTAGGGATGTGGTTTAAAGCCGAGCTGGATCCCAACATTCAATTTTTCATCTCCTCTACGATCTGTCTTGGCCTGTTTACCGCGGCCCGCGTCTGCGAGCAGGTACGAGCGGCGATTCAGTCGCTGCCAAGCGGACAAAAAAATGCCGGTTTGGCGATGGGGCTAACCCTGCCGCAAACCTATCGTTATGTGTTACTGCCGAATGCGTATCGCGTGATTGTGCCGCCGATGACATCGGAAATGCTTAACCTGGTGAAGAACTCAGCTATCGCTTCGACTATTGGCTTGGTAGATATGGCTGCACAGGCGGGCAAACTGCTCGACTATTCCGCACACGCTTATGAATCCTTTACGGCTATTACGCTGGCCTACGTGGCGATTAACCTGGTGATCATGCTGTTGATGAGTTTTGTAGAGCGCAAAGTGCGTCTGCCTGGCAATGTAGGAGGGAAATAATGTACGAATTTGACTGGAGCTCCATTGCTCCCAGCCTGCCCTACCTGCTAAACGGTTTGGTTATCACGTTCAAAATCACCCTCACCGCGGTGATCTTCGGCATTATCTGGGGCACCTTGCTGGCAGTAATGCGTTTATCTACTTTCAAGCCCATCAGCTGGTTCGCCAAACTTTACGTCAACCTGTTCCGTTCAGTGCCGTTGGTGATGGTGCTGCTGTGGTTTTATCTGGTGGTGCCGAGCTTCTTACAGCAGGTTCTGGGGATATCGCCGAAAACCGATATTCGCCTGATTTCGGCAATGGTGGCTTTTTCACTGTTCGAAGCCGCTTATTATTCAGAAATTATCCGTGCCGGGATCATTAGTATCTCACGCGGTCAGGGTAATGCGGCATTGGCGCTGGGCATGACGCAATGGCAGTCGATGAAACTTATCATCCTGCCGCAGGCGTTCCGCGCCATGGTACCGCTGCTGCTGACGCAAGGTATCGTGCTGTTTCAGGATACGTCGTTGGTCTATGTCTTGAGCCTGGCTGACTTCTTCCGTACCGCTTCTACCATTGGTGAGCGTGACGGTACCCAGGTTGAAATGGTTCTGTTTGCCGGTCTGGTTTACTTCGTTATCAGCCTGAGCGCGTCGTTGTTGGTCAGTTATCTAAAAAGAAAAAGGACGGTTTAAATGATTAACCTGAAAAATGTTTCTAAGTGGTATGGTCACTTTCAGGTGCTGACCGACTGCTCAACCGAAGTGAAAACCGGTGAAGTGGTGGTGGTCTGCGGACCGTCCGGTTCGGGTAAATCAACCTTGATCAAAACCGTCAATGGGCTGGAGCCGATTCAGCAAGGCAACATCACGGTTAGCGGAACCGAAGTAAACAACAAGAAAACTAACCTGGCCAAGTTACGCAGCCAGATCGGCATGGTGTTTCAGAACTTCGAACTCTTTCCGCACCTCAGCATCATCGATAATTTGGTGCTGGCACAAGTCAAAGTCTTGAAACGTGACAAAGCCGCAGCGCGTGAAAAAGGCCTAAAGCTGTTGACTCGCGTCGGATTGGCAGCACATGCACAAAAATTTCCAGGCCAGCTTTCTGGCGGCCAACAGCAGCGTGTGGCGATTGCCCGCGCGCTCTGCATGGATCCCATTGCCATGCTGTTTGACGAACCGACTTCAGCGCTCGATCCTGAAATGATCAATGAAGTGCTGGACGTGATGGTCGAACTGGCACAGGAAGGCATGACAATGATGGTGGTAACCCACGAAATGGGCTTTGCGCGTAAAGTGGCTAACCGCGTGATCTTTATGGATGAAGGTAAAATTATCGAAGACACCAATAAAGATGACTTCTTTAACAATCCGCAATCCGATCGCGCTAAAGACTTCCTCGCTAAAATCCTGCACTAAAAAACAGGCGGGCTGTGAGGCCCGCCTGTTTTATCAAACATTTAAATTAAGGTTCAAACGGCTGGCGTTGAAACTGATCGTGCCCGCATTCCGGGCAACGTGACAAAGTTTCGGGCGTGTAAATAGCGCGTGTAAAGTGGCACTTTTCACACACCAGATTTCCTAACCCCACCACTTCACCACTTTGATATACGCCATGGTGATGCAGATCCTGAAACACCTCCCGCCACTCCAGCTGGCTCTTATCGGTGATGTCAGCCAACTCTTTCCACACGCTTTCACGAATCACTCGCATAAACACTGAATCACCTAACGGCTCCTCAACTTCAGCATAGCTGCGTGCAAACTCTTCTAAATCTCGCCGAACCGATGAAAGCGCCTGATCGACTTCACCAACGCTGAGGTCACTGCTGGCGAGCAACTGGCTACGTCGTTCAGCAATCAGCGTATCAACGTTACGATCGCCATGGTGAAGGCGCTCGGTCAAAACCGCTAACGACTCGCGATATTCCTGAGCCACTTTGTTCATTTAATTCTCCTTTATGCGCTCAATGCCTGCACTAAGTTTAGACGTTTTGGCATATTTGCCGTGTCGTCTGAGAGACGAATGACAAAAGGGTGAAGGCTCAGGCGCTTTAAGCAGAAATCGCGCCAGCGAAAGTGGGAAGTGTTGTTGATACGCGGCCTTATGGGTATGCTATGCGGATCTTAAAGTAAGCAAAGTGTTATTCATTAAGGACCACAGGCAGCCATGCAAGAGCAATACCGCCCGGAAGAGATTGAATCCCGCGTGCAGCAGCACTGGGATGAAAACGAAACGTTTAAAGTGACTGAGCAGGAAGGTAAAGAGAAATATTATTGCCTCTCCATGTTGCCCTATCCTTCTGGCCGCCTACACATGGGTCACGTTCGTAACTACACCATCGGCGACGTAATCGCGCGTTATCAGCGTATGCTCGGCAAAAACGTGTTACAGCCGATTGGCTGGGATGCGTTTGGTCTGCCTGCAGAAGGTGCAGCGGTAAAAAATAACACCGCACCTGCGCCGTGGACTTACGACAACATCGCCTACATGAAAAACCAGTTAAAACTGTTGGGCTTTGGTTATGACTGGAGCCGTGAGCTAGCGACCTGCCAGCCAGAATATTATCGCTGGGAACAGTGGTTCTTCACCAAGCTGTACGAAAAAGGTCTGGTTTATAAAAAAACGTCGGCGGTGAACTGGTGCCCGAACGACCAAACAGTGCTGGCAAACGAGCAGGTTATTGATGGCTGCTGCTGGCGCTGTGACACCAAAGTTGAGCGCAAAGAAATTCCGCAGTGGTTCGTGAAGATCACCGACTACGCTGAAGAATTACTGAACGATTTGGATACGCTGGAAGATTGGCCTGAGCAGGTCAAAACCATGCAGCGTAACTGGATTGGCCGTTCGGAAGGTGTAGAAATCACTTTTGACGTGGCTAACAGTGAAGAAAAAGTCACCGTCTACACCACGCGTCCAGACACCTTTATCGGTGCAACTTACGTAGCGGTTGCCGCAGGTCACCCTTTAGCCACTCAAGCCTCCGTGAATAACCCAGCTCTGGCTGACTTTATCGCCGAATGTCGCAACACCAAAGTGGCTGAAGCCGATATGGCGACCATGGAGAAAAAAGGCATGGCTACCGGCCTGTCTGTTATCCATCCGCTGACGGGTGAGTCCCTTCCAGTATGGGTCGCTAACTTCGTGCTGATGGAATACGGCACCGGTGCGGTCATGGCCGTTCCGGGTCACGATCAGCGCGACTGGGAATTTGCGACCAAGTACGATTTGCAAATCAAGCCGGTTATCCTGAACCTTGATGGCAGCGAGCCTGACGTCAGCGCGGCAGCGATGACTGAAAAAGGCACGCTGTTCAATTCCGGTGAATTTAGCGGTCTGGATCACGCTGCCGGTTTCAATGCCATTGCTGAAGCGTTAGCAGCGAAAGGCGTTGGCGTACGCAAAGTAAACTATCGTCTGCGTGACTGGGGCGTTTCTCGTCAACGTTACTGGGGTGCGCCAATCCCAATGGTGACGCTGGAAGATGGCACCGTGATGCCAACGCCAGAAGATCAGCTGCCCGTGATTTTGCCGGAAGATGTCGTCATGGATGGCATCACCAGCCCAATCAAAGCCGACCCAGAGTGGGCAAAAACCACGGTAAACGGCCAACCTGCGCTGCGCGAAACCGACACGTTTGACACCTTCATGGAATCGTCGTGGTACTACGCACGTTATACCTGCGCTAACTACAACGAAGGCATGCTGGACCCGGCTGCTGCAAACTACTGGCTGCCGGTTGATCAGTATGTGGGTGGTATCGAACACGCCATCATGCACCTGATGTATTTCCGCTTCTTCCACAAATTGCTGCGCGATGCTGGCTTGGTTAACTCGAACGAACCGGCTAAACGCCTGCTGTGTCAAGGCATGGTACTGGCAGATGCGTTCTACTATTTGGGCGTCAATGGCGAGCGCAACTGGGTTTCTCCGGTTGATGTCACCGTTGAGCGTGATGAGAAAGGCCGCATTACTCAGGCTGTTGACAATCAGGGCCGCGAAGTGATTTACGCTGGCATGAGCAAAATGTCGAAGTCAAAAAACAACGGCATTGATCCCCAGCTGATGGTTGAGCGCTATGGTGCGGATACCGTGCGTCTGTTCATGATGTTTGCTTCGCCAGCAGAAATGACACTGGAATGGCAGGAATCAGGCGTCGAAGGTGCTAACCGCTTCCTGAAGCGTGTGTGGAAACTGGTGTTTGATCACACGCAAAAAGGTGCCACTGTGGCGCTGGATGTGGCCAGCCTGGACGATGATCAGAAAGCGCTGCGTCGCGATCTGCATAAAACCATCGCCAAGGTCGCCGATGACATTGGTCGCCGTCAGACGTTTAACACGGCGATCGCGGCTATCATGGAATTGATGAACAAACTAGCGCGCGCGCCGCAGGAGAGCGAACAAGATCGCGCCCTGATGCACGAAGCGCTGCTGGCGGTTACACGTCTGCTTTATCCTTTCACTCCGCATGCGTGCTACGTTCTGTGGCAAACGCTGGGTGGCGAAGGCTCGATTGATGATGCAGTTTGGCCAGTAGCCGATGAAGCGGCAATGGTTGAAGATTCACTGTTAGTCGTGGTCCAGGTAAACGGTAAAGTGCGTGGTAAAATCACCGTTCCAGCCGATTCAACTCAGGAGCAAGTTCAGGCACGCGCTGCGCAAGAACATTTGGTGGCGAAGTACCTTGACGGCGTGACTATTCGTAAAGTGATTTATGTACCGGGCAAACTGCTTAACCTGGTCGTAGGTTAAGTTCAGGAGGAACTGTGCGACATCCGATTATCAGGCTGTTTGTCACGCTGGCGGTGTTGATCACCGCTGGCTGTGGTTTTCATCCACGCGGCACCACGCAGGTGCCGTCTGAGTTGAAAACGCTGATTGTTAACTCTGGCGATCCTTATGGTCCGCTGACACGTACAGTGCGTCAGCAGCTGCGCCTTAATAACGTCAATATTGTTCAGGACACTAAGCAGAACCGCATCGATATCCCCACGCTGCGTCTTGGCGGAGAAAGGCAAGGTCGTGACACCGCTTCGGTATTTATCAGCGGCACCACCGCAGAATATCAGTTGGTGATGACGGTAACTGCGCAGGTCCTGTTGCCGGGCAAAGGCATCTATCCCATCAGCACCACGGTTTATCGCTCCTTCTTTGATAACCCGAATGCGGCGCTGGCAAAAGATGCCGAGCAGGACTTGATCGTTCAGGAGATGCGTCAACGTGCTGCAGAGCAGTTGGTGCGTAAGCTGCTTACCGTGCATGCTGCGCAAATCAACAACAAAGAGACATTACCTGAATCGTCCATTCCGGTGCCGGGTGAAGATTCAGCGGAAGTGCCCTCTTCCTCTGCTACCAGTTTGCAATGATCAGGATTTATCCTGAACAACTCAGCGCGCAGCTTCGTGAGGGGCTGCGCGCCTGTTATTTGTTAGCCGGTAACGAACCTTTGTTGTTGCAGGAGAGTGCCGATGCCATCCGCGTCACCGCGAATGCGCAAGGCTTTGAAGAGCATTTCAGCTTCACGCTGGATGCTCACACCGACTGGGACAGTTTGTTTGTCAGCTGCCAGTCGCTCAGCCTGTTCGCACAACGCCAAACCCTGACGCTACACTTTCCCGAAAATGGCCCCAATGCGGCGATGGCAGAGCAACTGCTCAAGCTGTCTGGCCTGCTGCATGCCGATATTCTGTTGATTTGCCGTCTGGCAAAACTGACCAAAGCACAGGAAAACAGCGCCTGGTTCAAAGCGTTGTCGGCGCACGCTGTGTTAGTACCCTGTCAGACGCCAGAGCAGGCGCAGCTGCCACGTTGGGTTGTTAACCGTGCTAAAGCGATGCAGTTAAACATCGATGACGCGGCCGTGCAGCTGCTGTGTTACTGCTATGAAGGTAATTTGCTGGCGCTGGCACAAGCGCTGGAGCGTTTATCGCTGCAGTGGCCCGACGGCAAACTCACTTTGCCGCGCGTTGAAGAAGCCGTAAGCGATGCCGCACATTTTACCCCTTTTCACTGGGTGGATGCTTTGCTGGCGGGTAAAAGCCGCCGCGCCCTGCATATCCTTCATCAGTTAGAAAAGGAAGATAGCGAAGCGGTAATTTTAATGCGCACGCTGCAACGCGATCTGCTGACATTACTGCACTTGCAGCGCCATCAGACGCAACAGCCGCTGCGCACGCTGATGGATCAACAACGCATCTGGCAAAATCGTCGCGCTTTGTTTACCGAAGCACTACAAAGACTGGATGCTGTCCGTTTACAGCGCGCCATTCATTTGCTGGCACAGATCGAGATAACCTTAAAGCAAGATTATGGTCAGCCTGTTTGGCCACAGCTCGAAACGTTGTCGTTATTGATTTCCAGCCGCGCCTTTCCAACGAGTTTTGCTCATGTCTGAACTACACGCGCTGTTTGGTGGCACCTTTGACCCGATTCACTTTGGCCATTTGCGCCCTGTTGAAGCGTTGGCGCAACAAGTTGGATTAAAACGCATTACCTTGTTACCCAATAACGTGCCGCCACATCGTCCTCAGCCAGAAGCGAGTGCCGCACAGCGCGTTGATATGCTGCGTTGCGCTACCGAAACGCTTCCGCTGTTTGAGATTGATACGCGCGAACTGCAACGCGAAACGCCATCGTGGACCGTCGCGACGCTAGAAACCCTGCGCGCTGAGCGTGGCCAACAGCAGCCGCTGGGTTTTATTATTGGCCAGGATTCTTTGCTTACGCTGGCAAAATGGCATCGCTGGCAAGATTTGTTGTCATTGTGTCACCTGCTGGTCTGTAAACGCCCTGGCTATGCCACCGAAATGGATTCGCCCGAGATGCAGGCGTGGCTTGATGACCATATCACGCAGGATGTTCAGCAACTGCATCAACGGGCAGCAGGGTGTATCTGGCTGGCTGAAACGCCGTTGTATAATATTTCCGCTACTGAAATCCGTCAGCGCCGCCATCAGAACCTCGCTTGTGATGATCTTCTGCCTGCCGCCGTTATTGCCTATATCGACCGCGCTGGCTTATATCGCGACTGATTTCCCCATGCTATACTGCGCCGCTTGATTTTTGGCTGCATCATTCCGTACATCATTTAGTCTGTGCATCATTTATTCTGAGCACTATCCGGGCTTTCAGCCGGTCCACCATCACCAGTTTTGAGGGGAACCTTTTGCAAGGTAAAGCACTCCAAGAGTTCGTTATCGATAAAATCGATGATATTAAAGGCCAGGACATCATTGCACTTGATGTGCAAGGTAAATCCAGCATCACCGATTGCATGATTATCTGCACCGGCACCTCGACACGTCATGTCTCTTCGATTGCCGAGCACGTTGCGCAGGAATCTCGCGCAGCGGGTATGGCGCCGCTGTCGGTTGAAGGTAAAAATGCTTCCGATTGGGTCATTGTTGATCTGGGTGAAGTTATTGTGCACATCATGCAGGAAGAGAGTCGCCAGTTGTATGAACTGGAAAAACTCTGGAGCTAACGCGTGAAACTGCAGCTCGTTGCCGTTGGCACCAAAATGCCCGACTGGGTGCAGACCGGTTTCATGGAATATCTGCGTCGCTTTCCCAAAGATATGCCGCTGGAATTGATTGAGGTTCAGGCGGGTAAGCGTGGGAAAAATGCTGACATCAAACGCATTCTTGAAAAAGAAGGTGAAGCGATGTTGGCGGCGGTCGGCAAAGGCAATCGCATTGTTACGCTGGATATCCCCGGACATCCGTGGGAAACGCCACAATTAGCGCAGCAGCTGGAGCGCTGGAAGCAGGATGGACGTGATGTCAGCCTGCTGATTGGCGGCCCGGAAGGTTTAGCGCCCGCCTGCAAAGCTGCGGCCGAGCAGAGTTGGTCGCTTTCAGCATTGACGCTACCCCATCCGCTGGTGCGCGTGCTGGTTGCTGAAAGTCTTTATCGTGCATGGAGCATTACGGCAAATCACCCTTATCATCGTGAATGACCGATAAGCCCACATCAGACCTTACAAGTAGCGGATGAAATTACAAAGCAACGCCTTTCGCGATTATAGCGCCGAACAGAAACTCTTTGTCCGCCGGGCGTTGATCGCTTTCGTCGGTATTTTAGTGCTTTCCTCCGTGCTGGTGGTCAACCTGTACCACCTGCAGATTTTACGTTTCGACGATTACCGTACCCGCTCAAACGAAAACCGCATCAAACTGGTGCCGGTTGCGCCCAGTCGCGGCATCATCTATGACCGCAACGGTACGCCGCTGGCGTCGAACCGCACTATTTATCAGGCTGAGTTAGTGCCAGAAAAGGTCGATGATCTTAAACAGACGTTAGAAAATTTACGTCCGGTGCTCGATCTCAGCGACGAAGATCTTGAAGCCTTTGAAAAAGAGCGCAAGCGCTCACGACGTTTTACCTCAATTCCGGTTAAAACCGGCCTGAATGATATTCAGGTTGCCCGCTTTGCTGTTAATCAATATCGCTTTCCCGGCGTCGAAGTTAAAGGCTACCAACGTCGCTACTATCCTTTTGGTCAGACACTGACGCACGTTGTGGGTTACGTGTCGAAGATCAACGATCGCGATGTCGCTCGCCTTGATAAAGAAGGTAAATGGCCAAACTACGCAGCGACTCATGATATCGGCAAGTTGGGCATCGAAAACTTCTATGAAGATCTGCTGCACGGTAAGACAGGTTATGAAGAAGTTGAAGTAAACAACCGCGGCCGCGTGATTCGTCAGCTGCATGAGGAGTCGCCACAGGCGGGCCGCGACATCTATCTCACCATCGATCTTAAACTGCAGCAGTATATTGAAACGCTGCTGGCGGGAAGCCGTGCGGCGGTCGTGGTTAGCGATCCGCGTACCGGCGAAATATTGGCGATGGTATCAACGCCAAGCTATGACCCGAACCTGTTTGTTGATGGCATCTCGTCAAAAGATTATCGCGCCTTGTTGGCCGATGAAAACCGTCCGCTCTACAACCGTGCGATACAAGCGGCTTACCCGCCAGCGTCAACCGTTAAACCCTATGTCGCCGTCTCTGCCTTAAGTGCTGGTGTGATCAATCGTAATACCAGCCTGTTCGATCCAGGTTGGTGGCAACTTCCCGGTTCTGAAAAGCGTTATCGCGACTGGAAAAAATGGGGACATGGCCGCCTCAATGTGACCAAATCGTTGGAAGAATCCGCCGATACCTTTTTCTATCAGGTCGCTTATGACATGGGTATTGACCGCCTTTCCGAATGGATGAATAAGTTTGGTTATGGCCATCGCACCGGTATTGACCTTCCACAGGAAAGCGCGGGCAACATGCCGACGCGCGAATGGAAACAGAAGCGCTTTAAAAAACCGTGGTATCAAGGCGATACCATTCCTGTTGGTATTGGTCAGGGATACTGGACGGCCACGCCCTTGCAGATGAATAAAGCGATGATGATCCTGATTAACGATGGCGAGATTAAAGTGCCGCATATGCTGCGCGCCACACGCGAAGGCCGTACGATTGTGCCTTACCGTCAGGCACCCTCGGCCCCTATTGGTGATATCCATTCAGGTTATTGGGAAATTGCTAAAGACGGCATGTATGGCGTTGCCAATCGCCCAAACGGTACTGCACACAAAAGCTTCGCGGATGCACCTTACAAAATCGCGGCCAAATCAGGTACGGCGCAGGTATTCGGTTTGAAAGAGAACGAAACGTACAACGCGCATAAAATTGCCGAACGCTTACGTGATCACAAATTGATGACAGCCTTTGCCCCCTACGACAAACCACGCGTTGCCGTGACGATCATTCTGGAAAACGGCGGCGCTGGCCCGGCGGTCGGTACCGTGATGCGCCAGATTCTGGATCACATTATGTTAGGTGATAACAATACTGTCCTGCCGGACGCAGCGCCCACGCCGCCCGGCTATGAAGGTGAATAATCATGTCCATGAACGATAGTCCGCAAAAAAGATCGATCTGGACGCGTATCCATATCGATCCATTGTTTATGTTAGTTATTTTAGGTCTGCTGACCTACAGCGCCATCGTTATCTGGAGTGCCAGCGGGCAAGATCCTGGTATGATGGAGCGTAAAATTGGCCAGATTGTCATGGGCCTGGTAATCATGATCGTCCTGGCGCAGGTTCCACCGCGGGTTTATGAAGGCTGGGCGCCCTATCTCTATATTATTTGCGTCATCTTACTGATAGCAGTCGATGCTTTTGGTCAAATCAGTAAAGGTGCGCAACGCTGGCTGGATCTGGGCGTGGTGCGTTTTCAGCCCTCGGAAATCGCCAAAATTGCTGTACCGCTGATGGTGGCGCGTTTTATCAACCGCGACGTCTGCCCGCCTACACTGAAAAATACCGGCATCGCCTTGATTCTGATCTTTGTGCCTACGCTATTGGTCGCGGCACAGCCTGACCTTGGCACTTCAATTCTGGTGGCCGCATCAGGTTTATTTGTTCTGTTCTTATCCGGTATGAGCTGGAAATTAATTGGCGTCGCAGTATTGCTGGTGGCTGCTTTCATACCTATTTTGTGGTTCTTCCTGATGCATGACTATCAGCGCGACCGCGTGATGATGTTGCTTGATCCCGAGAGTGACCCGCTGGGAGCCGGCTATCATATAATCCAGTCCAAAATCGCCATTGGTTCTGGTGGCCTGCGTGGCAAAGGCTGGCTGGAAGGTACGCAATCACAACTCGAATTCTTACCCGAACGTCATACTGACTTCATCTTTGCGGTGCTGGCAGAAGAATTAGGCCTTGTTGGCGTGCTGGCTTTGCTGGCGCTTTATTTGTTGTTGATCATGCGCGGTTTGATTATCGCAGCACGTGCGCAAACCACGTTTGGCCGCGTGATGGCGGGTGGTTTAATGCTGATTTTATTCGTTTATGTTTTCGTTAACATTGGCATGGTTAGTGGTATCTTACCGGTGGTTGGCGTTCCGTTGCCGTTGGTCAGTTATGGCGGCTCTGCGCTGATCGTACTTATGGCGGGATTCGGCATTGTGATGTCGATCCATACTCACCGAAAAATGTTATCTAAAAGTGTTTAAGAGGCTGCAGATGCGTAAGGATTGGCTTGGCGTTGCACTGGCATCAATGATTTTGGCTGCCTGTTCCACCCCGGAACCGCAAAATAGTGCGCCGCCGCAACCGGCTTATAATGGCCCGGTGGTTGAAATTCCTGGTGTGGAACCGCGTTATGAGCCCGTCAATCCCGGCACCAACCAGGATTACAGCGTCAATGGCAAAACCTACCGCATCAACCAAAATCCTCAGAATTTCAGCGAGATTGGTATAGCGGCCTGGTACGGTGATGAAGCAAAAGGCAACCGCACGGCAACGGGCGAAAGCTACGATCCCGATGCCTTAACGGCAGCCCATCCAACCCTGCCGCTGCCAAGCTATGTTCGTGTGACCAATATCGCCAATGGTCGTCAAATCGTAGTACGCGTTAACGATCGTGGTCCCTATACGCCAGGTCGCGTTATTGACTTGTCGCGTGCCGCAGGAGATCGCCTCAACATTTCCAACAATTCTCGCGTACGCGTTGACTACATTAACGTGGCACCAGATGGCACCCTTTCGGGACCCGGCACCATCGGTACTGTTGTTGCTAAGCAAAGCTACTCCCTTCCTGCTCGCCCTGATTTGAGCGGCGGATCGGTGATGAACGGCGGCAGCGCAGCGCAATCAGAACCTGCTCCGCAAAACGTTGAGGCTATCAGCAACAGCACATTGCAAAGCAGCGATAATATGGGCGCACCGGTTCAAAGCAGTGGCTTTCTTGGCGCCCCTCAACCGCTAGCCAATGGCGTACTGGAGGGCAGCGAGCCGCAGCCCGCTCCAGTAATCGCGACCGCTGCCGCAGCATCTGCTGCCAGCCCTGCCTCATCCAGTAACAGCGCGCATCCGGTGGTCGGCTATGTTGTACAAGTCGGTGCATTAAACGATCCCGCTCGGGCGCAGCAAATGCAAAAAAGCTTAAGCCAGCGCTTTGGCGTGCCCGGCGCCGTTGAAGCTTCAGGCAACGTTTATCGTGTGCAACTTGGCGGTTTTAAAACCCGCGCTGAAGCAGCTGCGTTACAACAGCGATTAAATACCGAGGCACAAATTACGTCGTTCATTACCAGCGCGCGTCACGAAATGTGATGTAAATCACCTTAGTCGTAACGTCTGCTAACAACCCATTCATTAAGCCAGATGCCTGTAAATCAGGCATTTGTTATGATGAGTTATCTTTTTAAACCTTAAAACCACGGATGTTGTAGTCCTATACATGAACACGCTGAAATCATCTCGTTTGCTGAAACGCCTGACAGTGGGATCACTGATCGCTTTCTCTCTCAGCCATGCCGCTATTGCTGATGATGTTAATCTCAAGACTATGATTCCGGGCGTACCGGACATTGATGCCGAAGCTTATGTGCTCATCGATTACCATTCAGGTAAGGTGTTGGCCGAAAAGAATGCTGATGCGCGTCGCGATCCCGCCAGTCTGACTAAAATGATGACCAGCTATGTGATTGGACAAGCGGTTAAATCTGGCAAAATCCATCAGGACGATATTGTTACTGTGGGTCAGGATGCCTGGGCGACCGGCAACCCCGTGTTTAAAGGCTCTTCGTTGATGTTCCTGAAGCCTGGCGATCGTGTTCCGGTTTCACAGCTGACGCGCGGCATTGTGCTGCAATCAGGTAACGATGCTTGTGTGGCGATGGCCGATTACGTTGCCGGCAGCCAGGATGCGTTCGTTAACCTGATGAACAACTATGTAAAAGCCATTGGCCTGACAAACACCCATTTCCAGACGGTTCACGGTTTGGATGCGGAAGGTCAATACAGTTCAGCACGCGATATGGCGAAGATTGGTCAAGCACTGATCCGCGATGTGCCAGATGAATACGCGGTTTATAAAGAAAAAGAATTTACCTTCAACAATATCCGTCAGATGAACCGTAATGGTCTGCTTTGGGACACTAACCTGAATGTTGATGGGATCAAAACCGGTCATACCAACGCAGCGGGCTATAACCTTGTCGCTTCTGCTACCGAAGGCCAGATGCGTTTGATCTCTGCCGTAATGGGTGGACATACCTATAAAGGTCGTGAAACCGAAAGCAAAAAATTGCTGACATGGGGCTTCCGTTTCTTTGAAACCGTCGCGCCACTGAAAGCAGGTAAAGAGTTTGCTTCCGAGCCGGTGTGGTTTGGTAACAGCGATCGTGTTCAGCTGGGCGTAGATAAAGATGCCTACCTGACCATTCCACGTGGACGGATGAAAGATCTGAAAGCCAGCTATGTGCTGAACAATACTGAGCTGCACGCACCGCTGCAGAAAAATCAGGTTGTGGGTAGCATTAACTTCCAGCTGGACGGTAAAACCATCGATCAGCGCCCGCTGGTGGTGTTAAACGAAATCACTGAAGGTGGATTCTTCAGCCGTATCGTCGACTACATCAAACTGATGTTCCATCACTGGTTCGGCTAATCTCTGCGGGCGATTGAAAAGTCGCCACAGCGCCCCCATATCACGTTATTATGATGCTCCCGCTCAGGCGGGAGCCTTTTTTATGCACCGGAGTCAATATGAAAACCAAACTGAATGAACTGCTCGAATTTCCTACCCCATTTACCTATAAAGTAATGGGCTTGGCACAACCGGAGCTGGTTGATCAAGTGGTTGAAGTGGTGCAGCGCCATGCGCCCGGCGACTATTCTCCCGAAGTGAAGCCGAGCAGCAAGGGCAACTATCACTCCGTCAATATTACTATTACCGCCACGCACATTGAGCAGGTGGAAAAGCTGTACGAAGAGCTGGGCAAGATCGAAATCGTTCGTATGGTGCTGTAAATGATAACGTCGGCAAAGGGTGTTGGTCTTACCGTTTGCCGACGTTATACTCAGCCTTTCCCCCTTTAGCGGACCCGCGTTTTGTCAGTCGAAACTCTTCTTGTTCGCCAGTTAGGTCTTTGCAACTGGCAATCCACTTCTGAAGCTATGCATCACTATACCGATCAACGTGACGGCAGCAGCCGCGACGAGATTTGGCTGGTGGAGCATGATCCGGTTTTCACGCAAGGTCAGGCAGGCAAAGCGGAACATGTTTTAATGCCAGGCGATATTCCTGTAGTACAAAGCGATCGCGGCGGTCAGGTCACCTATCACGGTCCCGGCCAACAGGTGATGTATGTGCTGATTGACATCAAGCGACGTAAAATTGGCGTCCGCCAACTGGTTACGGCCCTGGAAGAAACGGTGATTGCAACACTCATGCACTTTGGCGTTGAAGCGCGCGCGCGCGCCGATGCACCTGGCGTCTATGTTGGTGATGAAAAAATCTGCTCGCTGGGTTTACGCATTCGCAAAGGCTGCTCATTCCATGGTCTGGCGCTTAATGTCGCCATGGATTTATCGCCTTTTTTGCGTATCAATCCTTGCGGTTATGCAGGAATGAGCATGACGCAACTGCAACATTTTAATCCTGACGTAAGCGTTATCGAGGTTCAACCTTTGCTAGTAGCGGCATTTGCCCGCCTGTTGAATTATGAAAACGTTGAGTGGCAGACTGAGCCAAACCCAGTAATGCGTTAACTGTGAATGCGTATTTACAAATATGTAACGTTTCAACGCTCAGGATGGCTGCTTCCCGGCCAATCAGATGATATAATTTTTGCACTTTTTTCAAATAAAGTTGAAAGCGCCCTTCTCGATGTGTGAGAAAGCTTTCAAATCGCAATCCGACCGGAACCTGCAGATTTTATGAGTAAACCAATTCAGATGGAACGCGGCGTCAAATATCGTGACGCAGATAAAATGGCGTTGATCCCAGTTAAGACTGTGACCACCGAACGGCAAGAGATGTTGCGTAAGCCGGAATGGATGAAAATCAAGTTGCCTGCGGATTCCAGTCGTATCCAGGGCATTAAAGCGGCAATGCGTAAAAACGGTTTACACTCGGTCTGCGAAGAGGCGTCATGCCCTAACCTCGCCGAATGTTTTAACCACGGTACGGCAACCTTTATGATCCTTGGTGCCATCTGTACCCGTCGCTGCCCATTCTGCGATGTTGCTCATGGCCGCCCTAACGCGCCTGATGCTAATGAACCCGGTAAGCTGGCACAAACCATTGCTGACATGGCGCTGCGTTATGTGGTGATCACTTCCGTTGACCGCGACGATTTGCGTGATGGTGGCGCTCAACATTTTGCCGATTGCATCAGCGCTATTCGTGAAAAAAGTCCTACCATCAAAATCGAAACTCTGGTGCCTGACTTCCGTGGCCGTATGGATCGTGCGCTGGAAATTCTGACTGCAACGCCGCCAGATGTTTTTAACCACAATCTGGAAAACGTACCGCGCGTTTACCGTCAGGTGCGTCCTGGTGCTAACTACGACTGGTCGCTCAAACTGCTGGAGCGTTTTAAAGAAGCGCATCCATCTGTTCCGACCAAATCAGGATTGATGGTCGGGTTAGGCGAGACCAACGCTGAAATTGTGGAAGTGATGCGCGACTTGCGTCGCCATGGCGTGACTATGCTTACGCTGGGTCAATATTTGCAGCCCAGTCGCCACCATTTGCCGGTTCAACGTTATGTCAGCCCGGCAGAATTTGATGAGATGAAAGAAGAAGCGATGGCGATGGGCTTTACGCATGCCGCCTGTGGTCCTTTTGTTCGTTCTTCTTATCATGCCGATATGCAGGCTAAAGGCCTGGAAGTTAAGTAACGCTATACAGGTCGTGCCACCTGGTACGGCCTGATTATCCCCTGCCCTTAATCTCTTCAACTAATCTGTCGCTTTATCCGCTGAGGCTATAAGCCATTTTGTCATTTTAATCCTCAGCTGTTTTTTATAGGTCAGATTATGGAACCCCTTTCCACCCCTTCAGCGTTTCCCGATTGGTTCATACCGGACGATACTGATCACCTGGCTAGCGATATGTTGTCTGGCGGTTCAGACGAAAATCTTGATGCCATAAAAATTCGAACTGCGCCTGTTAATACAACTAACCCTAACCTTACAGCTCACGCGAGTTGCGGCATGGCAGCGCTGGCTACTGCGCTTCATATTGAACAGCGCTATGCTGTTGAGCTAAGCCTCAAGACGCAGACTTCTCCATTAGCGCCTGCCGCGACGACACTCCCTTTATCACTTTATCCTACCGCTGAATTCGTCAACGCCCATGCCTTATCAAATTCAGCATCAGTTTCACAGTCAGAATGGAAGAGTTGCTCTGCTGCTGAAATTGAGCCTCATTCGCCGCTTGCTGCTTTTGAGCCTGAAACGCTTAACCTCATCGGGTCCAGTTTGTTGGAAGTCCCCACACCGCTAAGCGATGTCTACAGTCATCCGATACAAAACACAGAACGTTATCAGCAAACAGTTAAGGATAATGCGAAGGATCAATCTGATGATGAGATAACACAGCCAAACCTGACGTTTGATGGCAGTTCAGAAGCTGATGCATTAATGGACGTCTATCTCAACAGCATATTGGAGGGAAATACCGTAACAGATGTACAAGTTCACTGGATTTCCGAGCAACCTGAAAATTGGGGAGAAGGATTATATCAACTAAACGCACTGCAGAGCTCAACATCAACGCTTGCGCCGGTGAGCGGTCAATACATGTTTGAAGCGGTAACCGCCCTGTTTTCTGAAGATTTATTAATTCCAGAAGATAAATTTATTTTACTGCAATCTGAGATCGAGCAGGCCTTTACATTACCCGTTGAGGATTTTGAAATTGATCTTTCGGAGATTGTCGACACGTTACCGCTAACGCTAAGTGAGGTCGGTTTTGCCTGGGATCGGGTTAGGCCGGTTGACGTTGATCTCGAACTCAACTCAGTGGTCAGCCTGCATTAAAAAACAAAAACCAGACTGATTAAGTCTGGTTTTCTCTCTTCCATCAGAAATAAAAAGTAACATTTATTGTCAACTGACGTTGATTTACTCTTTATGTGATACGCGTTCTGCTGGAATTTCTTCAGCTGTGTTCTTAGTTGCGCTGGAGTCATCATCTTTCATGGCTTTTTTGAAGCCTTTGATTGCGGATCCCAGATCGCCACCCAGTGAACGTAACTTATTGGTGCCAAAGAGCAGTACGATAAGCGCACCGATGATCAGCAGTTTGGCAATACTGATACCTTCCATAATTAACTTTTAAACCTTAGCGAAAAACGGTGAATCTTATTTAGGCGCAGTTTCTCAATCACCTCAACTGCAATCTGTAACAGAGTAAGATCGCTTTGCGCGAAATCGATTGAATCTACCGTAATCATTAACGCTTAAATAAAACGACTTAAAAAAGCCTGCGTTCGTGGATGCTGCGGATTCGCAATGACCTCATCCGGTGTTCCTTGCTCTACCACCACCCCACCATCCATGAACACCACACGATCGGCTGCTTCGCGTGCAAAACCAATTTCGTGCGTGACCACAATCATGGTTAAGCCTTGATCGGCCAGCGTGCGCATTGTGGCCAGCACTTCACCCACTAATTCAGGATCCAGCGCCGAAGTCGGTTCATCAAATAGCATTAAGGTCGGCTTAATCGCTAATGCGCGAGCAATCGCGACACGCTGTTGCTGCCCACCAGAAAGGTGTCGCGGCCAGGCATCCGCTTTGTCGCTCAACCCCACCGTTGCCAGCAGCTCTTTAGCATGCACTAACGCTGCCTGACGGGAAAATTTATGCACACCAATCGGCGCTTCAATGATGTTTTGCAGCACTGTCATATGGGGGTAGAGATTGAACTGCTGAAACACCATGCCAATTTTCTGCCGTTGCTGGGCAATTTTTCGTGGTGACAAACGATGCAACACGCTGCGTTTTAGCTCATAACCAATCTGCTGATCGCCGACCATAATCGAGCCGCCGTTCATATCTTCCAGATGATTAATGCAGCGTAAAAAAGTAGATTTCCCCGACCCTGATGGGCCAAGAATAACCACCACTTCACCGGGATAGACATCAAGGTCGATGCCTTTGAGCACTTCATTGTCGCCATAACTTTTCTGCACGTTTCGCGCGCTGACTAAAGGTTCAGCTGTTTTCATACGTCCTCCTTACGCACCAACGACGTATTGGCAAATGGCGTAGCGGCACGTTTGGCCGTAACCGCCACGCGTTTCGTACCACGCGCGTAGTAGCGTTCAATCGCGGACTGTCCCACATTGAGAATTGAGGTGATGAGCAGATACCAAATTACCGCCACCATCAGCATTGGAATAATTTCGAAGGTGCGGTTGTAGACGGCCTGCACGGAATAAAGAAGATCGCCCATCGCGATAACGCTCACTAACGAAGTGGCTTTGATCATACTGATGAGCTGGTTGCCAGTAGGTGGAATGATGGAACGCATCGCCTGTGGAATAATAATGCGGCGCAGTGCACGCGCTCGACTCATCCCAAAGGCCTGAGTGGTTTCTACCTGACCGTTGTCGACCGAGAGCAGGCCAGCACGAATCACTTCCGCCATATAAGCCGCTTCATTCAACGCCAGTCCCGCAATCGCTGCCGTCAGCGGTGTGATGAGATCATTGGTATTCCAGCTGGCAAAAGTGATGTCAGTCCAGGGCACAGTAATCGATAAGGTCGGGAACAGCGTCGACAGGTTGTACCAAAAAATGAGTTGCACCAACAGCGGCGTACCACGGAAGAACCAGATATAGAGACCGGAAAGACCGCTCAGTAATTTATTCTCTGACAAACGCCAGACCGCCAGAATTAAACCCAACAGGGTGCCGAGAATCATCGACACCACCGTGAGTCCGAGCGTCACCTGCAACCCTTTCAATACTGTGCCTTCCGTGAACCATTGCAGCACCACTTTCCATTCGAAATTGGGATTGGTCGCTACCAGCCACATCAGGTTCGAGCCAATAACCAGCACCACAATCCAGGAGACCCAGCGTCCATATGAGGGCGCACTGTGGGCAAAAGCCACGTCGCGCTGTTGCACGTTGGCCTTGTCCATGGCTCGTGAATCGTTGGTGTGTAAACTCATTTAGCCGCCCCTTTCGCCAGATTAACGCCCGGTTCAGTAATCATGTTGCCGTCCAACTTCCACTTTTTCATGATTGCTGCATAAGTGCCGTTTTGATACAGCGCTTTGTAACCATCCAGTACAACTTTACCCAGTTGAGAGTTTTTCGGCACAACGGTGCCCTGAAAGATATCGCCAAAACCATTTTTCTGACCTGTGCCAGCGAGTTCAAGCTGGCCATTCGCCTGTTCAACAAAATAAGTCAGCGGCGCTTGTGAAGAGAAAAAGGCATCAGAGCGCTTAGAACGTACCGCCAAAATAGAGGAGGGTTGGTCGGTAAAGGATTGCACAGTGACCGCCGGTTTACCGGCAGCGGTACAAGCGGCAGATTGCTTACGAATAACCTGTTCGGCAGAGCCGGCAGCCATAACCGCAATCCGCTTGCCGCAGGTATCTTCCAGACTATTAATTTTTGACGGATTGCCTTTTTGAACGCCAAAAACCACAAACTCTTGCACGTAATCGATAAAGTCGACTTTTTGCTGGCGGTCTGGATAATCGCCTACCGGACCGATTGCTAACTGATAGCGTCCCGAATTAATCCCAGCCAATACGCCTGATAAACCACTGACCGTTGCATGTTCAATTTTAACGCCCAGCAGCTGGCTGAGCGCTGTGGTTAAGTCAGCGGATGCGCCATCCATTGAGTGTGGGCCATTGACGATTTCATACGGAGGAAAAGAGCCGTTGTTAACTGAAATCATTTTCCCGGCTGTTTTAATCTCTTCTGGCAGACGATCGTGCAGTGCCTGATCCACTTTTTGAACCGCAATGGCATCAGCAGCATGGGCTAAAGATGCAGTCATACCTAAAGCCAGCGTGAGTGCGGTCGCTATCTTTTTCATTATTTTCCCCAATGCTGTCAGTGTGTTTTTAGTTCTGGTCGTGCAAAACGACGATTTTCAAGGACCGGTAAAACGCTGCGAGCGTAGGCGATCCGCTGCGGATCGAGATCGGCAAACACCAACGCGGTGGATTCCGGCGCTTTTGCAATCGCAACGCCGAGCGGATCAATCACCAGGCTATTGCCAATATTGCGTGGTCCACATTCTCCCACCGCGACCATGTAGCAGGTGTTTTCCAGTGCCCGCGCAGTAGTGAGTAATTCCCAGTGCATCTCTTTCAGCGGCCCTTTGACCCAGGCGGCAGGCAGCACCAGCACATCGGCACCATCCAGCACCAGACGGCGCGCCAGCTCCGGGAAACGCACGTCATAACAGGTCATTAATCCCACCTTCATACCCGCCACCTCGACTAAGGGTGGAATGACATGGCCGGGATTAACGCGCTGTGATTCTTGCATGGCAAAGGCGTCATAAAGATGCAGCTTTTCGTAAGCAGCAATGATTTCACCATTGCGAATGGCGATCAGGACGTTGAGCGCCTTTTGCTCTTGCGTTGGCACATGGACACTCATCATCGTGGTGAGGTCGTTGCCTTTACTGGCTGCCAAGAGTTGGGTTAAAAATGGGCCATCCAGCGGCTGCGCAGCTTTCAGAACTAAATCGGGATCGGCGATATCACGCGCCAATACGCCTTCAGGCAGTACCAGTAGATGCGCGCCACCCGCTAAGGACCGGCTCATTAAATCAAGGCAAATATCCGCGTTATCCTGCCATTCACGGCTAACGGCAAATTGCCCCATCGCGACTTTCATCATTATTCCCCCTTACCTGCCACCGGGAATAGAAGCTCCGGCGTCAGCAATGTTTTGGTCAGACCTTGTTGATACAGCTCATTGGCAAAGTCCGTGATCATCTTCTTGTTAACGGTAAAACCGTTTTCATTCCAGTTGGCTGGCAATTCCTGCGCGGTACGTCGCAAATCGTCCAGTAACCACGGCGTGGTGTCGGCATACTTTTCGCGCTTTTGCATCCAGACGTGATAGGAACGGGTAATGAGGTCACTCAACGCCTGAGGCAGCCAAGGATGCTGCTCCGCCAGCGCGGGTTTCATTGCCAAAATATGGATGCCTGGCACATATCCAACACGATTAAAGTAATCAAGCTCGGCCTGATAAAAATCGGTTTGCAGTTGACGTAAGCCCGATTCTGCCAGGAAAAAACCTTCTGGCATGAAGGGGGTAAACACAGCATCCAGCTCACCCGCTTTCAGCAACTCAATCAGTGGGCGCTCTTCTGGCGCAGGTTCGATACGGCCCGGGCGGCCAAATCCTGCCAAACGGTCAACAATCGGATGGTCGGCAGTTAATCGACCGGCAAACCAATAAGCATCATCAATTTCCACTCCCGCTTCACGCAGCACTGTGCGCGTCCAGGTGTTACCTGAATCTTGCCAACCCGTAACACCAATTCTCTTTCCTTTTAGCTGTGCTGGCGAAGTGAGCTGACTTGCGGTGGTGGTGATAATGCAGCGCTGGCGAAAGCCACGCATCAAAAAGTGCGGCAGGCCAAGCAGCGAGTGATCACCTTTCGCCCGGCCTTGCGCGTAACGGCTAAAGGAGACTTCGCCTGCGTCGTAATCAGGGCTGGTTGCAATGTCATTCACCAGCGTCCCGACGCGGTCAATTTTTAAATCAAAGCCTTCCGGCTTGATGTCGCCAAGTGCCAGCGGCGTAAAATAGTCCCAGTCACGTACCGCTAGTCTGATGGTAAGCCTTTCCATTTTTTCCCCGTCTCTGCCAATGCAGTTGAGCTGCGATGATTTAATCACCAAATAGTGCTTGAATTTGATACTAGATCTGGAACACTATCCTGAACAATCTTTTCTTTGTTACTGAACAAATTATTTTCTTATGACGCAAACCGTAGATCTTCACTGGCTAAGTAGCCAAATTAATGATGCTTCCGTAAAAGGCATTGCGCTGGCTGCCTCCACGCTAATACGTGACGGCCAAATTGCGATTGGCATGCAGATGCCGTCGGTACGCGACTTAGCGGAAGTGTTAGGCGTAAGCCCAGCAACCGTTTCAGCTGCCTGGGCGCAGTTAAAGAAGCAGAAAGTGCTGGCAGGTAAAGGCCGAAGTGGCGTTTGGGTGAGCGGAAATAACGTAACGCCTCGCCCTATTCGCTTTGAGAAAATTGGTAACTATGGCGATAACATTCAAGCTGACCTGGCAATGGCGTCGCCTGATACCGCTTTGTTGCCTGATTTATCGTCCGCTTTACAGGCGGCACTTAACTCTCCACAGCTCAACAGCTACTATCGTGAAGCCATTTCGCCGCAGTTGCTCAGCGCGATTCAACCTCGCTGGCCTTATCCGGCAGAAGCTTATTTAGCGACCGATGGTGGTTTTGATGCGATGAATTTAGTGGTGCAAACGCTGGTTTCGCCTGGCGATCGGGTCATCATTGAGGATCCGACAGCGACACGCTTGCTGGATATGCTCGACAACGTTGGCGCTGAAATCCTGCCTCTTGCTTGTGACAGCGAAGGCCCGTTGCCAGAGGTGCTAACAACATTGCTAGAGAAGTCGCCGGTGATGGTGATTTATCAACCGCGCACGCATTCAGCGACAGGGCACAATATCAGCCGCGGGCGTCGTCAGGCGTTGGCAGATGTATTAGCAACCAGCTCGACGCTGATTATCGAAGATGACGGCATTGGCGATCTCTCCGTGGAATCTGCCTGGAGCCTGGGTGAAGTTTTTCCCGACCGCACGATACACGTACGCTCATTCTCCAAAGCGTATGGGCCAGATTTAAGGTTGGCGGTGCTTTCTGCTACATCAAATATGGTCAAACGTATTCAGGCCTGGCGTAATTTTGGCGTTAGCTGGACCAGCCGTATTTTGCAGGATGCCGTTGCGTGGATGCTGGAGGACGCGGCGACTCAACAGCACATTAACGTCGCCCGGGAAACTTACCGCCAACGGCGGGAGAAACTCTTGCTGGCTTTAGCGAATCGTGGATTAGTACTTGAAGCGCGGGATGGATTGAGTATTTATATTCCCGTACTCTCAGAACAATTTGCGATGATCACCTTGGCGGCACGCGGTATCGCTGTGCTGCCAGGCGAACGCTGCCGCTTGGGCAACACGCAGTTTATTCGCGTCAGTATTGCCTGTATGAACGAGCAACAGTTGGAAATGATCGCCAATGCGCTGGTGATTGCTGCCGGACATGAAATCAGTTTGGGCGTAAACCTTTGACATGATAACTCGGCGATTCTTCGTAGCCTTCTCGCGCATAAAACTGATTAGCTTTTAGTCGTGATACGTGACAATGCACTTCCATGCGGTCGCAACCGCGTTGTGACGCCATGGCTTCAGCGTGCTGAATAAGCTGCTGACCGACACCTTTACTGCGCTCACCTTCAGCAATGCAGAAATAACTGATACGCGCAAAATCACCGGCCAACGCCAGCTGTGGAATAAAATGCATCGACAAAAAGCCCAGCACCTGCGTGCCATGCTCTGCAACTAAAAGCATTTCATTCGGATGCGTGATGAGCTGAGCAAGGCGCTGGTCGATAAAACTCTCCGTTCCGCCGTAGCCTAGCTCCGCTAACAACGCGCTCAATGCGAAACTGTCCTTTGCCTGTGCCTGACGTATATTCATTCTCTCTCCTGAAGGGGGTAATTCCTGTCGTTCTGTTATATAGCGTTGAGAATGAAAAATCTGCAAGTAACGCTTGTTATGATTATGTTACGAGAACTATTTGTGACTGACACCGCAGAATGTGCGCCGTCATCCGCAAGCCATTAAATTTGCATCTTCAGCGCACCTGATGCCGGTTCGTGGGAAAAGAGTGAATCAGTGACCAAGATCGAGCATTGCTACGGTGGTGGGCTGGAGGGCTATAGGAATATCAAAGCGTGGCAATTGAGGAATAGCAGGCATAAAAAAACCCGCCAATTGGCGGGTTTTTAGAATTCTGACTGTTAACTTACAGACTGATAACGTTAGCAGCAGATGGGCCTTTCGCGCCGTCGGTGATTTCAAACTCAACGCGCTGACCTTCAGCCAGAGTTTTGAAGCCGTTGCTCTGGATTGCAGAGAAGTGTACGAATACATCTTTGCTGCCATCTTCAGGAGTAATGAAACCGAATCCTTTAGATTCATTAAACCACTTAACGTTACCTTTGATCTTAGACATCTAATATTACCTTTACATGAAAAATGGACACTAAACTGTGTCGGCGTCTAGTACAGCAATTGCAGAGAGATTTGTCCAGCTTGAATTGATGGAAAAGTGATAAATATCGACATTCTTTAGATGCGTCACACTTTATGTTTCTTTCGCTTGCCTAAAATGCCCAACGTAGCCAGGCAAAATAGACATTTCCATTGTTATAAGTGCCCGGAATGTAAGTCATTTGAAAACTCAATGCGCCATAACCTATTGAACCCAAGGGTAATAGCACAGGAACGGGGTAGTAATTCCAGTTATCTCGCGCTGTGGCTCCCACAGTAAAACCTACGCCCCAGTGGAATGACTGATTTTCTAACGGTCGCCAGGTCGCTTCCCAACCGTATCCACCGATCGGCTCCCATTTATTGAAAGAATCCTTAAAGGCCATGAGATACAGGCCATGCCAGTTCCCCTTTTCGTCATAACGAGAAACGCCGCCACCCGCGCCCCAAGGATGTTCGTTATAGCGATCAATATGTTCCTCATCATAGGTCCAGCGGTTATGCCAGGTTATCGCTGGCACATAGACATCCACGCTGTCTGGCTGCTGCCAGGTCTGTTGCACATTATGATTTAAGGTTTCCCAACCTGACTGCACTCCCTGAAGCAACGTTGCGGCCTGAAGTGAGAATGAGAGCATGAGTGCTGGAACAAGAGGCCAGATCACGAGAAGACAATACCTGTTCACTGCTTTTTCCTGCCGATTTTTTAAATGGCGAGTTCTAAACCCAGTGTTGAAGCCAAGCGGGCATCTTAATGAGGCGCTCCAAACTGGAGATAAACATGAAGTCGATTTTAAGAAATTGTGCCGCAGAAAGAGGTGAGGCACCGCCAGCAACTTTCGCATCTGGTCACATTAAATGCGAAAACAGGCCATTGATGGCGAGATTATCCGCAAACAGCTAAAAACATGATCCTTATCAATGAAAAGGATTTTTGCGGAGCTTGAATCGCTCAAAATACAGCTACGAAACAGGAAAATATTCTTAGATTCAATGTGCTAAAAGAAATGATCGCAACGTGTTATAAATTAGAAAATCTTAACTATTTTTGATGTGTTTTTGATAAGATTGGTCTTATTCAATTCCAGGAAGGAGGCGAAGATGCCATGGTGATGAAAATTCGCTGCACTGCATGTGGCAGCGCAAAGTTTACCTTTATTGATTGCAAAGCAAGTTTAAAACCTTTCCACGGCGCCTGCTGTGCATACTGTAAGAAACATCTTGCGGTAAAAGATTTGTTACCTGTAACGCGTAACAGCCCCCTCTCGCCCTGTTCACCCGTACGTCAAAACAGAGATTCAGGCAATTGAGAGGAAATTCGGGCACCCGGTAAGGTGCCCGCTTTATTAGAAAATGAGTTTGAACACCCCTGTCAGCGTTAACAGCCCAACGATAAAAATGATGGCGATGACCCACAAAATTATTTTCATTTCCCTCTCCCTTACCTAATAAAAAAGCCTTTCCTGTAAACAGTATAGGTGAAAATTTTACCTTTGCTGCTTCGCTCTCAAAGACCAACTCTGCCCCGTTAAGCCGCTTAGTGTCCATTTTTTTTCTGCGAGACAGGTCGCAAGATAATCATTATTTCTGGGGCACCGCTTCGTTTAGCGAAGCAGGGCCAGCTAAAATTTAAGCGGCAAAGGCAGGCCAGAATTGTGATGAATTTGAAATCAGTAACAAGGAGATCTTATGAGCACGATTAATACCAGCATGGGTCGCTATAGTCTTAAGGCTAAAAATAGCGGCGATCACATCAAGGGTTCTTTCGCTATCAATGATGAAGGCGGTACTCAACTTACCTTGCAAGAGTTTGATGAACCCTATTTAGACGATGTGGTAAATAACGTGATTTATCCTGTCACGGGTGGTAACCGCGAAATAGCGCGTGCACTGCGCGAACAGATGGTGAAAGCCGGTTTCGAACAACCCCATTAATCCTCAAAACTTTGGGCCGCATTTTGCGGCCCTGCTCTTAAAAATCCCCTTGATATCTAACCAACACTTGCCGCTGGCCTACCTTTCACTGCAGGATGAAAACCCTTCATAAAAAGGAGATTAGCGTGAGTCAATTGCATCGTATTAATGCCAGTCGATTACATCAGTTTGTTCAGGCGATTTGGCTTTATGCCGGCAGCACAACAGAAGAAGCTGGCTTGGTTGCCGATCATTTAGTTGCTGCGAATCTGGCAGGACATGACTCCCACGGCGTAGGTATGATCCCCAGCTACATGGCGTCGTTGGCACAAGGTCATTTGCAGCTTAATCAGCGCCCAACGCTGACCAAAGACGCTGGTGCGGTGTTGACGCTGCATGCCAATCAGGGCTTTGGTCAGGTTGCCGCTTGGGAAGCAATGAAATTGGGCATTGAACGTGCTCAGAAATTAGGGATTGCCGCGGTCGGTTTACATCATTCACATCATATTGGTCGTATTGGTCACTGGGCGGAACAGTGTGCAGCAGCGGGTTTGGTCTCGTTCCACTTCGTTAACGTTATGGGCGATCCCATGGTGGCACCCTTTGGTGGCAGCGATCGCCGTTTTGGTACTAACCCATTTTGCGCCATTTTTCCAAGACAAAATGCTAAACCGCTGCTGCTTGATTTCGCTACCAGCGGTATTGCTTATGGCAAAACGCGGGTTGCCTGGAATAAAGGCATTGAGGTCGCGCCAGGTTATCTGATTGATCACCAAGGTCATGCCACCACGCAACCAGGTGTGATGCATCAACAGCCGTTTGGCTCTTTACTGCCTTTTGGCCTGCATAAGGGTTACGCATTAGCGGCAATGTGCGAGATTCTCGGTGGCGCGTTATCGGGTGGGCGCACCACTCACGATGCCACAGTGCAGAGCAACAGTGACGCCATCTTCAACTGCATGACCACCATCATCCTTGATCCTGCTGCTTTTGACGCGCCAGCGATGCAAGAAGAAGCCGAAGCTTTTATCGAATGGGTAAAACGCTCACCGAAAAGTGGTGATGAGGATATTCAGGTGCCAGGTGAATGGGAAGAAGCGAATCGCGAAGCGCGCGATCGTTTAGGCATTCCGTTAGATGCCACCAGCTGGCAGCAGATATGTCAGGCAGCGGCACAGGCTGGCATGCCAGATGAAGAGCTAAACGCGTTCCGTTTGTTGGCAGTATAAAGTAAAACCGCCGCGACACGTTGTCACGGCGGTGTTTGCTTATAGGGCGTAAGAGAGCAGTAAGCAGCCGATCAAACCACATACGGAGATAATGGTTTCCAGCGCTGACCATGAACGAATCGTTTCGCCAATCGTCAGGTTAAAATACTCTTTAAACAGCCAGAATCCTGGGTCGTTTACGTGCGAGAAGATCACGCTACCGGAACCGACGGCAATCACCATAAGCTCCGGGCTGGCGCCACTGCTAACAATCAAGGGTGCCACAATCCCGCCAGCAGTAATTGCCGCCACGGTGGCAGAACCCAACGCAATACGTAACACCGCAGCAATCGACCAGGCCATGAAAATAGGTGACAGGTTGGTTTGGTTCATCATGTTGGCGATATATTTATCTACACCGCTGTCCACCAATACCTGCTTGAATGCCCCGCCGCCGCCGATGATCAACAGCATCATTGCGATGATTTTGATCGAATCTGTCAGCGTATCCATCACCTCTTCCATGCTACGACCGCGGTTCAGGCCGAAGGTGAAGATAGCGATCAATACCGCGATCAGCGTTGCCATGACCGGATCGCCGAAGAATTCGGCATAAGGCAGCAGCACATGCCCTTTTGGCAGTAGCATTTCCGCCACCGCACGCAAAGCCATCAACACCACTGGAATCAGCGCAGTCCAAACGCTCACGCCAAAACTTGGCATCTCCGCTTCAGTAAAGGTTTTAGGGTTGTAAAAGCTTTCTGGGATGGGTTTATCAATTTTCTTCAGGAAGCGCGCATACACCGGCCCCGCCAGAATAACGGTTGGGATCCCCAACAAGGTGCCGAACAGCAGCGTTTTACCCATATCAGCGTCAAACAGGGTCGCGATAGCGGTTGGGCCAGGGTGTGGAGGCAAAAAGCCGTGCGTAACAGAAAGTGCAGCAGCCATTGGCACACCGACGTACAGCAGCGGCACGCGCGCCGATGCGGCGACACTGAACACCAACGGCAACATCAGGACGAAACCAACTTCGTAAAACAGCGCAAAACCCACAGTGAAACCGGTCAGCACCAGCGCCCATTGAATATACTTGACGCCAAACTTCTTAATCAACGTCGTCGCAATACGCTGGGCGCCACCACAGTCGGCCAGCAGTTTACCGAGCATGGCACCAAAACCCATGATCAGCGCCAGACTGCCCAGTGTTCCGCCCACACCAGTTTTAATTGAAGTAATAACTTTATTGACCGGCATGCCCTGCATCACACCGACCGCCAGCGCTACCAGAATCAGCGCGATGAAACCATTGAGTTTGAAGCGGATCATAAGCAGTAGCAGTAACGCAACGCCGATCGCCACGTAAAGTAATGGCATAATTTTTCTCCACCATGCGCACTGACGAGCTGGCTCAGTGCTGGTTTGTTATCGTGGTCCCCAAAGGGTGACAGAACTTAACGTCTGTAAGATGTTTTAACACCTCGACAAACGCTGTTACCGATAACATGTTAAGGGTAACATCGCGATGAAAGCATCACCCTCTCGATAGTGAATTTCTGTTTTGCGAAGGTGATCAACTTTTTGCCAACGCGTTATCAGAAAGTTTGCAGAGGCCAGCGGCGCGCTTTTAGTTACACTCAAATCTTAGCGAAAACTTAAAAGGATGCGCAGGTGAGTGAGAATTTGAGTGAGCTGTATAGCAATCAACGAACTCTGTTTGGCCGTGGAAGCATTGATAAACTGGTGCCGCTGTTAGCGCTACAGCAGCAGCCGACCCTGCTGTTTTGTGGTCAATCATTTCTGCAAAGCCCAGCTTATGCCCGGCTAAAGTCAACGTTGAACGATCACATCATCGGCTATGAAATTGTGCGAAATGAAGCGTCGCCCGCTGATATTGATGCCTGGGTCACACGTTGGCGTGGCCATGTCGATCGCGTTGTAGCCATCGGGGGCGGCAGCGTGCTTGATGCCGCTAAGGCATTTAGTGCGATGATGCAGCATCCGCTGCCGACGGCGCGTTATTTAGAGAAAGTCGGCGACAGCGCCGTTCAGCCAGTTACCTTGCCGATGATTGCGGTGCCGACTACAGCCGGAACCGGCAGCGAAGTGACGCAGAATGCGGTCGTGACCGATCAACACGATATTCAGGTGAAAGCCTCACTGCGCCATCCGGTCTTTGTGCCTCAGGTTGCGATTCTCGATCCCGATCTGTTAAAAAATGCCCCCGATAAAGTCCTGGCAACTTGCGGCATTGACGCCTTTACCCATCTGTTTGAAGCGTATTTATCAAATAAAGGGAATCTGTTTACCCGCCAGCTGGCGTTAACGGGCTTAAAGCAGTTTGTTCAGGCGTGGCCCCAATTAAATCGTGACGATGCAGAAGGTGATAAAGCGCGTGAAGCGATGATGATGTCTTCATGGTTAGGCGGTGTTAGCTTGAGCAGCGCCGGTTTAGGTGTGATTCACGGTATCGCCGGCGAGCTAGGTGCACTCAAGCCTTTTCATCATGGCGAAGTTTGTGGGCGGCTGCTGTTTCCGTTTCTTGAGGTTTTGGCAGAAAGCCACCACATTGAGCAACAACAGTTAATGACAGCGCTTCATGCTCAGCTGTTTAGTGAAGCCACGGACTCTCCGGCGCGTTACATGAAAAACTGGCTGCAGCAGCAGGCGATCACACCATTTTGGCAAGATGGCCCTGCACTAACGCATCAGGAGGTAGAGTGGATTCTGGCGCGCGCCAACAGCAAAAATTCCTTGGTGGATTACAGCAAAGATGAGATGCGATCCATGATTGTGCAGGCATGGCCGATGCTTTGAAGCAAAGCTGGGCAGGCTTGAATGTTGCTCGGTGATCATCCACCCTTTTAAATACTGAACTCACCTGCGCCAGCTTCATCACCTGGCGCCTGAATATTTTCCGGCAATCCGCGCGTTAATTTCCTTCGCCGCCATCGCGCTGCGCCACTGCACACACTAACGAAGCGCCGCGCCCCTCCAGCTTGAGCCTATCGCTTCTACCGCGGCGTTTAACCCCGATATGATAATTTAAAAGTCGATAATGTCATTTTTAAATATCGGTAAAGCAAAGGATAAATCCAGTCAACGCGAAGGTGTAGGTGTAAAAGGTGCCTCGCCCGCTAGCATGTGCTCAATCACCTGCAATACGCCCTGTTCGTTGTTGTGCGGAGCCAGGTAGCGTGCGCTCTCTTTCACCCGCTGCGGCGCATTTTCCATCGCAAAACTGAATGCAGATTGCTTAAGCATTTCCAGGTCGTTGCCGCCATCGCCAAAAGCCAGCACTTCGTCATGCGAAATGCCCCAGCGTTTCGCCAGCAAATCGAGACCGTGCGCTTTATGGTTACCTGGAACGATTAAATCAACAGAGCCATGCCCGCTGGAGGTCGCTGCCGCCGCGCCTTGATGTAAGCGCGTAATATCAGCCATCAAAGGTTCGACGTAATCATCAGAGAGGTTAAGTGCAAATTTGAACAGCTTGTCATCTTGTACTTCATCGAGGCTGCCGATCTTTTTCAGCCGATGGCAGTAATGACGCATTTTCGCTAGCCATTTTTCATCGGTTTCATCGAAATAATAAGCGCTGTTGCGGCCGCAGAGCAGATAGCGCAAACCCGGATAATGGCCGTTTTGCAGCGTATCGATCACTGCGTTAATGTCGCTGCGAGAAAAGGCGCCGCAAAAAAGTTCCTCATCACGATCGATGATCCATGCGCCATTTTCAGCCACAAATGCAATTTCACTGGCGATGTCAGGAAAGAAAGATTTGAGCTGGTAATACTGATTGCCGCTGGCGACGACAAATTTTATGTTGCGGGCTTTGAGTTGGTGATAAAGGGCGAGAAAGCGAGGCGAGTTGTACTGTTTTTTATCATCAAGAAAGGTGCCGTCCATATCAACCGCAACCATTTTAACCATCGTCATCATGACTCCTTAAAAAGGGAACCTCAGAATGAAGTGTCAGAATAGCCTGGTGAGAAGGAAGCGGAAAGAAGCACGGATGGCCGTAGCCATCCGTGAGGGAAATTAATGGAACGCGTTGCTCAGGATCAGTGAGGTAATTACACCAGTAGCCGCAGCGATCAGCACATAGTTACCGTCAATATAGGCCCAGTGTTCACCGCGTGGCGGTTCACGTAAACCGCGGTCATGCCAGTCATTCACGCGATAATGGTCGCCACGATATTCGTATGGTACTGAGTGGCCGCGACGGAAGTCGTGGCCGTTCCAGGCGAAGTGATCGCGATCATTACCGCGATCGCCATGATAGTCAGCGCGAGAGCCGCCACGATTGTCATGATCGCCGCGAGGGCCGCCTTGGTTGTGATGATCATCATGTCCCGCCCCGCGTCCGCGATCGTCATGACGGTCGCCACCGCCCTGCTGTTGCTGCCACGGTTGCCCATGGTGATCGCCCGAGCCATCAGCCCAAGACGCGCTTGAAAACAGTGTGCTGCATGCTAAAAGTGAAGCGATAAACGTTAATGTTGTTTTTTTCATGGTACTACCTCCAATGGCAACGGCTGATGTATCGCCGTTGAGATGACTATTATCCATATGGAGGGTGTTCAGCATCTCCAAAAGTCTTAAAGATCGGTAACTTACACACTATTACGCTGCCTTATCGATTCCTTAACGATTGTCATAAGTTTTGATACAGATGGCGCTGAAAGTTTATTTAGCAAAGCAGACTTTCAGGCATTTAAATAACCCAGAATAAATAAGAACTTTCTGATGAAATAGCGTTAAAAAACCAATGCCTGAAATGTAACCTTTGAAGAATGAAAATAACGGCATAATGCGGGGGAGAGTAAAGGTGAATAAAAACCCGATCGAAAACGATCGGGGATTAAATATCCACACCAACCAAACGGGGTAAAACCCTTACATTTTATTAAGGGAAAACTGAAGCACACAACACCACATCACTAGTGCCGCAGCGCAAGAATAGCATCTCCAGCACAGCGAATGGGTGAAAAATTGTCATGTTATACAAAATAATTTTCACTTATTAACTCAGCCGTAAATAAACATTTCCAAAAAAGATAAAATCCATAATAAGGACAAAAATTACTTTCGTAACTCAACAGAAATAGGTCTGTGCTCTGACCAGATAGCGATAAAAATTAAATCAAGACTGCCCTGATAAATATAAAAACAGGAATAAATAAAAAAACGCATGTCTCACAGCTTATATCTCATAAAACATGCCGGTTCCCCGGTATAGCCGTTCTGTACTGCTGTTAAGGCATCTCAGTTAAGCATTACTCATTATTCGTTCCCTCACTCACATGCTAATAACTGAACGCTGTAACCAGCAGATAAATCAACGCTAGCGAGAACGGTTTTGATTAAGACTTCAGGAAACGTTAAAGAGAAAATTTTGATCAGCGCCTGTTTGATGGGCTTCCGTGTGCGTTACAACGGCAGCGATAAAGCGCTGGTGCTGGATACCCTCGATCGCTGGCAGCGAGAAAATCGTTTAGTCGTTCACTGCCCCGAACTGGCAGCCGGTTTAGCAACGCCACGTTTACCGGCTGAAATTATTGGCGGCTCAGGTGAGGATGTATTAGCCGGGCGGGCGATGATTGTAGAAAGCGATGGCAGCGATGTCACACAACCCTATTTACTTGGGGCATGGCTGGCGCTAAAAACGGCTCAGGATGCGGGTTGCCGCTTTGCCCTACTCAGCGATGGCAGCCCAACCTGCGGAAGCCAGAGAATTTACGATGGATCTTTCAGCGGTCAGCAGCATCCCGGCGCTGGCGTGGCGGCAACACTTCTTCGTCAGCACGGCATTACTGTTTTTGCCGAGCATCAGGCAGGTGAATTGGTTTCTCATCTTGAACAACTCGCAGACCAGCGTATTGCAATCCGATTGAAGTAAAAAGAAGTTAAAAAAATGCGCCGGATTAAGCGCCGCATAGCGGCGCTAAACGTTTAACGTACCAGTGAGAAGAAAATCGCTGAAATTGCGATCAGACCAATCAGTACCACAAACACATTGCTGATCTTACCGCTGTATTTGCGCATTGCCGGGACTTTCTGGATGGCATACATCGGCATCAGAAACAGAATCACCGCAATGATCGGCCCGCCAAGCGTTTCAATCATGCTGAGGATATTGGGATCAAGTGTCGCCACCAGCCAGGTGGTAAGCAGCATAAACAGTGAAGTCAGGCGATTCAGCGTGTTCGGCGCGACCGATTTTCCCTGGCTGCGCAGCGCTTTGTTCACCAGCCCATTAAAGCCTTCACGCGCGCCCAAATAGTGCCCCAGGAACGATTTAGTAATGGCAACTATCGCGATAATAGGGCCGAGCCAGGCAATAACCGGTACGTGGAAGTGGTTGGCAAGGTAAGAAAGAATGGTGATGTTCTGCGCTTTTGCTGCATGCAAATCGTCTGGCGACAGGCTCAGTACACAGCTGAAAACAAAAAACATTACCGTCACAACCATCAACAGATGCGAATATGCCAGGATGCGTGAACATTTTTTCTCCGCCTCCTCGCCATACTCTTCACGCTTCGCCACGGCAAAAGAAGAGATGATGGGCGAATGATTAAAAGAAAACACCATCACCGGAATTGCCAGCCACAGCGTCATCCATAAACCGTTTCCGCTGCTCTGATTCACCTCCATCGTTTGCAACGCCGCACCGTGCCAGTGAGGAATCAGATAGCACGCCATTAACATTAAAACGGCCACGAAGGGATAGACCAACACGCTCATTGCCTTAACGATCATCTGCTCACCGAAGCGCACAATGGTCATCATGCCCATAATCAGCACCAGCGACAGCAGCACACGCGGCGGTGCAACCCACCCCAACTGGTTAACGATCAGGCTCTGAACCGTATTGGTAATGGCCACGCTGTACATCAATAAAATGGGATAGATTGCAAAGAAATAGAGCAGTGTAATGACATTTCCCGCGCCCGTACCGAAATGCTCTTCCACCACTTCAGTGATGTCGCCCGAAGGATTTTTGCCTGAAAGGACGAAGCGCGTTAACGCGCGGTGTGCAAAAAAAGTCAGGGGAAAGGCGAGAATCGCCATAATGATTAACGGAAGCAAGCCACCAACGCCTGCGTTGATTGGCAAGAACAACACGCCGGCGCCAATCGCGGTGCCGTACAATCCCAACATCCACATGGTGTCGGTTTTCTGCCAACCTTTTTCCGTTGACGTCTCAAGGGCACCCAGCGTGCCGGTTTGCGTGTTTTTCATCTGGTGATCCAATAAACGTGCAATCAACGCCGCTGCGTTTTGCGACTGCAAAATTAACGTCCACTTGCTGCTCTGCCCTGCTTCACAAGGATGAGCACAAGCGCGATGTGCCGGTGAGATCAATGACAACGGGCGCAACTTCAAGAAAATCCGCTGCCTTAGCGTTCAGGTGGTCAACAGGGACGAAGCCCCGTAAACGCGTCTCCACCCTTTAAAACGTAATCGATTGCGCGGCATCTTTTTACACTACTTGACGGTTTAACATCAAGTTCAGCGGCAACTTAAGCGTTAAACGCGGTAGAAACGGGCAAATTTTGCACGACGTGCACTTTCTTAGCGGGTGGCTGCCAACTGTTCATGTTGTGATTTAAACCGGCCAAAATACTGGCACTCCCATTGTTGCGATGATTGTCGACCTGCTGGCGCACACCTTATCGCGCTTGGTTAGAGGTGCCCTGAACGTTTAACTGCCTGTAAATTTTCCTGCCGTCGTAACGTAATCTTTGCCAGACTTTAAACAGTCCCGTTGAATTGATTTGCTCTGTTTTTAATGGCTTAACAGGAGTTAAAACATGAAAATTGCTTGCCTGGGTTGGGGATCGCTGATTTGGAAGCCTGACGTATTGCCACTTGCAGGAAACTGGCAAGCAGACGGCCCCTTGATGCAGATTGAATTTTGTCGCATCGGCGATGGCGGTGAATTAGCCACTGCGATCTGCCCGAATGCCGCTCCGATTCCCGTCTTCTGGGCCTGGATGTCGACATCGTCACTTGCATTAGCCTGCAAATCACTGCGCAAGCGCGAAGGCATTCCAGACGAACGAGTGGATGGCTTAGGCATAATGTTGATCGGTGATAAAGCCGAGGGAGGAATAGAGAAATGGGCACGCAGCAAGGGCATTGAAGCCCTGATCTGGACTGGCCTGCCCGCGCGCGTGGATTTTACTGAAGGGCGCATTCCCAGTGTTGAGGAGGTACTCAACTACCTTCAGCAGCTGTCTGACGATAAACGCGCCCATGCGCGAAGTTACATTGAGCAGGTCCCGGCGCAAATCGATACGCCTTACCGACGAGCCATTGCCGATACGCTTGGCTGGCATCACGCAAACCCTCAGATTCCGGCGATCACTACGCCAGTAAATGACGACAAAAACAGCCAATCCGCTTAAATCCTACGCTTATGTCATTGGGCCGCTCGGCTTACTTAAATCGAGCTGGCTACACTTCAATGCAGGTTGAATAACCTGGCGGAAATGTATTCTACATTCCCCACCCTGAGTCATTCTGATATTGCCGCAACGGTGTTCCTCTTGAATAGACGGCAATTCACTGATCAAAGGAGTCGAACAGATGAAAGCATTAACCTACCATGGCCCACATAAAGTCAGCGTTGATAATGTGCCCGATCCCGGGCTTGAAGCCGCTGATGACATTATTCTGCGCGTGACTGCCACAGCAATCTGCGGTTCAGACCTGCACCTATACCGCGGCAAAATTCCCGGAACCGATCACGGCGATATCTTTGGCCATGAGTTTATGGGGGAAGTTGTGGAAACCGGTAGCGGCGTCACGGCCGTCGCCAAAGGCGATCGCGTTGTCATTCCTTTTGTCATCGCCTGTGGCGACTGCTTTTTCTGCCATCTGCATCAATATGCTGCGTGCGAAAACACCAACAGCGGCAGAGGCGCGATAATCAATCGTAAAAAAATTACGCCACCCGCTGCGCTGTTTGGTTACAGCAAACTGTATGGTGGCGTGCCGGGAGGCCAGGCCGAATATGTCCGCGTCCCTAAAGCCAACGCCGGGCCGTTTAAAGTGCCGGAGACTTTATCGGATGAAAAGGTGCTGTTCCTTTCCGATATCCTGCCTACTGCCTGGCAAGCCGTGAAAAATGCCGAAATCAAAAAAGGCTCAAGCGTAGCGATTTTTGGTGCAGGCCCAGTCGGCTTATTGAGTGCGGCTTGCGCCCGACTGGAAGGTGCCGAGCAGATTTTTATGGTCGATCATAATGATTATCGACTGACATTTGCGCGGGAACGCTACGGTGTAATCCCGATTAACTTCGACAAAAACGACGATCCTGCCGCCTTTATCATTGAAAACAGCGCTGGCAATCGGGGTGTCGATGCGGTTATTGATGCCGTTGGCTTTGAGGCTAAAGGCAGCTTGACTGAAACCGTACTCACCAATTTAAAACTGGAAGGCAGCAGCGGCAAAGCGTTGCGTCAGTGCATTGCCGCAGTACGTCGAGGTGGCATTGTCAGCGTACCGGGCGTCTACGCTGGATTCATTCACGGCTTTCTGTTTGGTGATGCGTTCGATAAAGGGCTTACCTTTAAAATGGGCCAGACGCATGTCCATGCTTACCTGCCAGATCTGTTGAATTTAATCGAGCAAGGGCATTTGACCCCGGAAGAGATCGTTACCCATCATATGCCGCTGGAGGACGCTGCACGCGGTTATGAGATTTTTGAGAAGCGCAAAGAGGATTGCCGCAAAGTGATTCTGGTACCGGGCATGGCAGCCACGCAAGCCACGCTGTAATTCCCAAGGGGCGGCTTATTTTGTCGCCCCACCTACCTTTTAGTTCTCGACCTGCCTCACGCCCACGCTTCGACCTGCCTGTACATTGCTGCTGCAAAAACCTATGTTTATTCTCTTCAACACTTTGCAGGAACAGGCAGCGTGAACATCAATCAATATGGACAGCAAATCGGATGGGCCCTGCCTGACTGGCAACCCGTAGCAAAACCTCTTCGTCAGGCGATTGTAGGGAATTACTGCCTTTTGGCGCCGCTTGACCCTGAGCACAGTGAAGCGCTGTATCAGGCTTTTTCGTTGGCGGAAGATGATCGTGACTGGACCTGGTTGAGCGCTAACAAACCCAACTCCGTTGAAGAGTTGAGGTTTTGGGTCATCGATAAAGTCGATAATCTGGAATTAGTGCCCTTTACGGTAGTAGATAAAACAACGCAGCGCCCAGTAGGCGTGGTGTGCTTTGCCAATATTGAGGTGGATAACGGCGCGCTTGAGATAGGTCATGTCACCTGGTCGCCCCTGATGCAGCGCAATGTTATCGGGACAGAAGCCCTGTATTTGCTGCTGAAGACGGTTTTTTCTCTAGGCTACCGCCGCGTAGCCTGGCGCTGTGACTCGACCAATCTGGCTTCACGTCGTGCAGCTGAAAGGTTAGGGTTTACCTTTGAGGGACGCTTTCGCCAGACGATGACGCGCAAACAGCGCAATCGGGATACCGACTGGTTATCAATGATTGACAGTGAATGGCCGCGTATCAATCAGGCGCTATCCGACTGGCTGGCGGAGAGTAATTTTGATGGCGAAGGCCAGCAAAAGAAAAAGTTAGTCACCTTTTTCTGACACGCTAACCTCGCCGTTATTCACTAATGCAGACGGCGAGTTCTTAGCGCAACCGACCATAACGTCTCTTTGCAGCGCGAACAGGTTCTGCTCTGCCCCTTTTCTATCTCTTCCGTCTGCCCGCAATGGGTGCACGCGTACAAAGCCGTGAAAGGGATCTGCGCAAAATCCTGCCGATGTTCCGGTGGCAACACGCTGAGTCCTGCTCGCATTTCATCATCATCATAAAAATAAATGCTGAGTTGCCCATCGACCTCAATCAGCGCCAGTCGTACCTGACCGAGATGTTCTACCCCATCCTGACGCAGTTCCATAAAAAACTCATCTTCAGAAATATTGAGCTTGTCGAGACTTTCAAGGACATACAGGCCCTCTTTGATCAGCGTGACAACATCGCCCTGTATCCACTTAGAGAAGCGCACGCTACGCGCAGTGAGAAACGTGGTGAAGCGGTATAAAGCCAGCATCACGATAAACACTAAAACCACCGGCAATACCGGCACATCATCATAAAAAGTGACATCACCGGACGCCGATCCCAGCGTCAAAATCACTACCAGCTCAAACAGTGAAAGCTGACGTACGCCCCTTCTTCCCGATACCTTAAGAAAGGTAAACACCACGACATAAGCCAGTAATACGCGCACCACCACTTCAAACAAAAACGTAGCCGGTTGGTCGTTGAGCAAAAATCGATGCCAGTCGAATGAAAGCATATAAAACATCCTGAGTGATGAGAGGTGAGCCCACTGAGCGACACCTTTCCCTGCATGCCTGATTATTTAGGCCATACCATAATCAAGCCGGTTTAAAGTTGCAAAAGAGAGTGGGAGCGGCATTTAAAGCGGAGCGCGTGTTATTAATCCTGAGATCGTACTAAACCGAAAAGGATCTTCTTCCGTTAAAAACAGATCTTGCCCCCTTCCTCTTAAAGTCTAATGTTTACAAAGAGATTTCCTGTTAAAGACTGGAACAACTTTACCGCTTTGCTTTTTCTTTTTTACTTCAATAGTTTGCTTAAAAATCGTGCTTACCTATACTTTCCAGTAAGGTTTCCCTTTTCATTTGAAATGTATGAGAAACCTATACAAATCAAAACCTCGATAGCGTTAGCGCTTCTCCCGCTATCTTCTGTTTGCCTGGGATGCATTTTCTTGCCCGCACAAACGTTCATCGTTTTTCGCATGGATCGTCTGACAAATCAGAAGGGTTAGGCCAGCCAGTCTGCATCGTATTTCTCTTCTTACCTGACTCGTCCTCCGACGACATGTCAGCAAGATGTTTTTGCTCTTTTTCTGTACAGGAGATGCAATGACGCCATTTTCCAGTTTTTGGCAGGCCGGCTATGAAGGTGCCGATCACGTTAATCCGCACGGTGAAGCATTGGCAATGAACCATATCAATGCTCATCAGGCGCGCTGCGCAGAGGATTACGCCGCGCTCAAGCCCTTTGCAATCAACACGGCACGCGAAAGTGTCGGTTGGCGACTGTGTGAACGCGATGACAGCTATGACTTTTCATCCGTGGCGCAGCGTATGGCGATGGCAAAACAGCACGGCATTCAACTGAGCTGGACAATTTGTCATTACGGTTGGCCATCCAATGTCAGCCTGTTCGATGCTGACTTTATTCCGCGCTTCGCCGCTTTCTGCGGAGCGCTGGCGGGTTTTCTTGCGCCCTGGTATGACGACGCGCCGGTTTATTCCCCCATCAATGAAATCTCTTTTCTGAGTTGGGGCATTTCGGTTGGTCTGTTCGCATTGCCCGATATTCCTCAAGAGGATCGGGCCGATGCCGCCAAGCAACAGTTGGTGCGCGCCACGCTGGCAGCGTGTGACGCGATCTGGCAGGCCGATCCGCGCGCGCGCATTTTGCACTGCGATCCGCTGATTCACATTGTGCCTGAAGATGAAAGCGAGGCCAGCCAGCAACAGGCGGAGAGCATGTGTGAGACCCAATATCAGGCATGGGACATGTTGAGCGGCAAGCGCAATCCCGAACTGGGGGGTGATCCACGCTATTTGGATCTCGTGGGCGTCAATTACTACCACGACAATCAATGGGAAAACACCAGCAACCGCAGGCTCTATTGGCACTTGGGTGATGCACAGCGCAAACCGCTGAATGAGATGCTATCGCATGTTTATCAACGCTATCGACGCCCTTTGCTGTTAGCGGAAACCAGCCACGTCGGCAGCGGACGCGGTGCGTGGATTTTACAAGTCAGCGCGCAGGTCGCGCAGGCGCAGTTGTCAGGCGTTGAACTGCTCGGCATCTGCCTTTATCCCATCATCGACCGACCGCTGTGGGAAGATCCTGGCTTCTGGACCCGAAGTGGACTTTGGGATCTTGACCGACTCGGCCCCGATCCCTTTGCGCGTCAACTGCAGCAACCTTACGCCAGCGCCCTTCGCCAGGCACAGCATGCCTTACAAGCTCTTACCTTCTCTACCCAGCACGATCAGGAGAACACTATGAAACAACCGGTTTTAATCGTATTCAGTCATTTACGGTGGGGATTTGTCTTTCAACGGCCACAGCATTTGCTGACGCGTCTGGCACGCTATTACCGCGTGTTATTTGTTGAAGAACCGCTGTATCAGGCAGGCCCGGCAGGATTTAAACAGAGCGCCCCCGCCGCAAACATCACCGTAATCCAGCCGCATACGGATATCGAGGCACCCGGTTTTCACGATAGCCAAATCGCGCCGTTGCAATTGCTGCTGGCAAGTTTGCTGGAAGAGAATGAGCGCCCGTTAGTGTGGTTTTACACGCCGATGGCATTGCCATTGTTGACGCCCTTCAAGCCCGCGCTGGTGATTTATGACTGCATGGATGAACTTTCCGCCTTTCATCAAGCTCCGCGCCAATTGCAGCAGCGCGAATCTGCGTTGTTAACGCGCGCTGATTTAGTTTTTACCGGCGGCACCAGTTTGTATGAAGCGAAAAAAGACAAACATCCGCAGGTACACTGTTTTCCCAGCAGCGTTGATGCAATCCATTTTGAACAAGCGCTGGATCGCAGCAATCATCATCCTTTGCATGATGACGTTCCGCCATTGCGCCTTGGCTACTATGGCGTGCTGGATGAGCGTATCGATTTGCCGCTGATTGCCGCGCTGGCGGATAGCCATCCTGAATGGCAAATCGTGATGGTTGGCCCGGTGGTTAAAATTGATCCGGCCAATTTGCCACAACGACCCAATATTCACTGGCTTGGTCAGCAGCCTTATCAGGCGCTGCCGCAGTTCCTTGCGGGTTGGGATGTTTGCCTGATGCCCTTTGCCATCAATGCATCGACTCGCTATATCTCACCGACCAAAGTGCTGGAATACATGGCGGCGCAACTGCCGATTGTCAGCACCGCCATTGTCGACGTGGCACGTCATTATGCCGATTTGGTTGCGGTGGCGCATAACCCTGCGGAATTTATCCAGGCTTGTGAAGCGGCGTTGCAGCTCCCGTCTGATGAGCGATTAGCGCTGGCAAAAAAAATGCAGGCAAAGGTAGCCGCCACCTCTTGGGATCGTACCGCAGAGCAGATCCACGCACTGATGCAGCAGGCGCTGATACAGGAGAACGATGCCGCGCAGCGCAGCGGTGAACCCACAGAAAACGATTCGGCAGTGCGCTGGTTAACGCCACCCACTGAAGAGTCTGAAGCGGTGCCCTGCCTGATTATTGGTGCCGGGCCGACCGGCCTGAGCGCGGGTTATCATTACGGTGAAGGCGCAGTTGTGCTGGAAAAAAATGCGTCACCCGGTGGGTGGTGCCGTTCAATTGAAGACAACGGTTTTACCTTCGATTACGCCGGGCACATTATGTTTTCGCAAGATCCTTATGTCCTGCAACTTTATGAAATGCTGCTAGGCGATAACTTACATTGGCAAGAACGCGAAGCCTGGGTTTACAACGACGGGGTTTATACGCGTTACCCTTTCCAGTCAGCACTCTATGGCTTGCCTGCCGACGTGGTGAAAGAGTGTATTTTGGGTGCCATTGATGCCCGTTACGGTGAGACGGAAGCGCGCACTGTGCCGCTGGATGTGGCGCGTCAGCGCCGTGATTGTTGTGCTGACGGCGCGATACCCGATGGCGATTCCTGTGCAGTTGAAGGCGAAGAAAGCGCTGAGAATTTCGAGCAGTTTATTATGCGCACTTGGGGAAAAGGCATCGCCCGCCATTTTGCCCTGCCTTACAACAAAAAGCTCTGGAAGGTGCCGCTTTCTGAGATGGAAACCTCCTGGCTTGGCGGTCGCGTGCCATTACCGGATTTGGCGCAAATCATTGATGGTGCAATCCAACCTCTGGCGAAACCGGTTGGGCCGAATGCGCGTTTTGGCTATCCGCTGCACGGCGGTTTTCAGGCGTTGATGTCAGGCTTTTTACCGCATCTGAAATGCACGCTGGAAACCGATGCGGCGCTGGTGAAAATCCTGCCGCAGGCGCATATCGCCATGCTGGCGGATGGGCGTCATTATCGTTATGAACAGTTGATCAGCACCATGCCGTTGCCGGAATTGATCAAAATAATGGGTGATGAAGTCCCTGAAAATGTGCAGCTTGCTGCCAAAAAACTACGATACGTCTCGGTACGCTGTGTGAATTTAGGCATTGATCGCGCCAACCTGACGGAAAAGCACTGGATTTACTATCCGGGTGACACGCTGTTCCATCGTATTTTTGTTCAAGGCAATGCCAGCCCGCACTGCAATTCACCCGGCGGATTTGGCCTGACATGTGAAATGACCTACAGCAAAGAGAAGCCACTCATGCTGCAAGGTGATGCACTGATTGAGCGCTGCCGTGAAGACTGCATCAAAGTGGGCATGATTCGTCCTGAAGATGCGATTATCTCTGCCACTCAGGTAGATATGCCTTATGCGTATGTGGTTTACGATCATGCTCGCCAGGCGAATGTGGCCCTGATTCGCCAATGGCTGCTTACTCAGGATATTCATCTGTCGGGACGCTACAGCGAGTGGGAATATTACAATTCTGACCACGCTTTTCTTGCCGGAAAACGTGCAGCTGAAAACGTGAAAATGCAGCTGCCATCGCAAAGCACTCGCGTATAAATAACGGCATTTAAATCGAGCCAGCTCATCTGAGCTGGCTTTTTTATAGACGACTGCCTGGCTTTAGGCCACGGCGGGGGAACATTTAGTGGTTTTTAAATTTTCTAACTGATTTAGCCGCACATCCGCTTTTTTAGTGGCTGAATGTTTAGCCAACCCATTTCCCAAACCAAAGTCACCAATAAACCCCAGCACCGTCAGCACATCGAAACGGCCCGTTTCGCTGATTTCACTCTGTACGCTGTGGGCTTTAACGATTTCCTGTTCAACGGCTTTGCAATCAAAGGCGGTGGTTTCTTCTGTCGTCACCGCAGGTGCTTGCGGATATTGTTTGGTCGCGCAGCCCACCAGCATCATGGCGACGACGATTAGCCTCAGTTCTTTCATTATCTTGCTCGTTTTTTGCTCGGTTACTCTCTTATCGGCAGATTCCGCTGCTTTCATTAATATTCTTAATCTACTTTTTTCAAACGAACCCGCTACGCTAATGTAGGCTTCTGTCCCGCCTGTTGCGGTAGGCACTCAACGCGCGTCGTTAAAAGGCCCAGAACCTGAGGAGAGAAGATGTCGACTTTTTCACTGCTTGCCATCCCTTTTTGGGATTGGCTCTGATCCTGCTGGCGCTGGCTGCGGTAAAAAAACAAAAAACCTTTCTTATTGTCGGTTAGGTATTGATGACCTCATCGGTTGTAGATGCCGTAATCGGAATGACTTTAGGTTGACCAAGGAATGTTTTATATGAGGTTTTTCAATGCGCTTTAAAGGATTGAATATTGGGTTTTTCCTGCTGATTTTGGCGATCGTAACAGTCGCCTTCTTCGATGTGTTATCCCCTTACTTTTCTCCCATTTTGTGGGCTGCGGTATTAGCGGTAATCTTTCATCCGCTTAAATCACTGCTGCGCAACAAACTGGGCGACCGCAACGGGCTGGCTTCGCTGCTGACCTTGCTGTGTATCTGTTTGATCGTGTTCACGCCGTTGATGATTATTGCCTCTTCGTTAGCGGTAGAAATCAACGCGGTGTATACCAAATTGCAGGGTAATTCGACCCAGTTTCCAACGGTTTTTGCTGAGTTAATGCAGCATTTACCGCAGTGGGCGAAGCATTATCTAACGGAGCATAATCTGGATAATGCAGCGCAAATTCAGCAAAAACTCTCTGAGTTTGCCCTGAAAGGCGGCCAGTATGCGGCGGGCAGCGTATTTATCATCGGTAAAGGCACGTTTAGTTTTACCGTGGGCTTTGGCGTGATGCTTTACCTGCTGTTCTTCCTACTGAAAGATGGCTCTTATCTGGTGCATCTGATTTTAGAAGCGCTGCCGCTTTCGACCTACGTTAAACACCATTTGTTAGGAAAATTTGCCGCTGTCTCGCGTGCAACCGTCAAAGGCACGGTAGTCGTAGGCATTGTGCAGGGTATTTTGGGTGGACTGGCCTTCTGGTTCATCGACATTGATGGCAGCCTGTTATGGGGCGCGTTGATGGCCTTTTTATCCCTGATCCCCGCCGTGGGTTCTGCGATTATTTGGGCACCTGCCGCCATCTTCTTCTTTGCCACAGGTGCGTTGTGGAAAGGTCTTTTCCTGGTGGGCTTCTTCGTGATTGTGGTTGGCCTGGTGGATAACATTCTGCGCCCACTGCTGGTGGGCAAAGACACCAAAATGCCAGACTATATGATTCTGATCGCCACGTTAGGCGGAATGGAAATTTACGGCATCAACGGCTTCGTTATTGGTCCGGTGATTGCTGCGCTGTTTATCGCCTGCTGGAATTTGCTCTCTGGGCGCGATAACCGCCAGAACATTGAAGAGCTTGATGAAGAGGTTATCGAGGAAGGCAAAAAGCAGTCGGACACCGCAGTTGAAGAAAGCAAAAAGCAGCTGGAGACCCCCGCTAAAGAGTAATGCTTCCAGATTGTGAATATGCCAACCATAAAAAAACCCACCGCATTGGTGGGTTTTTCTTTTAAACAACTTACTAAATCAATTAGTTAGTTGCTTTGTTTTTCAAATCTTCTGCACCCTGCTTGGTTTTATCCCAGCCTTTCTCAGTGCCTTCTTTGGTCTTATTCCAGTTTTTCTGCGCGCCTTCCTCAATCTTGCTGCTGGTGGCGTTGCTTTTGCCTTCCGCTGCATTTTTAGATTTGAGTTTCAGCTCTTCGCCCTGGTGCTGAGATTGATGCAGTTTTTCTTTCGCTGTATCGGCGCCTTTGTGCGCTTCAGCAACCGTGTTATCGGTAGTCGTTGCGGCGAAAACAGGGGACGCCAGTAAAAGTGCAGACAGTGCAATCATTGTTTTCTTCATAATTCCCTCTTTTATAAAAAGTGCCGTGTCAGGTAATTATCCTGGCATATGAGGTTGTAGAAAGATTTAAGAATAAACCAGGAATGAAGAAAGTGGCTTGAGCGCCGAAAATTTAACCAAAAAACAGCATAATTCACCGTTAAAGCAGATCGAGCTGTGGGTTGGTGTCCTGTTTTTTCACTTTGCGCGTTTTTGCTACAGGCGCAGGCTTCTGCATTTGCTGATGAATCCAGTGCAGGATGACTTCAACGGCATACGCCTGTTGCTCAGTCGTCAATGCCTGATGCTGAGGAATCGCGTGCCACTTGCGCAAACAGCCGCGACAGCAGGTGCCGGTAGCATGTTGAGCAATAAATACCGGGTGACCGCGCATCGGCGTTTGCTTGCCGTCATTAGTTGGTTCGGCTGCTGCCAACCTTTGTTTGATGAAGTCAGCCGCATGTTCGCGTACCTGAACTTCGCCTTTATTTAGGCAATAATCATATTCAATTTTACCCAATGCAAAGCGCTGCCTGAATGGAGAGCGCGACAGACGCTGAAAAAGATCGTCGAGTGGCGTCATAAAACCTCAGTGAACGAATGGAAAGGCAAAATAGCGGTGAAAAGTATACTGGATTTTATTCACGTTTTTGAGTGGCTGCAGAATCGAGTGATGTCCGAATTAAAAAAACCGCCTGGAGGCGGTTTTGAGTTTTTAGATGTTTTTAGCAGGATCGGGAAAGTCATTTCCATCTTCATCTTCCAGCGGATCAATCCCTTCATCTGATCCTTCAGGTAACTCTTCATCGTCATCTTCATATGCCGGATATTCGGCATCATCAGGAACCGGTTCTTCATAATCGGGACGTTCAGACATGGTGACCTCCGTGATTGCTGTGGTTGGTCTGTTAACTGTAGTCCTCCCACCCCAGCAAGGCGTGCGGCACTTCACGAAAGCGTGAGAATAGCGCGTTATCTGCAGTGATTAATCACTCTCTTTCCTTCCCGACAGATAACGTACGCCCTGCTCGCCAAATTCCTCGCGATGCGGCACGTTGGGTTGCAGATGAAAAATCTCTCCTGCGTGATAAGTCTTTTCGCTGTGTTCCGTAAAAATGGTGATGTCGCCATGAGTAATCAGCGCCATCGCCTCAAAAGAATGCACATGGTTATCGAGTTGCGTTTCGGGAGCTCGCTCAACCCAAACCGGTTCATCAAACCCTTTATCCGCTAATAATTTTCGGAATTCTTGCTCGGTCATCTCGCCTCCTGAGTATTGGCCTGCTTTAAGCATAGACAATGATGCTTTTGCTCTACTGCGCTGGGGTGAAGAACGGGCTGCCGCTGGCTCTGTTGCCGCTGAGCACGCCTAACGATTTTGCTCCCTACGCCGGGCATTCTGACCGAGTTGGTACACAACTTAACGGCTGAATCCAAAAAACATTGGGCATTGCTGGAGAGGCGTTCGCCGCCTTTCTGCTGCTGCGACAGAGTCGCCAATTTAGGTCCAATCAAATAAAGAGAATAAAAGAAGTTCAGATCAAAACCGTCCACATTCCCGTTGGCAACGGACGCTTTGATGGGCGGCTGCATGACAGTGAAAAAAATGCAGCACCGATGACGGATGACTTGATGTTTATAGTCCTGAAGTCGCGCATTGGTAGCAAATGATCTCCCTGCTTTACGACGTGGTACGCAGGACCGCTGGCGCACGTTTAGAGCATGAGTACAACCGCATTACATTAACGCGGATGGCGAAATTGTGGGTTAAATTCCGACTTTTTAACAACGCGTTGAGCGTTTTCTCACCTCGCCAGAATGCGCTTACAGCGCTGTCTTTTAGGCCATAAAAAAAGCCACCCTGTCCGGTGGCTATTTCTAAAGTAAAAGCAGAATGCGTAATGTGGATTTCAGCACCAACCGCTTTTCTTAAGACTTATTCTAACAACTCGTCAATAAGATGCAAATGAAATGTAACTTTAAAGAGGCGAAAAATCAACCTACTGAAACCGTAATATTTCGCTGTGTTAGGAGCTTAAGCGCGTTCGATATGAGGGTAATAGCGTAAGGGCTAACGCCAGAATTACATTAAAACAACCACACCGTAAATTCTCCTTCACTTAAAAGAATTCAGAGGATGTGGCTGAGATAAAGCTGCTGCTCCGGGTGCCTCCCGGTAAGCCATTGAATGGCCAAACCGGCTCATGTTCGATTACCCACAGTATTCACCGTGATGACCATTTACATCCTGCCGCTTAGGAGGATTAGCAGCAACAATGCAGCCTAACACTTGAATGGTAGATAGGCATGAGGGCAAAATCTTATATTGTATTACTAATGCACTTTTTATTATGTCGGCACTAATTTTTTGCCGTTTCGCTAATGAACGTGTTTGGTAAGAATGACAAGACATAACAGAACCACCCGCGTTACGTCTGCCGGTTCACTTCCATGGCCGCCGAGTTACAATTCAACAGCAATGATTCGTAATGCCCAGCCAACTTTTTAGGATTGGCTCTTACTGAACACAGCAGATACACATCAGAAAAATCAACATGTCGATTTTCACAAGGTGTCCCAGCCTGTAATTGACTTGAAATGGCATATTGACTGCAATAAAAAACCCGCCGAAGCGGGTTATATAAATATTTGTTTTAGTGGACTTTTTCGCAATCGTATGTGCCATGTATACGTATCTGGCTTTGGTGAGTACGAATCACCTCTACATTCAAAATCGCTTTGCCATCTCGATATATTTGTTCCATTCCCAGCATACCTGGCGCTTTAGCGTTTTTTACCCGCCACTGTAACTTAACGTTGTCATAGTCATCTTTCTCTTTCAGAAAGGTAATTTTCTGCGTCTCTGACCGTTCACCATTGACATAAATCCAACCACTTTTATTAGCCTTTAAATAGAAAGGGCCACATTGCGTTGCCGAGAAGGCGGAAGCAGTGAACATCATTAAAGAAATTAAACAGATTATTTTTTTAATCATGACCAACAAAACTCCGTTGAATTTTCAATGCAGGTAAATAAATCTGACAACCGTATCGTAAAAAGCCTCGATGCTTAATTTGCTCACTTCCTTGTTCTCATAAACATGTAGCAGGATAAATGCCAAAGGGAAACTGATGCAATGAGAAACAAATAACTAAAGACAATGAGCTCTGTAAGTCGCATTGAAATCGTTTCAGCCATAATCTTCTTCATGAAGGGATTTTGATTGATGCAGACTATTGGTCTCTTTGAGAATTAATAACATAAGCCTGTTTCCAGCCAGTGTCGACAATGAAACATATAGCCGTCTGGCTGGGGGATGGTGCCGGTAATGAGTAATTGGTGTTTTGGTTATAAATAATTATTTTGTTTTTGTGAGGTAAATGATTTTTTAGATTGCATACGTATGCAACCATGAGGGTGTAGAAAGAACAGGTATCCTGCGGGACTAGGCTGGGAATAGAACAGCCATGAAATTTGCCCGCAGGTTTAAGTTGAAATAGGTCATCACTCAATGCGAACTATGCGTCTTGTACCACCGTCCGACTGCCGGGAAGAGATCGCCCGACGACTGGAGATAGTCGAGCAGAACCTGCACCTTAACGCGATTCTCGGGGTAAACCCGGAGGCCATTTCTCAAGCAGAAAAGTGTCAGCAATTACGCCGCGAAAAGAAAAGCTTGGGGCCCCTGCATGGCATCCCCCTCATTGTAAAAGATAATATTGCCTGTGCGTCTTTGCCGCTAACGCTGGGGTGTAAGGCGCTGGAATCGGCCATCGCGGCTAAGGATGCGTTAGTGATCCAGCGTCTGCGTAAAGCAGGGGCGATTATTCTGGCAAGGGCGAATATGTCAGAGTTTGCTTTTGATGTTCGCTCCCGGAGTTCTCTGGGGGGCGATGTCCGTAACCCACTGTGCCCGGCGTTAACCGCAGGCGGATCCAGCGGAGGCAGTGCTGCTTCTGTGATTGCCGGAATGGCAGATGGTGCGCTGGGAACCGATACCGGTGGTTCGATTCGCATTCCATGCAGCTACACCGGGTTGGTCGGACTGCGTCCCGCTTTCCGGAGACAGCAGCTCGCGGGCATTGCGCCGCTGTCCGTGAGCAAGGATACCGTTGGCCCCATGGTCCACAGTGTCCGGGATGCAGCGCTGTTACATGGCATTCTGCACGGTGAAGAGGTTGCTGAATTATCGCCAACATCGCTGAAAGGCGTGCGATTAGGCGTGATTCGCGCGCTGGAGTCAGAAAATAGCGATGAGCGAACGGTCTGGAACAAGGCGCTGGAGAGATTACGTCAGGCAGGCGCAGTCATCGTAGAGATTGCTCTGCCCATTCTGGCGGAGGTTGAATCACAGTCTTGCCTGAGCATGTATGAATTCCCGGTCGCCATAAACAGCTGGCTAGCGGCACAAACAGCCGTGCCGACAACGCTGCGGGGAATTGTGGATTCCGGTGAGTGTCTGGCTGAGTTTATCCCGCTGCTTGAAAAAATGCTGGAATGTCAAAGCCTGAAAAACCCGTTGTGGTTGAGTGGACGCCGCTTTCAGCGACGATTAACCCATGCACTCGGACTGGCTGCAGAACAGAATCGTATCGAGGGTTTTCTTTATCCCACGGTTCGCCGACTGCCAGAAAGCCTCAATAAAATGCCCCCTGGCTGTGCGCCTGAACTGGCCGCCATCAGCGGTTTGCCCGCCATAACAATGCCGTGTGGCAGGACGCAAAAGGGGCTGCCGGTAGGAATGGAAATTCTGGGGAAGGAGTCGGATGAATTTTCTTTGCTCTCTCTGGCGTTGGGGTGTGAATGCGCCCTCATGAGCAATGAAATATAGGTATGGACAAAACAGACATCACGTTAAAAGTAATGTGGTCCGTAGCTGTTATCTGTTCATTGGCCCCGTGATTAAAAGGCGATCCTGTGCCATGAATATATGTTGGTCGTTGGTGAGGCGGATGGCGCTATCATGGTATCGCCAGTTGATTTTCAATCGCATCAAATATGACCAGTAAATGGTCTGCGACTGCTCTAACGCGTAGCTAACCTGCTCAGTCTGAATACATCACCAACCATAATGCCTGATCGACACCGATATCAGGATTAACGCAATGCATATTTGTTTCTCTTGAATCGCCACGGATCATCAAGATATTTCCGAGTCGTTGATAATATTGGTTTTCGTATTCAGAAAGCGGCATCTGATTACTCGAACCATGCCGACGGCTACAGTTATAAAACATTTCGATGTAATCAAAAACATCACTGCGGGCTTCTTCCCGCGTACCGTAGATCTTTCTCTTTATCCGTTCGCGTTTCAGTAGCGGGAAAAAGCTTTCCGCAACCGCATTGTCGTGGCAATGACGGAACCACAACAGCAAGCGTCAGGAAGATGCGAGTGGATTCCAATACCGCATGGCGGGCAGCATTAAAACGGGCTGGCATTGATGACTTCCGCTTTCACGACCTTCGGCATACATGGGCAAGCTGGTTGATTCAGGCTGGCGTTCCGTTATCGGCATTGCAGGAGATGGGTGGCTGGGAAAGTATAGAGATGGTACGTCGTTATGCTCACCTTGCACCGAACCATTTAACGGAGCATGCGCGCAAAATTGACTCACTTTTAGGTGATCACGACACAAATACGACACAAGGAAGAAATCAGGTAGGATTGAAGCTTGCGTAAGTGCTTGAAAGGTATTGGTACGCCCTACAGGATTCGAACCTGTGACCTACGGCTTAGAAGGCCGGTGCTCTATCCAACTGAGCTAAGGGCGCATGGAGATGGCGAGGATTATACGGGCCGACCCGAATGAGTCAACGCTTTTGACTTATCAATCAGCATGGTTGCTGAAGTTTAAGACAATGTCAGCAATTCAAAACCTGACAGCGCGCCGCGCTTCTGACAAAATAGGCACCTTCCCCGATTTAACACAACACAGTGGATTTCCTCTCTGATGGCAGCAAAAATTATTGACGGTAAAACGATTGCGCAGCAGGTGCGTCTTGAGGTTGCGGAAAAAGTGAAGCAACGTCTGGCAGCCGGAAAACGTGCACCGGGTTTGGCAGTCGTTCTGGTAGGTGAAAATCCTGCATCGCAGATTTATGTCGGCAGCAAACGCCGCGCCTGCGAGGAAGTGGGATTCATCTCCCGCTCTTACGATTTGCCCGCTACCACCAGCGAAGCCAGGTTGCTGCAGCTGATTGACGATCTCAACAATGACCCAGAAATCGATGGCATTTTGGTACAGCTGCCGCTGCCAGCGGGCATTGATAACGTCAAGGTGCTGGAAAGTATCACACCGGACAAAGACGTTGATGGCTTCCATCCTTACAACGTCGGTCGTCTGTGCCAGCGTTCGCCAAAACTGCGCCCTTGTACGCCGCGCGGCATCGTCACGTTGCTTGAGCGTTATAACATTGACACTTACGGCCTCAATGCCGTGGTCGTTGGCGCATCAAATATTGTTGGTCGCCCGATGAGCATGGAACTGCTGCTGGCGGGATGTACCACCACCGTTACCCATCGTTTTACCAAAGATTTGCGTCATCACGTTGAGCACGCCGATCTGCTGGTGGTGGCGGTCGGAAAACCGGGCTTCATTCCAGGCGACTGGATCAAGCCGGGCGCGATTGTTATTGATGTCGGCATTAACCGTTTAGAAAGCGGGAAAGTAGTAGGCGATGTTGATTTTGAAGCGGCTTCTGAGCGCGCAGCGTATATCACGCCAGTACCGGGCGGCGTAGGCCCGATGACAGTAGCAACGTTGATTCAGAATACGCTGCAGGCGTGTGAAGAATTTCACGACAATGAGGTGAAATAATGGCGAACTTTTCTCTGGGAAAATTCCCGCACGTTGATCTTTGTGATTTGCTCAAGCTGGAAGGCTGGGTTGAAAGTGGCGCAAAGGCCAAGGTCGTGATTGCTGATGGTGAAGTGCGGGTCGACGGCGCGATTGAAACCCGTAAGCGTTGTAAAATCGTTTCTGGTCAAACGGTTGAATATGCAGGTCAACGTATCACCGTGACCGCATGATGTTCTGGCGTCCCTGCGGGGACGCCTTAAATCCACGCCTCTCCCACCACGCGCGTCTCGCCTTCTATTTGCTCCAGCTCAATATGATTCAACGCCGTATGCTGACGAATCAATGTGGCCAGTTTGGGCGAGTGGCTGGTAATCCACAATTGACTGAACTGGCTGGCCTCAGCAATTAACCGCGCCAGAGCGGGTAATAAATCTTCATGCAAACTGTTTTCAGGCTCATTCAGCGCCATAAATTGAGGGGGTCGCGGACTCAGCAGCGCCACGACTAAACAGAGAAAACGCAGTGTGCCATCTGAAAACTCAGCGCTCTCCAACGGCCGCAAAATACCTTTGCGCGACATCAGCATTTGAAACCGACCATTCTGCACATCGACATGAAACTCGCTGTCGGGAAACGCCTCACTCACCACCTCAAACAACAATTCGTGATGACCACGCTCAACAATAGTGGCCCAGGCTGCTGCAAGATTGCTGCCATCATGCGCCAGCACCGGCGCACGCACGCCAATTTGTGGTGCGCGAATGGGCGAACCGGGCCAGACAGCAAACTCATGATAGAAACGCCATTGGCGCAGTCGCTCACGCAGTTGTGACAGTTCAGGATAGCGATGCGGTTCACCTAGCTGCCCGAACAGCGACTCTTCCGGGTGCAATACCGCCGGATAAGCGATGCGCTCACCGTCAATATTATGCAAAAAAGCGGTCTGATTTTTACGCTGCATAATGCAGGCTGAAGGACGTCGTTGATGACCACTCATCCACAGATGTTCTTCCTTCACCAGTGGATCAAGGTTAAACAAGCTCGTTGCAAGCGGCTCAGGAAAGCCAACCTCCAGCTGATAATCCATATCATCCATTTGCACCGCGAGAGAAAGCCGTTTGGCATCGTGCCGGCGATCGCCTTGGCGCAAACCTCCGGCCCACATCGCTTTTTGGATGCCGCCCTCTTCCGCTAATGCCAAGGCCAGTTGCCCGCAGGCAGCTTCATGCAGCAGGCGTACCGCTTTATAGAGGTTGGATTTGCCGCACCCGTTTGGGCCGCTCACCACGTTTAACTGCTGCAACGGCAGGGTCAAATCCCTTACCGAACGGAAGCCGCGAATCTGAAGCTGCTCAATCGACATAATAAAAAATCCGCATAATAAAAAAGGGCGATTTCTCGCCCTCTTCAGTTTACTTGCGTCGCCAGGTTGATCCCTGCGGGCCGTCTTCAACTATTACACCGAGTTCGATCAGCTTGTCGCGCGCCACATCGGCTTGCGCCCAATCTTTAGCCGCTCGGGCTTCGGCGCGGGTTTTCACCCAATGCTCAATTTCCGCCACTTCTTCATCGTTCACCTGCGCGCCACTTTGCAGGAATTGCTCAGGATCCTGCTGCAGAATGCCAAGAACGTTGGCAATTTCACGCAGTTTTGCCGCCAATCCATTCGCCGATGCTGCATCTTCACCTTTCAGGCGATTCACTTCACGCGCCATGTCGAACAGCACTGAATAAGCTTCAGGGGTATTAAAATCATCATCCATCGCGGCACGGAAACGGGCATCGAAATCATTGCCACCGCTCGCCGCCACGCTGTTATCCGTGTGGCGCAGCGCAGTATAAAGACGCTCTAAGGCGGCACGCGCCTGATTCAAGTTATCTTCACCGTAATTAAGCTGACTACGGTAGTGGCCAGACATCAGGAAGTAACGCACCGTTTCTGCATCGTAATGCTGCAGCACGTCCCGCACGGTGAAGAAATTACCCAGCGATTTGGACATCTTTTCGCGGTCTACCATCACCATACCGGAATGCATCCAGTAATTGACGTAAGGCCCGTCATGCGCGCAGGTTGACTGAGCAATCTCATTTTCATGGTGCGGGAACATCAAATCAGAACCGCCGCCGTGGATATCAAAATGCTCGCCCAGTTGCTTGCAGTTCATGGCCGAGCACTCAATGTGCCAGCCCGGACGACCATTTCCCCACGGCGAGGACCACGCCGGTTCGTCCGCTTTCGACATTTTCCACAACACGAAATCCATGGGATTACGTTTCACTTCTGCCACTTCAACACGCGCACCGGCTTGCAGTTGATCCAGATCCTGTCGCGAAAGCGCGCCGTAATCGGTGTCGCTCATGACATCAAACATCACGTCTCCGTTGTCCGCGACGTAGGCATGATCGCGTGCAATCAGCTTCTCAACCAGCTCAATAATTTCCGCAATATGACGCGTGGCGCGTGGTTCTTGATCTGGCGGAAGAATACCCAACGCCGCAAAATCCTTATGCATCTCTGCAATCATGCGGTTGGTCAGGGTTTCAATACTCTCACCGTTTTCGTTAGCACGTTTGATGATCTTGTCATCAATATCGGTGATGTTGCGCACATAGTTCAGATCATAACCGGTATAACGTAAATAGCGCGCTACCACGTCAAATGCCACAAACGTCCGACCATGACCAATGTGACAGAGGTCGTACACCGTGATGCCGCATACATACATACCGATCTTACCGGCATGGATGGGTTTGAATTCCTCTTTCTGTCGACTCAGGGTGTTATAGATCTTAAGCATTGAACGTTTCCGTATTAACGTGTGCGGTTGGCACTTATTTTGGGTATTTAGACATTGTGCCGTATTTTTAACGCTCGTGCGATGCAAAGCAAGCCAACTGCGCCGCCCTGCTGACGCGTCATTGCAAATTATGATATAAGAACCGTCGAGAAAAATGGGCACGCCATTCTATGATGCGGCCTGAGTGACTGACGACAACCTTTACAGGACAACAAAAATGGTAACTTTCCAGACGAACCATGGCGATATCGTGATCAAAACCTTCGATGACAAAGCGCCGGCAACCGTACAGAACTTTCTGGATTATTGCCGTGAAGGTTTCTACGACAACACCATTTTCCATCGCGTAATTAACGGTTTCATGGTTCAGGGCGGCGGTTTTGAGCCGGGCATGAAGCAGAAAGCGACGAAAGAAGAGATTCGTAACGAAGCCAACAACGGCCTGAAGAACACCCGCGGTACTCTGGCGATGGCGCGCACTTCTGCTCCACACTCCGCGACTGCCCAGTTCTTCATTAACGTCGCTGACAACGACTTCCTGAACTTCCGTGACGAAAGCCTGCAAGGCTGGGGTTACTGCGTGTTCGCTGAAGTGGTTGAAGGCATGGACGTGGTTGAGAAAATCAAAGCGGTAGCAACGGGCCGCAGCGGCATGCACCAGGATGTGCCAAAAGATGACGTTGTCATCCAGAAAGTGACCGTTAGCGAGTAATGTCGCGCACGTTATTTATTGCAGATTTACATCTGTGCCAGGAAGAACCGGCGATTACCGCCGGTTTTCTGCATTTTTTACAGCGCGAAGCGCCGCATTGCGACGCGTTGTATATCCTTGGCGATCTGTTTGAAGCCTGGATTGGCGATGACGACCCCAATCCGCTGCATCAAAAAATCGCGAATGCACTGCGCGCCCTACCCGTACCGGTTTACTTTATTCATGGTAACCGCGATTTCCTGATTGGCCGACGCTTTGCGCGCGACAGCGGCATGACGCTACTCCCAGAAGAGCAGGTTCTTGAACTGTACGGTCATCGATTACTGATCATGCATGGCGATACATTATGTACTGACGATCAGGGCTATCAACGCTTTCGCGCTAAGGTGCATCAACGCTGGATTCAAACGCTGTTTCTCGCGCTGCCACTGTTTATTCGTAAACGCATCGCAACGCGCATGCGTGCCGACAGCAAACAGGCTAATCAGCATAAGTCGTTGACCATCATGGATGTTAATCAGCAGGCTGTTGAAGCCGCGATGCAACGCCAGCAGGTACGTCTGCTGATTCATGGACATACACATCGCCCTGCCATTCACGCCCTGACGCTGCAAGGCAAAGCTGCTGAGCGTGCCGTTTTAGGCGCATGGCATAGTGAAGGTTCAATGATCCAATTGGACGCCAGCGGTATTCAACTGATCGAATTCAACTTTTAAAAATCGGGCTGAATTGGCCCGTATTAGCCCGACGCAACCGTTTTCCTTGCTCTCTTCTCATGCTATTCTCTGTGCCCTTCAAAACCTGTCCGCCCGGCCAGGTCTGTTTGTTTATTCACAGGAGTTGACCGCATGTCATCCAACGCCGCCCCGGCTCGCATTGCTATTGTTATGGGTTCCAAAAGTGACTGGGCCACCATGCAGTTCGCTGAGGAAATTCTGACCAGCCTGGACGTGCCCTTCCATGTTGAAGTGGTTTCAGCGCACCGCACGCCGGATAAATTGTTTAGCTTTGCCGAAACGGCTGCTGAAAATGGCTATCAGGTGATTATCGCGGGCGCAGGTGGCGCGGCACATCTGCCTGGCATGCTGGCGGCTAAAACCTTGCTGCCCGTGTTGGGTGTTCCAGTGCAGAGTGCAGCACTCAGCGGTGTCGACAGCCTCTACTCCATTGTGCAGATGCCACGCGGTATTCCCGTTGGCACCTTAGCCATCGGCAAAGCGGGTGCTGCCAATGCGGCGCTGCTGGCGGCACAGATTCTGGCGATTCATGACGCGGCGCTGGCTTCCCGCCTCGCCATCTGGCGTCAAACGCAAACTGACGACGTGCTGAATAACCCGGACCCGCGGGAGGAAGCATGAAGCCGGTTTGTGTTTTAGGAAATGGTCAACTGGGCCGTATGCTGCGCCAGGCGGGTGAACCGCTGGGCATTGCCGTTTATCCTGTGGGTTTGGATGCTGATCCCGATGCGCTGCCGATTGCTGAAAGCGTGATTACCGCCGAGATTGAACGCTGGCCTGAAACGGCATTGACGCGCGAACTGGCGAGTCATCCGGCTTTCGTGAATCGCGATATCTTTCCTCGCCTGGCCGATCGCCTTACGCAGAAGCAGCTGCTTGACCAGCTCAATCTTGCTACCGCACCCTGGCAGTTGCTGGCCAATAAACAAGAATGGCCAGCGGTGTTTACAGCATTGGGTGAACTGGCCATCGTGAAGCGCCGCACGGGCGGTTACGATGGCCGTGGTCAATGGCGTTTGCGCGCCAATGAAACGGACTCGTTGCCAGACGAATGCTACGGCGAATGTATTGTTGAGCAAGGCATCAACTTTTTAGGTGAGGTGTCACTGGTCGGCGCACGCGGTCAGGATGGCAACACTGTATTCTATCCGCTGACTCATAATCTCCATCAGGATGGCATTCTCCGCACCAGCGTGGCTTTTCCGCAGGCAGACAGCGCTCAGCAGCAGCAGGCTGAAGCGATGCTCAGCGCCATCATGCATGAACTGAACTATGTTGGCGTGATGGCGATGGAGTGTTTTGTCACACCAGCAGGTTTACTGATCAACGAACTGGCTCCACGCGTGCACAACAGTGGTCACTGGACGCAAAATGGCGCTTCAATCAGCCAGTTCGAACTGCATCTGCGGGCAATATTGGGTCTGGCGCTGCCAAAACCGGTGGTGATTGCCCCGTCGGTGATGGTGAACTTGATTGGTACCGCCGTGAATCTCAACTGGCTGCAGCAGCCGCTGGTACACCTGCATTGGTACGACAAAGAAGTGCGTGCGGGTCGTAAAGTTGGCCATCTGAATTTGACCGACAACGATCAGGCACGTTTGAAAGCGTCACTGAATGCGTTGGTGTCGCAGCTTCCAGAAGAGTATATGAGCGGTATTGCCTGGGCAGTGGCTAAATTATAACGCTTTACCTGTTGTTCCCTCTTCTCTGACAGAGGGAACGATCCATTCCATCTTTGCGCGTTAATCTCTCATCTTCATCGCAACGTGATACCACTCATTCAAATGCGTTATTTGGTAGCCGTGCGCGGTAAATAGCGTGTTCAAAGAGGCTTCAGAATAGAGGGTGATGTGGCCATTACGCGGCGCAATATACCAATTGTTCATTCCTTGATGACTGACTGAGTCATGGGTTCCGGTACTAAAATAAAACACCCCACCCTTTTTCAAAAAACGCGTAATTTCTGCGACGGTTTGATGCGGATCTGGCGTGTGCTCAAGCACCTCAAAGCAAGTTATAAAATCATAGGCAGCCGTTTCGGGATAATCACCTGCAATGAACGGATCCCAGGCGATCATATTGATCCCCTCTTCTCGCATTAATTTCGCCAGCGTGCCGCTGCCGCCACCGTAATCCAGCATCTTGCTGCCATGATAGCGTTTGAATAACTGCAGAATAAAATCACGGTTTTTAAGTGGGCGGTTGATCTCATAATTAGGATCGAATTGCGCATAATCCTCGTTATAAATGTGCCGTTGGTAATCTGCCGGACTCCAGTCATCCAACGCATGGGTATAAATCAAACCACACTGCTGGCACTGATGATAATAAATCGCAACCCCGGTAAGGGGATAAATATAGCGGTTCACATTGTTGGCATAACAAGCGGTATTAAAATCGGTAACGCCATAGAGTGTGGCGTGGCCCTGGCAAATTTTGCAGCAGGCAGTGTCAGTGACGGGCTTGATGACAAGGGGGTGCGATAAAGGTGAATGTGACAATGTAAGCGACTCTTTGCGGAATAATTGACCTGATTATTTCAAACGACACGTCCAGACCAGGACTTAAGTCTGGCCTGGACGTTTAGGGCTATCCGGCGCTAAAATTTTTGAACAGCGCTTCTCCTTTCAACAACCGCACGCCCAGCCAGCCACCACACACCGACAGTAGCAGCGCACCGCCGATCGGCAAGGCCAGCCAAAGCGTCCAGTCAGGCTGCCAGGGGAAGTCGAAAATTTTACGCTGCAATCCCCACAACGCCGCTTCCGCTCCTAATGCCGCCGCCACACCCGATACCACACCGAGCAGCGCGAATTCACACCACAGTGTGGATCGCAATAAACGTTTGCTGGCCCCCAACGTTCGATACACCACCAACTCCTGACGGCGTTGTCGCATACCGACTTGAATTTGTGCCATCAACAGCAATACGCCACAAGCCGTAACCAACACCACCATGATTTCCAGTGCCTGGCTTACCTGCGCCAGTACCTGTCCGATCTGCCGCATGATACTGCCGATATCGAGCAGACTCAGCGTGGGAAATTGGCGATTAAGCTGTGCCAGCAAGGCGGGATTGTTATCCATGCGGAAACTGGTTAACCAGGTTTGCGGCTGTGTGTCCAGGGCGCCAGGTGGAAAGATAAAGAAAAAGTTAGGTCGCAAACTCTCCCAGTCCACTTTGCGCAGGCTGGTGATTTTGGCGCTGAATTTTTGCGTATCACCCTCGAAGGTCAAGGTATCCCCGAGTTTCAGTCCCAGCCGGTCAGCCAGCTCAACCTCCATCGACACTTCACCCGCTTTTGGAGGCCAGTTGCCCGCTACCAGCGGATTGTGTTCAGGGCGCTCAGTGAGCGAGGTTAAATTGAGTTCACGGTTTAAAGCGTTATCCATTTTGGGATCCGCCTCTTTACCGTTTAACTCACTTAATCTGACCCGAGCGATAGGGTAAAAGGTTTCCGGTTTGATCTGATGCGCCTGCAAGAAATCCCGCACCTGTGGTACCTGATCTTCTGTCATGTTCAGCAGAAAGAAGTTTGGACTGTCTGCAGGGAGCTGTTGCTGCCAGCGATCCAGTAAATCGCCGCGCATGACTAACAACAGTGCCAACAACATAAAGGACAGCGAAAATGCAGAAAGCTGGCTAAGCGTGATGCCGGGCTGACGCAGCAGACGATTGATTGCAAGCCTTAGCGCCAGATTACGCACCACTAAACGGCGCAGCAGCAGTAGCGTTGCCCAGCCGAGCAGTGACAGCAACGCAGCCAGCAACACCACACCCGCCAGCAGCGCCCACAGCATTTTGCTGCCGCCGACCAGCAGCGCCAGCAAGACAACGACCAGCGCACCCATGGCAGGAAGGTAGAATTTTAATGGCCAGATATTCGCCACCGCATCCCGTCGCAAGACGCGTAATGGCTGCGTCGCCAGCAACAAGCGATAGGGCCGCAATCCCACCAGCAGCGAAATCACGAACAGTGAACCTACCGCCCACACCCACGGCCACAAGCTGGCAGCGGGCAAGCTGGCCGGCAGCACCGGTTTCAGCATCGCCATTAACAGCGCTTCAACGCCCTGCCCGACCATGCTGCCGCACACAGCCGCCAGCAGCAACACCGCCAGCCATTGACCAATCAGCAGCTTTTGCAAGGCGCCGTGCGTGGCACCCAGCGTTTTCAACACTGCGACTAAATCGTAACGGCTGCGACAGTAATGGCTCATTGCCACCGCTACCGCCGCAATCGCCAACATCAATGTTAGCAGAGCTGAAAGCAGCAAAAATTGCTGAGCACGCTGCATCGAGCGACCTAATGCATCTTCGGAATTTTCGATACTGGTCCAGCGCTGATCGGCTTTCAGCTGCGGCTGAATCCAGCGGTCATAATTCGCCAACTGCTCAGATTCACCAGAAAATTTATAGCGCCAGGTCAGTCGGCTGCCTGGTTGAATGGCACCGGTTTTTGCTGCGTCTGCCAGATTGATCAACAAGCGCGGCGCCATCTGAAACGGATTAAAGCCGCCATCCGGTTCCTGAATCACCTCCCCGACAATGCGCAGCGTGGTGTCCCCAACATCCAATCGATCGCCGACTTTTAAATTCAGCAGCGCCATTAAACGTGGGGCCGCCAGCGCTGTGCCTTCAACCGGTTTCAGACCCGGCGGATCGGTTTGCAAATCACCAAACATTGGATAGTGATTATCAACCGCTTTTACCGAGGCCAGCTGTGGCGTTTGTTCAGCAAAAGTCATGGTCATAAAGCTCAGCTGACTGCTGACTGACAATCCCTCTTCACGCGCTTTCGCTAGCCAGGCATCAGGCACCACATCGCTGCTGCGCAAGGTGCGATCACCCGCCATGAAATCCCGACTTTGCTGACTTAGCCCCTTTTCCATTCGGTCACTGATGGAACCCAATGCCAGCACGCAAGCGACCGCAAGCGTCAATGCGAGCCAAACGATCAGCAGCGAGGGCGAGCGCAACTCACGCCAAAACCAGCGCCAAATCATTGCTCCTCCCACAGCTTGCCGTCGCGCAACCGTAAACGCCGATCGCAGCGCGCGGCCAGTTGCTCATCATGCGTGACCAAAATCAGCGTGGTCGCAAAATCGCGGTTGAGTGAGAACAGTAAATCGGCAATACGATCGCCGGTTTTACGATCCAGATTACCGGTGGGCTCATCAGCAAACAGCAAGCCGGGCCGACCGTTAAAAGCACGTGCCAGCGCCACACGCTGCTGCTCACCGCCGGAAAGTTGCGCGGGCAGATGATGCAGACGCTCACCTAATCCCAACTGATTAAGCAGTTCTCGTGCCTGCTCGCGACTTTGGCGATCGCTGTCGCCACGTAACAGCGCGGGCAACTGCACATTTTCCTGCGCATTTAGCGTTGGGACTAACATAAATGATTGAAAAACAAAGCCGACTTGCTTAGCACGCAGCGCGGCGCGTTGCTCCTCGTTCATCTGATGTAACGGCTTGCCCATCAGATTCACCTCGCCGCTGCTGCCATCATCGAGGCCAGCTAAAATACCGAGTAACGTGGATTTTCCTGAACCTGATTCGCCAATCAACGCGATGGTTTCAGCCGGTTTGACAACTAACTCAACTCCGGTAAGGATGGTCAGCTGATGCTCTCCCTGACCGACGGACTTAGTAAGATGATGAACTTCAACAACGTTTTCCGCTGGCATTATCCCTTCCTGTTATTGTGTCTTCTGCTGGTGTCTCGTCTTGCTGCGGCTGATACCCTGATGGTATTGGGCGACAGCCTCAGCGCCGGTTACCGTATGTCGGCTTCCGCCGCCTGGCCCAGCCTGCTCAATAAACAGTGGCAACAGCAACCCAGAGTGATTAACGCCAGTATTAGCGGCGATACCGCTGCACAAGGACTGGCGCGTTTACCGTCGCTATTAAAACAGCATCAACCGCAATGGGTGTTAATCGAATTGGGCGGTAATGACGGTCTGCGTGGATTTCCGCCTGACGCCATCGCCCTGAATCTGCGCAAAGTGATCGACGACGTAAAAGCAGCCAACGCGAAACCCCTGCTAATGCAGATTCGTTTACCGGCCAATTATGGACGTCGTTATACGGAAGCGTTCAGCGGGATCTATCCCGATCTGGCACAGCAGTACAACATTCCTCTGGTGCCCTTTTTCATGGAGCAGGTTTACCTGAAACCTGAGTGGATGCAGCAGGACGGCATTCATCCAAACCCTGATGCACAACCTTTTATTGCCAATTTAATGGCAAAAGAACTCGCTCCTTTAGTTAAGCAGCAGTAGCGACAATGAGCGCGAAAATGGGTAAATAAATGCAAAGAACCGTGGTAATAACCGGCTGTTCCAGCGGAATTGGGCTGGCTGCCGCCAACGATTTGCTGACACGCGGCTACAAAGTCATTGCTGCCTGTCGTAAAACAGAAGACGTTGCGCGGATGAATACGCTCGGTTTTATTGGGCTGCAGTTGGATCTCGACGATCCCGCGAGCGTAGATCGTGCCGCTGACGACGTGATCGCCCTGACGGAAAACCGCCTGTTTGCTCTGTTTAACAATGGCGGCTTTGGCGTATATGGTCCGCTGCATACTCTTTCTCGCCAACAGCTGGAGCAGCAATTCTCGACGAACTTTTTCGGTACGCACCAACTCACGATGCGCTTGCTGCCCGCACTGCAAGCCAGCGGGAATGGGCGCATTATTAATACCAGCTCGGTGTTAGGTCTCATTTCTACACCTGGCCGTGGTGCCTATGCCGCCAGCAAATATGCGCTGGAAGCGTGGAGCGATGCGCTTCGCCTGGAAGTTTACCGCAGCGGCGTGCGTGTCAGCCTGATTGAACCCGGTCCGATCAAAACGCAATTCACCGACAACGTAACGCAAGGTGAGCAAAATAAACCGGTGCGCAATCCCGGTATCGCCGCACGTTTTACTTTGCCGCCAGAAGCCATTCTGCCTAAATTGCGCCATGCTTTGGAGAGCAAACATCCGCGTTTGCGTTATCCAGTGACGCTGGTCGCACACATTATGGGCTTGCTGAAACGTTTGCTTCCGGGCTGGATGATGGATCGCATTTTGCGTAGCCATTAACCGCTCAACCTGAATTCAACTTGAAGCGCGGCCCGTTGGCCCCATATTCTTAGAACACTTTCTGCAAAGAGACTTATTCATGTCACCACAAGCTTCGATTATCGACATCAACGAATCCAACCTGCATCAGATTCTTGAGCAGTCGGCACAGCTGCCCGTGCTGTTTTACTTTTGGTCTGAGCGTAGCCAGCATTGTCAGGAGCTTACCCCATTACTGGAGCGCTTAGCTCAGGAATACGCGGGTCAGTTTATCCTTGCCAAACTCGATTGCGATAAAGAGCAAATGGTGGCGTCGCAGTTTGGATTGCGCTCTATCCCAACGGTTTATCTGTTCCAGAACGGCCAGCCCGTTGATGGTTTCCAGGGACCGCAACCGGAAGAGGCAGTTCGTGCCCTGCTGGAAAAAGTTTTACCACGTGAAGAAGAGCTGAAAGCGCAGCAAGCCATGGCGCTGATCGACGAAGGTAAACCGCTTGAAGCGTTGCCGCTGCTGAAAGATGCCTGGCAATTGAGCAACCAAATGAGCGAAATCGGCTTTCTGCTGGCAGAAGTATTGATTACGCTGAACCGCAGCGATGAAGCAGAAGCCGTGCTAAAAGTGGTGCCGCTTCAGGATCAGGATACCCGCTATCAAAGCCTGATCGCCCAGATCGAGTTGCTGAAGCAAGCCGCCGATACGCCAGAGATTCAGCAGTTACAATCCCAGTTAGAAAGCGATCCTTCTAACGCTGAACTGGCTGCTAAACTTTCGTTACAGCTGCATCAGGTTGGCCGCAACGAAGAAGCGCTGGAACTGCTGTTTAGCTTCCTTAAAACCGATTTGAACGCGGCTGACGGTCAGGCGCGGAAAATGCTGCAAGAGATTTTGGCTGCGCTAGGGACCGGCGATGCACTCGCCGCGCGCTATCGCCGCCAGCTTTACTCACTGCTCTACTAGGTGAGTAACAACGGGCCGAAGCGACTCGGCCCGTCAATCTGACAATCTGGAGGTTATATGTTGACTGTTATTCCGGTACTCATTGTACTGGCACTGGTGGCTGTGTGGGCCTGTGTCAAAATTGTACCGCAAGGTTTTCAATGGACGGTGGAACGCTTTGGTCGTTACACCCGAACATTGCAACCAGGTTTAAGTCTGGTGGTGCCGTTTATGGATCGTGTGGGTCGCAAGATCAACATGATGGAACGGGTGCTGGATATCCCATCGCAAGAGATCATTTCTAAAGACAATGCTAATGTCACCATCGACGCCGTCTGTTTCATTCAGGCCGTTGATCCGGCTCGCGCCGCCTATGAAGTCAGTAACCTTGAGTTGGCGATCATTAATCTCACCATGACAAACATGCGTACTGTGCTTGGCAGCATGGAACTGGACGAAATGTTATCGCAGCGCGACAGCATCAATACGCGTTTACTGCACATCGTTGATGAAGCAACTAATCCGTGGGGCGTGAAAATTACCCGCATCGAAATTCGCGATGTGCGTCCGCCGCAAGAGTTGATTGGTGCCATGAATGCTCAGATGAAAGCAGAGCGAACCAAACGCGCCGACATCCTGACCGCTGAAGGTGTACGTCAGGCGGCTATTCTGCGCGCCGAGGGCGAAAAGCAGTCGCAAATACTCAAGGCCGAAGGCGAAAGAACTTCCGCATTTTTGCAGGCCGAAGCGCGTGAACGTCAGGCGGAAGCCGAAGCGCGTGCCACCAAAATGGTCTCCGAAGCGATTGCGGCGGGTGATATCCAGGCCATTAATTACTTCGTTGCTCAGAAATATACCGATGCATTGCAAAAAATTGGCGAGGCCAATAACAGCAAAGTGGTGATGATGCCGTTGGACGCCAGCAGCTTGCTGGGATCCGTCGCGGGTATCAGCGAGTTGCTTAAAGATTCACGTCCCGAGTCGAAACGCTGATGCTGGTCGATATTATTGCGCATCCCCACTGGTTCTGGCTGACCTTAGGTGGCCTGCTTTTAGCGGCTGAGATGCTCGGCACCAGCGGCTATTTACTGTGGAGCGGCCTGGCAGCAGTAATGGTGGGAATTATTGAGTGGTTTATTCCCTTTAGCTGGACGACCCAAGGCTCAATGTTTGCTGTGTTAACGCTGGTTTGCGTCTTCTTTTGGTATCGTTGGATCCGTTACCGTGAAGGCCAGCAGCAGCCAAACTCCCTTAATCAGCGCGGTAGCCAGATGATTGGCATGCACCTGACGCTTGATACGTCACTGATAAACGGCTTGGGTCACGTACGCATCGGCGACAGCAGTTGGCGCGTACAGGCCGAACAAGATTTAGTGGCGGGAACCCAGGTTGAAGTGATTGCCGTTGAAGGCATCACGTTGCGCATTCAGCCACGCTTTCCTACCGTTTGAGTACAGCAGCCTGTTAGGTTATTGATGATGGGGCATTCAGCGCTGTCATCGCCCGGACAGGCTTCAGCCAGCGCTAATAATCGGGCGCGCATGGCGTGTAATTCTTCGATGTGCGCCGCAATTTCATCTGCTTTTTGTAGCGTTCTCGCTTTCACATCTGCGCTGTGGCGAGCGGGATCGTTAAACAGCATCACCAGTTCGCGGCACTCATCAAGGGTGAAGCCAACCTGTCGCGCCTGGCGCAATAAGTTAAGTTCTTCAATATGATGCGGATTATAGCTGCGGTAACCATTTTCACTGCGCAGCGGCGGCGTGACGACGCCCTTCTCTTCATAAAACCGAATCGCTTTGCTGGTCAGCCCGGTTTTGTTTGCAACATCGCTGATGTTCATTTTCTCTCCTTGACCTTCCCCTTGATGGAAGGTTTACGCTTTATAACTAATCGAAAGTGACCGCCCGGTCAAATGTCATGAAACGAGGAGTTAAGCATGTCACAGACTATTTCTTTGGCGCTGGATGGATTGACCTGCGGCCATTGCGTTAAACGCGTAAAAGAGGCGCTGGAACAGCGCAGCGATGTTAAACAGGCTGACGTCACGCAGCAGGAGGCGCAAATTGTCAGCGATGCTGATGCTGCCGAACTGATTGCGACGGTTAAAGCAGCAGGTTATCAAGCCACATTAAAAGCAGACGACAGCTACCCAAAGGCTGAACCGTTGACAGCAACAGAGCCGACGCCGAAGGCGCTGACAACGGAGTCCTTTTCTCAACCGGCAGAAAAAGTGCTACCCGCGCATTTTTTACTGATTGACGGCATGAGCTGTGCCAGTTGCGTTAGTCGGGTTGAAAAAGCGCTGCAACAGGTGAAGGGCGTGAGTCAGGCGCGCGTCAATTTAGGCGAGCGTAGCGCACTGGTGTTGGGCAACGTTGAGCCACAGCAGTTAGTTGCGGCCGTTGATGCCGCAGGCTACGGCGCGCAAGTCATTGAAGATGAGCAGGAACGCCGCGAGAAACAGCAAAACAGTGCCCGCAAAGCCATGCGACGTTTTAGCTGGCAAGCAGCTTTAGCGCTGCTGTTTGGCGTGCCGCTGATGATCTGGGGCATGGCTGGCGACATGATGCTGAGTGCCAGCAATCATTCAACCTGGCGGGTGTTGGGTATTATTACGCTGTTAGTCATGGTCATCAGCGGTAATCACTTTTATCGCAGCGCCTGGCGCAGCTTGCTTAATGGTGCTGCCACCATGGATACCTTGGTGGCACTTGGTACGGCTGCGGCATGGATCTACTCCTTCAGCGTGGTGTTGTGGCCAGACTTCTTTCCTCTGCAGGCGCGCCACCTCTATTTCGAAGCCAGCGTAATGATTATCGGCCTGATCAATCTCGGGCATGCACTGGAACAGCGTGCGCGTCAGCGTTCATCCAAAGCGCTGGAGCGCCTCCTCGATCTCACTCCCGCACAAGCTCGCGTAATGACTGAAGAAGGTGAATCGCTGCTGCCGGTTAGCGCAGTGCAATCGGGTATGACGTTGCGATTAGTAACCGGCGATCGCGTACCCGTGGATGGCGAGATTCAGGACGGCGAAGCCTGGTTAGATGAAGCGATGCTAACGGGTGAAGCCGTGCCGCAGGGTAAATCCACAGGGGATAAGATTTACGCGGGCACGCTGGTTCAGGATGGTGCGGTGCGCTTCATCGCCAGCGCCACCGGTAATTACACGGCGCTGTCGCGCATTATTCATTTAGTGCGTCAGGCGCAAAGCAGTAAACCTGACGTTGGCCGCTTAGCCGACCGCATTTCAGCCGTGTTTGTTCCTGTGGTGGTGGCGATAGCGGTGATCAGCGGTTTGATTTGGTATTTTTTCGGACCACAGCCGCAAATCGCTTACACGCTGGTTATCGCCACCACCGTGTTAATCATCGCCTGCCCTTGTGCGCTGGGTTTAGCCACGCCGATGTCGATCATCGCGGGTGTCGGTCGCGCTGCTGAGCTAGGCGTGCTGGTGCGCGATGCCGATGCACTACAACGTGCCAGCAAAGTAGACACCTTGGTGTTCGACAAAACCGGCACGCTCACAGCAGGCCGACCGCAGGTGACTGACGTTATTGCCTGGGGCGATGCCGATCGTCATACCATTTTGCAGGCTGCCGCCGCACTTGAGCAATCAGCCAGTCATCCGCTGGCAAAAGCCATCGTGGCTGAAGCGGGTGAAGCTAAACGGCCTGACGTTGAGCAATTTCGTACAATACGTGGCAAAGGCATCAGCGGCATACTCAACGGCAAGACGTTACTGTTGGGTAATGTGGCGCTGATGCGCGATCACCATATCGAGTGTCATTCAGCCCAAGCTGATATTGATCGGCTTACTCAGCAAGGCGCGACGCCAGTGTTGCTGGCGCAGGACGGTAAATTAGCGGGTTTGATTGCCTTGCGCGACACCTTACGTGACAGTAGCCGTGATGCTCTCCAGCGGCTGCATCAGTCGGGATATCGTCTGATCATGTTAACCGGCGATCATGAAAAAACGGCACGCGCTATCGCCGCGGAAGCCGGTATTGATGAAGTGATCGCTGGCGTGCTGCCGGAAGGCAAAGCGGATGCGATAGCGCATCTGCAGCAGCAAGGCCGCGTGGTTGCCATGATTGGCGATGGCATCAATGATGCACCTGCGCTGGCGCAGGCGGATGTCGGCATTGCAATGGGTGGCGGCAGTGATGTGGCGGTAGAAACGGCGGCGATTACCTTAATGCGCGCCGATCTCAACAGCGTTGCGGATGCTTTAGCGCTCTCTTCAGCAACATTGCGTAATATTCGACAGAACTTATTTGGTGCCTTTATTTATAACAGTATCGGCATTCCTGTCGCCGCTGGCGTGCTTTATCCGCTAACCGGCATGCTGTTGAGTCCGATTGTGGCAGGCGCAGCGATGGCGCTCTCATCAATAACCGTAGTCAGTAATGCTAATCGCCTGCTACGTTATCGTCCGCCACGTCAGCAATAGCCGTTACGGCGCTGTTTTTCGACCGCTGAAATCGCTAGCATGGTGTTTTCAGCGAATTAAGGACAGGGAATGACAGGTAGCGTTTGGCACACTTTGCGCGGATTAATCAGTCGACTGTTTCCTACACACTATCGTTGGCCGGCAATGGACGTTCGGCTTGGCGATCGCAAATTGCATCTGGTCGGCAGCATTCATATGGGCACACGTGATATGCAGCCGTTGCCCAGCCGTTTACTGCGCCAGTTGCAGCAAGCCGATGCGTTGATCGTTGAAGCGGACATTACACAAGGCGGTTCGCCTTTTGATAACAGCGGTGAACGTGCACCTTTAGCCGAACGTATTGATGCTGAAGCGATGGCAAAACTGGTGGCGCTGTGTAATGAACTCAACCTTGCCATCAGCATGTTTACTACACTGCCTGCGTGGCAAATCGCGCTAATGCTTCAGGCGCAACAAGCACAACGACTCGGTCTGCGCCCCGATTACGGCATCGATTATCAGCTGTTACAGGCGGCGAAAAACTGGCAAAAGCCGATCATTGAACTGGAAGGCGCGGATACGCAAATTGCGCTGTTGAAAGCGTTGCCTGATGACGGTATGGCGCTGCTGCAAGATACGCTGATCCACTGGCACACCAATGCGCGCTTGCTTCAGATGATGGTGAGCTGGTGGCTGGATACACCGCCGCGTCAGCCAGAGATTGCGTTACCGAGCACGTTTAGTCAGGCGCTGAACGATACGCTGATCAGTCAACGTAATGTGCACTGGCGTGATGCATTACAGGCATTGCCTGCGGGTAAATATGTGGTTGCGGTAGGTGCGCTGCATCTTTACGGCGAGGATAATTTGCCCGGTCTGCTTAGAGCGCCATAAAAAAAGAGAGCCGATAGTTTTATCGGCCCGTCAAAGAGGAATTTGTTTATGATTTTGGTTATCACTCAGCAATCAAGTTGCTGGCGCGGGCCAATTCTCACCTAAAGAACAAATTTTCGCCACCTTTATTCACCTCTTTTTATAATAAGATTTTTCTGATCAGCTGATTAAAACAGGTACGACTATGACGCCCGCGGTAAATCTTCTGGAAAAACAAAAAGTCAGCTTTACGCTGCATCCTTATGAACACGATAGTCAGGAAACAAATTTTGGTGATGAGGCGGTGCGTAAACTGAATTTGGATGCACGTCAGGTCTACAAAACGTTGCTTGTTGCCTTAAATGGTGACGCAAAACAGCTGGCCGTAGCGGTCACACCGGTTTCCAGCCAGCTCGATTTAAAAAAAGTCGCTAAAGCTTTGAAGGCAAAAAAAGCGGATATGGCCGATCCACACATCGCACAACGCGTTACCGGCTACCTGCTGGGCGGTATCAGTCCGTTAGGGCAAAAAAAGCGTTTACCGACGGTGATCGATCACTCCGCTGCGACATTTACCACCCTGTTTATCTCTGGCGGTAAGCGGGGTTTAGATATCGAATTAGCGCCTCAGGATCTTGCACGCCTGCTGGATGCACCGTTCGCCGATATTGCGCGCCGCGACTAAACGCGCGGCTGGGCGCAGAGTTGATCGATCATCCATCGTCCGGCGGGACCCGGCGGATTACGGCGCGACCAAATGACTTCGATAGCAATATGCTGCGGCCAGCCCGCTAACGGCAGCTCTTGCAAAACGCCGTGACCAAACTGGCTCACTAACCAGCGCGGTAGAATGCTCCAGCCAAAACCCTGCTCAGCCATTTCCAGCAGTAAAAGATAGTTAGGTGCAGACCAAACGCGCCCCAGCGGGGATGTTTCCCGCTGATCAACCCATGTATTCAGACGTAAATGACGCACTTCCTCAAGCTGGTTTTCGCGGATGATCGCTTGCTGCGCCAAGGGATAATCGCGATGCAAATAAATCGCCATCTGCGCTTCTACCTGCAAACGCGCCATCGCAATATCATCAGGCAGTCGTGGCTGAGCGCGAACCACACCCAAATGCACACGGCCTGTTTGCAGCAGATCGAGCACATCTTCGTCTTCCGCCATCATGCATTCCAGTTCAATGTCGGGGTAGCGCGCATCAAACTGCTTAAGAAGATGTTCGTGGTGATCGGTTTGCCAAAAATCAGAAACGGCAAAACTCAAGCGCGGTTCTACCCCTTCTGAGAGCTGAACCGCCAGCGTACTTAGACGCTCATTGGCCGCCAAAATTTGCTGCACCTGTGGCAATGCCCGCCGGCCTTGCTGGGTCAGCTGCGGCTGCCTGCCGCTACGATCGAACAGGATAAAGCCCAGGTCATCTTCCAGATTCGCCACTGCGGTGCTAATGGTGGATTGGCTTTTACCCAACGCTCGTGCAGCGGCAGAAAATGAACCGCTGGTGACAGTTTGTACAAAAGCTTCAAGGGATTCGGGGGAATACCGCATTTCATCCATCGCTTTTATCGATAGCTATTCATTTTATCTTAGCATTTTTCCGTGAGAAACTGCGCCGCATCACCCAAAGGAGTTTTATGATGCGTACTCGCTCAATGAAAGAACGTTTTTTACATGCTGCAGGTTTTGAAACGTTAGCGATCCTCACGGTTTCGCCGCTTGCCGCCTGGGCCATGGATAAACCGCTGTTTCAAATGGGCTCGCTGGCCATCATGCTGTCGACTGTCGCCATGTTGTGGAACATGATCTATAACAGCGGATTTGACCGTTTCTATCCGCCTGGCCAGAAACGTAGCTTTGGCGTGCGTGCTTTACACGCGCTGGGCTTTGAAGGGGGGTTTATAGTGATCGGTTTACCGATTGCCGCATGGATGCTGAACATCACGCTGTGGCAGGCGTTGTTGGTAGAAATTGCTTTCTTCCTGTTTTTCTTGCCCTACACCATCGTCTACAACTGGGTGTGGGACAAACTACGTCAACGCTGGATTGCACGTAAGTCTTGCGAAATCTGATAAAAAAGGAGGCGCTAGCGCCTCCTCATTTTTACCTTTCACGCTTTACTGGACGTTAGCGGTTTCCCGGCCCCAAGGCCAAATCCACGCCAAAAACATTTGTGGATAGTTGCGCTTACGGGATTTTTCTGCCGCTTCATCACGCGCCTTTATTTCCGCTTCCGTCAGATGAATAATCTCACCCTTGGTGGCGTAATCGCTGGCTTTAAGCGGCGAATGCGTCTTAAACCAATTACGTAGAACCTCTGCATCAACATCGCCGCTATTCACATAACCCGCGTGATTATCGAGTCGTGGATAACCATCTCCGCCCGCTGCGTTAAAGCTGTTGGTCGCCATGCGATAGCTTTGCTTGTCGTCAATCGGTTGCCCTTTGATGCGAACCTCGCTCACCGACTTTCCGTCTGCTACCAGGCTCACATTGCTGAACTGAGCGTAACCACCAGAGTTGGGTTTAATATTGGCCACTACCGCCAGATACTTTTTGATTTCCGCACCGGTCAGCGTGACTGAAACCACCTGATTACCGAACGGTTGCACCTGCAATAAATCACGCCAGCTAATCTTGCCGGGCTTCAGTGAAGTGCGTATGCCTCCGCCACTCATCACGCCAAAGTCAGCTTTGGCATGTGCCATCTGCGCACGCAATATGAGCTGCCCAAGGTTGGTCTGCTCAGCGCGCACTTTGTCGTTTTCACCCTCAAACACGCCCTCAGTGCTGCCAACATTCACTATCAGCTTCGCGTCTGCACGCTTCTGATAGGGCGTTAACAACTTCATCATCGCGGTATTTTTTGGGATCTCTTCTTGCCAGGTCAGCCAGGATTCGCTGCCATCCATATTATTGATTTTATGCTTGAGATTTACCGGCACCAGCTGGTACGACGCCAGCGTGATTTCACCATTGCGGTAAGTGAAGTCACCGCGACCCACATATTTTCCCCACTTATCAGCCTGCATGATCCAGACACCGTTTTGTTGATCGGGCTGACAAGGCTGACCTGGCTGATAATTTTTAACGCTGACGTTCTCTTTTTCCATGCAAACCGCATCATGAGAATGGCCGCCGACAATCAGATCGAGGGTTCCTTTTGGCAGGCTACGCGCTAACGTTACATCGCCCGGTGCATTGCTGCCGTGTTTACCGTCTTCGTCATAACCCAGGTGCGTCAACGCGACAATCACGTCAGGCTTTTCAGTGGCGCGTAATTCAGCCACGGCTTTCTCTGTTTCGCTGATGGGATCGCGGAACTCGATATCCTTCAACGCAGCCGGATTCGCCAACTGCGCGGTTTGCGGCGTAATCAAACCGAGCACAGCAATTTTCAGCCCCATACGGTTAAATACAGCCCAAGGCTTGAACAGGCGCTGTCCGCTGCTTTTTTGATAGACATTTGCGGCTAAAAACGGGAATTTTGCCCATTTTTCCTGCTTACGTAGGATATCGAGCGGTTTATCGAACTCGTGATTGCCTAACGCCATGGCATCATAGCCAATCAGATTCATGCCACGAATATCGGGTTCGGCATCTAGCTCATCCGATTCAGGCACGCCGGTGTTGACGTCACCCGCAGACAGGATCAGCGCACCGCCGCCTTTGGCCTGCACGTCATAGCGCAGTGTATCCATCAAGGTCTTTTGCGCCGCCAGGCCATATTCGCCCTGCTCGTTGAACCAGAAATGTCCGTGCTCATCGTTGGTATGAAGGAGGCTAAAACGGTAGGTACGATCAGGCACAGCGGCCTGAGAAAGCATGGGTGTCAGCGCCAGTAACAGCGCTATTCCTTTTCCTGACCATCGTGGTAATAACAAAGCCAATCTCCTTATCACGCATCTGGCCCGTTTATCTACGGGCTCGCTCGCTAAATCGACCTCCTGTGTCGCACATTCCTCTCTTTAACTCAAGGCCAAACACGCTTAGGGTTAATTAAGCGGATGTTCTTAAAGCGCTGATTTACCTTCCTGGAATGTCAGCGCTGGCGATAACACCTTTTCTCTGGCGTATCCGTCGTGTCATACGACTTTTAGAGGGATAATTATTTTTCCTTACGTCCCTTGATTAACCGCTATTGCGGCCAATATTAAAGATAATGATTAAAAATAGAGGTTCGATTGCGTTTTCTTCGTATTTAATGAGTTTTTTCCCTTAATCCCACAAATTATTCAGCGTACCACTGCTATTTGCATTAAACTCATTTGTTACAAGCGGATACAATTGCACACAAGGAGACGGGCATGCATCACACCACACCGTTGATCACCACCATTGTCGGGGCACTGGTTCTGGCTTTTCTCCTTGGTATGCTGGCTAATCGCTTACGAATATCTCCGTTAGTCGGTTATTTAATGGCTGGCGTGCTGGCAGGCCCTTTTACGCCCGGTTTTGTCGCAGATACCAACCTCGCTCCTGAACTGGCGGAATTAGGCGTCATTTTGCTGATGTTTGGGGTGGGCCTGCATTTCTCTTTAAAAGATTTGATGTCGGTAAAACACATCGCTATTCCCGGTGCTATTGCGCAAATTGCCGTAGCAACCTTGCTGGGAATGGGTTTGTCGTGGTCGATGGGCTGGTCATTAATGACGGGCTTAGTGTTTGGGCTCTGTCTTTCAACCGCCAGTACCGTGGTGTTACTGCGCGCCTTAGAAGAACGCCAGCTGATTGATAGTCAACGCGGGCAAATCGCCATTGGCTGGTTAATCGTCGAAGATTTAGTGATGGTGCTGGCGCTGGTTTTGCTGCCTGCGATTGCCGGAATGTTTGAAGAAGGCAACGCCAGCGCGAGCTTACTTGCCTGGGATCTGCTGTTGACCATAGGTAAAGTCGCTGCCTTTATGGTGTTGATGATGGTGGTAGGACGTCGCGCGGTGCCGTGGATCCTTGCCAAAAGTGCCGCAACCGGTTCGCGCGAGCTTTTCACACTCGCGGTGCTGGCGCTGGCGCTGGGCATTGCGTTTGGTGCTGTAGAATTTTTTGATGTCTCCTTTGCCCTGGGCGCGTTTTTCGCGGGCATGGTGCTGAACGAGTCTGAATTGAGCCACCGTGCCGCACATGACACGCTGCCGCTGCGCGACGCGTTCGCGGTGCTGTTCTTTGTTTCGGTCGGAATGTTGTTTGACCCGATGATTTTAGTGACACAGCCGTTAGCGGTGCTGGGTGCGCTGGTGATTGTCGTGGTGGGTAAATCGGTCGCGGCCTGGTTGCTGGTCACGCTGCTGGGTCATTCACGTCGAACAGCGTTAACCATTTCCGTGAGTCTGGCGCAGATTGGTGAGTTTGCCTTTATTCTCGCAGGGCTCGGTATTTCCCTGAATATCCTGACCGAAGAAGGGCGTAATTTGGTGCTCGCCGCCGCCATTCTGTCCATTATGCTGAATCCTATTCTCTTTACCTTGCTAGAACGTTATCTGGCAAAAACTGAAACCATGGAAGAGCAAACGCTGGAAGAGGCGATTGAAGAAGAGAAGCAAATTCCGGTCGATATCTGTAATCATGCGGTGATTGTGGGATATGGCCGCGTGGGAAGCCTGATTGGTGAGAAGTTGCTGGAGGCGAATGTGCCGCTGGTGGTGGTAGAAAATTCACGTCCTCGCGTTGAAGCGCTGCGTGAACGCGGCATCAGAGCGGTGCTGGGCAACGCCGCTCGCGCCGAAACTATGGAGCTGGCACGTTTAGACTGCGCCCGTTGGCTGCTGCTGACGATTCCCAATGGCTATGAAGCGGGCGAAGTGGTGGCAGCTGCCCGTGAAAGACATCAAAGCATTGAGATTATCGCGCGGGCACATTATGACGACGAAGTGGAGTACATCATGGAACGGGGCGCAACGCGCGTGGTGATGGGCGAGCGTGAGATTGCCAATAGCATGTTGCTGATGCTCGAACAGGAGATGGCGCAAGATCATCAGGATTTAGCCTGCGAAACTGTACGGGCCACGACCAACAGCTAATCCCCTCTTTATGGCGAGAAGGTCATTAACAGGACCTTCTCGCACTGACCCGCTTAAATCATCGATCCCAGTAGGACTCTTCCAGGCTATCTTCACGCTCTGGTAAGCCGCGCGTCAGGCGCGGTGAATGCTGGTTCAACACCTGATAACTGACGCGGTTAGCGTATTTACACACTTGCGCCAGCGAAGAGTAAGTCAAATAAGGTCGGGCGTGTTTGCTGGAATTCGCCACTTTAAGACGGTGATAGTTGTTCGCCGTAATGTCATGTAGCAGGGCCGCCAAAGCACCATCACCCGCACCGTTGGTATTCATGATTTTCTCTGGACCGCCCATATAAGGTGCGATATGAGAGAAAATACGCAGCGGTTGCTGGCAATCCTGCAAACGCATTACGCGGCTGAATTCGTACTGGTTAAACTCTGCAATCGCACCGGGCAGCAACGGATGATTGGTTTTGCGCTTGAATTCGTCTTCGGTATAACCCGCCATGTATAAACCCGTCGGGCCTGCGGTACACAGCACCAGGTCTACCCATTCCAACGCCATATCAGATGCCAGCAGCGGATCCGCTTCGCCGGTTAACGCATAGGCTTCTTCTTCATTCATTGCCACGATAGAGACGTGATCGCGCAGGAAATCGCGCCAGAATTGCGGATTATCGCCAATGACGTGTTTAGTCCCTAACGTTAGCACCACCGGCACGTTATGCTTTTTTGCGTACTCAATTGCTTGTAGCGTGGCATGCGGCATCGGCTCGCCCTCTTTGCAACGCACCAGATAGGATGTCAACACCAGCGCCGAGGCACCCGCAATCACCGCTTCCGGGATGTTGGCTGGCTGCAACTGGTTCATCTGGCCGGGACTGATAGCAAAGGTGCGTTCGCCCTGCTCGCCAACTAAAGTGAAGCAGCGTCCAATCGCGCCATCAACACCCTGCAGATAGTTGAGATCCATGCGGCTGGAAGTATTGCAAAGATAGCGATAAGCGTAACCGCCAATTTGAATGTTATTACACATCACGCCCAGCAGTACCGAGCGATCATCAGCCAACACGGAAAAATTGTGCAGGGTGTTGCCAATGGTACCGCCCGCAAACTGATGGCTGATCAGCTCTTCACGCATTAACTCGGTGTAGAGCGCTTCAGCAACGGCATCGTCAATCACTAAAGAATGGCCTGCGCTTAAACCGTAGCGAGCTAAAAAGTCATCATCCACTTTGGCTTCGATATCAACCAATGTCTGATCGATACCCACCACCCAGCTGCCTTCTTCAACGTCGTGTTGAGTGGGTTGCAATAAAGGATCGCGAGCGCTAACAGGGAAATAGTGTTTGGATTTTCGTTTGCCGGGAAATTTCATGAAGGCTGCCGTAGGGGGAAAACAGGCAGAGAATGATATCACACTCTCTGCCTGTGAATTAACGGCGTGCGTTGACCAGCTGCACCATCATGTCGATGTGAGCTTCATCATCGTTTAAAGCTGGGATGTACTCAAACTTCTCACCGCCTGCGTGCATGAAGAACTCGCAGTTTTGCTCGCTGATCTCTTCCAGCGTTTCCAGGCAATCTGCCGAGAAGCCAGGACTCATCACTTGAACGTGCTTGATACCTTTGGCCGGCAGGCCTTGCATCGTCTCATCGGTATAAGGCGTCAACCAAGGTTCACGACCAAAACGCGACTGGAAAGTCAGTTTAAACTGGTCGTCACGCAGGCCCAGCGCTTTAGTCAGGGCTGCGGTCGTATCCGCGCAGCGCTGCGGATAGTCATCGCCTTCATCTGCAAAACGTTGTGGAATGCCGTGATAAGACATCACCAGCAGATCGGGCTGACCATGCTTGGCAAAAGAGCGTTCAACCGAGGCTTTTAACGCAGCAATGTAAGCGGGGTGCTCAGCATAATCGCGAATGAACTCGACATCAGGCAGCGAGCGGTAATCTTTAAATACCGCGGTTAAGCCGTCCCACACTGCAGCCACGGTGGAGCAGGAAAATTGCGGATAAAGTGGCAGCACGATCAATCGCGTTACGCCCTGCGCCATTAAACTGTCGACGGCACTTTTCAGGCTGGGATTGCCGTAACTCATGCCTAATGCAACCGGCATATCGAGCTTTGCCGCAAGCGCATCACGTTGGCGCTGGCTGAAAACCATCAACGGCGAACCGCCTTCCATCCAGACCGATGCATACAGTTTTGAGACTTTTGGCGATCGGAATGGCAAAACAACGCCATTGAGGATCGGCCACCAAAGCCAGCGCGGCGTATCGACAACGCGCGGATCGCTCAAAAATTGTTTTAGATAACGTTTAACTGCAGGTGTGGTTGGGGCGTCTGGTGTACCTAAATTTACCAGTAACACGCCGGGCTTATCTTGCCTCATTGCTATTCCTTGACGAATACGGGGGTGCGTGAAAACGAGGGAAATTGTAGCGGAATTAGTGGGAGGTAACAGCGATTACTGCAAAAGGGGCCAGCATAACCAGCCCCAACGCATTTAGCCGAGGATGTTCGCCAGCTCTGCGCTTACTTCAGGCACTTTACGGGTACCATCAATTTTGTGATAAGCGGTGTTGCCCGCCTCAGCTTCTTTGCTGTAATAAGCAATCAGCGGCGCGGTCATCTGATGGTATTCCACCAGGCGCTTACGCACGGTTTCTTCCTGATCATCTTTACGGGTGGTCAGCTCTTCGCCCGTCACATCATCTTTGCCTTCCACTTTTGGTGGATTAAAGTTGACGTGATAAACGCGGCCAGATGGCGCATGGACGCGACGGCCCACGATGCGTTCAACAATCAGTTCATCCGGTACAGCAAACTCCAGCACGTAATCAACGTTGATGCCGGCATCTTTCATCGCGTCTGCCTGAGGAATGGTGCGTGGGAAACCGTCCAGCAGGAAACCGTTTTTGCAGTCTTCCTGTGTAATACGCTCTTTTACCAGCGCAATCACTAATTCATCGGTAACCAGCTTGCCGGCATCCATAATGGCTTTCGCCTGGTTGCCAAGGTCAGAGCCTGCTTTAACTGCTGCACGCAACATGTCGCCGGTGGAGATTTGCGGGATGCCATATTTCTCCATGATGAATTGGGCCTGAGTCCCCTTACCTGCGCCCGGAGCACCGAGCAGAATAATACGCATTGCGTAAATCCCCTTGCGAATCGCATTGATCTATCTGAGAAGGCGAAGAACATACCATTATGATCCGCGCATCACAAGAAAGGCGCGGATCCTGTCAGGTCTACTTTATTGGCTTTCCTCTTGGATACCTAGTAGCGATTCAACGTTGCGCCTTTTTCAGATTTGTTGCTAGCGGCAAACAAGTTTTGCAGCCGCTTGCACACCTGATGCGTCACATTGACGCTTTTTTTGCCACCGCCGCGCACATTGGCATTGAACTGCAAGCGTTCCAGTTTTGGCCACAACATCATCTCGTCCGAACTCTTTAACGTCGCCAGCAGCGAAGCGGGCAAATAAAAACTGGCAAACGGCAAGCCAGGCTGATGGCTGGAATTCAATATTACCGGCGAGGAGATCGAGATATTATCCACAACCGCAGCGTTATAAGGCCGCCAGTCATCATCGTCCATTCGCTTGAGGGTATGTTGAATCGCATTTTCCAGCGTTAAACCTTGTTCAAACAGGCGCAATTCGCTGCGTACTAACGTACTGAAATCCTGTGTACGCAGCGCCACCAGCACTAAATCATTCCCTAACTCAGCGTGACGATCAAAACGGGTGACAAACAGCTGAGCCTCATTGATCAGTGACTCATGCAGCATGCTGGCAAAGCTTTCACTGGCATCGGTCACACCCTGCTTTTGGCAATCGCTCAACGTTCGTATTACGCCGCGCGGCATTTCAATATGCGGAATGAGCGTGATATTGCCTGACATCAGTGGAATAGCGGGCAGTACATTGAGTTCGGTAACAGGATAATGGGAAGCGTAGCGGGTTTGATTACGTGCCTGTTCCTGGCGAAAAAAGAGTTGGGAGAGCAGTATGCGCGCAACATGTAACGACGGAGTAAAGAACAGATCGAACTGCTCTAGTTTATAGAGTCGTGACAATGTGAGGCGCAACCTATCTCGCGCCTTTGAAGCACGCTCAGATGAAGAAGATGAGGAAGCCATCGTACTTTTTTCTCGTGTTTTTGCAGTGTGATGGCGAGCGGCTCGTCTTGAGCAAGGCGGAAATAGCCGATAAAGGCACAGACAAACGCATCAGTCAACCCGCCAGAATTTGCCCTAAAGGGTAGGTCAATGCGGCTGGACTTTAAAATGATATAAACTGACAATCCCTGTTAGGTTTTTACACAGGGGATGAGTATGACCGGGCTACCACCGCTGAGGGCGCTGCACTATTTTCATCAGGCCGCTTTGAACAGCAGCTTTAGTCTGGCGGCCGAACACCTGCACGTCACACATAGCGCTATCAGTCATCAGATACGCCAGCTTGAAAACTGGATGGGCAAGCCGTTATTTGTCCGTTCTAATGGACGCGTCAAATTAACCTCACATGGTGAGCGCTTACTCATCAGTTGCCAGAAAGCCTTCAGCGAATTACACAGCACCAGTGAAAGTATTCGTACTGGCATGCGTCATCATCTTAAAGTTTCCTGTTCACCCAGTTTTCTCTCGCAATGGTTGATTCCACGTATTGCGACGTTTTATCAGCGACATCCCGAAATCGACGTTCAGTTTCAGGCGCTGGCTGACGTTGATCAGTTGCGCAGCGAACATACTGACGTGTTGATCCTCAGCTACGAACAGCCACCGGATGGCGATATTGATGCCACCTTGGTTAGCGAAGACTATATTGGCCCGCTCTGCTCACCCCTGTTTGCCCAACGCTTTCGCAGCGAACAGGATCTGACAGAATTGCCGCTGCTCCATGCCGATACGCGCTTACATGCCTGGTCAGAGTGGGCAAAAGCCGCAGGCGTGCGCGGGAACTTTCGTCCCGGTAAGCATTTTGAAAATCTGACGTTGGGTATTCAGGCGGCACGCAATGGTCTCGGCGTGATCATGGCGCCGCGTTTGCTGGTTCGAAAGGAGCTTGAAGATGGCACGTTGATTGCGCCCGTAGGCTTTGTGCGGGTTGAACGCGCAACCTGGATGATGACCAAGCAAGCGCGGCGAAACGATGCTGAGATAAGCCTGTTTCGACATTGGCTCCGCGACGCTGCGCAGCCATAAAAAAAGCCGGTGATGTGCGTCACCGGCTTGTTAGTTTAGGCCGTCAGTAGCTGATTCATGCGACGGATAAACTGGTTCGGATCATCCAGCGTACCGCGCTCAGCCAATAGCGCCTGATCCAGCAGCAGTTCAATCCACTCGCCAAAGTGCGCTTCGTCTTGCGTATCCGCAACGCGTTTGACCAATTGGTGATCCGGGTTGATTTCGAAGATGTATTTCACCTCTGGCACTTCCTGACCCGCAGCCGCGAACAGCTTCGCCATTTGCGTGGTCATTTCATTAGCGTCAGTGGTGACAATCGCTGGCGTGTCGGTTAAGCGATGCGTTAAGCGCACCTCTTTAACACGCTCGCCCAGCAACGTTTTAATGCGCTCAACGAACGGTTCCAGCGCCTTCTCGGCTTCTTTTTGCTCTTCGGTTTCTTCATCGGCCAGCTTGCTTAGCGAATCATCCGCTTTGCTGACAGATTGGAAGGTTTTGCCGTCGAACTCGGTCAGGTAGCTCATCATCCATTCGTCGATGCGATCGGAGAGCAGCAGAACCTCAATGCCTTTTTTGCGGAACAGTTCCAGATGCGGGCTGCTCTTCGCTGCGGCATAGCTGTCGGCAGTGATGTAGTAAATCTTCTCCTGCCCTTCTACCATGCGGCTAACATAGTCTTCCAGCGAAATGGTTTGCTCTGCACCTTCGCTCTGCGTGGTTGCAAAGCGCAGCAATTTAGCGATGGTTTGCTGGTTGGTGTTGTCTTCAGCAGGGCCTTCTTTCAGCACCAGACCAAACTCTTTCCAGAAGGTCTGATATTTGTCGCTGTCATCTTTTGCCAGTTTTTCCAGCATTTGCAGCGCACGCTTAGTCAGCGCACCGCGCAGGCTTTGGGTTACGCGGCTGTCTTGCAGAATTTCACGCGAGACGTTCAGCGGCAGATCGTTGGAATCAATCAGGCCACGAACAAAGCGCAGATAGTTCGGCATGAACTGCTCAGCATCGTCCATGATGAACACGCGCTGTACGTAGAGTTTCAGGCCATGCTTGGTATCGCGGTTCCACATGTCGAATGGCGCACGTGCCGGGATATAGAGCAGGCTGGTGTATTCCTGCTTGCCTTCAACCCGATTATGGCTCCAAATCGCTGGATCGCTGAAGTCATGTGCGATGTGCTTATAGAACTCGGTGTACTCTTCATCGCTGATGTCAGACTTGTTACGCGTCCACAGCGCCTGAGCTTTGTTGATCTTTTCCCAGCTGGTGGTGTCGTTTTCTTCGTCTTTGGTCTCGATTTCAACCGGCAGCGCGATGTGATCAGAGTATTTACCAATGATGTTGCGCACACGCCAGGCATCAAGGAACTCATCCTCACCTTCACGTAAATGCAGCGTGATCTCGGTGCCGCGATCGTCTTTGGTGATATCCGCGAGGGTATATTCGCCTTCCCCTGCTGATTCCCAGAACACGCCTTCGTCAGCAGCTGCACCCGCTGCGCGGGTGCGCACGGAAACTTTATCTGCCACGATAAAGGCGGAATAGAAACCGACACCAAACTGGCCGATGAGCTGGCTGTCTTTGACCTGGTCAGAACCCATGGATTCAAGAAACGCTTTGGTACCTGATTTCGCAATCGTACCGAGGTTATCAATCACCTCGTTCCGACGCATACCAATGCCGTTATCGCTCAGCGTAATGGTGCGGTTGTCCTTATCAACAGAGAGACGCACGCGCAAGTCGCCATCACCTTCGTAGAGGCTGGCATCAGACAGCGCACGAAAACGCAGCTTGTCCGCCGCATCTGAGGCGTTGGAAATCAGTTCGCGCAGGAAAATCTCTTTGTTTGAATAGAGAGAATGGATCATCAGGTGCAGAAGTTGTTTTACTTCCGACTGAAAGCCACGGGTCTCTTGTCCTTTCATGGTCATTGCTACCTCAACAAAACAGGTTGAACAAACGTTGAGGAAGATGTGGGGATAAGTACGAGGATTTCAAGCCGGTGTCTTACATAACACCGGCAAGCGTTTAAAATTTAATCTTGTGGCGACCGGCCAGCGAGTGCGACAGCGTGGTGCCATCAACCATTTCAAGTTCGCCGCCCACCGGAACGCCATGGGCGATACGGCTTGCATCGACACCATATTGCCCGCACAGCTCGGCAATATAGTTAGCAGTGGCTTCGCCTTCAACCGTTGGGTTGGTCGCGAGAATCACTTCATTGAGGGTTTCACTCTCTAAGCGCTGTTCAAGGCGATCCAGGCCAATATCCGCCGGGCCAATGCCGTCAAGCGGCGAAAGATGGCCCATCAGCACAAAGTAGCGACCGGCAAATTGCCCGGTTTGCTCAATGGCGTGGATATCTGCCGGGCTTTCCACCACACAGATTTGCCCATTTTGTTGACGCCGGGGATTGGCGCAAATGGTGCAAATTTCCTGCTCGGTGAACGTGCGGCAATCGGCGCAATGACCGATTTCCGACATGGCCCGTGTAAGCGCCTGCGCCAGCCGCATGCCACCGCTGCGATCGCGCTGCAACAGCTGGAATGCCATGCGCTGTGCCGATTTCGGCCCAACGCCAGGCAGACAGCGCAGCGATTCCATCAAAGACTCAAGCAGTGGACTGGTTTGCATTAGAACGGCATCTTGAAGCCAGGCGGCAATTGCATGCCTGAAGAGACATCCGCCATCTTCTCTTTCTGGGTTTCATCGATGCGGCGTGCTGCATCGTTGAATGCCGCAGCGATCAGATCTTCCAGCATGTCTTTGTCATCTTCCAACAGGCTTGGATCGACTTCAACGCGGCGACAGTTATGCGCACCGTTGATGGTGACTTTTACCAGACCCGCGCCTGATTCACCGGTGACTTCCAGTGCAGCGATCTCTTCCTGAACTTTGGCCATTTTGTCTTGCATCTGCTGGGCCTGTTTCATCAGGTTACCCAATCCGCCTTTACCAAACATAGTTTTCTCTCTCAGCTGTGGCCACAACGCTATCCATTGGACAGCGGCAGCGTGATCAAACGGGTCGGATACTTTCTTCATCCAGATCGGCATCGAAAAAGCGACGCAGCGTCTGAATGTGAGTATCGCTGGTGATCGACTGACGCGCTTGCGCCAGCTTCTCTTCGTAAATGGCCTGACGCCACTCCAGTGGCGTCAACACCGTAGAATTATCGTCTTCAATGACCGACAGTTCAACTGTCTGTCCGGCTGCCTGACTTAACGCTGCGCTTAATGCCTGCTGCGCAGCGGTAGAATTCAAATGGCGCTGGCTGGAACGGAGGTGCAAACAAACACCGTTCTCAGTGGTTTCCTTCCATGCATTCAAGGCTAACTGCTGTACTAGCTTAGGCAACTGCAGGGTGGCGATTTCGGCAGCCCAACTGTCACGCTGCAACGCCTCTTCCGCCAGCCGTGCCGCCAGCTCAGGGGTTTTCTCATGCTCAAGCGCAGAACGCAAGGCTTTTGGCGTAGCGACGGGTTCGGCAATTTCCACCGTCTGGTTCTGCGATTTCCAGCGATAGGCCTCTTTTTTTACCGGAGCGGCAGGTGCGCTATCTCGCATGCGCTGCTGGCTTCGCTCGGTGACTGAAGCCAGCCGCTCCAGCGCGGAGTTGGCCGGCCGCGCTCCAGGCGCCGCCGGCTCACTCTTTTTTGGTTTGTTCGCTCCCTGGCGCAACAGTTGCGTGCGCGCCTGCAGGAGCTGACTGGTGGAACTGGATAAAGAGGGATCCGGTGCCGCCGCTGGCGACGTTTCATGGTGCTGCGTCGCAGGTGCAGCATCAGGCGGTGCCATTTGTGGCTGTGCCGCCGTCGGTTGTGGCTGCGACTTTGCAGTTTGCGGCTGCGCGGGCGCACGTTGCGGCTGCAAATTGGCGGCTTGAGGCTGTACCGGCGGGTTTTGTGGCTGTACTTCTGCCGGTTGCGCCACCAAGGCTGGACGTGCTACGGGATCAGCAACCTGCGCTTTAGGGTGAAAAGCCAGCGCACGCAGCAGCGTCATTTCAACGCCCATGCGGCGATCGGGCGCAATCGGTAAATCTTTGCGTCCCATTAACAAGGTTTGGTAATAAAGCTGCACATCCGCTGGCGGCACAACGCGCGCCAGTTCACGTAAACGCAGCGCATTGCTCTCTTCATCATCATTTAATGATGTCGGCAGCAATTGCACCATGGCAATGCGATGCAGTAAACGCAGCATTTCAACCAGCAGAGCTTCCCACTCCACACCGCGCGACGCCGCCTGGTTCAACAGCGACATCACCTCTTCACCGTTGCCATCAACCACGGCCTCGATCAGTCCCAACGGCTGTTCGCCATCAAGCGTGCCCAGCATGGTGCTGACGGTTGCGCTGGTTACCGCGCCTTGCCCCATCGCAATCGCCTGATCAGTTAGGCTCAGCGCATCGCGCATACTGCCATCCGCAGCGCGGGCTAAAAGCTGCAGCGCGCGCGGTTCACTTTCGATCTGTTCTTGCTGTAGAACATGGTCAAGCTGCTGGCGAATTTGATCGACATCCAGCGCCTTGAGATGAAATTGCAGACAGCGAGAAAGAATGGTCACCGGCAGTTTTTGCGGATCGGTGGTTGCCAGCAGAAATTTAACGTGTGATGGCGGCTCTTCCAGCGTTTTTAACAGCGCGTTAAAGCTGTGACGCGAAAGCATGTGCACTTCATCGATCAAATAGACTTTGAAGCGGCCACGCGCCGGTGCGTACTGAACGTTATCGAGCAGATCGCGGGTGTCTTCCACTTTGGTGCGCGAAGCCGCATCGATCTCAATCAGATCAACGAATCGGCCCTGTTCAATCTCGCGACAATTATTGCACTGGCCGCACGGCGTCGCGGTAATACCCGTTTCGCAGTTAAGACCTTTGGCCAACAGACGCGCAATGGTGGTTTTCCCTACCCCGCGCGTGCCGGAGAAGAGATAAGCATGATGGATACGTCCCAGAGACAATCCATTCGCCAGCGCCGTCAGAACATGTTCCTGACCAACAACATCAGCAAAAGCCTGGGGACGCCATTTTCGCGCAAGTACCTGATAGCTCATGTGGATTCGACGAATTTGGATGGAAAGGTGAGCGCAGAGATCTGCAACTCCTGTATATCGTTGCAGTAGTCTAACAGCGAGAAATGCATCTGCCTATCACTGGTTATCTCAGTGAAGCATGTGAAGACCTCGCCTTGCGGCAAGGCCTGCAGAATCGTTTAGTGGCCGGGGAAGTTGACCAGACTGTAGCACTCTACGCCAAGCGCTTTTAGGCGGGTTTCGCCCGTTAAATCAAACAGATTAATGATGAAAGCGGCATCCGTAACTTCACCACCGGCACGACGAATCAATTTCACTGTCGCTTCAATGGTGCCGCCGGTTGCCAGTAGATCATCAACTACTAACACCACATCGCCCGGTTGGATAGCATCTTTGTGCAGCTCCAGTTGGTCGGTGCCGTATTCCAGCTCATAGGTTTCGCTGTAAGTTTCGCGCGGCAGTTTGCCCGGTTTACGCACGGGGACAAATCCCACGCCCAAACCTAACGCCACTGGCGCACCAAACAGAAAACCACGCGCTTCGGTTCCTACAACTTTAGTGATGCCTTTGTTGCGATAACGCTCGACCAGCAGCGCGATTGACGCCGCATAGGCTTTTGGATCTTCCAGCAAACTGGTGACGTCACGAAACAGGATGCCCGGTTTCGGGTAATCAGAAATGCTTTTGATGCTGTTTTTAATGTATTCAAGCTGCTGCGCAGTGTCGGTCATAATGTTACGCCTGGTAAAAAATTCTGTTTCGCGCAGCTTCTATAGCGCCAATACCTATTAAAAGGCTCAGCGGGAGAGTATTCACAAGGGAAAGCCACGCACGAAGACGCCCAAATCTAAGCAAATGGCCGGATAAATGCAACTTTATCGCGGTGTCTGCGGCGGATCCGCCGTTTCTGCCACCACCGGAATGCGCCACATAAATGCCACCAGTAATGCTAACATCACCAATAGCATGATACGTACCCACACGATTTTCACCAAAAAAATGGAAACGCTAAAGGTAAGAACAATCAGTAAGATAGCGCGACCTTTCGTGCCTGGCGGCATGGCACGATGTTGATCCCAGTGGCGAAGATAACGGCCAAAGGGTGAGCGCCACAGCAGCCAGTGATGAAAGCGGGGTGAAGAACGGGCAAAGCACCAAGCCGCCAAGAGCATAAATGGCGTGGTAGGTAATAAAGGTAATACAATACCCAATGTGCCCAGCACAATTGCCAGCCAGCCGAGGGTTAATAACACAATGCGTTGCATGAATGCCGCCCAAAAATTCCTGAGTTCGCACACGTTAGCACAATTGGCTGGCGGATTATGAGCCTCAGTTCCGTTCATCAGCGACTGCATCATTGCATTCTTAGCTTGCGTGAAGAGATTGCCCGCCATCCCGATGGACGCTGTCGTCAACCACGCTTCGACAGTCAACTCTTCCGTGCTAAAGGCACAAGACTGGCCGACTATCTGCAAGAAATTGAGCAAAATTTTCAGCGATTGTGTACAGAGGCAGAGGATCTGACTCGAAGTGCCTGGTTAGCTGAACGTTTGGTAGATCAAATCGCAGCCCTGCAACGAGAAGCGAGTACCCAGCAAATTCGCACCTGGCGCGAGCGACCGCAGCGGAATCTGCGAGAATCCAAATATCAGGAATATCGTGAGTATGAGCGACGATTGCAGGCCATGATCGATCAGCGCGAGCAGCGCATGGCGTTGGCTGAAACCCTGGCGGTACAGCAGCAGTTGAAAAAAGATTTGGAAATTCTTGAAGGCAGAATGGCGCGTTGTCGACAGGCTATCCGTTCTGTTGAATGGGCATTATCGCTGCGTAGTGGCAGTGAAAGCGAATAAAACGTCACGGCAATGTCTGCTTCTATTATTAAGAGCGATACGCTGGCATAAGAGATGGGACAGTAACGAGGTCCCCTGTTAAGGAGAGATTATGTCTTTGGAAAGTGCCCCTGACGACGTCAAGCTGGCGGTGGATTTGATTCAACTTTTGGAAGAGCATCAGCTTCCAGTAGAAACGGTGCTCTCAGCATTGGCCATGGTACAACGCGATTTTGAAAGAAAACGCGACAACAGCCATTCTGATTAAACGTTAACGGTTAAGGTTGGGCTTAGCCGTAACATATCAATAAACGCTTCAACCAGTTGTGTGGCATCACCGGCTAAATCGAAGCTTTCCGGCGTAAATAACCAGCTTTCCATCATTCCATTAACGTAACCGCGCATAATAAGCGCAGCCTGACGCGTGTTAAGATGCGGCGACAGCTGTTCTGCTTCAATACACTGACGCAGAACGTCTTCTATTTTTTCGTAACACTCAAGCAGTAAACTCTGCTGAATGTTTTTCAGTGCCGCCATTTCACCGACGAATTCGCACTTATGGAATATGATCTCCATCAAGGCGCGGCGTTGTGGATCCTTTGCTGTTGCTTCAAAGATATAGACTAGCATCGCCCTTAAAACAGAAAGTGGATCGCCCGGGTATTTTGTCTGATACTCAAGTTCCACATCATCAAGCCCGGCGTCGCATCGCAACCAGATTTCATGCAAGACATCAGCTTTATTTTTGAAATGCCAGTAAATGGCACCGCGTGTGACATTAGCGGCTGCGGCGATATCTGCTAATGAGGTGGCAGAAACACCCTGTTGTGAAAACAGAATAATGGCGGCATCAAGAATTTGATGTCGAGTTTCAAGTGCTTGCGCTTTGGTTTTTCGTGCCATAGGTAACTTTTTTTACAAACAGGCAAGTTTACATACATTTGTGAATGTATGTACCATAGCACGACCCGCGATCTGACGCAGCAATGGGTTTTTCGGTTTGTGATCCATTGATCATTTGATATCGAACTCTAGAGGTTTATTTATGAATAAAATCAGAGGATTATCGCCTCTGGCGGCCGTCCTGATGTTATCAGGCAGCTTTTTGTTAACAGGATGTGATGATGGTAAATCCCAACAAGCCGCCCAGCAACAACCTCCTGAAGTAGGTGTTGTCACGTTAAAAAACGAACCTTTAAAAATTTCTACCGAATTACCGGGCAGGACTTCCGCGTATCGCGTAGCTGAAGTTCGGCCTCAAGTTTCCGGTATTATTCTGAAGCGTAATTTTGTTGAAGGCAGTGATGTAAAAGCGGGTCAATCGCTTTATCAAATCGATCCTGCAACTTATCAGGCCGCTTATAACAGCGCCAAAGGCGATTTGTCTCAGGCTGAAGCTAATGCGCGCATTGCTCAGCTCACGGTGAAACGTTACAAACCTCTGCTGGGTACTAAGTACATCAGTCAGCAAGACTATGACACCGCGGTTGCTACTGCTGCGCAGAATGATGCTGCAGTTCAAGTGGCAAAAGCCAACGTCGAAACAGCGCGTATCAATCTCGCTTACACCAAAGTGACTTCGCCTATCAGCGGCCGTATCGGTAAATCTTCCGTTACGGAAGGTGCATTGGTGCAAAGCGCGCAAACTACCGCGCTGGCTACCGTGCAGCAGCTTGACCCGATGTATGTTGATGTCACGCAATCCAGCGACGATTTCCTGCGCCTACGTGGAGAACTGGAGTCAGGCAAGCTGAAACAGATTGACGGTAAAGCAAACGTCACCCTGTTGATGCAAGATGGCAGCAGCTTTTCTCAACCTGGCACACTGGAATTCTCTGACGTAACCGTCGACGAAACCACTGGCTCTATCACCTTGCGTGCGATTTTCCCAAATCCACAACATTCATTGTTGCCGGGCATGTTTGTACGTGCACGTTTGGATGAAGGAACCAACCCAGAAGCCTTGCTGGTACCGCAACAAGCGGTAACGCGTACGCCAACCGGTCAGGCGACAGTAATGGTGGTGGGCTCTGACAATAAAGTCGAATCACGTACCGTGAATGCCGCTCAGGCCATTGGCGACAAATGGTTGGTGACGGACGGTGTTAAATCGGGCGAACGTGTGATTACGACAGGTCTGCAACGTGCAAAACCGGGCGCACAGGTTACGCCACAAGAAGTCTCAGACGATGCTAAAGCTGCACCTGACTCGCAATCGCAGTCTCAGTCTGAAAAATCATCGTCATAACAGGAGCCGTTGATACATGGCTAAGTTCTTTATCGATCGACCCATCTTTGCGTGGGTCCTCGCCATCATCATCATGTTGGCGGGTGTGCTATCGATTCTCAAACTGCCGATAGAGCAATATCCCAATGTTGCGCCGCCGGCAATTGAGATTCAGGCCACCTACCCGGGTGCGGATGCGAAAACGCTGCAGGATTCGGTAACGCAGGTTATCGAGCAAAATATGAACGGCATTGACGGACTGATGTACATGTCCTCAAGCAGTGATTCATCCGGTACGCTGACGCTGACAATCTCTTTCCAGTCTGGAACTGACGCAGATATTGCCCAGGTTCAGGTGCAGAACAAACTGCAACTGGCAATGCCTCTGCTTCCACAGGAAGTGCAGCAACAGGGGATTCAGGTTAAGAAATCCTCCAGCAGCTTCCTGATGGTGGCCGGTTTCATTAGTGATGACGACAGCATGACGCAGAATGATATTTCTGATTATGTTGCCTCCAACATTAAAGATCCGATCAGCCGTACCGCAGGTGTTGGTGATACGCAGGTGTTTGGTGCGCAGTACGCTATGCGTATCTGGATGGACCCGCATAAGCTGAATAACTATCAGCTGACGCCGGTTGATGTGATCAGCGCGTTGGATACACAGAATGCTCAGGTTGCAGCAGGTCAGTTAGGTGGAACGCCACCTGCGCCAGGCCAGCAACTTAACGCATCAATCATCGCGCAAACTCGCTTAACGTCTACCGATGAGTTCGGCAAAATCCTGCTGAAAGTGAATCCCGATGGCTCGCAGGTGCGTTTACGTGATGTGGCGAAAATTGAACTCGGCGGTGAAAACTACGAGATCATCGCACGTTACAATGGCAAACCCGCATCCGGTATCGGTATTAAACTGGCAACCGGTGCTAACGCACTGGATACCGCAGATGCGGTAAAACAAGAACTGGCGAAGCTGCAACCGTTCTTCCCTGCTGGCATGAAAGTGGTTTACCCGTACGACACCACACCATTCGTTAAAATTTCCATCTTTGAAGTGGTGAAAACCCTGATGGAAGCGATCGTACTGGTGTTCCTGGTCATGTATCTGTTCCTGCAAAACTTCCGCGCCACGTTGATCCCAACGATTGCGGTGCCGGTGGTGTTGCTGGGTACATTTGCCATTATCAGTGCGTTTGGTTATTCGATAAATACCCTGACGATGTTCGGGATGGTGCTCGCCATCGGCTTGCTGGTGGATGATGCCATCGTAGTGGTTGAGAACGTTGAGCGCGTGATGGCGGAAGAGGGATTACCGCCAAAAGAAGCGACCAAACGTTCGATGGAGCAGATTCAGGGCGCGCTGGTGGGTATCGCGCTGGTACTGTCAGCGGTATTCGTACCGATGGCGTTCTTTGGCGGTTCAACCGGCGTAATTTATCGTCAGTTCTCCATTACCATCGTATCGGCTATGGCCCTTTCGGTGCTGGTGGCGTTGATTCTGACGCCTGCGCTTTGTGCCACCATGCTGAAACCCATCAAAAAAGGCGACCACGGCAAAACCACTGGTTTCTTCGGTTGGTTTAACCGTCTGTTCGACAAGAGCACCAACCACTACGTTGACAGTGTGGGTCACATCGTTCGCAGCACCGGTCGCTATTTAGTGATTTATCTGGTGATTGTGGTTGGCATGGCTTTCCTGTTCTTACGTCTACCCTCCTCCTTCCTGCCGGAAGAAGATCAGGGCTTGCTGTTAGCTCAGGCATCGTTGCCTGCAGGTGCCACGCAAGAACGTACCCAGAAAGTGCTGGATCAGGTGACGGATTACTTCCTGACCAAAGAGAAAGACAGCGTTAACTCCGTATTTACCGTCAATGGCTTTGGTTTCGCCGGCCGTGGCCAGAATACCGGTATTGCGTTTGTCAGCCTCAAGCCTTGGGATGAACGTGGAAACAGTGATTTGAAAGTCCCTGCCATCGCCGGACGTGCGATGAAAGCGTTGGGTGCGATCAAAGATGCCATGGTAATTCCGTTTAACCTGCCCGCAATTATCGAATTGGGTAACGCTACCGGCTTCGACTTTGAACTGATCGATCAGGGCAACCTGGGTCACGATAAGTTAACCGAAGCGCGTAACCAGCTGTTTGGTATGATTGCACAGCACTCTGACACGCTAGTTGGTGTGCGTCCGAACGGGTTAGAAGATACACCGCAGTACAAACTGACCATCGATCAGGAAAAAGCACAGGCGTTAGGCGTGTCGTTGAGCGACATCAACACCACACTGGCTGCATCCTGGGGCGGTTCCTACGTCAATGACTTTATTGACCGTGGCCGCGTGAAGAAAGTGTATGTGATGGGTAAAGCTGATTCACGTATGCTGCCGGATGACATCAGCAAGTGGTACGTGCGCAACAGCAGCGGAACCATGGTGCCCTTCTCGGCCTTCTCATCGGCGAAGTGGCAATACGGTTCTCCGCGTCTGGAACGCTATAACGGTCTGCCTGCGATGGAAATCCTTGGTCAGCCTGCGCCAGGTAAAAGTTCTGGTGAAGCGATGAACCTGATGGAAGAGTTAGCGTCGAAGCTGCCAACCGGCATCGGCTATGACTGGACCGGCATGTCCTACCAGGAACGTTTGTCAGGAAACCAGGCACCGGCGCTGTATGCTATCTCGCTGATTGTGGTTTTCCTCTGTCTCGCCGCCTTGTATGAGAGCTGGTCGATTCCGTTCTCAGTCATGCTGGTGGTACCGCTCGGGGTGGTGGGTGCGTTGCTCTTCACTACGCTACGCGGCTTGAGTAATGACGTCTACTTTGTAGTGGGGTTACTGACAACCGTTGGCCTCTCGGCTAAGAACGCCATCTTGATCGTCGAATTCGCGAAGGATTTGATGGATAAAGAGGGCAAAGGCTTGATTGAATCGACGCTGGAAGCATCACGTATGCGTCTGCGTCCAATCCTGATGACCTCGCTTGCCTTTATCCTTGGCGTAATGCCTCTGGCGATCAGTACAGGCGCGGGTTCCGGCGCACAGAACGCAGTAGGTACAGGCGTAATGGGCGGCATGGTAACGGCTACCGCGCTGGCTATCTTCTTTGTTCCGGTATTCTTTGTCGTGGTGCGTCGCCGCTTCGGCAAGAACAAAGCCGAAATTGAAAAAGGCCATCCGGTCGAACATACCCAATCACACTAAGGTGTGATGCTAAAAAGGCCGCGCAAGCGGCCTTTTTTATTGCCTGCGAAACCCGCCACTTTCCGTTCTCACACGCTTCGTTAATCGTATTTTTTTCTTCGGTTGCATTGAGGCATCTGACGGCGCATAATATTGTTATATTATAACATTACATAAAGGTGAGTTTATGAAAGCCAATATTCATCCGCAATATCGTCAGGTGGTATTCCATGACACTTCAGCTGATGCCTGGTTCAAAATCGGTTCGACGATTAAAACCGATCGCACCGTGGAGTTTAGGGGCGAGACGCTGCCCTACGTGACGCTGGATGTCTCATCTGCCTCACATGTTCATTACACCGGTAAACAGAAAGATTTCACCAAAGAAGGCAGCACAGCACGCTTCAACCAGCGTTTCGGTCGCTTTCTGGGACGCCAATAACAGGAGATAAATCATGCAGGTATTGAGTTCGCTGCGTTCCGCTAAACATCGTCATAAAGATTGCAAAGTGGTGCGACGCAAAGGTCGTATTTATGTGATTTGTAAAACCAATCCGCGCTTTAAAGCGGTGCAGGGAAGAAAGAAAAAACACTAGGATGTGTCGTGATGATTGGCCGGGAATTCCCGGCCTTTTTTATGCTTAACGCATGCTGCCCAACATGGCATTAACGTTATGTTTAAAGGCGGTCTCATAAGTTGCAGCCGGACCAGATGCGGCAGAAAGCGCTTCGGGATAAAGTTCACCGCCAGGCTGTGCGCCGGTCGCGCTGGCAATTTGTTTCACCAGACGGGGATCGGTCTGATTCTCGATAAAGTAGCTGTTGATGTGCTGCTGTTTTAATTGATCAATCAAACTGCCGACATCGCTCGCGCTGGCTTCTGCTTCCGTTGAAAATCCAACCGGGGCCAGAAAATTAACGTCATAACGCTGTCCGAAATAGCCGAAGGCATCGTGGCTGGTTAATACCTTCCGTTTCTCTAACGGAATGGCCTGAAAAGCCTTTTTTGCCCAGCTATCGAGTTTTTTAAGCTGCTGAATATAATTTTCGCCACGCTGACGAATCGCAGCGGCATCATCAGGATCGGCTTTGATTAATGCATTCATCACATTCGTTGCGTAAATCACCCCATTTTGCATGCTGTTCCATGCATGCGGATCGGTAATACTTTTGCCCTCTTCCTCCATGCTACGCGTCGTTACACCGCGAGAAGCCACGACGGGCTGACCTTTATAGCCTGATGCTGTCACCAGGCGATCCATCCATCCTTCCAGCCCTAAACCACTGACAAAAACCACATCAGCTTTTGACAGCGCCAGGCTGTCTTGTGGTGTTGGCTCAAAAGTATGAGGATCGCCATCTGGCCCTACCAGACTTTTTACTTTTACCTGATCGCCGCCAACCTGCTTAACGATGTCAGCCAGCACAGTGAAACTGGCTACGGCATTTACAGTTTTAGCCATGGAAAATGGGCTGATCGCCATCACGCCGATCGCCAGGCTAACCGGTAACTTTTTCATAAAAACCTCTTAAATTAATGGCGGTGCAAAATGCCACCGCACGGCCCTGTCAAAATAGAAATGAAAAACAGCATGGCGGCACTCAGCACCACCGCCGGTCCAGCGGGCAGTGAAAAATGCCAGGAAAGAATCAATCCAATAAATGAAGCGATCACGGCTAACAGCATGGCAATGGCGAGCATGGCAACCAGATGACGACTCCAGAAACGAGCACTTGCCGCGGGTAACATCATCAATCCTACCGACATCAAGGTGCCCAACACCTGAAAGCCAGCAACCAGGTTCAGCACCACCAACATCAGAAAAAGGCCATGCACCAGCGGCGCGCTCCATTTACCCTGTGCACGTAAAAAATCGGGGTCGAACGCGTCAATCACTAAAGGCCGGTAGATCAGCGCCAACATCAGCAAGGTAAAAGCAGCAATGCCACCGACCAGCAGCAATGCCGGGTTGTCTACCGCCAGCAGCGAACCAAACAGCACATGTAACAGATCGACGCTCGAGCCTCGCAGTGACACCAATGTCACCCCTAACGCCAGCGAACCAAGATAGAAACCGGCAAAACTGGCATCTTCTTTTAGCGGCGTGTAACGGCTGACTGCGCCTGATAGCAACGCCACGGCTAAGCCCGCGATCAAGCCACCAATGCCCATCGCGACTAATGAAAGTCCTGAGATCAAATAACCGATGGCTGCGCCCGGCAACACCGCATGTGATAACGCGTCACCAATCAAACTCATCCTTCGTAACGAAAGGAACACGCCGAGTGGCGTCGCGCTAACGGCTAAAGCGATGCAGGCAACCAGCGCACGGCGCATGAAACCAAATTCAAGAAAGGGTTGAAGCAGCGTCACGGTGCAACTCTCCGTAACGGCAGTGAATGTGTCGGCATTTGGCTATGGGAAGCGTCATCCATCGACAAAACATCTGTGAAATAACGTGCGACTAAGGGGCGATCGTGAAGAACCACCAGCAAGGTGGTACCCGCTTGCTGCTGCTGCTGCAGGATTGACATGAGCAAAGTAACCGTTTGGCTGTCGATACCATTAAAGGGCTCATCCAGCAGCCATAGACGACTGCGTTGTAACATCAGGCGAGCAAACAGAACGCGTTGTAATTGTCCACCTGACAAGGTCGCTGGCTGCGCATCGGCATAATCCATCATTTGTACCGCTTCAAGCGCCAGCCAAATCTCTTTACGCAAAGCACGAGTAATGCCGCCGAACCAACCACAGCGCGGCCAGCAGCCAATCGAAACCAACTCAAATACGGTTAGCGGGAAACGCGTTTCCAGCTCGGTACGTTGTGGCAGCCAACCCCTCTCTTTTCGCGGTAGCAATAACTCGCATTGTCCTGAGATGGGCGGCAGTAAACCGGCAATAGTTTTTAATAAGGTCGATTTTCCGCTGCCATTGGCACCCATTAATGCTGTCATGCTGCCTGCTAACAGCTGACCCGTGATCACGGGGGTAACGGCCTGCCCCTGATAGCCTGCACGAAGCGATTTAAAAACAATCATTGATACATTCCCCACTCCATCGCACAGCTAAGCAGTGCAATCAGTGCCAACGCGATAAGCAATCGTCTGTTCAACGACAGCAGTAATCCACTGTGATTCATAATCGCACCTAAATGTTATAACATAACAATTATGATACGCGATTCTTTTGTCAGGGGAAGTGTTCAAAATGTTTCAAAAGATAACGTAGCGGGCAATTTATTGAGGGCAGAAAATCATTAAATTAGATTATAATCAATAAGTTAAATAATAACCTATCTCAGCTATCGTTCGTCCGCTCAGTATCTCGCTTGCAAACTTCTTGCAGAACATTAATCATAGGTTTATCAATTGTAATTACAGACCCTGATATGCTGCATATTGAATGTGATATTGCACCTGGCGAAACAGATATCGCTAAAATAGAAACGATCATTCAGCGGAATATTCTCAAAATAGCGGAACCGCTAGCCGGAGATTTACAGTGGTATTCACACAATGCCCTGTTAGTTCCAGAGAGTTTTAAAATAAATTCAATAGAAGTTGTCGGGCCGAATAGATTTAAAATGCTTTACCATTTTGATTGGAATTTATTTAGTCCGTGTTTGGATCTAAATGAAACCATGACGCAAAAAGAGCAGGTAATGTTTCAAATCGTGCCCGGTGCGCTGGCGTTTGAGCTAATTGACAATACGCGTCCTTCTCCCGCCGACGAATTGTAATATTTAGTAATGGAGGTGAGCAAAACTAATGGTTTTACACTATATTTAAAGCACTCCGTTTATTAACAGCTCTATATAATCGCTTCCTGGCCGCTTTGCTTTATCACCCCGCATCGCGGTAACTGTGCTTGCTACGGAGGGGAAAAAGATGGACGAATACTCACCGAAACGGCATGATATTGCCCAGCTCAAATATCTGTGTGAGAGCCTGTTTGACGAAAGTATGGCAACGTTGACTGATAGCCATCATGGCTGGGTTAATGACCCCACTTCTGAAAGCAATTTACAACTCAATGATCTGATTGAGCATATCGCCTCTTTCACGATGAATTACAAAATTAAGCATGTTGAAGATGAAGCGCTGATTTCGCAAATCGATGAATATCTTGACGATACCTTTATGTTGTTCAGTAATTACGGTATCAATACGCAAGATCTCCAACGATGGCAACGTTCAGCTAAACGCTTATTTAATCTGTTCACTGAAGAGTGCGCTTTTCTCCAGCAACCAAGCCATTCGTTATAGTACTTACGTGAGAACGGTTTATTTATGAACAAAGCCCTAACTAAAACGGATTATTTGATGCGACTGCGTCGTTGTCGCTCAATCGATACCCTTGAAAGGGTCATTGAAAAAAATAAGTACGAATTACCTGACAACGAACTAGCCGTATTTTACTCTGCAGCCGATCATCGTTTAGCTGAACTGACAATGAATAAGCTTTACGACAAAGTTCCCGTTTCGGTGTGGAAATTCGTACGTTAGTCCTTCACTGCTTTACGTCTTTTCCCTACAACGCATCTATCCAGACTTAATAATCTCGCCTGCCGGCAATGGATCGGCCTCAGGCGAGTTTCGCCTGTCTGCTTTTTTTGAGCATCGTTTTTTGAGTAGAAAGAGGGGGAGGATAAAATTGGGTGGGGGCCCTGCCAGCTACATCCCGGCACACGCGTCACCTGCTGCGGCTGCTTCCTTCCGGACCTGACCGAGTTCACAAGCTAGCATTGCGGGAGAACCAACAGGGCCCCCATTGATAGCCCTCATTACGAGAGCGCAGGCATTATCGGGGAAGCCCTTGGCAATTGCAAGCGCAGACGGGATGACCGTTGCTTTCTTGAACAACAAGCACTTCCACGCATTCCCCTCTCGTCTGTCATGCTAAAGTTGAAGCCATTTTTTGCGACAGGACAAGCAGATGGACCAACCCGACAGCTTTCAGCAACGTATCTGGCAAATTGTCGCCGCCATTCCAGCCGGTAAGGTCATCACTTACGGTGAAATTGCCCAACTTGCAGGTTCGCCCCGAGCGGCAAGACAAGTTGGCGGCGTGTTAAAGCGCCTGCCTGCAGGCAGCACTTTGCCCTGGCATAGAGTGGTTAACCGTCACGGCACAATTTCATTGCAAGGTGATGACCTGTTTCGGCAACGCGATGCGCTGGAAGCCGAAGGTATTGAGGTCAGCGATGAGGGAAAGATTGCGTTGGAAAAATATCGTTGGTGCTATTAATTAATAAATTTGGGGCGAACGGCGTCGCCCCAGAACAGCGTTACAGACTGGTTGGCGCGGGTACAGAAGAGGATGGTGTCACCTGCGTCGGGGAGGTTGATGGCACCGTTGTCGCTGCGCCCGGTTGGGTTGGCATTGCCATCTGTGGAACCGGAACCAACAACAGTTCCGCTTTGGTACCGCCCTGATTGATTACCGGTTTTACCGCATCCGTGATAAAGGCCATTTTGCCATCAACAGTAATCGCTGCACTCAGCAAGATACGCGCGTTAGGCTGAATATCTGCTGGGTTGAAAGGCAGGATAAACTGGAAAGGTGCCTGTTTGCCTTCAGTACGTACTACGCGCTGTGACAACACCTTAGAGGGTGCATCTGCCATTGAAGCATCTGAAAGCGTAACGGTTAATACTGCATCCGGTGGCAACGCAATGCGTTGACGAATATAAACCGAACCGCTAACGTTTGGCTGGGTAATTGCCGCTTGCTGTCCTGCCACTGCGGAACCTAAAGTCGGCGTTGCAACCGGCTTACCTTTATCGGCACACCCTGCGACAGCCACCGCCAATGCTAATCCACTGAACACTTGCCAGAATTTCATTGATGTCGTCTCCATTTGATCAAAATGATTATCAGCAGCGAATCTGCAGTACAGCGCTTCACTCGCCGTATGTCCTTAATGTTGGCACAGAATTCGGAAATTTGCCTGGCTGGCACTCAGGCGAAAGTTTGATTGACGACAACTGGTCGGATCTTTCAAACTGAGCAGGTTACTTTTCTGAGGAAAGCGCGATGAGCCAGGCACTGCAAAATCTGCTGAATTTATTAAATTTGGAAAAACTCGAAGAGGGTTTATTCCGTGGTCAAAGCGAGGATCTCGGTTTGCGCCAGGTTTTTGGTGGTCAGGTTGTCGGGCAAGCGCTGTATGCCGCCAAACAAACGGTCCCTGAAGATCGCATCATTCATTCGTTTCATAGCTATTTTTTACGTCCCGGCGACAGTGCAAAAGCCATTATTTACGATGTCGAAACCTTACGGGATGGCAAAAGCTTCAGTGCTCGCCGCGTCAGTGCGGTGCAAAATGGTCATCCTATCTTCTATATGACCGCCTCGTTTCAGGCCCCAGAAAGTGGTTTCGAGCATCAGAATCAAATGCCTTCGGTACCCGGCCCAGATAATTTGCCCTCTGAGCAGATGATGGCGCAAAAGATGGCACATTTGCTGCCAGAAAAAGTCCGAGAAAAATTTATCGCTGAACGTCCATTGGAGATTCGCCCGGTTCAGATTCATAACCCGATCAAAGGCCATGTCGATGAGCCCGTTCGCCAGGTCTGGATCCGCGCTAATGGCGTTCTGCCCGATGATTTGCGCCTGCATCAATATGTTTTGGGATACGCTTCCGATCTAAATTTCTTGCCCGTTGCGCTTCAGCCGCACGGTAAAGGCTTTCTTGAAGCCGATATGCAAGTCGCTACCATTGATCATTCTATGTGGTTTCATCGCCCCTTCGATTTCAGCGAGTGGCTGCTTTACAGCGTGGTAAGCACCTCTGCGTCTGGCGCACGTGGTTTTGTGCGGGGTGAGTTTTATAATCAGCAAGGTGTACTGGTGGCATCAACGGTGCAGGAAGGGGTAATGCGTCAGCGAAATGAATAAAAAAAGGGGCGATTGATCGCCCCTGATATTTTTAATTTTAGCGCACAGCTCTTTTTGAAGCGATTTCTTACTGGTTGTAAGCGTTTTCGCCGTGACTGTTGACGTCCAGACCTTCGCGTTCCTGCTCTTCTGGTACACGCAGACCCACAATCATGTCAGCCAGTTTGAAGCCGATGAATGCGGCCACGCCCGACCAAACAATGGTAACGCCAACGCTGAAGATCTGTACCCAAACCTGATGGCCCATGGTAACGCCCTCTGCGTAACCCACGCCACCCAGTGAAGAGGAAGCGAAAACACCAGTCAGAATACACCCTACGATGCCACACACGCCGTGCACACCAAACACATCACACGGGTCATCAACACGCAGCCATTTCTTCAAGGTTGTGACACCCCAAAGGCCAGCCAATCCACCCACCAGACCGATGATCAACGCACCACCGACACCGACATAGCCACATGCGGGGGTAATCGCAACCAGGCCACCAATAAAGCCGGAACACGCACCCAGCAGAGAAGGTTTACCCCTAACAGCCCACTCGCCGAAGGTCCAGGACAAGACTGCGCCTGCCGTTGCTATAACAGTGTTCAGGAAGGCCAGCGCAGCGATTTCGTTAGCTGCTGAAGCTGAACCGGCGTTAAAGCCAAACCAGCCGACATAGAGAATCGCGGTACCCATGAAGACCATTGGCAGGTTATGCGGTTTAAACGCTTCTTTGCCAAAACCAGCACGTTTGCCGACCAGGTAAGCACCCACCAGACCCGCAACAGCGGCGTTGATGTGCACCACGGTACCGCCAGCAAAGTCCAGCGCGCCGTCCTGAGCCAGATAACCGCCGCCCCACACCATGTGAGCGATAGGCAGATACGCCAGCGTCAACCAAACCAGCACAAAAATCAGAACTGCAGAGAAGCGAATACGTTCAGCAATCGCACCGACAATGAGACCGACGGTGATACAGGCGAAAGAGGCCTGGAATGCAACGTGAATATACTGGTAGAAGCTGCCCATCACGGCGGTCAGCTGGATATTTTTCAGCATTGCCCACTCGAAACCACCGAAGAACGCATTGCCTTCGCTGAAGGCCAGCGAATAGCCATAAACCATCCACAACACGCAAACCAGAGAGAACGTTACGGCAACCTGAGTCAGCATCGACAGCACGTTTTTTGCACGGATTAATCCGCCGTAAAACAAGGCAATACCTGGAATTGACATAAACAGCACCAGTGCGGTGCAAATCATCATAAATGCGTTATCAGCCTTGTCCGCAACGGCAGGTGCAGCCATCGCGAGCGATGGTAACAGTGCCAGGCTGGTCAGGCCCAACTTAGTCAAAACTTTATTCATTTTATCCATCCCATCACATTACTGAGCTTAAATTACAGAGCTGCTTCGTCGGTCTCGCCGGTACGAATACGGATTACGCGCTGCAGTTCAGCCACGAAAATTTTACCGTCGCCAATTTTACCGGTGTAAGCCGCCTTGCTGATAACGTCCACAACTTCGTCAAGCTGATCGTCAGCAATGGCGATATCAATTTTCACTTTCGGCAGAAAGTTAACGCTGTATTCAGCGCCACGATAAAGTTCGGCATGCCCTTTCTGACGACCAAAACCTTTAACTTCGGAGACGGTCAGCCCCTGAATGCCAATAGAGGATAAAGCTTCACGCACATCCTCCAGCTTGAATGGTTTAATCACTACGGTAACCAGCTTCATAGGATCCCCTCCGGGTATTAAATAGGTGAGTCTCATGGACACGCAGAGATATAAGCAAAGCGTGTGCCACAAATATCGAAAGCGATTAATCAGTGAGTCAGGCGCGCTGGAGCTAGCTTTGTTTTGTGATGGATAACACAGAGAATAGTTTAAGCCGGGGAGTTAAGAGAAACGACTGCACTTCTTTGGTGCCTTCAGCCTCAAAGAAGTGCATTTATACAGATTAATCTGATAAAAGCGCGCAAAAAAGGTGCAGATCACCCTTCTGTTGTTAAGGGCATGCCCGAAGCAAGTTCATCCCCTGCTTGCTGTAACTGATACATTTGCCAATAGCGGCCTTGCTGCGCGAGCAGTTGCTGATGATTGCCACGCTCAACAACTTGTCCGTGATGCAGAACTAAAATTGTATCGGCTTCGGTGATGGTTGAAAGGCGGTGAGCAATCACCACCAATGTGCTGTGCTGCCTTAAAGTGCGCAGCGTTTGCTGAATAGCCTGCTCAGTGCCAGAGTCGATATTGGCCGTGGCCTCATCAAGAATCAGGATTTGCGGTAATTCGACCAGCACCCGCGCCAGCGCCAACAACTGTTTTTGCCCAACAGAGAGATTATTGCCCTGCTCACCCAATCGGGTGTGAATGCCTTCAGGCATGCTGCGGGCTAAGGGTGCCAGTTGGACTTGCTCAAGCACCTGCCAGACCGCCTCTTCACTGATATCGCGGCCTAAGCGTACGTTGGACAACAAGGTGTCCGCTAACACGACCGGATCTTGCTGCACCATCGCAATACCACGTCGCAGCACCGAATGTGTCAGTTCACTTATCGGGCGATCGTCGAGGCGAATCTCGCCGCGCGTCACCGGGTAATACCCCATTAATAAGTTGGCCAGCGTACTTTTTCCACTGCCGGTATGTCCCACCAATGCAACAAACCCGCGTGAAGGAACCTCAAGATTGATATTACTCAGCACATCGCGATTTTCGCGATAGGCAAAGCTCAGGTTGTTAAAGGTGATACGACCTGAAGCGAGGGGACGATCATCACTACCATATTGCTGTTGGGCGGCATCCATCAGCTCAAAAATGCGCTCACCCGATACTACCGCCTGCTGCAACATCGATTGTTGGGTGGTTAGTTCGATCAAAGGTTCGTTCAGGCGTCCCAGATAGGTAATAAAAGCGTAAAGTACGCCCACTTCAAATACGCCCGGCATGGAAAAGCTAAATAGCATCAACAAGCCACACAGCACCAAGGCCGAGAACAGGCTTAATAGAGGCCGCAGCAGGAATCCGTCCAGCCGCAGCGTTTCCATGCGCGCCAGATAGTGTGAACGGCTGGCCTCGCCCATGCGCTCACCAAAGCGCGCCTGCTGACGAAACTGCTGGATCACGCTCATGCCGCTGATCACTTCATTAAAACCGTTGTTGATTTCAGCCAGATAACTGCGCACCCGGCGTGCAATAGGCGTGCTGTAGCGCTGATAAATCAACATCACCACCAGCACCATCGGGAAAATCAACATCGCCACCAGCGCCATGCGCCAGTCAAGGCTAAACATCGCGACCATCATCGCGCCGACTAACGCTGCGCTGCGCAACACTGTTGCTACCACCGTAACGTAGAGATCTTTGATCACTTCGGTATCGTTAGTAACGCGTGAGATGATTTGCCCAACCGGTTGCGTATCAAACGCGCTCAGCGGCTGACGCAGAGCCGCATTCATCACATCGCTGCGTAATCGCTGCACCACGCCTATAGCCGCGCGATTAAACAGCAGTGCCTGCCAGTAATGCAGCGCAGCAGCCAACAATTGCAGCAAAATGAAACTCACCACCAGCCCAGCCACCACAGCCCAAGGCATATGGTGTTTCGCCACTAATTTATCGATAAAGTAGCTGACCAGAACCGGGCCGGTGACTTCAGCGGCAGCGGCAATCCACAGCATTGCAACGGCTATCGACAAGGACTTACGCCAGGGTTTACCGTAGCTCAGCAGGCGTTTCAGTGTTGGCCACAAGCGTTGTGACTTAGCCATGCGGCACTCCTTTTTCATTCTCGTCGTCGTCTAGCGCGGCTTCCAATTGCTGATAACGATACATATCGCGATACCAACCTGGCTCTGCCACCAGCGTATCGTGATTGCCACGTTGCGCGACCGTACCTTGCTGTAGCACCAGAATCTCGCTGGCTTCAGTTAACGCTGACAGACGATGTGCACTGATGATCAAGGTGCGATTCTTGCCCCAGATGCGCAGGTTATGCAGTATTTCATGTTCTGTACGGCCGTCCACCGCTGACAAGGCGTCATCAAGGATCAGGATTTCTGCATTCAGCAATAATGCACGAGCAATCGAAAGGCGCTGTTTCTGCCCACCCGATAACATCACGCCGCGCTCACCCACCTCTGTTTCATACCCTTGCGGTAAACGTAAGATGTCATCATGAACGCAGGCCATTTTGGCTGCTTGCTCAATCTCTTCCTGCGAAGCATTGGGTTTACCCAGCGCAATGTTACTCGCCACGCTATCCGAAAACAGGAAGGGCGTTTGGCTCACCACGGCTAAGCGGCTACGCCAGCTATCAATGCGTAATTGCGGGAGCGGCAGATTGTGATAGCGGATATCGCCTTGTTGAATATCGAAGTGGCGCTGAATCAAGCTAAGCAGCGTACTTTTGCCGCTGCCGGTTGGACCACATAAGCCCAACATTTCGCCGGGTTTCAGTTGGAAATTGAGATGACTCAATACCGGCCCGGAGCTGGCAGGATAGCGAAACTCACGGATCGCCACCTGCAAAAGACCTGGCTCTGCAGGCAGTGTTTTTTCACCATCTTCTACCGCCGGCGCTTCCGACAACAGGACGCGAATTCGGCTCCAGGCTGCACTACCGCGCTCGACAATATTAAACATCCACGCCAGCGCCAACATGGGCCAAATCATCAGACCGAGATACATGACAAAACTGGTGAGCTGACCTAGCGTCATTTGATCGTGCCACACCAGCCAGCTGCCGCCGCCAATCGCCAGTAGATTGGAAAAGCCAATCGCGATGTAAATGGTGGGATCAAACCGTGCATCAACGCGGGCCACGCGCAGATTTTTTTCACCTGTGTCGCGGGCAATGTCAGAAAATTGCTGCGACTGATGCTGCTCAAGACCAAAAGATTTGATCATGCGGATGCTGGTCAGGCTTTCTTGGGTCTGATCGTTGAGGCTGGAAAAAGCTGCCTGCGCCAGTTTAAAGCGTTGATGCAATTGGTTGCCGTAACGATGGATCACCAGCGCCATAATCGGCATGGGTATCAGTGACAGCAAGGTCAATTGCCAGCTGATTTGCGTGCTCATCACCACTAACACGACGCAACCCATCACCAGTGAATCGACCAGTGTTAACACGCCTTCACCGGCGGCGAAAACCACGCGATCCACATCATTTGTTGCGCGCGCAATTAAGTCGCCAGTACGATGGCGTAAATAAAAGGCGGGATGCTGGCGACTTAGCTGACGATAAAAATCTTCACGAAGCTCTACCGCGAGTTGATAAGAGGCGCCAAACAGCAGCACGCGCCAGACATAGCGCAACAGGTAAACCACTATCGCGGTTGCTAGCATGATGCCAATCCACATCATGATTTGGCCAGTGCTCATACTATGGTGCGTAACGCCATCCACAATAACGCCCACCACATGCGGCGGTAACAACTGCAGAATAGCAATAATGATCAACAGGATGACGGCGCCTACATAGCGTCGCCACTCACGTATAAAATACCAACTTAACTGGCTGAATAATCGCACAACGCTGCTCTCAATCTTTTGCCCTCAAGGGGCGACAGGTAAAGCCGTGGTGTATTTAATTTCTTCCATGGCGAAGCTGGAGGTCACATCAATCAAACCCGGAACGCCGTTAACTAAGCGCTTATAAAAGCCATCGTAACTCTTCATATCGGCAACCTGCACGCGCAGCAGGTAATCATATTCGCCCGCCATACGGTAAAAGGCCATTACCTCGGGCATACCTCGAACCACCGACACAAACGCCTGATACCAGTCGCTGCTGTGTTGCTGCGTCTTAACAAACATAAATGCCGTCAGCGATAAACCGAGTTTTTCACCGTCCAACAAGGCAACACGTGCGCGAATAATGCCATCTTCTTCCAGCTTTTTCAGGCGTTTCCAGCATGGCGTTGTGGTGAGATTAACCGCATCCGCCAGCGCCTGCAGCGATAACGTACAATCCTGCTGCAGCAGCGCCAGCATTTTAAAGTCTGTTTTATCTGGCATTTGGCTTTTCCGTAGAAATATTTTCTCTATTAACGTGATTTTAGCGGCAATATAGCAATCTCTTTTTCCCGCCAGTGCCTTAAAATAGCCACCATCTACGCTGTCGGATGCTTAACATGCACACTTGCTGGACTCGCCACGCCATTAAAGAAATCAACGCAGATTTTCAACGATCCGCAGAAACCCATTTGATCCGCTTTGATCTGGCCGATTTCCCTGGCATCTGGTTTTACCTGAAAGATGAAAGTACCCATCCGAGCGGCAGCTTAAAACATCGCCTGGCGCGTTCGCTGTTTTTATATGGCCTGGCCAACGGCTGGATAAAGCAAAATACCCCGATCATTGAAGCCTCTTCCGGCAGCACCGCAGTATCTGAAGCCTATTTTGCGCGGCTGCTGGGTTTGCCGTTCATCGCCGTGATGCCCGCCAGCACCGCTAAACGTAAAATAGAGCAAATTACTTTTTATGGTGGGCAATGCCATTTTGTTGAGGATCCTTGCCAGCTTTATACGGAATCGGAGCGGCTGGCGCGTGAAATGAACGGGCATTTTATGGATCAGTTCACCTATGCGGAGCGTGCAACTGACTGGCGCGGTAATAATAATATTGCCGAGAGCATTTTTCGTCAGATGACGCTTGAACCTTATCCTACCCCGCATACCTTGATTATGAGCGCAGGAACGGGCGGCACTTCTGCCACATTAGGGCGTTACATTCGCTATCAAGGCTTTGATACGCATTTATTAGTGGTCGATCCGCAACACTCTGTATTTTTTGATTACTGGCACAGCCGCGATACGCGTTTGCACAGTACACGTGGCAGCATGATTGAAGGCATTGGCCGGCCACGTGTAGAGCCCTCTTTTATGCCAGATGTCATTGACGAGATTATGAAAGTACCGGATGGCGCGACCATTGCTGCGATGCTGAAGCTGGAAAAATTACTGGGACGCAAACCTGGCGCATCTACCGGCACCAATTTTTGGGGCATGATTCAGGTGGCAAAACGGATGCGTGAAAACAACGAAAAAGGCGCGTTAGTCACTTTGTTGTGTGATAGCGGCGAGCGTTACCTCGACAGCTATTATCAGCCGGAATGGGTAGCAAAAAATATCGGCGATATTCAACCCTGGCTGCGCGAGCTGGAATAAAAAACCGGACTTCCTGTCCGGTTCACTGCAATCCTCAGCATTCGGGGGAATACGCGAGGTCAGGTGTGGAAAGCCAGTGATTTAAATAGTGAGACACCGCCTGTGTCTCGCAATGACCAATAATGGGCAGATGCGGCAGCGCAGCTTTTAACTGGCTCATGGCATTGCCCATCACGAAACCTTTGCCCACTTGCGCCAACATCTCTCGATCGTTCATTGCATCGCCAAATGCCATGCAATCCGCCAAAGTTAATGAAAGATGCTGACAGAGCAGAGTTAATGCGCTGCCTTTGTTACAGTTAAGCGGTAAGACCTCCAAACAATCCCACGCCGAAAAACAGATGTTTGTCTGCGCACCTAATGCCGCTTCAAGCTGAGTTTTAAGTTTGCACAAGCGCGTATGTTCATCAATAAAACAGATCTTTGTCACATCGTGTGCAGGGATAGATTTCAGATCGCGCAATTGATAATGAAAACCACTCATCTGATGGGCCGCAAGTAGCGCAGGAACCGCTTTGTCAGTGAACCAGCCTTGATCATTAAACACATGCATGGATGCCGTTGTATCCCAGTGCGTGTGAATGACCTCTTCCGCAACGGAAGGCGGTAAGTCGCTTGCGAACAGCAAATTGCCTTGTCTGTCGTGCACGCGCGTTCCGTTACCTGTGATCAGCCAAGCGGGAAGCGTGATTTTCTGCTGCAGGATTTGCATTTCAAGCAGGTGCCGACCGGTAGCAAACGCGAGCTGCACATCGCGAAGATGTAATGCCTGTAAACTCGCTAACGTCTCGCCGCCCAACTGATGGTTCGGCAGTAATAATGTGCCATCCATATCAAATGCTGCTAAACGTGCCATCACTTATCTCCCGCTGAAAAACTGTTGAGCTACTATCGCCTGTTAATTGCGGAAGTAATAGTGAATACTTTTAGAAAATTGTTCCGGGTTTACTATGCGCCAACTTAATCGTCTTAATCAGTTTCAGCGCTTGTGGCAGCAAAGTCAGGGCGCTCCACAACAAACGTGCGTGGCAGAAATGGCACGCTACTGCATTTGCAGTGAGCGCCATCTGCGCACGCTGCTGTCGCAATGGCAGCAAGCAGGTTGGCTACGCTGGCAAGGCGAACCGGGTCGTGGTAAGCAGGGGCGTTTGGAATTTATTCTTGCACCAGAGCAGCTGCGCCAGCAATTGTTGCATAGCCGTTTAGCATCAGGCGATGCGACAGAAGCCTTACAGGTGATGGAAGTTGCACCGGAGAAGTTAATGAGCCTGCTACAGCCTTTGATGGGCGCACAGTGGCAGAACAATGCGCCGGTACTGCGTATTCCTTATTATCGGCCATTAGAAAGTGTGCAGCCGTTACAGATCAGTGGCCGGGCCGAACAACATTTGGTACATCAACTTTTCTCCGGTTTGACGCGATTTCAGAATGATGATCCTATTGGTGATCTTGCGCACCACTGGCAACATCAGGAACAGGGACGAGTTTGGTTATTCTGGCTTCGTCCGCAGCTTTTCTGGCATAGCGACGAGCCGATTCAGGCCAGTCACCTCGTGGCGCAATTTGAAAAGATCATACAGAACGCGCGCGTACGTCAGTTGCTTGCCGATGTGGTGCATATCGATGCGCCCCATCCACTCGCGCTGCGTTTTCAGCTAAAGCAAAGCGATTACTGGTTGCCGCACAGATTGGCTCACCAACTCTGTTTGCTGCCGCATCCTGTTGATACTCACATTGGCAGCGGTCCCTGGAAGCTAAAGCATTTCACACCTGAGCTGGTACGAATCGAAAGCCACGCGCGCTGGCATTTACAGCTTCCACTCCTGCAAGCGATAGAGTATTGGATTACGCCACAGCTATTTGATCGTACGTTGGGCACCAGTTGCCGCCATCCGGTGCAAATCGCTATTGGTGATACTGATGAATTGGACAGCTTACGTCCCGTCAGCCGGAGCATTAGCCTGGGTTTTTGTTATCTGGTTTGTCGCCCACGCAGTGGATTTACACCTGGTCAGGCACGTCGCTTATTTAATCTGGTGCAACAGAGCGACATCATTACTCAGTTACCTTTGGATGAGGGTCTCATCACACCAAGCAGAGAGTTATTGCCCGGCTGGCCGGTACCTCAGCTCAAAGAGGAACAACACCCGTTACCTGCTAACCTGACACTGCACTATCACTTGCCGGTAGAACTGCATGAGATGGCGCGAGCATTACAGCAGCTCCTGTTGGTAAATGGCTGCAAGCTTGAAATCATTTTTCACCAAGTGAAAAGCTGGCGAGATATTCATTCGCTCGCCGATGCTGATTTAGTCATGGGCGATCGTTTGATTGGTGATGCACCGGTTTTTACCCTGGCGACCTGGCTGCAGATAGACCCGCTGTGGCAGCCACTGTGGCATTCTGAGCAAGGCGCGGCAATGTATCAGCAGCTTTGTGAGTTGCAGCAAATTGATAGTCCAGACGATCGCTCCAGGGCTTTGCATCAACTCTATCAACAGCTCATGATCGGTGGTGTATTGCTTCCGCTCTTTAACTACCGTTACCAAATTTCCGCACCACCGGGGGTAGAAGGGCTTCAGCTTAACACTTTAGGATGGTTCGATTTTAATCGCGCCTGGATACCGCCGCCGATTAGCACCTCACGCAGCTGTTCAGCAACAGACTGAGGCATTACCATAGACACCAATTTTTGATCAGGATAAACACCATGAAACGCGCCGTTGTCGTTTTCAGTGGTGGACAAGATTCCACCACCTGCTTAATTCAGGCACTCCAGCAGTATGATGAAGTGCATTGCGTCACCTTTGATTATGGTCAGCGTCATCGCGAAGAGATTGATGTCGCACGTGAACTTTCGCTCCAGCTAGGGGCACGTGCGCATAAAGTGCTGGATGTCACGATGCTAAACGAACTCGCAGTAAGCAGTCTGACACGCGATAATATTCCCGTGCCTGCCTACGATCCCGACGCCAGCGGCTTACCCAGCACGTTTGTTCCTGGTCGCAATATTCTGTTTCTGACATTGGCATCTGTTTATGCGTATCAAGTCGAGGCAGAAGCAGTGATTACCGGTGTATGCGAAACCGATTTTTCTGGTTATCCCGATTGCCGTGACGAATTTGTTAAGGCGCTAAATCATGCCGTGAGCCTGGGCATGGCGCGCAATATTCGTTTTGAAACGCCTTTAATGTGGCTGAATAAAGCTGAAACCTGGGCGTTGGCAGATTACTGGCAACACCTGACGTTAGTGCGTGAGCAGACATTAACTTGCTATAATGGCATTAAAGGCGATGGCTGCGGAGAGTGTGCAGCCTGTCATTTGCGCGCCAATGGCTTGCAGCTTTATCTCAACGATCGTTCTGGCATCATGGCAGCGATGAAAAATAAAACGGCTTTAAACTGATCACAGGCGGCGAATGTTTCATTCGCCGCCCTGCCCTGCGATTACATCATTAATCCTTGCAAGCGTTGACGCAACTCCCCTTCAATTGGCACCGCTTTTTGGCTGTGCAAATCGATACAGACAAAGGTCAGCGCTGCGTCTGCCACTACAGTTTCTTCTCCCGCTAATAACACGCGCTGCGCAATAATGCCGCTTTTGCCGTTTAATTGCGTAATCTCACTGTCTATTTCGAGTACATCACCCAGCACCGCTGGGCGACGATAGTTGATGTTGATATTGACCACCACAAAAGCCAGCCTTTGTTCTACCAGCCAGTTAAAAGCGTCGGCTTCTTCTAGCCATTGCCAGCGCGCCTCCTCCAGAAATTCAAGATATCGTGCATTATTAACATGTTGATAAACATCCAGATGATAGCCACGCACTTTAATAGTGGTTCGCATTTAAAAACTCCTGCCGCAAATGAATAACTGGTTGGACCTGTTAAACTTAGCAAAACCCAACCTTTGCGGCAGGCTATCTGTCAGAGATGTGTGTCACTTCACAATTTCAAACGTGAGGCATTTCTTTCGACTAACGCATTACCAATCCCCGGCACCTCTTTTAACTGTTCAATCGCCGTGAAGGCGCCATATTGCTCGCGGTAACTCACAATTGATTGGGCTTTTTTCAAACCGACACCATTCATAACCTTCGACAGCTGTTCAGCAGAAGCCTCATTGATGCTGATTTGATCCTGTTGTGGCAAGAAAATCTGCGCTGCCTGCGCTTCAGCTGACGCTTCTTCGGCATGCAGTGCGGTTTGATAAAGTGCGCCGCCAAGCGCCAGTGAAAGACAAAGTGCATATAAAGTGGATTTTGCCATGCTGTGTTTCTCCTTGTGGTTAACAGCAGGCACAGCATTTCACGCAGGCAGGATTGACTCAAAAGACAAAAAACAAAAATGGAAAAGGCCGCGAAAGCGGCCTTTGTTTGTTTCAGTGATTACCTGATTATTTGCGAGGCTTACTGCATTTGTGCAGCAGCGCCGTACTTAATTTTTGCTTCTTTACGCAGGTTTTGTAGCAGCGCTTCAAATGCCAGTTGAGCATTGTTCTGCGTCACACCTTTAACCATTTCATCAATCTGCGCCTGCGGCATGCTACCGGTGCTAACTTTATCCACCGCTACCAGAACCACATTGCCCTGCATATCTTCACTTACACCCCATGAAGGTTTGTTGTCTGCTGGCTGTGGCAAATTGAAGGCTGCCTGAGCAACCGGATCTTGCGCGTTACGGTCAACTGTCGTGGCCGCGCTCAGCGTCAAGCCCGCTGCAGTTAAAGCATCTTGCTTGCCAGCCTTCAAATCTGCCAGCAGCTTATCCGCTTGCGCTTTAGCTTGCTGCTGCGCTTTCTCGTGCTTCAATGTATCGCTAATCTGCGCCTTAACCTGTTCCAGCGGTTGCACGGCTTCCGCTTTGTGTTCACTGATACGCAGAACAAAAGCACGATCGCCATCGACGCTGATGATGTCTGAATTATTACCTGGCGCACCGTTCTGACCGACTAAACCACCGTTGAAAATAGCTTGTTTAACCGCATCAAAATCGAGTTCTTTGGGCAGGCTGTCATGACTAAACCAGTTTGTTTCAGTGGCTTTTAATCCCGACGCTTGTTCAGCACCCGCCAGCGATTCATTGTCGTTGCTGGCTGCTTCACTCACTTTCTGCTGAAGTTTGTAGAAAGCATCAACGCCTTTTTCCTGCTTCACTTTATCAGCCACTGCGCTCTGCACTTCGGCAAATGGCTTAACTTGCTCTGGCTGGATATCGTCGAGACGGACAATCAAGAAACCAACAGAAGATTTGATCACTGCTGACATCTGGCCTTTTTCCGTCAGGCCAGCGTTTTTCAGTTCATCAGGTGTTGTCGCGGGTTCTAACCAACCCATGTCGCCCCCTTTGCGTGCCGAAATCGGGTCGATGGATTTGGTTTTTGCCAGCTCAGCAAAGTCCCCACCTGCTTTCAGCTGCGTTAATAACGCCTCTGCATCCGCTTCGGTCTTGGTCTGAATCACGCTATAACGATTACGCTGTGGCTGAGAATAGTCAGCTTTGTGTTGGTCGTACCAACTCTGAACCTCAGCTTCGCTGGGATTCTGCTGCATGCTTGCCGCATCAAGTTTGATGTAGCTAACACGGAATTGCTCTGGCGCCATAAAATTGCTTTTATGTTGCTGATAATATTGATTTATTTCATCATCAGTGACGGATTGCTTGGCAACAAGCGCATTGACATCAATCGTCGCCTGGCGAATATCACGCTTCTGTGAAACGAGGTCTACCAGCTTGCTGGTTTCACCTTTCAGCATGAAATCGGTATTGGCTACCGCATTGATCAATTGCTGATTTGATAACTGTTTACGCAGTGCTTCCGCATATTGATCGGCGGAATAGCCCATACTGGAGATCAAACCGTTGTATTTAGCGTTATCAAATTTGCCGTTGGTCTGGAAAGCCTTCTGATTGAAGATGGCTTGTTTGACTTGTTCATCGCTGATATCGATGTGCAGATCTTTGATATAAGCGTCGAGTAGCGCTTGATCAACCAGTTGCGAAAGCGCCTGCTGGCGAATTTGCTGCATATAACCGTCATTACTTGCCAGCTGAGAGAACTGTTCGCCCAACATTTGCTGCTGACGATTACGCTCATTATTGAACGCCTGCTCCAGCTGTGCCCGGCTGATCTCCTGACCATTAACCTTGGCTGCATAATCGCTGTTGCCGCCAATCAGATAGTTGCCAACGCCCGTCAGCACAAAGGAGAGAATGATCAACCCCAAAATAATCTTGAGCACGACATGGTTCGACGCCGCGCGTAAATTGTCCATCATGGTATGACAACACTCCGCTGTAGTGTGAATGTAAAGCTCGGGCGTAATACGCCGTGTTGCTGGCCCATTACGCAGCTGCAAGTTTAGCTGGCAGCATTAATCCTGCTGAGACACGTCTCACGACCTCTTTTCGCCGTTTCAGGATAAAAAAAGGCACATCAAATCGATGTGCCCGTATGTTACATGAGAACGCGTTAACCGTCCCCTAATCCACTGAAGAAAATGCTCCAATGAATGCATTCGTTGTTATTGATTGACTGCGTCTTTCAATGCTTTACCCGCACGGAAGCCGGGTACTTTGCCTGCCGGAATAGTGATTTCTTTACCGGTTTGTGGATTGCGGCCAGTACGTGCAGCACGGTCGCGCACGGAGAAAGTGCCGAAACCCACCAGCGCCACTTCATCGCCGCCTTTCAGCGCGTCAGAAACAGAGCCCATGAATGCATCTAAAACACGTCCCGCTGCTGCTTTAGAAATGTCAGCATCTGCAGCAATTTTGTCGATCAATTGTGACTTATTCACTCTTTTCATCCCCTCTTTTATTATTTCACTTCGTATCCGCGCTTCCCGCCGAACACGAACGCGCAGCAAGTTATATCAAGCCTGTTATGCCGAAACAACGGTAATTCTCTTAGAACGCTGCTTCCACAGCCACCTAAACTAGCGGCACAAAAAAAAGCTGGCAAGCGCCAATTGCCTTGCCAGCTCTGCTTTTTAACGGTTTTTGCCGTTAATCACTATTTTGCTGTCGCGACCTGCATTCCGTATGGTGCATTTTCCAGTGCCAGGTTCAGCACTTCTTCAATACGTTTAACCGGATGAATGTCCAGATCGGCAATAACGTTCTGTGGAATTTCTTCCAAATCACGCTTGTTGTCATCTGGGATCAGCACAGTTTTAATACCACCACGGTGCGCTGCCAGCAGTTTTTCTTTCAAACCACCAATCGGCAAGACTTGTCCACGCAAGGTGATTTCACCTGTCATCGCAACATCTGCGCGCACTGGGTTACCCGTCAGACAAGAAACCAATGCGGTGCACATAGCAATACCGGCACTTGGACCATCTTTAGGTGTGGCGCCTTCAGGTACGTGAACGTGAATATCACGTTTTTCGTAGAAGTCGCCATTGATGCCCAGTTTCTCAGCACGAGCGCGTACCACAGTTAACGCAGCCTGAATCGATTCCTGCATCACTTCACCCAGTGAACCGGTATAAGTCAATTTACCTTTGCCCGGTACACAGGCGGTTTCGATAGTCAGCAAATCGCCGCCAACTTCCGTCCATGCCAAACCGGTCACTTGACCTACACGGTTTTCGCTGTCGGCACGACCATAATCGAAACGCTGAACACCAAGGAAGTCCTTGAGGTTCTCACCGTTAATGGTGATGTGTTTCTTGGTCTTATCCATCAACAGCGATTTCACTGCTTTACGGCAAAGCTTCGACAGCTCACGCTCAAGGCTACGTACGCCCGCTTCGCGGGTGTAATAACGAATGATGCCGACAATAGCACTGTCTTCGACTGTGATTTCGTGAGCTTTTAATGCGTTACGCTCGATTTGCTTCGGCAATAAATGCTGCAGCGCAATATTCAGTTTTTCGTCTTCGGTATAACCCGAAAGGCGAATCACTTCCATACGGTCTAACAGCGGTGCCGGAATATTCATCGAGTTCGATGTCGCGACAAACATCACGTCGGAAAGATCGTAATCGACTTCAAGGTAGTGATCGTTAAACGCAATGTTCTGTTCTGGATCAAGTACTTCCAGCAGAGCAGACGCCGGATCACCCCGCATATCAGATGACATCTTATCGATTTCATCTAACAGGAACAGCGGGTTTTTCACGCCGACTTTCGCCATTTTCTGGATCAGTTTACCCGGCATTGAACCGATGTAAGTACGACGGTGACCGCGAATTTCTGCTTCGTCACGCACGCCGCCCAGCGCCATACGCACATATTTACGGCCTGTCGCTTTAGCAATTGATTGGCCCAGTGAAGTTTTACCAACCCCCGGCGGTCCAACCAGACACAGAATAGGCCCTTTGATTTTGCTAACGCGACTTTGCACCGCAAGGTACTCAAGAATGCGATCTTTTACACGCTCAAGACCGTAATGATCGATATCCAGCGTTTCCTGAGCTTTACGCAGATCTTTTTTCACTTTGCTGCGCGCGTTCCATGGCACCTGAACCATCCAGTCGATGTAACCACGTACAACGGTTGCTTCAGCAGACATCGGTGACATCATTTTCAGCTTCTGCAGTTCTGCTTCCGCTTTTTCGCGTGCTTCATCTGGCATTTTTGCCAAATCAATTTTGCGTTTCAGCGCTTCGTATTCATCAGGCGTATCATCCATCTCACCTAACTCTTTCTGAATGGCCTTCATTTGCTCATTCAGATAGTACTCACGCTGACTTTTTTCCATCTGCTTTTTGACGCGGTTGCGAATGCGCTTCTCAACTTGCAGCAGATCGATTTCGGATTCCATCATCGCCATCAGATATTCCAGACGCTCGTTCACGTCTGACATCTCCAGCACTGATTGTTTATCCGCTAATTTCAGTGGCATATGCGCAGCGACGGTGTCGGCAAGACGTGCCGCATCGTCAATATTATTCAGTGAAGTCAGTACTTCTGGTGGGATCTTCTTATTCAGTTTGATATAGCCTTCAAACTGATTGATCGCCGTACGCACCAGCACTTCTTGCTCACGCTCTTCAATCTCTGGAGATTCCAGATATTCAGCCTGAGCAACAAAATGGTCACCGTTGTCTGCCAGCGTCGTGATGTGCGCACGCTGTAAACCTTCGACCAATACTTTAACCGTGCCATCCGGCAGTTTCAGCATTTGCAAAACAGAAGCGACGGTCCCTACCGAGAAGAGATCGTTAATGCCAGGTTCATCCGTTGAAGCCTCTTTCTGTGCGACCAGCATGATCTTCTTATCATGATCCATTGCGGCTTCAAGGCACCGAATCGATTTTTCCCGACCGACAAACAACGGAATTACCATGTGCGGATAAACCACCACGTCGCGCAGCGGCAACACGGGGATTTCAATGCGTTCAGAACGCTCAGGATTCATAGAGCTCTCTCTTAGTTTAATGTCCGCCAGGTGATGGGAACCGCATCATGCATGAATGAAGTATGCAATTACCCACAGGTATCTGAGTATATGGGGATGATCGTCCGACATTCAACGTCACAGAGGCGAGAAAAACAAAAGGGGAAAGAATTTTCCCCTTTTTTAAGATAATAACATGGCTAAATTGATTATTTATTCGCCAGAAGCCTGCGCTTCGTGCTTTCCGTAAATCAACATTGGGTCTGACTGCCCCTCAATAACTGATTCATCAATCACCACTTTTTCAACGTCATCCATTGAAGGTAAGTCGTACATGGTTTCCAACAAAGCACCTTCAACGATGGAACGCAAACCACGCGCACCCGTTTTACGTGACATCGCTTTTTTCGCGATGGCAGTCAATGCCTCATCACGGAATTCCAGTTCAACGCCTTCCAGGTTGAACAACGCCTGATACTGTTTAGTCAGCGCATTTTTTGGTTCACGCAAGATCTGAATCAGGGCTTCTTCGCTCAGTTCACTCAACGTCGCCACAACAGGGAGACGACCAATAAACTCAGGAATCAGACCAAATTTGATCAAATCTTCCGGCTCACACTGAGCAAGCAGGTCACCTTCAGACGCTTTCTCTGATTTGCCTTTCACTGTCGCGCCAAATCCGATACCAGAACCGGTTTCAACACGCTGCGAAATGACTTTATCCAGGCCAGCAAACGCGCCACCACAAATAAACAAGATTTTCGAAGTATCAACCTGCAAAAACTCTTGTTGTGGATGCTTACGTCCCCCTTGCGGTGGAACGGCTGCTACGGTGCCTTCAATCAGTTTCAGCAAGGCTTGCTGTACACCTTCACCGGACACGTCACGCGTGATTGATGGATTGTCTGACTTACGTGAAATCTTATCGATCTCATCAATGTAGACGATGCCACGCTGTGCTTTTTGCACATCATAATCACATTTCTGCAGCAGTTTCTGGATGATATTTTCAACATCCTCACCCACATAACCCGCTTCAGTTAATGTCGTTGCATCTGCCATGGTAAACGGTACATCCAACAGGCGCGCCAGCGTTTCCGCCAACAGCGTTTTACCGCTACCAGTTGGACCGATCAGCAGAATGTTACTTTTACCCAGTTCAATGCCGTTGCTGGTGTCGCCGTTGCGCAAGCGTTTGTAGTGGTTATATACCGCCACAGCCAGCACTTTTTTCGCCTTTTCCTGACCGATAACATAATCGTCGAGGTGATGGCGAATTTCATGCGGCGTAGGCAAAGCACTACGTTCGCGATGCGGGGCAACTTCTTTAATCTCTTCGCGAATGATGTCGTTACACAGATCAACACACTCATCGCAGATATACACTGACGGCCCGGCAATCAGCTTACGCACTTCATGCTGGCTTTTGCCGCAAAAAGAGCAGTACAGCAACTTTCCTGAACCGTCTTTGCGCTTATCTGTCATCAGTTAACCTCTTCTAGTTCTCAGGCCATACCGGCGTATGGCGCTGGCCGTGTCGTCACGGCCGAAATTCATTCAACCCATAATATAACCGATATCCTGATAACTATAGCGTAAGGATAAGGGCAAGTTGGGTCTTATTCGCGATGTGTCAGGATAGAATCGACTAATCCATACTCTACCGCTTCACTCGCAGAGAGGAAACGATCACGCTCAGTATCGCGTTCAATTTCTTCCAGCGTTTTGCCTGTATGCTCTGCCATCAGCTCGTTCATGCGCTGTTTTACTTTAAGAATTTCACGCGCGTGAATTTCGATATCACTTGCCTGGCCCTGATAACCGCCTAATGGTTGGTGAATCATGACGCGTGAGTTAGGCAGGCAGAAACGTTTACCTTTGGTGCCTGCGGTCAGCAGGAAAGCGCCCATTGAACAAGCCTGGCCCATACAAATGGTGCTGACATCCGGTTTGATAAACTTCATGGTGTCATAAATAGACATGCCAGCGGTGATAACGCCGCCTGGAGAGTTGATATACAGGTAGATGTCTTTTTCTGGATTCTCTGCTTCCAAAAAGAGCATCTGCGCGACAATCAGGTTCGCCATATGGTCTTCAACCTGCCCGGTCAAAAAGATCACACGCTCTTTGAGCAGACGGGAATAGATGTCGTAGGAACGCTCGCCACGCGAGGTTTGCTCGACCACCATTGGCACCAGCGCATTATGCGGTGCAGTAAATTCACGATCGCCACTGTATGACATTACCGTCTCCTGATTAAATTTCATTGGCAACATTCTGTACCGATTCTACGTAAGACGAGCGGGGAAAACTATGCTCAGTCTCTTTCCGACACCTTCAGGACGGTTAATCAGCCAGCTTAACTGTTTTATTTGCATACTCCCTCTATCTGGGGATGCTGCCCAGTTGTTTCAAGCATAACAATCTTTTCCTTAATCGCTAACCCGGAAAAAGCGATGCGTGAATAATTTGCCGATTAATTAACCGAATAGCGCTAAAGCCTGTGCGCCTGAACGCTAAAAACAAAAAAGCCCGCGACTTTTCAGTTGCGGGCTTAGCACGTCAGGTTAAATCTGGAATCAGGCAGACTGAGTCTGGTTCATCAGATCCTGGAAGTTAGTGGCTTTTTCGGTCACTTTGGCTTTAGCCAGAACCGCTTCAACCGCTTGCTCTTCCAATGCAACGTTACGCATGTTGTTCATCAGCTCATTATTTTTGCTGTAGAACTCGATGACTTCTTTTGGATCTTCGTAGGCAGACGCCATTTCTTCGATCAACGTGCTTACGCGCGCTTCGTCAGCTTTCAGCTCGTGGGTGCGAATCACTTCACCCAGCAGCAGACCTACAACAACACGGCGCTTAGCCTGCTCTTCAAACAGCTCACGTGGTAATTCCAGCGCTTGCTGCTCGTTGCCACCAAAACGCTGTGCAGCCTGACGACGCAGAACGTCGATTTCGCTGTCAATCAACGCAGCAGGTACGTCGATTTCGTTGGCTTCAACTAAACCGTCGATTGCCTGGGTCTTGATGCGGTTACGGATTGCGCCTTTCAGCTCGCGATCCATGTTTTTACGGACTTCAGTACGCAAACCGGCAATTGAACCATCTTCAACGCCGAAACGCTTGATGAACTCTTCAGTAAATTCTGGCAGTTCGCGCGTTTCAACTTTCTTCAGCACGATCTCGAACTTCGCATCTTTGCCTTTCAGGTTTTCAGCGTGGTAATCGTCTGGGAATTTCACGTCGATAGTGAAAGTCTCGCCCGCTTTATGACCCACAACGCCTTCTTCAAAGCCTGGAATCATGCGACCCTGGCCCATTGCCAGCACGAAGTCAGACGCTTTGCCGCCTTCAAACTCTTCGCCATCAACAGAACCGGAGAAATCGATAGTTGCGCGATCTTCCGCTTCGGCAGCTGCTTCAGTTTCGATCCAGTTGGCTTGCTGCTTACGCAGGGTATCCAGCATGGCGTCAACGTCAGCATCAGTCACTTCAACCACTGGTTTTTCAACTTCGATGTTTTCCAGGCCTTTCAGCTCAACTTCTGGATAAACTTCGAAATCGACCGAATAGGTGAAATCCTGGCCTTCTTTATATTCGCCTGGCACGTAGTTAGGTGCGCCAGCCGGATTGATTTTTTCTTTGATGATGGCGTCAACGAAGTTGCGCGTCATCAGATCGCCCAGCACGTCTTGACGTACAGAAGCACCGTAACGCTGTGCCACGATGTTCATTGGCACTTTGCCTTTGCGGAAACCATCGATACGGACTTTTTTCGCCACATCAACCAGTTCTTTTTTTACGGCGCTTTCGATGCTGTCAGCTGCGACAGTGATCGTAATGCGACGGCCCAGGCCTTGAGTGGTTTCTACTGAAACTTGCATCTTGTTACCTCAAAAAATCACGTGCTCGGTCAACTTCAGACACCACACATTGTTAATGCGCCGTATCCAACAACCGGGACGGCTTCCGTGAAGAGAACCTGATCCCTGTTACCAGAAGCGTCCCGAAGACATTCCGGAAAAATAGACGCAGCATTATAGCGGCATCGCTGGAATGAGTCGAGGATGCTAACTCACCACTTTTTAACAGTTTTGTTGATTTTTTGCGCTGGGGATCGCGTTTATGTATAAATCGAAAAGAAAAACGGCCCGCAGGCCGTTTTATTTATAAAGGTTTAAGCGAGGGTTCCGGCACCGCGGCAGTTCGGTGAAGCGAGTACAGTATCCTGTAAGCCTTCCCACTCTTTCACTGTGTAAGTGTGTAACGCCAAGGCATGCACGCTGCCTGCCAGTTCTACAGTCAGTTCTCCGTAAATAGCACGGTGACGAGCCAGAAAACGTTGCCCAGTAAAACAATCACTTACTATCACCACTTTAAAATGGCTTTCAGAACCGGCAGGAACATTGTGTCGATAACTTTCGTCGTGCACTTCCAGATGAGCCGGCTCAAAGGCCAGGCGCAGCTTTTCTTCTATTTGTTCGCGGATCATTGTTTTACTCCTCAATGGCGAGCGCTGTGCCCCATCTGTTTAAATATTAGTAGGTTTTTTGACGCAATATGTAGCGAAGCGCGGAAATATTCTGATAGCACTTTCCGAACACTGGCATCTTAACCCGTCTCGATTGATGCTCAAATGGCTGCAACATCCAAAACGCTGAAAAAAGCCTTTACAATCAATTTCCCCTGATGCGGGGCTTTTTTCACTGCCGCGCAATGCTATGATGACGACAGTTTTTGCAAACCAACCCACTATGCTAACGAGAACAAGTATGTTGAAAAAACTGTTATTCCCGCTGTTGGCTGCGTTTATATTGGCCGGCTGTGCATCCAGCAATAATACATTAACTATCCAACCTAAAATCGAGCTGCCGCAGCAAGATCCAAGCCTGATGGGTGTCACTGTGAGCATTAACGGTGCCGATCAGCGTAGCGATCAGGCATTGGCGAAAGTGAATCGTGATGGACAACTCGTCACGTTGACGCCTTCGCGCGACCTACGTTTCCTGCTTCAGGAAGTGCTTGAGAAGCAAATGACCGCGCGCGGTTATATGGTGGGCCCTAACGGCGCCGTTGATCTGCAAATCGTTGTCAACAATCTCTATGCCGATGTAACGCAAGGTAACGTGCGCTACAGCATTACAACTAAAGCCGATATTTCTATCATCGCCACCGCGAAAAACGGCAACAAGCAAGTTAAAAACTATCGCCAGACTTACAGTGTGGAAGGTGCCTTCAGTGCGAACAATCAGAAGATCACCAACGCTGTAAACTCAACCATGAGCGATGTCATTGCTGATATGGCGCAAGATACCAGCGTGAATAACTTCATCAAGCAAAATGCGCGTTAATTAAACCTGTTTTTCCCCTGCCCGGCACCGCGTCGGGCATCTCCTCAAGGTCAGCATGAATCACTATCTCCGCATCTTTACCCAAAAAAATGCCGCCGTCTTACTGCTGCTCGGCTTTGCGTCCGGTCTGCCGTTAGCATTAACTGCAGGTACGTTACAGGCATGGATGACGGTAGAAAATGTTGACTTGAAAACGATCGGTTTCTTTTCTTTGGTAGGCCAGGCTTACGTCTTTAAATTCCTCTGGTCACCCATGATGGATCGCTATACGCCGCCATTTCTTGGCCGCCGTCGTGGCTGGCTGCTGGTAACGCAAATCGCGTTAATTGCAGGCATTATCGCGATGGGGTTCATGCAGCCCAGTCGAGATTTAACGTTGATGGCTGCGCTTGCCGTACTGGTTGCCTTCTGCTCAGCATCACAAGATATTGTTTTTGATGCCTGGAAAACGGATATTTTGCCGGCCGAAGAGCGAGGCAGTGGTGCAGCCATCACTGTTTTGGGTTATCGCCTGGCGATGCTGATTTCGGGTGGGCTGGCGTTGTGGCTCGCAGACCGTTATTTAGGCTGGCAGATGACCTATTGGCTGATGGCGTTGATGATGGTGCCAGGCATTATCGCAACGTTTCTGGCTAAAGAACCCGATACGCTTATCTCAACACCCCACTCTTTGCGTCAGGCCGTAATCGACCCGCTCAGAGATTTCTTTCAGCGAAATAATGCCTGGCTGCTGATCACGCTGATCATCCTGTATAAGCTCGGTGATGCCTTTGCCGCCTCACTGACCACAACGTTCCTAATCCGCGGTGTCGGCTTTAATGCTGGAGATGTTGGCTTAGTGAACAAAACGCTCGGCCTGATTGCGACCATTATTGGAGCATTGTATGGCGGCGTGCTCATGCAGCGCCTGAGCCTGTTCCGGGCGCTGATGCTCTTCGGATTGCTGCAAGCAGTATCCAACTTTGGCTATTGGCTATTAGCCATTACCGATCAGCGTTTGTGGAGCATGGCCAGCGCAGTATTTGTTGAGAATCTGTGCGGCGGCATGGGAACGGCAGCGTTTGTCGCGCTGCTAATGACACTGTGCAATCGCTCTTTTTCCGCTACCCAATTTGCGCTGCTCTCTGCATTGTCTGCTGTCGGCCGGGTTTATGTCGGTCCAGCGGCTGGCTGGCTGGTCGAACTTTGGGGCTGGCCAACCTTTTACGCTTTTACCGTACTAGCCGCTCTGCCAGGATTGCTGCTGTTGCCCCTTTGCCGCCAAACTCTGGATGCAATGCAAAATAGCGGTGAGTTTTTACCGCGCACCTTATATCGCAAAGGTTATCGCTGGACGCGCCGTTTGTTTACAGCGGGATGCCTGATTATCGCACTCTGGTTGTGTACGCTGGCATTAAAAGGAGCAGGTTTTGAACGCTTCCCAGACCTTTTACCTCACCTGTTTGAACTCGGGATCGTACTGGCACTACTGGGCGTAATGGGTGGCGTTATTTTGGATTACTGGTCAATGAAAAAAACGCCAAATCCTAAAACCACTTTTAAGTAAAGTACGCCTAATTTCTGCCGATATTGGCTTATTCCTCATCAAAACCTGCAGGCGTGCTATTTTATCAACGCGTGTTATTTTTTGAAGGAGGAATTCTGGATGAAAATAATATAGCTAAGGGATATTAAAAACCGGGACGCAATTATCTTGTATTAAAGTTATCTCTAAAATGATACAGAATTGTTAAACAGTTGAGTAATTAAAGTAAGGGTTATTCCTTTCCCTGTTTTTTTTACGGTTACTTCCATCGCTTTTTGTTATATTGGAGCCAACTGCTTGTCTGCGTTAATAATTTGTCACTCCAGGCAACATCTGTGACACCCTTAGCAAAAGGTGTCAACACGCATCTGACACATCCTTAAGCTGGTTTACACTGCATAAACCTTCCCGTAAAATGCGCGCACACTTAAACGACAATAGAGCCCTTTGTCATTGAGGTCGTTAAATGAGACTCAGTAAATACAATAAAAGTTTGGGGATTTTGTCATTAATTGCAGGCACTTTATTAATGAGTGGCTGTGATAGTGCATTGTTAAATCCCAAAGGACAGGTTGCACTGGAGCAACGTTCGCTGATACTGACTGCCTTTGGCCTGATGTTGATCGTCGTTATCCCCGCAGTCTTGATGGCAGTGGTGTTTGCCTGGAAATATCGGGCTTCCAACACTAACGCGAAGTACAGCCCTAACTGGTCACACTCTAATAAAGTGGAAGCCGTGGTTTGGACCATTCCGATCCTGATCATTGTTTTCCTGAGCGTGTTGACCTGGAAATCAACCCACGCACTCGAACCCAGCAAACCGCTGGAATCGGATGTGAAACCGGTTGAGATCGATGTGGTTGCGCTGGACTGGAAATGGTTGTTCATTTACCCGGAACAGGGTATTGCGACGGTAAACCAGATTGCCTTCCCGGCAAACACGCCAGTGAACTTTAAAATCACCTCTAATTCCGTCATGAATTCTTTCTTTATTCCGACACTCGGAAGCCAGATTTACGCGATGGCTGGCATGCAGACTAAATTGCATCTGATTGCCAACGAACCGGGAATTTTCGACGGTATCTCTGCGAACTTTAGTGGTCGTGGTTTCTCTGGCATGAAGTTCAAAGCCATTGCAACCAAAGACGATGCGGAATTCCAGCAGTGGGTGGCCAAAGTTAAAGCGGCCCCTAACACCCTGACTACTATGGATGATTTCGAGAAAGTAGCTGTGCCAAGCGAAAATCACCCGGTGGAATATTTCTCTACAGCAAATCCTGAACTGTTCTTGCAGGTTATCGACAAGTTCAAGATGAGCCACGGAAAAATGGACATGCCTAAGCACGAAGGTATGGACATGAGTCATGCCGCTTCCGCGGGAGCCGAGGAATAATACGATGTTCGGAAAATTAACACTGGATGCAGTGCCGTACCATGAACCGATTATCATGGTTACGGTCGCCGGTATCATTTTAGGTGGTCTCGCAGTCGTTGCAGCCCTAACCTATTTTGGTAAATGGCAATATCTGTGGTCTGAATGGCTGACGTCTATCGACCACAAACGACTGGGTATCATGTACATCATCATGGCATTTGTCATGCTGCTGCGTGGATTTGCTGATGCAATCATGATGCGTACCCAACAGGTGATGGCTTCGGCCGGTGAAGCAGGCATTCTACCGCCGCATCACTACGACCAGATCTTTACCGCGCACGGCGTGATTATGATCTTCTTCGTGGCGATGCCTTTCGTAGTTGGCCTGATGAACATCGCCGTTCCGTTGCAGATTGGTGCACGTGACGTTGCGTTCCCGTTCCTGAACAACCTGAGCTTCTGGTTTACTGCGATCGGTGTGATCCTGGTTAACCTGTCGCTGGGTGTGGGCGAGTTCGCGCAGACCGGTTGGTTGGCTTATCCGCCACTATCCGGCGCGGAGTACAGTCCCGGCGTCGGGGTCGACTACTGGATATGGAGTCTCCAACTCTCTGGTATCGGTACGACCTTAACCGGTATTAACTTCTTCGTAACCATTCTGAAGATGCGCGCACCAGGCATGAGCCTGTTCAAAATGCCGGTATTTACCTGGACCGCACTTTGCACCAACGTCCTGATCATCGCTGCGTTCCCGGTTCTGACCGTTACGCTGGCGCTGTTGACACTTGATCGTTACCTCGGTTTCCATTTCTTCACCAATGAAATGGGCGGGAATATGATGATGTACGTCAACCTGATCTGGGTTTGGGGTCATCCGGAAGTGTACATCCTGGTTCTGCCCGTCTTCGGTGTGTTCGCTGAAATCACGGCAACCTTCTCGAAGAAGCGTCTATTTGGTTACACCTCTCTGGTTTGGGCGACCATCGCCATTACCGTATTGTCGTTCATCGTTTGGCTGCACCACTTCTTCACCATGGGTGCGGGCGCTAACGTAAACGCCTTCTTCGGTATCATGACGATGATTATCGCAATCCCGACCGGGGTTAAAATCTTTAACTGGCTGTTCACCATGTATCAGGGTCGCATCGAGATGCACTCTGCCATGCTGTGGACTGTTGGCTTCCTGGTCACCTTCTCTGTAGGTGGTATGACCGGCGTTCTGCTGGCCGTTCCGGGTGCTGACTTTATTCTGCATAACAGCCTGTTCCTGATTGCACACTTCCATAACGTTATCATCGGTGGTGTGGTGTTCGGTTGTATGGCTGGCGTGACCTACTGGTTCCCGAAAGCTTTCGGCTTTACCCTGAACGAAACCTGGGGCAAACGCGCTTTCTGGTTCTGGATCATCGGCTTCTTTGTTGCCTTTATGCCGCTGTACGCACTGGGCTTCATGGGTATGACTCGTCGTATCAGCCAGGATATCGATCCACAGTTCCATTCACTGCTGGTTGTTGCAGCGTGTGGTGCTGGCCTGATTGCAATGGGTATTATTTGCCAACTGACCATGTTCTACGTCTCTGTACGTGACCGTGAGCAGAACCGCGATCTGACGGGTGACCCATGGGGCGGCCGTACGCTGGAGTGGTCAACCTCTTCTCCACCGCCGTTCTACAACTTTGCTGTTATCCCGCATGTGCATGAACGTGACGCTTTCTGGGAAATGAAAGAGAAAGGCGAAGCGTACAAGCAGCCGGAGAAATATGAAGAAATTCATATGCCGAAAAACAGCGGTGCTGCGATTGTTATCGCCGCCTTCGGTACCATCTTTGGTTTCGCGCTGATCTGGCATATCTGGTGGCTGGTGGGGCTCTCTTTCCTCGGCATGATCGTTTCCTGGATCGTGAAGAGCTTCGACGAAGACGTGGATTACTACGTTCCAGTTGCCGAAGTCGAGAAGATTGAGAAGCAGCACTTTGACGAAATCAGCAAAGCAGGTCTGAAATAATGTCAACTGAAACTCTGACTAAACACCACCACGACGCCCATGCGGAGCATGGGCATCACGATGCAGGAGCCAATAAAGTCTTTGGTTTCTGGATCTACCTGATGAGTGACTGCATTATCTTCGCAACCTTGTTTGCGACCTATGCAGTTATGGTCAATAACACTGCCGGTGGCCCGGCAGGTAAAGATATCTTTGAACTGCCATTTGTTCTGGTAGAAACCGCACTGCTGTTGTTGAGCTCCATCACCTACGGCATGGCTGTTATCTCCATGAACAAGGAAAACAAAGGCGCCGTTATCGGTTGGCTGGCGTTGACCTTCCTGTTCGGTCTTGGCTTCATCGGTATGGAAATCTATGAATTCCATCATCTGATTGTTGAAGGTTACGGCCCGGATCGCAGTGGTTTCCTGTCTGGCTTCTTTACGCTGGTGGGGACGCACGGTCTGCACGTGACTTCAGGTTTGATCTGGATGTTGTTGTTGATGTTCCAGATCTCCAAGCGCGGTCTGAGCGCCACTAACCGCACGCGTATCATGTGTCTGAGCCTGTTCTGGCACTTCCTGGACGTGGTTTGGATTTGCGTCTTTACCGTTGTTTATCTGATGGGAGCCATGTAATGAGTCATTCTGTTAACGAACATGGTGCATCACACGGTAGCGTGAAGTCATACATGATCGGTTTCATCCTTTCTATCATCCTGACCGGTATTCCGTTCTGGATGGTAATGGATGGCAGTGCATCTCACGGTACCATTCTCGGTGTAGTTCTGGTGTGTGCGATAATTCAGGTGCTGGTTCACCTGGTTTACTTCCTGCACTTAGACAGCAAATCTGAGGGTGGCTGGAACATGGTGGCCATTGTCTTCTCGGCGATCATTATCCTGATTGTCGTTGTAGGCTCGCTGTGGATTATGTGGAACCTCAACTACAACATGATGGCCCACTAAAGAGTCGCTCGTAATGATTAAGCAATACCTGCAAGTAACAAAACCAGGAATTATTTTCGGGAATTTAATTTCTGTTATTGGCGGATTTCTGCTGGCATCTAAAGGCAGCATTGATTACGCCCTGTTTCTCACCTCGCTGGTTGGCGTGTCATTGGTAGTGGCTTCAGGTTGTGTTTTTAACAACGTGATTGACCGCGACATTGACATCAAGATGGAGAGAACCAGGAATCGAGTGCTGGTTAAAGGCCTCATTTCCGCGAAAGTAAGCCTGTGTTATGCCACTACGCTGGGTATTGCTGGCTTTGCGTTGCTCTATTTCGGTGCTAACCCGCTGGCCATGTGGCTGGCGGTAATGGGCTTCGTCGTATACGTCGGCATTTACAGCCTCTATATGAAGCGCAATTCGGTCTATGGCACGCTGATTGGTAGTCTTTCTGGCGCAGCGCCGCCGGTGATTGGCTACTGTGCAGTGACCAATGAGTTTGATGCTGGCGCGCTGATCCTTCTGGCAATCTTTAGCCTGTGGCAGATGCCGCACTCGTACGCGATTGCGATCTTCCGCTTCAAAGATTACCAGGCAGCGAACATTCCGGTTTTACCGGTAGTAAAAGGCATCTCCGTGGCAAAAAATCATATTACGCTCTACATTCTGGCGTTCATGATTGCTACCTTGATGCTGACGCTGGGCGGTTATGCTGGCTACAAATATCTGGTGGTTGCTGCGGCAGTAAGCGTGTGGTGGTTGGGCATGGCGTTATCAGGTTACAAAACCTCAAACGATCGCGTTTGGGCACGTAAACTGTTCGTCTTCTCTATCGTTGCCATCACCGCGCTGAGCGTGATGATGTCGGTTGATTCAATGGGACCGGCGTCAAAAGACCTGCTGACTTACGTGTGGTAATCAGCACCGCAACAGTATGACAAGGGCGCGATTTCGCGCCCTTTCTTTTTGTTACCCTTACTTAAAAACTATTGTTTTACCCGCCCTGCCCCGCTCCTTAGAATGATTGCAGCACATTAACAGAGGTTGGAATGAACGATAATAAAATGACTCCAGTGGAGCTGCGCGCCACATGGGGCCTTGGCACTGTCTTTTCCCTGCGTATGCTGGGAATGTTTATGGTCCTGCCGGTACTAACAACGTATGGCATGGCATTACAGGGCGCGAGTGAAACGCTAATTGGCTTGGCGATTGGTATCTATGGTCTGGCTCAGGCTATTTTTCAAATTCCCTTCGGTTTGCTTTCTGATCGTATTGGACGTAAGCCGTTAATCGTTGGCGGTCTGTTGCTGTTTGTTTTAGGCAGCGTTATCGCAGCTTGCAGTGATTCCATTTGGGGCATCATTTTAGGTCGCGCTTTACAGGGTTCCGGTGCAATTGCTGCTGCGGTAATGGCGCTGTTGTCTGACCTGACGCGGGAGCAGAATCGCACGAAAGCTATGGCGTTTATCGGCATTAGCTTCGGCGTTACCTTTGCCATTGCGATGGTGCTAGGTCCCATCATTACTCACGCTTTGGGGCTGCACGCCCTGTTCTGGATGATTGCTATCCTCGCGTCACTTGGCATTGCTATTACGTTACTCGTGGTGCCTTCTACTACCCATCATGTGTTGAATCGCGAATCGGGCATGGTGAAAGGCAGCTTCAGCAAAGTCATGGCTAACTCGCGCCTGCTGAAATTGAATTTTGGCATTTTTTGCCTGCATGTTTTGTTGATGTCGAGTTTTGTCGCGTTACCCGGGCAATTTGAGCAAGCAGGTTTCCCGGCGGCAGAGCATTGGAAAGTCTATCTGGTCACCATGCTTATTGCCTTTGCAGGCGTTATTCCGTTCATCATTTATGCGGAAGTTAAACGCCGCATGAAGCGCGTTTTTGTGGGTTGCGTCGGTATGATTGTGGTGGCTGAAATCGTGCTATGGGGCGCAGAAGGCCACTTCTGGACCCTGGTCATTGGTGTGCAGCTTTTCTTCTTTGCCTTTAACCTGATGGAAGCGATTTTGCCTTCTTTGGTAAGCAAAGAATCGCCCGCAGGTTACAAAGGCACCGCCATGGGACTTTACTCCACCAGCCAGTTCCTCGGTGTCGCCATTGGCGGCAGCATGGGCGGTTGGGTGTTTGGGCATTTTGATGCGCAGACGGTGTTTTTAGTGACCGCCATGCTGGCTACCGTTTGGCTGTTTGTTAGCATGACGATGCAGGAGCCGCCTTATGTCAGCAGCCTACGAATCGTCTTGAGCGATGCCGTGTTAGCCGCACCGAATCTGGAAAAGCGCCTCAAAGCACAGCCTGGCGTTTCCTCCGTATTTATCGTGCCTGAAGAGAAAAGCGCCTACATCAAGATTGACAGCAAAGTCACCAGTCGAGTTGAGCTTGAAGCGCTCATCGCCAGCAATTAATGCAAAACCCGGCTTTCGCCGGGTTTGTCTTTGACCGCGACAATACACGCTTAAGTTGCGTATACAATCAAAGAGATACGGATATTGACTCGCGGCTCCATTACGATAATTACCTTACCGTTTGCAGCATGTTAAAAAAGTCACGCTGCGCACGCAATCAGATGATTAATCGCGGAAGTTTTTAAACTGGAACGGCTGCCCCAGATTACCACCACGGACTACTGCCATTGCCCCCTGTAAATCATCACGTGACTTACCGGTGACACGCAGCGCTTCACCTTGAATCTGCGTTTGCACCTTCAGCTTGCTGTCTTTGATCAGCTTCACCAATTTTTTCGCTACGTCAGATTCAATGCCTTTTTTCATTTTGGCATCCAGACTCCAGCTTTTTCCGCTGTGCTCAATCTCTTCAGGAACTTCTAACGCTGCTCCCTCAATGCCGCGCTTAAGCATTTTCTCGCGCAAAATGTCTACCAACTGCTTGACCTGAAAATCAGATTCACTGAGCACTTTGATGGTTTCATTCTTTTCGTTGAGCTCATAGCTGGCACTCACGTTGCGGAAATCGAAGCGGGTAGACAATTCACGGTTGGCATTATCTACCGCATTGCGAACTTCCTGCATGTCGACTTCTGAAACGATATCGAAAGATGGCATCTCTTCTTCTCCTGACACTAAAGTGGCATGCATAATACCCGTCTAAGGGCGCTAAATAAAATCACGCGACACACAAAGCTATACTTATGTGTGTCAGTAAATAATAAAACGATAAGCCCGCCAGCGGGAGGCAGTATGAAAATTACCGTGTTAGGGTGCGGCGCAATAGGTCAGATTTGGCTCTCCGCGCTTGCACGCCAGGGACACGACGTTCAAGGTTGGCTTCGTGTGCCGCAGCCTTATTGCTCGGCAAATGTCGTCGATCCTCAAGGCAACGTTTCCAACAAAACCTTTATCGCCAACGATCCGCTGTTTCTGGCTGAGAGCCAGTTATTGCTGGTCACGCTCAAGGCAACGCAGGTCTCACCGGCCGTAAAAAATCTTGAAAGCGTGCTGCCAGACGATTGCCCTATTCTATTGTTACATAACGGGATGGGCACGCTGGAAGAGCTAAAAGGAATGACGCAACCGCTGTTGCGCGGCATCACTACTCACGCTGCGATGCGTGATGGCACGGTGATTAAACACGTCGCCAACGGCATAACGCATATCGGCCCAGGTAATCGCAAAAGTGCGCTTTACAGCAACATTGCCGATACCCTGCACCACGCATTACCGGATGTGGCCTGGCATGACAACATCCGCGCCGCCTGTTGGCGCAAGCTGGCGGTTAACTGCATCATTAATCCGCTTACCGTGGAATATGATTGCCAAAACGGTGCGCTGCGTGCGCAGGCTGCACAGATCGAAATCTTAAGTGAAGAGATCAGTTGGGTGATGGAGCGCGAAGGTCAAAGCATCCCCAGTGATAATTTAAAAGAGATTGTTTTCGATGTGATTGAAAGCACCGCAGCCAACACGTCCTCCATGTTACAGGATGTGCGTGCCCAGCGGCTGACAGAGATCGATTACATCACCGGATTCCTGCTGCGCCGTGCTCGCGCGCATGGTCTGGCGCTGCCGGAAAATACCCGTTTGTTTGAACTGATTAAACGCAAGGAGTTACATTATGACCGCCAACGCATCGGTGCTGGTTTGCCTGGCACATGGCAGTGAAGAGACCGAAGCGGTCACCACCATCGATTTACTGGTGCGCGGCGGCTTGAAAGTCATCACTGCCAGCGTAGAAAGTGATGGCGCGCTTGAGATTGTTTGTTCGCGTGGCGTGCGTCTGTTAGCGGATGCGCCTTTAGTGGAAGTGGCAGACAACGACTATGCGGCAATTGTGTTGCCCGGCGGTCTCAAAGGTGCTGAAACCTTCCGCGACAGCCCGTTGTTAGTGGAAACCGTGCGCCAGTTTCATCTTTCCGAGCGTATTGTTGCAGCGATTTGTGCAGCAGCTGGCACAGTTTTAGTTCCACATGATCTCTTTCCAGTGGGCAATATGACCGGTTTTCCTGGCCTTAAATCCACCATCCCAGAAGAAAAGTGGATGGAGCGTCGCGTAGTATGGGATCCACGCGTTAACCTACTGACGAGCCAAGGGCCAGGCACGGCAATGGATTTTGCGTTGAAGCTGATTGATTTGTTGGTAGGAAAAGAGAAAGCGCGTGAAGTCGCTTCGCAGCTGGTATTAGCAGCTGGAATCTACAACTATCAAGAATTTGAGTGATTAAAAAGGCGGCATCGCTGCCGCCTTGTTCGCTTAAGGTCGATAAACCTTAACGTTTTTAAAGCCTTGCTCATGCAGATAAAGCGCCTGCAATCGACTCATCACACCGCGATCGCAATACAACAGCCAGGTTTTATTCTGATCAAGATTGCCAAACTGCGTGCTGAGCTTGTAGAACGGCATCGACTTCACTTCCGTTGCCGAAAGCTGTAGCGGTTTGTCTTCCTGTTCATCAATGGCGCGGATATCCAACACGATATCGTTAGTGCCTAATGACGCCACAGTTTCAACTTCCACCACCTCTTCTTCCGTTTGCTCCGCAATCTCGCGGATATCAACGTTAGTGGCTTCTTCAATAACCTGGTTCAGAATGTCGAAATTGAAATTGCGCTCTTCTGCTTCAATTTTCGATTTCACTGCTTTAACCGTTGGACTTTTGGAAATCACGCCGCAATATTCTGGCATGGTGCTGGCGAAATCTTCCGTACCGATTTCACGCGCAATTTTGATGATGTGCTCTTTGTCGTGCGAAATCAGCGGACGCAAAATCAAAGTATCTGAAGCGTTGTCAATCAAACGCAGGTTAGTCAGCGTCTGGCTGGAAACTTGTCCCAGCGCTTCTCCGGTCACCAACGCCTGAACGCCGTAGCGTTCAGCAATCTGCGAGGCGGCGCGAACCATCATGCGCTTCAGCACCACGCCCATTTGGCCGTCATCCACTTTTTCCAGAATTTCGCCGACAACGGGTTCAAAGTTGATTGCGACGAAACGCACGCGGTGCGAGCGACCGAAGCGGCTCCACAAGTAATAAGCCACCTGACGAACGCCAATTTCATGCGCTGCGCCGCCAAGGTTAAAGAAGCAATAATGTACGCGACTGCCGCGACGCATCAGCATGTAGCTGGAGACGCCAGAGTCGAAGCCGCCAGAGATCAGTGACAGCACATCTTCTTGCGTGCCGACCGGGAAACCACCCAAACCTTCGTAACGCGCAGTGACCAATGTCAGGCGATTCTCTTCAACTTCAAGATTTACCGTCACTTCAGGCTTGTTGAGCTGCACTTTTGCAGTCTCAATGTGCTGATTCAGACCGCCACCAACGTAACGCTCGACGTCTTGCGAACTGAAACTGTGCTTGCCGCGACGCTTCACGCGCACGCAGAAAGTTTTGTTTTCCAGGCTATCGCGATACTGCACCAGCGTCTGTTCGAAAATATTGTGGATGTCGGTATATTCACGGTCTTCGACGGCCAACACGTGATGAATACCTGGGATGCGCGTTAACTCATCGGCAATCGATGTCCGCAGCGACTCATCTTTTGAGCGCACTTCAACGTGATCCCAGTGACGTACCACCGCGATCTCTTCACTGACGGTTTTCAGAACGTTGCGAATATTACTGGCTAAAATCTTAATAAAGCGCAAGCGCACCGACTGACTTTTGATGGTGATTTCAGGAAATAACTTGATGATAAACTTCATGATGGCGACACAGCTTCGTTGGGCAAATAAGTGCTAAAACAGGCAGCACTTAGCTGGTAAAATCACAAAAATTGCGGGCTACGAGGCGCATCCGCATCCGAGGCGCGAGAGTATATCACCTTTGTCCGATGACTGCTTCTGCAACCGCCGCCACATTGATTATTTTGCTAATCATTTCGTCTCAGCTACCATGTCGGATTGCGAGATGATTCTTAACCGCGAGTCGACACCTAATTATGCCGAAAAAAGCCGAAAAGCCAGCCAGCTTCGAAACGTCATTGCAGCAGCTGGAACAGATTGTCAGCCGCCTGGAAAGTGGTGAGCTGCCGTTGGAAGAGGCGCTGAATGAGTTTGAGCGTGGCGTGCAGTTGGCACGTACCGGGCAGCAAACGCTGCAGCAAGCAGAACAGCGTGTGCGCATCTTACTGAGCGATGATAAAGACGCCGATCTCACCTCTTTCACGCCGGAAAACGACTAATGGATTTTGCCAACTTGCTCAGCGCTTATCACCAGCAGGTGAATGCTGCGCTGACGCGCTTATTAGATCCACTCCCTTTTCAGAGTTCTCCTCTGGTGAATGCCATGCAATATGGGGCATTATTAGGCGGTAAACGTCTGCGCCCTTTTTTGGTCTACGCCACCGGCGAAATGCTTAATGCCGATCCAGTAAGCCTGGATATTCCCGCTGCGGCAGTTGAATGTATTCACGCGTACTCCCTGATTCATGACGATCTTCCTGCGATGGACGACGATGCGTTACGCCGTGGACAACCCACCTGCCACATAAAATATGGTGAAGACACCGCCATCCTTGCAGGTGATGCATTACAAACACTGGCGTTCTCTATCCTGGCGGACCAGCCGATGCCTGGCGTGAGCGCAGAATATCGCCTCGCCATGATATCTGAACTGGCTAAAGCCAGCGGTGTAGCCGGAATGTGTGGTGGTCAGGCGCTGGACCTGGCGGCGGAAGGAAAATCCGTTGATTTACCCCAGCTAGAGCAGATTCATCGCCATAAAACGGGCGCGCTGATCCGTGCCGCTGTTCGTCTGGGCGCGCTGGCTGCCGGGGAAAAAGGTCGTCTGGCGCTGCCGGTACTCGATCGCTACGCGGATGCGATTGGCCTCGCATTTCAGGTACAAGACGATATTCTCGATGTGATTGGGGATACCGCCGTGATTGGTAAACGTCAGGGCGCCGATCAAGATTTAGGTAAAAGCACCTATCCTTCATTGATGGGGCTGGATAATGCCCGCATAAAAGCCTGGGATTTGTATCAGGAAGCGCTTAGTGCGCTGGAAATTCTCGCCGCCCAATCCTATGACACCACAGCTTTGCAAGCGTTGGCGAGCTTCATAATTGAACGCGACAAATAACTTCCATAATGAGTCTCTGATGAGTTTTGATATTGCTAAATACCCGACACTGGCGCTAGCGGACACGGTTCAAGAGCTGCGCGCTCTGCCGAAAGAGAAATTGCCTGCGCTGTGTGATGAACTGCGTCAGTATCTGTTAGACAGCGTCAGCCGCTCCAGTGGCCACTTCGCTTCAGGTTTGGGCGTCGTCGAGCTGACGGTGGCGCTGCATTACGTCTATAACACGCCGTTTGATCATCTGGTGTGGGATGTAGGACATCAAGCCTATCCACACAAAATTTTGACCGGTCGCCGCGATCGTATTGGCACTATTCGTCAGAAAAATGGCGTGCACCCTTTTCCATGGCGCGGCGAGAGCGAATATGACGTGCTGAGCGTGGGCCACTCGTCTACCTCAATCAGCGCCGGTCTTGGCATGGCTGCTGCAGCCGAGCGAGAAGGCAAAGGTCGCCGCACCGCCTGCATTATCGGTGATGGCGCGATCACCGCAGGCATGGCTTTCGAAGCCATGAACCACGCAGGTGATATCAAGCCGGACATGCTGGTGATCCTTAACGACAACGAAATGTCGATCTCTGAAAACGTTGGTGCATTAAATAATCGCCTGGCGCAAATTCTTTCGGGTAAAACCTATGCGCGCCTGCGCGAAGGTGGAAAGCGCGTTTTAACCGGCCTGCCGCCCATTAAAGAGTTGGTAAGACGTACCGAAGAGCATCTGAAAGGCATGGTGGTACCGGGCACGCTGTTTGAAGAGTTGGGCTTTAACTATATTGGCCCGGTTGATGGCCACGATGTGCTAACCCTGGTGAATACGCTATCCAACATGCGCAGCCTGAAAGGGCCGCAGTTTCTGCACATCATGACCAAGAAAGGCAAAGGCTATGCGCCTGCCGAAGAAGATCCGATTACCTGGCATGCGGTACCTAAATTTGATCTGGCAAACGGCGCACTGCCGAAGAGTGCTGAGGGCTTACCGAGCTACTCAAAAATCTTTGGTAACTGGCTGTGTGAAATGGCGGCTGACGATCCAAAACTGATGGCGATCACGCCCGCTATGCGTGAAGGTTCGGGTATGGTGGGCTTCTCACGTGAATACCCAAATCAATACTTTGACGTAGCAATTGCTGAGCAGCATGCCGTGACGTTCGCAGCAGGTATGGCCATCGGCGGCTATAAGCCGATCGTCGCCATTTACTCCACTTTTTTGCAGCGCGCCTATGATCAGGTGATTCACGATGTGGCTATCCAGAAATTACCGGTGCTGTTTGCTATCGATCGCGGCGGCATTGTCGGTGCCGACGGACAAACTCATCAGGGCGCCTTTGACCTCGCCTATCTGCGCTGCGTCCCTGATATGGTGATCATGACGCCAAGCGATGAGAATGAGTGCCGTCAGATGCTCTATACCGGTTATCACTATCAGGATGGCCCGAGCGCGGTGCGCTACCCACGCGGGACGGGTGTAGGCACCGAATTAACACCGCTGAAAAGCTTGCCGCTCGGCAAAGGTGTTATCAAGCGTGAAGGCGAACAACTCGCCATCCTAAACTTTGGTACCTTGCTGCCTGAAGCTGCTGCTACCGCTGAGGCGCTCAACGCAACGTTGGTGGATATGCGCTTCGTGAAGCCGCTGGATGAAGCCTTAATTACGGAGCTGGCAGGTAAATACGAGGCATTGATTACGCTGGAAGAAGGCGCAATCAAAGGCGGCGCGGGCAGCGGCGTCAATGAGTACGTCATGGCTAAACGTCTGAGTGTACCGGTGTTGAATCTTGGCCTGCCTGATGAATTTATCCCGCAGGGTACGCAGGACGAAGTCCGTCACGATTACCAACTGGATGCAGAAGGTATCCAGCAGCAAATTGAGGCTTGGCTCGCACAGTAATCCCCTCACCTTTCGCTCCCCAACCGGGGGGCGAAACGCCTGCTATGCTTTATGATTCCCTCGAATCATCAGCGACTTTGCGCAGGAGCCATCATGAAAACCATCCAACTGGGTACCACCGATCTGCAGGTTTCGCGTCTTTGTCTGGGTTGCATGACCTTTGGTGAGCCGGATCGCGGCAAACACGCCTGGACGTTGCCAGAAGAGAGTAGCCGCCCGTTAATTCAGCAAGCGTTAGAGGCAGGAATTAATTTTTTCGATACTGCCAACAGCTATTCTGACGGCAGCAGTGAAGAGATCGTCGGCCGCGCTTTAAAAGCGTTTGCCCGCCGCGAAGAGATCGTGGTCGCGACGAAAGTCTATTTTCCAATGAGTAATTTATCCCAAGGCTTGTCGCGCAAAAATATTCTGCAATCCATTGATGACAGCTTGAATCGTCTCGGCATGGACTATGTGGACCTACTGCAAATTCACCGCTGGGATTATGAAACGCCGCTGGAAGAGACGCTTGAGGCGTTAAATGATGTGGTGAAAGCCGGTAAAGCGCGTTACATCGGCGCATCTTCAATGCATGCCAATCAGTTTGCACAAGCGCTTGAGACGCAGGAACGCCATAGCTGGGCGCGTTTCGTTAGCATGCAGGATCAATATAATTTGATTCAGCGTGAAGAAGAAAATGAAATGCATCCATTATGTCTGGATAAAAACATTGCGGTGTTGCCGTGGAGCCCGCTGGCTCGCGGCAAGCTGACGCGTCCGTGGGGTGAAACCACAGCGCGATCGGTTTCTGATGAAGTGAGTAAAACGCTGTACAGCGCAACGGAAGAGAACGATGCTGAAATCGCGAAGCGGGTTGAAACCATTGCAGCGGATAAAGGCGTGAGTCGTGCGCAAGTTGCGCTGGCGTGGCTGTTGCATAAACCCGCCGTAACGGCACCGATTATTGGTGCATCACGTGCGCAGCAGTTGGAAGATTTGGTCAAAGCAGTGGATGTTGAGCTCGATTCAACCGACATTGCTGAGCTTGAAAGTGTTTATAAGCCGCATCCGGTGGTGGGATTTGAGTAACAGCGGCCTCAATCTCGATGATTAAGCGGTGTCCAGCACATCGGAGAATCCCTCTCCTTTCGGAGAGGGAATGCGTCATTAAACAGCCAGCCAGTAATGGCCGACGCCAAACAATATCGCGGCTGAAATGACCCCAGCGATAATGTCATCGACCATAATGCCCATGCCGCCGTGTACATTGCGATCAAACCAGCGAATCGGCCAGGGTTTCCAAATATCGAAAATGCGGAACACGATAAAACCCGCTAAAACCCATTCCCAGCTGTTTACCGGAATGGCCATCAACGTAATCCACATGCCGATAAACTCATCCCAGACAATGCTGCCATGGTCGTGAACGCCCATATCTTTGGCTGTGCGGTGACAGAGATAAACACCGACACTGATTCCTAATAACACCACCAGTGAATAGATATCCTGTGGCAGATAGGTCATCAGAAACCAGAAAGGAATCGCAGCGACCGATCCCACCGTTCCTGGCATATAAGGGCTTAATCCACTGCCAAAACCCGTGGCTAACAGGTGCCACGGATTGCTCATCCGCAAACGGCTTTTTGCTACGTCTTTATCGAGCGTCAAAATGGTCAAATCCTTTATGACTGAATTTCGCTGGCTTGCCGTTATCCAGCAGCGTTAAACCTTCTGATTCTGGCGCAATCTGACCGATGCAGGTAAAAGGTACGCCAAGATGGCCGAGCGCCACATCCAGCGCCCCGCGATGCACTTCCGGCACGGTAAAGCAAAGTTCATAATCTTCACCACCGCTTAATGCCCAGCGTAAAACTTCTTCCGGCTCAAAATGATCGCGCAGCGCAGGCGACAAAGGCAATGCGTCCAGATTGATGCGTGCACCGCAGCCGCTGGCTTTTAAAACGTGGCCGAGATCGGAGATCAAACCATCAGAGAGATCGATAGCCGATGATGCCAAAGAACGCAGCGCCTGTCCTTGCAGGATGCGCGGCATTGGGCGCAAGTGACGCTTAATGAGCGCTTCATGAACCGCCGGATCGTTGATACGTTTACGATGCTGTAACAACGCCAGTCCCGCCGCACTGTCGCCCAAGGTGCCGGTAACGAAAATCCAGTCGCCAGGTTTAGCGCCGGAACGTTTCAAGGCGCGGCCTTGCGGCACCAGACCATGAATACCCAGCGTCAGGCTAAGTGGTCCGCGCGTGGTGTCGCCGCCCACAAGCTGCATATCGTAATATTCCAGCAGCTCAAACAGGCTTTCACTGAATGCCGCCAGCCAGGTTTCGTCGACTTCAGGCAAGGTCATTGCCAGCGTCAGCCAGGCGGGATCCGCACCCATTGCGGCGAGATCGCTGAGGTTAACGGCCAGCGCTTTGTAGCCTAAATCGGCGGGATGGATATCACGAAGGAAGTGTATGCCAGCCACCAACGTATCGGTGCTGATCGCCAGCGTCTGTTTTTCTGGCACGCTCAGAAGCGCACAATCATCACCAATGCCGGTTTCGACATCACGGCGGCTGCGCGTTCTGCGATTGAAGTAGCGTGCGATGAGTTCAAATTCACCACAAGACATAGTTGCGTTCCGCTTAACCAATAATGAAAAAGGCCGGCAAGCCGGCCTTTTTATTTACTTACGATTGGGTCGAATCTGTGGACCCGCTTTATCCAGCACGCCGTTGACAAACTTGTGGCTGTCTTCTGCGCCAAACACTTTCGCCAGCTCAATACCTTCATTGATGGCTACTTTATAAGGCACATCAGCACGCTTGCTCAGTTCATACAGCGAGATACGCAGCACAGCTCTTTCTACCTGGCCCAGCTCTTCCAGCTGACGCGACAGGTAAGGTTTCATCAGACCATCCAGATACGCGCTGTTGGTCGCCACACCGGACAGCAGTTCGCGGAAATAAGAAATATCGACGTCTTTGACGTCTTGTTCCGCCAGAAACTGGTATTCCACATCGGCAATGTCGTTGTTAGACAACTGCCAGGAGTAAAGCGCCTGGACAGCGCACTCACGGGCGCGACGACGAGCAGCAGGTTTCACAAAATTCCCCTTACAAAAATCAGGCTTTGATGGCTTTCAATACGTTAATCATTTCGAGCGCGGTCAAGGCTGCTTCTGCACCCTTATTACCGGCTTTGGTACCAGCACGCTCAATGGCCTGCTCGATATTTTCGGTGGTCAGCACGCCGAACGCGACAGGAATCTCGCTGTTCATTGCAACGCTGGCGATACCGGAGCTGGCTTCACCTGCAACATATTCGAAATGTGCAGTGCCACCACGAATGACAGTGCCCAAGGCGATCACGGCATCATATTTGCCTGTTTTCGTCAACGCACGTGCTGCCAGTGGCAGTTCATAAGCGCCGGGAACCCAAACAACGGTGATGTTCTCATCTTTGACCTGACCGATACGCTTCAGAGCGTCGATCGCGCCATCCAGCAGGCTGTCATTAATGAAGTTGTTAAAACGCGCGATAACGATGGCAACATTGGCCTCAGGCGTAGCAACAGCAGCTTCGATAACTTTCATACTTATCCTTTCAGGGGGTTTGTTTGGCCCCGCGCAGGGGGGCGGATTCTATCATACTCTTCGGCGGCTTGCTCTCGCTTTTCCGCCTGCATTATTGCGGTGTCAAGGTCAGACGCAAATCCGTGCCGACCTGACGCACATCGCTGAATGAAAAGCTTGGTGCATCAGCAAGTTGCTGTAAACCGGGCAGCTGACACAAGCCGCGTCCCTCATCACCTAAAAGCTTAGGCGCGACATACACAATCAACTCATCAACCAAGCCAATTTGCAGCAGCGCACCGGCCAGGGACGCGCCGGCTTCAACCCAAACGCTGTTAATCTGTCGCTTGCCAAGCAGCATCATCATGGCGACCAGATCCAACTGCTGTTCACGCAGCGGCACGCCAATTTGCGTGACGCCTTCGGGCCAGGTTTGCTGATCGGCCGTTTGGCGCATCAGCCACGTTTCGCCCGGCTGCGTAATCAACTTGTGGTGCGGTGTAACGCGATTTTGACTATCCACGATCACGCGTATCGGCTGACGTAGTGTACTTTCATCCAGTAATGACTGGGTATCTGCATTCAGTTCTGACCAACGCACCGTCAGTGACGGATCATCCGCTAACACGGTGGCGCTGCTGCTGAGAATAGCGGAGCTTTGCGCTCGCAGTCTTTGCACATCGCGCCTTGCTGCGGCAGACGTAATCCATTGGCTTTCACCACTCGCCATCGCGGTGCGGCCATCCAGCGAAGCGCCTAATTTGAGTTGCACCCACGGAAAACCGGTGCGCATGCGTTTCAGGAAACCGCGATTGAGCGCTTCGGCTTCTCTCATCATCAGACCGTGGCTGACGTTAATTCCCGCCTGGCTCAAGCGATGTAAACCGCGCCCTGCCACCTGCGGATTCGGATCTTGCATCGCTGCCACCACGCGGCTGACGCCTGCGGCAATCAGCGCATCGCAACAAGGTGGCGTACGGCCATGATGGCTGCAAGGTTCTAGCGTGACGTAAGCTGTCGCGCCGCGAGCGCGATCACCGGCCATGCGCAACGCATGGACTTCAGCATGGGGTTCACCGGCTCGTTGATGCCAGCCTTCACCCACGACTTCACCATCACGGACAATAACGCACCCTACATTGGGATTCGGTGTCGTAGTAAAACGACCGCGCCGCGCCAGTTCCAGCGCACGCGCCATATAGCGTTCATCGGTCATGGTTTAATCCTGTAAGCGGGCGATCTCTTCGCCAAAATCACGAATATCCTCAAAACTGCGATACACCGAAGCAAAACGAATGTAGGCCACTTTATCGAGCTTTCTCAGCTCATCCATCACTAATGCGCCAATCATTTTGCTGGGGATTTCCCGTTCGCCTGTGGCACGCAGTTGGGTTTTGATATGGTTGACTGCACTCTCGACGGCGTCAGCGCTAACGGGCCGTTTTTCCAGCGCCTTCATCATGCCGCTGCTGAGCTTGTCTTCATTAAAGGGTTCACGCACGTCGTTGCTTTTCACTACACGCGGCATGACCAATTCGGCCACTTCAAATGTGGTGAAACGCTCATGGCACACCAAACACTGACGACGGCGACGCACCGACGATCCTTCACTAACCAGACGAGAATCAATCACTTTGGTGTCCACAGCGGAGCAGAATGGGCAATGCATGACGTTACCTGACGCGAGATAAATGGGCCATACAGTGTAGCGCGAACTGCATTTCAACAAAATCTATTCCCGTGCCTTTCCATCGCCTGGCTCACAGCCAGACAACGCGTGCACCTTAGTTATTGAAAAACCACTACGCTTATAAAGCTGCCTTGCAGCACAAGACTACTAACAATCGGAGGTTTTATGGGTTTGTTTAATTTTGTGAAAGAGGCTGGTGAAAAGTTGTGGGATGCGGTGAGCGGCGGTCACGATGACGACCAAAACAAAAAACTTCAGGACCATATCAACAAATTAGGATTACCGGACAGCGATAAAGTCAATGTGCAGGTCAATGGCGATACCGTTACCGTAACCGGTGATGGCATTACTCAGGAGCTGAAAGAAAAAATCCTGGTAGCAGCCGGAAACGTAGCGGGTATCACCAAAGTTGAAGATAAGGTTACCGTAAGCGACAGCGCACCTGAAGCGGAGCTTTATACCGTGAAGAAAGGTGACACCTTGAGCGCGATTTCCAAACAGGTTTACGGAAATCCTAATGAATACAACAAGATTTTCGAAGCGAACAAGCCAATGCTGTCGCATCCTGATAAGATCTATCCAGGCCAGGTTTTACGAATTCCGAAATAACTGACAAGGATAAATTATGATCAGGACGGTTTGGGCGCCGATGGCGATGTCACTGGTATTTCTCAGCGGCTGTAGCAGCACGCCTTCTACGCCTAAAGTGAATAAGCTGCATCAGGAAGTGAGCCAGCTCAATCAGCAGATGCAGCATTTGACCTCACAGGCCAGCGCGCTGGAAATTCAGGGGCAACTCAATAGCCACTCACAGCAAGGCGCATGGTTAGTTCCGCAAGCGAATACGCCGGTAGAACTCCAGACGCAGCTCGGTACGCTCCGCTTGTCGCTGTCTCGGGTTGAAGGTGAAGCGAATGGTTCACGCGCGAATCTGAACATCCGTGCCACCGGCGATCAGCCGATCCCCGCTCTGCGCGCCACGGTTGTCTGGGGTGAATTGGATCCGGCTAGCGGAAAACCGCTCAACGCTGACAGCCTTAATCAAACCATTGACGTGCCAGCCGCGCTGTTGCCGCAAACGTCGGTTAGCGTGCCATTGCGTTTGAGTGGGATAACGCCTGATCAACTGGGTTATATCCGCGTGCACGATGTGGTGGGAGAAAGCGCCGCCCCAACCGTCCCTGCTGCGCAGTAAGCGCAAAAAAAAATGGGCTGCCAGTTGGCAGCCCATTTCATTTTATTTGCCAGAATTACGGCAGAATTGAAGGCTGATCGGCGCCCTCTTTCTCTACTTTCTGTACCAGCATATGTTCGCGTTTCATGCCCAGCTTCAGCGCCAGCGCTGAAGAGACATAAATCGACGAAACGGTACCAATCGTCACACCGATCAACATGGTCAGCGAGAAGCCTTTCAGCAACGCACCACCAAAGATGAACAGGATCAGGATCATCGCCAGCGTCGTCAGCGAGGTGATCAAGGTACGGCTCAGCGTTTGGGTCAGCGACACGTTAGTGATGTCGTAAGAAGAGCCGCGACGAATCTTGCGGAAGTTCTCACGGATACGGTCAGAAACCACGATTTTATCGTTGAGTGAGTAACCAATTACCGACATCAGCGACGCGACAATGGTCAGGTCGATTTCGATGTGGAACAGCGCCAGCAGGCCGCAGGTAATGATCACGTCATGCGCCAGCGCTAGCACGGTGCCCAGCGCCAAACGCCACTCAAAGCGAATACCGATATAGATCAGAATCGCGATCAAAGCCGAAAGCAGCGCCATCGCACCCGCTTGCGCTAAATCGCTGCCCACACTTGGGCCAACGAATTCGATACGCTTCACGGTGGCACTTTGCTGCGTGGTTTGGTTAATTACCGAGACCACTTTGTTACCTAACTCAGTGCCCGCCGGGCCTGAAACGGGCGCCATGCGCACCATCACGTCACGGCTGCTACCGAAGTTCTGCACCAGCGGCTCATCAAAGCCCGCTTTCACCAAATCGCCACGCAGCACCTCGAGATCGGCGGGTTTCTCAAGGCTGATCTCAATAACCGTACCGCCGGTAAAATCGAGACCCCAGTTGAAACCACGCACGCCGACAATGGCAATCGCGGCAACAATCAGTAGCCCCGAAATGATGAAGGCCAGCGTATCCCAGCGCATAAAGTCAACGACTTTACGGCCGTGGTTCAACTGCTCAATAGAATAATCCTGTGCCACAACGCACTCCTCAAATAGACAGCTTGTTGATGCGTTTGCCACCGTAAACCAGGTTAACAATGGCACGGGTTCCAACAATCGCGGTGAACATGGAGGTGGCAATACCAATTGCTGTGGTAATTGCAAAACCTTTGATCGAACCGGTACCGACCGCGTAAAGAATGATAACTTTGATCAGCGTCGTTACGTTGGCATCGACAATACTTGAGAAGGCGCCTTTATAACCTTCATGAATTGCCTGCTGAACGGAACGCCCATTACGCAGCTCTTCTTTAATACGTTCGTTTATCAGAACGTTGGCATCAACGGCCACCGCCAGCGTCAACACGATACCGGCAATGCCTGGCATAGTTAACGTTGCACCCGGCAACAGCGACATAATGCCGACAATCAACACCAAGTTAACCAACAGTGCGCTGGTCGCAATCAAGCCGAATTTCTTGTAGAACACCACCATAAACAGAATGGAGGCAAGCAGGCCCCACAAGCAGGCTTCCAGACCCTGGGTAATATTTTGCTGACCCATGGTTGGACCGATAGTGCGCTCTTCAACAATCTGAATCGGCGCGATCAACGCACCGGCGCGCAGCAGCAGCGAGAGCTGACGTGCTTCGTTCGGGTTGTTGATACCCGTGATACGGAAGCTATTACCCAAGCGAGACTGGATATTAGCGACGTTAATCACCTCTTCCTGCTTCACCAGAATAGAACGCCCGTTTGCATCTTTTCTGCCGCTGTCTTTGTACTCCACGAACAAGGTCGCCATCGGTTTACCGATGTTGTCCTTGGTGAAGTTGGACATGATGTTACCGCCCGCGCCATCCAGTGAAATATTCACCTGAGGCTGGTTGTATTCATCCATGCTCGACGTCGAATCAGTGATGTGGTCACCCGTAAGAATCACGCGCTTGTACAGCACGACTGGCTGGCCATCACGCATGTCTTTAACTTCTGAATCACCCGGTACACGTCCGCTAGCCGCCGCACTTGGATCCACGCTAGTGTTCACTACGCGGAATTCCAGCGTTGCGGTTGCACCCAAAATTTCTTTGGCACGCGCAGTGTCCTGAATACCTGGCAGCTCAACCACGATGCGATCAGAACCTTGACGCTGTACCAGCGGCTCGGCAACACCCAGTTGGTTCACACGATTACGCAGGATAGTAATGTTCTGCTGAACAGCATATTCACGGGCTTCGCTGAGACGTGCATCGCTCATGGTGGCGCGCAATGAATCCGCCCCGCTGCTGTTGATCACCAGATCCTGATGACGTGAGCTTAACCAAGAGACGGCAGCATCGCGGCTTGCCGCGTCGCGGAAACGAATTTCCACACCGTAATTAGCGATTTTATTGACAGTGGTATAAGGAATGTTTTTTGTGCGCAGGTCGCTACGCAGCGTGTCGGCGTTCTGCTCTTGCAGTTTGCCTAATGCGGTATCCATATCCACTTCCATCAGGAAGTGCACGCCACCGCGCAGATCAAGGCCAAGTTTCATGGGCTCTGCTGAAAGCAGAGAGAGCCAACGTGGCGTAGCAGGGGCAAGGTTTAACGCAACAACATAGTTCTCGCCAAGCGCTTTCAGGATGGTTTCACGGGCGCGTAACTGCACGTCAGTGTTAGCAAAGCGTGCCGTGATAGCGCCATTTTCCAGCGCAACGGATTTGCTCTGAATATTATCTTGTTTTAATGCGGACTGAATCTGATCCAACGTTTGCTCACTGGCGGCGCTTCCGCGCGCACCAGTGATTTGAACGGCCGGATCCTCACCATACAGGTTGGGAAGTGCGTATAGCAGGCCGACAGCAATGACGACGACCAGCATGATGTACTTCCACAAAGGATAACGATTTAACACGGCAGTTCCCTTAGGGAAATAAAAATTACAGCGCCTTCATAGTACCTTTCGGCAGGACGGCAGCCACGAAATCACGTTTAACAACCACTTCATTCGTTTCATTCAACGCGATAGAAACGTAACCGGTTTCTGATACTTTCGTCACGCGGCCCACTAAACCACCGCTGGTCAGTACTTCATCACCCTTAGAGATAGAATCCATCAGCTTCTTGTGCTCTTTTGCACGTTTCTGCTGAGGACGCAGGATCATGAAATAGAAAATCAGGCCAAATACCACCAGCATGATCACCAGAGAATACGGACTTCCCTGAGACGGTGCGCCTGCTGCGGCCACGGCGTCAGAAATGAAAAAGCTCATTAAATTTCCCTCATTGATGAATTGTCAGACGTTAAAGGCGGAACTTCTTTGCCCGTCCGTTGGTAGAACTCGTTAACAAAGCGCTCTAATTTACCCTCTTCGATGGCTTGGCGTAAACCCGCCATCAGGCGCTGGTAATAGCGCAGATTGTGAATAGTATTCAGTCGCGCGCCCAGTATTTCGTTACAACGATCGAGATGATGCAAGTACGCACGGCTGTAATTGCGACAAGTGTAACAATCACACTCTGCATCCAGTGGCGAAACATCATCTTTGTGCTTGGCATTACGAATTTTTACCACGCCGTCGGTCACAAACAGATGACCATTACGCGCATTACGCGTTGGCATGACGCAATCGAACATATCGACACCGCGACGAACGCCTTCCACCAAATCTTCAGGCTTGCCGACGCCCATCAAATAACGCGGCTTATCGTGCGGAATTTGCGGACAAACGTGCTCAAGAATACGGTGCATGTCCTCTTTAGGCTCACCCACCGCCAGGCCGCCCACAGCGTACCCATCAAAGCCAATCTCTACCAGACCTTTCACCGAGACATCTCGTAAATCTTCGTAAACAGATCCCTGAATAATGCCAAACAGCGCATTTTTATTACCCAGGCTGTCGAAGCGGTCGCGGCTGCGTTTTGCCCAGCGCAAAGACATTTCCATTGAACGCTTGGCGTAGTCCCAATCAGCAGGATATGGCGTACATTCATCAAAGATCATCACGACATCAGAACCAAGGTCATGTTGAATCTCCATCGATTTTTCAGGATCGAGGAAAATTGCATCGCCATTGATCGGGTTGCGGAAATGAACACCCGCTTCCGTGATTTTACGGATGTCGCCAAGGCTAAAGACCTGGAACCCGCCGGAATCGGTCAGGATTGGGCCTTTCCACTGCATAAAATCGTGCAGATCGCCATGCAGTTTCATGATCTCCTGACCCGGACGCAGCCAGAGATGGAAGGTATTGCCCAGAATGATCTGAGCGCCGGTTTCTTGCACTTCTTCCGGCGTCATTCCTTTTACTGTGCCGTAAGTCCCGACTGGCATAAACGCCGGGGTTTCTACCACACCGCGATCAAAAATCAGACGGCCACGGCGCGCGCGCCCGTCTGTGGTATCAAGTTCAAATTTCACAAAGCCTCCATCGGAGAAACAGTCCGATGCTTATAACCGTCATACTTCAAACTGCCTGCGCGTTAGCTGCTCTTGTCCACCCGAATCACTGACCAGAGTAAGCTCATTGGGATGAACGCGTTTGCCGCTTTCAGGCAATTCGAATTATTTAGGTTATCGCTAATATAATCAGGCGCCGACGATCTCTTGCGGTGCCTGCGGGTTTTTGCTGATAAACATCGCATCGCCATAACTGAAGAAACGATATTGCTCAGCCACAGCAGCTTGATACGCTGCCATGGTGTGCTGATAGCCGGCAAAGGCCGAAACCAGCATAATCAGGGTCGATTCGGGCAGATGGAAATTGGTGATCAACGCGTCGATCACCTGATAGTGGTAGCCCGGATAGATAAAAATTTGGGTGTCGTCAAAGAAAGGGGCAATCAATGCCTCCTGGCTGGCTTTCGCCGCACTCTCCAACGAACGCACTGAAGTCGTGCCTACCGCCACAACTCTATTGCCGCGCGCTTTACACGCCAGCACCGCATCTACCACTTCTTGCGGTACTTCGGCGTATTCGGCGTGCATATGATGCTCTTCAATGGTTTCAACGCGCACCGGCTGGAAGGTTCCCGCGCCGACATGTAACGTAACGAAAGCCATTTCAACGCCCTTCTCTTTCAGCGCCTGAAGCAGCGGTTCGTCAAAATGCAAACCGGCGGTTGGCGCTGCTACCGCACCCGGACGTTCGCTGTAAACCGTTTGATAAAGTTCACGATCTGCCTCTTCATCGGGACGATCGATATAAGGCGGCAGCGGCATATGCCCGACGCTGTTAAGAATGTCCAGCACGGCGCGGTCATCTTCAAAGACGATCTCAAACAGCGCATCATGGCGTGCCACCATAGTGGCTTTTACGCTTTCGTCATCGCCCAGCAGTAACTCTGCGCCCGGTTTAGGCGCTTTTGAGGCGCGTACATGTGCCAGCACGCGCTTGTCGTCGAGCATGCGCTCTACCAGCATTTCGATTTTGCCCCCGCTGGCTTTGCGACCAAAGACACGTGCAGGAATCACGCGGGTATTGTTGAATACCAGCAGATCACCGGGGTTGAGCTTATCCAGCACATCCGTAAATACGCCGTGCGTTAGTGCGCCACTTTGGCCATCCAGCGACAGCAAACGGCAACCGCTGCGCTGCGCCTGCGGGTAATGGGCGATAAGAGATTCGGGCAATTCAAAAGCAAAATCGGCGACACGCATGCAAGACTTCTTTCTCAGGCAAAAACAGGCGGCACAGTTTAGCGGAAAATCGACCAATTCTGAACAACTGGCTGCGCAAAGGCAGTTCAGCCTATAATGCGCCCATGAACTTTCTTGCTCATCTTCACCTCGCCCAGCTCGCCGACAGCTCGTTACTCGGCAATCTGATGGCTGATTTCGTTCGCGGAAACCCGCATCAGCACTGGCCAACGCCGGTCGCTGAGGGCATTCTTATGCACCGTCGTCTAGACGTCATGACCGATTCGCTGCCAGAAGTCCGTGAAGCGCGTCAGCTGTTTCGCCCCGAAACCTATCGCGTTGCGCCAATTACTCTGGACGTGATTTGGGATCATTTTCTGGCGCGTCACTGGACCACGTTTCATACCACGCTGTCGCTGGCGCAATTTTCTGCCATCGCTGAAAAAGAGATTATGCCGCAGCTGGCGTCCACGCCTGATGAGTTTAAATCGCTGAACGCCGTAATGTGGCGTGAACGCTGGTTTGAGCATTATGCACAGCCCGCAAGGCTTGAACGCGTGCTGCATGGCATGGCGAGCCGTCGTCCACGCTTAGCTGCCCTGCGCGACTCCTATCAGGATTTTGTCGATCACTATCCGGCGCTAGAGAAACTTTTCTTTCAGTTTTACCCGCGCCTGATGGCGCTGGCACACCAGCGGCAACTTTAGAATTCGAGACCAATCCGTATAACGTTCCTGGGCTGAGCACCGTAATCTCTGCGGCGACTTTATTTGCGCTTCACCAGGGAAAATCATGCAGCAACATATTATCAGCTGGCTCAAAGAAGCTGGCCTCCAGCATTACACCGATACCGTCGCACTGTTAATTGTGCTGGCGACAATTATTCTGATCTCTGTTATTACCCACGTTATCCTTCATCGCACGCTGATGCCGTTGCTACGTAACCATGCTGAAAAAAGCAGCCGCCAGTGGCCAAAAGCCATGATTCATAATCGCCTGTTCAGCCGTTTTGTCTGGCTGATGCAAGGCGTGTTATTCAAACTGCAAACTGAACTCTTCTTGCATAACAGCGAGCAGGTTTACACCGCCATTATTGTGGTGGCACAAGTCTGGATGATGATTTTTGCGCTGCTGATGTTCTTCTCGCTGCTGGATATTTTGCAGCAGTTAAGCAGCAACAGCGCGCTAGCGCAGCAGATTCCCGTACGCGGCATTATTCAAACTCTGAAGCTTATCGCCGCTATTTTGATGATTATCATGGTAATTTCGCTGCTGTTAGGCAAATCGCCGGGCGTGCTAATCACGGGTTTAGGTGCCATGACCGCGGTGCTGATGCTGGTGTTTAAAGATCCGATTCTGGGATTAGTGGCGGGCATCCAGCTCTCTGCGAATAACATGCTGAAGCTGAATGACTGGCTGGAGATGCCGAAATATGGTGCTGACGGTGCCGTCATCGACATTAGCCTGACCACGGTGAAAGTGCGTAACTGGGATAACACCATTGTTACCATTCCAACCTATGCGTTGATTTCTGATTCGTTCAAAAACTGGCGCGGTATGTCAGAATCAGGCGGACGCCGCATCAAGCGCAGCATTCACATTGATACCACCAGCATCTGCTTTCTCGAGCAGGATGATGTGCAATCGCTGAAAAGCGCGCTTCTGTTGTCACCTTATCTGGAGAGTAAAACGCAGGAATTGATTTCCTATAACGCACAGCTAGGTTGCGATCTCACCTCGCCACTGAATGGTCGTCGTCTGACGAATGTTGGCACCTTCCGAGTCTGGCTTGAAAGCTGGTTGAAAACGCATCCGCAAATTCATAAAGGCATGACGCTAATGGTGCGCCAGCTGGCACCAGGCCAGGACGGTTTGCCGGTGGAAATTTATGTTTTTACCAACACCACGATTTGGCAAGAGTATGAAAATATTCAGTCAGATATTTTTGACCATGTTTTCGCTGTGCTGCCGACCTTCGGTCTGCGCGTTCATCAGGCGCCAACCGGCAATGATATGCGTATGATTGGTAAAGCTAACGCTTAATTGCCTTCTCGAAAAAGTCCGTATGCGGTAAAAAGCGTGCGGACGCACTTCTCCCCTTCTTGCCATCGGTGGCTATCTGCGGCTTAATGAAGCCTTTCTTAACTTTTGTTAAGTCGATCACACAGCCAGACCGCCTGCTCAGGCGTTTCTTCCGTTCGATATGTCTCAAAATCATAAGAGGGAAAGATGTCATCCGCTTCGACTTCTGAAACAGACGCGCGCTACCGTTATGCCTGCGAAATTGCCCGTGCGGCTGCCAGCCGTGCTTATTCCTGGTATCAACAGCGCCAAAAATTAGTGGTGGAACACAAGAGGGATCTCCAGGACGTCGTCAGCGAAGCCGACCGCAACGTGGAAGACCTGATCAAAACGCTGATCGCTGAACGTTACCCGGACGACGCGGTGATCGGCGAAGAAAGTGGCGGTAATACGCAAGGTGCCACCTATGTTTGGGTGGTTGATCCCATTGATGGTACCGCCTGTTTCATTAATGGGCTGCATAACTGGTGCGTTTCGCTGGCCGTGTTATGCGAAGGCGAAGCGGTGATCGGTGTGGTGTGCGATCCCAATCATCAGGAGCTGTTTCATGCCCGTCAGGGACAAGGTGCATGGATGAATGAAACCCGGATTCATGCTCATAACGCCCAGCATTTAAATGAAGGTTTGCTCGGTTTAAGTAATTCCAGCCGCGTTCCCTCAGACAGCGTCACCTCGCTGATTACGGGGTTAACCGCTCAGGGTGGAATGTTTATTCGCATCGGCTCTGGCGCTTTAACCAGTGCCTGGGCGGCTGCAGGACGGCTAATCGGCTATTACGAAGCGCACATGAATCCATGGGATAGCTTGCCAGGTATCGTTTTAATGCGTGAAGCAGGCGGTGTAACCAATGATTATTTGCGCAACGACGGGTTGAAAAAGGGTAATCCAGTATTGTTAGCCAATGCGGCTATTTATCAGCAAATCAAAGCATTGGTCGATAATAGCGCCCTGCTCGACTAAATACGCCAAGCAGGCACAGGCGCCTAAGATGGCTGCCCCCTTTTTCCGCTGGCGAGCAGGGGTATTTTGCTCGCGGCGGCGGGTGACTCCCCCTTTACACGTAGAGGAACAGTATCAGTTAGAAAAAGAGGTAAAGCTGAGTCGTCATGGCGTTCGCCCTCCTATGCGGGGTAATCGCCAGGACACAGAAGCGGCCATGGCCCGGACGACGTGGAGTTTCGCCGACGGTGAATTATCCGGGCATGACTACAGCGCGGTGGTGAATAAAGGACGCTGGCAAGGCGAACATTATCGTCATTTAGGGCTGCTCAGCACGGGCTGCCCAACGCCTGATGAGACATATGCGCCCGCCAGCTCACTTCAACGCACCCGCGCCATCGCATAATCATTGGTTGAGGATGCCTTTCCCGGCCACGGCGCAAATCACTCCGTTATTGCGGCTTCTCATAGCCAAAGACGACCTCAGTAATGACGTGTTATACACGGCGCAACGACACGGCATCAGACAAACTGTAGAATAACGCCGGCCAGTACGCTTTAACCTTATCAATTCAGCGCAGAGGCATTCTCTAAGGCGCTGTATTATAAATAAATATACCCCATTAATTACGATACTTCGGTTCTGAATGCTAATAAATAACAGGGTAAAATAAATAAATAGTTCACGTACCATGATTAATTAAAAAATCAGCAAATGGCACAATTCTCATTTCATTACAGAGACTGTTCGGCACTATATTTTTGTATTAGGATAGCGCTGTCAATCATCCCTTTGAATTACTCTCTTTATTTTTTTTGATTTTGTTTCGGCGAATAGTTTCGCCGCTTTTATTTATTCACACAGCAATATGATTAAATTAGTCAACCCATTTAAATTAAAAGATAAATAATATTTAAATATAAAAAAATACATCAATAAATTTTTTAACGCTTTGCTGAATCCGTTTTAATAATAATCCATCTGTTTTCGCGGATGAGTTGGCCGGGTATTATTCGATTTTTTAAAAGCGATTTAACGCCCGCTAAACTTACACTTCACCGGATTTATTCATTGCCAGCCTAATTACTGACACCCACCTGTTAAGCTATTTAACAGATAGAAAGAGAGCCCCTCATGAAGAGAGGCTCTCTCGCGATCAAGCCTGCTTACGCACCAGTTTATAACCGAGCAGCAGTACAACGATCCACACCATACCGACATACAGCGAGATACGCGTATCCGGGAAATAACCAATCAGGCCGATAATAAACACTAAAAACGCCACGCCCACACCGGCTGTCCAGCTACCACCGGGTAGCGCAAAATTCAGTTTGCTGGCCGCTTCTTTACCGATTTTGCGACGGAAAGCGATCTGCGATAGCAGGATCATGATCCATACCCAAACCGTGGCAAACGTTGCCAGTGAAGCAATCACCAGGAAGACTTTTTCAGGCATCAGGTAATTAAGGTACACCGCAATCAGCATGGCAAACATCATGACCACCACCGTGACCCATGGAATACCGCGAGCAGAGACTTTCATAAAGATCTTCGGTGCATGGCCCTGCTGTGCCATGCCATGCAGCATGCGTCCCACGCCAAAGACATCACTATTAATCGCTGACAGCGACGCGGTCAACACCACGAAATTCAAAATTGAAGCCGCTGCTGCAATACCAAGATGCTGGAAGGTTAATACAAATGGGCTCCCGGAAGTGCCGACCTGATTCCAGGGGTAAATCGACATGATGACAAATAGCGTGCCGACGTAGAAGACCAGAATACGCATGGGAACAGAGTTAATAGCACGGGGAATTGAAATGGCCGGATCTTTGGCTTCACCCGCTGTAATCCCAATAATTTCAATGCCGCCGTAGGCAAACATCACCATTTGTAGCGACAGCAACATGCCAACAATACCGTGAGCGAAGAAGCCGCCATTGGTCCACAGATTGTGAATGCCGGTGGGCTGTCCGCCGTTGCCAAGCCCCCAGATAATCATGCCAAAACCGGCCAAAATCATCACGATAATGGTGGCGACTTTGAAAAAAGAGAACCAAAACTCGACTTCGCCAAACACCTTAACGCTCATCAGGTTCACGGCACCGATAATCAGCACCACACTCAATACCCAAATCCAGTGCGGGACATCGGGAAACCAGACGCCCATGTAGATACCGAAAGCGGTGACATCGGCAATAGCGACGATCAGGATCTCAAAACAGTAGGTCCAGCCGGTGATATACCCGGCTAAAGGGCCAAGGTAATCTTGGGCATAGCGAGAAAAAGAGCTGGCCTGTGGATTGTTCACCGACATCTCACCCAGCGCACGCATGATGATGTAAGCCACTGCGCCACCGATAATGTAAGCGAGCAAAACGCTCGGTCCCGCCATTTTGATAGCATCAGCAGAACCGTAAAACAGCCCGGTTCCAATCGCCGATCCCAGCGCCATAAAACGGATATGGCGCGTGCTCAGTCCGCGTTTGAGCTTATTGGTTTCTTGCATAACTACCTGTACCTGTGAAAATGAAAAAACCACGGGCAAGCCCGTGGTTAGAGAAAAAACTGTTTACCGTTACGAGTGAACGCTAACCTGTTCGCGCCCTTTCACCCGATCGACCACCGCAGCAATCAGCAGCATCACTAACGACGGGGGCAACCAGGAAAGTCCCTGATCTGCCAGCGGCAAGTGTTGGCTGAAGGCAGGCAGCAGCGCTTTGAACTCCGTGGTTTTGATAGCATCAACAATACCGAACAGCAGGCTAACCAACATGGTCGGCGCGATGATACGGCTGTTTTTGTTCCACCAGTTCAGGGTGAAGCTCAGCACGACCAGCACGATGCATGGCGGATAAATAGCTGTCAGCACCGGGATCGAAATCTGAATCAAATGGCTAAGACCAAGATTCGACACCACCATTGAGAACAGGCCCAGCACAAACACCAGCGTTTTATACGACAGCGGCAAGTGTTGTGCAAAAAATTCTGCACACGCACAAGTCAGGCCAACGGCTGTCACCATACAGGCAACGAAAATCAGTACAGCCAGGAAGAGGCTACCCATACCGCCGAAAGTCTGCTGGACATAAGCATGCAGAATAGCCGCACCGTTGGCATTTTGATCAACCAGCGCACCGCTTCCTGAACCCAGTTTGAACAGGCTGAGGTAAACCAGCGTCAGGCCAACACCGGCAATCAGGCCAGCCAGGATGGTGTAACGCGTCAGTAAGGCAGCGCTTTCTACGCCACGTGAACGCGCCGCATTGACGATAACAATACCGAACACCAGCGCACCCAGCGTATCCATCGTCAAGTAACCATTAACGAAGCCGCTTGAGAAAGCCGCACGTTGATAATCTACCGTTGCGGGAATGATATCGCCTGCTGGCCACAGCAGCGCAGCCAGGCCCAGCAAGGTCAGCGCTATAATTTTCAGCGGTGCGAGGAAATGGCCAACGGTATCCAGCAATTTACCCGGATAGAGCGAAACGCCGATCACTAAGGCAAAATAGATCAGGCTATAGATAAACAGCGGCAGCGGGCCGTCACCTGTCAGCGGTGCAATGCCGATTTCAAAGGAGACGGTTGCGGTGCGCGGAGTGGCAAACAGCGGGCCAACGGCCAGATAGCACACGGTCGCCAGCACCAGACCCGCCACTTTGCCGATCGGCGAGCTGAGCGCATCAATGCCGCCGCCGACGCGCGCGAGCGCAACAACGGTGATCACCGGCAAACCTACAGCGGTAATAAGGAAACCAAGCGCGGCAATCCAGACATGTTCACCAGACTGAATACCAACCATCGGCGGAAATATAATATTGCCCGCGCCAACAAACAGGGCAAACGTCATGAAGCCCAGCGCGAGAATGTCTTTCGGAGTTAAACGATGTGTCATACGGCCTGTCACTGATGTTGCGGTGGAAGTTGAGTTTGCGTTGTCCCCTCGCTGCGTCAAAACAACGACTTGCTAGCCAATGTCAGCGCATTATGCTCGTCGTGAGGTAAAGCGCAGGTGATTTAAGCGGCTTTTATTCTGTTCACGGAGGGATGGATCGACAACGGCGCTAAGTAAAACGTTTATAGCGGAGAAAGGCAATACGGGATCGGGAAACCAGACGTTAATCATGCAATTTAAGGCAAAGCTAGAGAATAGCTTCGATATTTAGCCTAAGCACATAAGATGATGTGCTTATTTTTTCCTCAAGCCGTGGGAAGTTTCAGCATTAACCGATTCTTAGATGCACAAAAGGCGCGTTTTACGCGCCTGTCTGCACAACTTTACAGCCTTACCACATCTGATTAGCGATTTCGACCACCAGGCGAATCTTCTGCCACTGCTGCTCTTCGCTCAGGCTGTTGCCTTCTTCAGTCGAGGCAAAACCACATTGCGGGCTGAGGCAGATCTGATCAAGGCTGACAAACTTTGCCGCCTCCGACAGACGCGCTTTCACCTGTTCTGGATCTTCCAGCTCGCCGTTTTTAGTGGTGACTAAGCCAAGCACCACTTGTTGATGACCAGGCTTGATAAAACGCAGCGGCTCAAAACCACCAGAACGCTCGTTATCATATTCCAGGAAAAATTCATCAACATTCACGGAGCCAAATAAGATTTCAGCCACTGGCTCATAGCCGCCTTCTGAGATCCAGGTTGAACGGAAGTTGCCGCGACAGACATGCAGTCCGATCGTTAAATCGTCAGGTTTACCTTCCAACGCTTTGTTCAGGACGCGTGCATAAATACGCGCCAACTCTTCAGGATCATCACCGCGCTCACGGATTTGGCTTTTCTGATCTTCTGAACAGAGATATGCCCAAACGGTATCATCCAACTGCAGAAAACGGCAGCCCGCGTCGTAAAAGGCTTTGATGGCGTCTTTATAAGTCTGTGCCAGATCGTCAAAGTATTCCGCTAAGTCGGGATAGACGTTGGCATCAATCATTTTACGGCCACCGCGGAAGTGCAGCACGCTCGGGCTTGGGATGGTCATTTTCGGCACTGCGTCACCGGCTACGCTTTGCAGAAAGCGGAAATGTTCCAGCATCGGATGATGAGCAAAACCCAGTTTGCCGACCACTTTTACACCATGCGCTTTGGTCTGCACGCCGTTGAACTGGATGCCTTGATCCGCTTCATAGCGCTCGACACCTTCCAAACCGTAGAAAAAGTCGAAGTGCCACCATGCACGACGAAACTCGCCATCAGTGACCACTTTCAGGCCATTTTCGCGCTGCTTAGCCACAACATCGCGAATCGCTTCATCTTCTACACGGCGCAGTTCAACTGCATCAATTTCGCCTGCAGCAAACTGCTCACGCGCCTGTTTAATGGCTGCAGGACGCAGGAAACTACCTACGGTATCGGCACGGAACGGGGCTGTATGTTGTTGCATGATCACCTCTGGCTCACCTGACACATAATTGCGGCAGGGAATAATTTCGCTTGGTTATTTTTGGCCATCTGGATGGCTATATGTCTAACCAAAGAGTGACATGCGAACCCTTCATCTGCAATAGAAGAAATTTCAGGTAACGTGAAAGAAATTCATGTTGAGCGGTAATCAGGTTAATTATTTTCAAGCGCAGCGCGCGCCTGCGCGATTTGCTTATCTGAAAGGGGAAGATAACCAGCCTCGCTTACACGACGCTGGCCTTGTGGCGACAGCGCCTGTTGTAAAAAAGCCGCGACAAGTGGAGGCAAAGGTTTACCCGGCGCTTTGTTCACATAAAGATAAAGCGGGCGCGCCCACGGATATTGACCGCTGCGAATGGTGTTCGCATCCGGCGCTACCGCGTCACCCTCTGCGTTGACGACCGACAACATTTTTACACCGCTGAGATGAAAGCCGAAGCTGGCATAGCCAATGCTTCGCGGGTTGCCTGCAACGGCTTGCACCACCGCAGCTGAACCGGGAAACTCTGCCACGTCGCTACGGAAATCGCCATTGCACAGCGCCTGCTGTTTAAAGAACCCCCATGTACCGGAAGCGGAATTTCTGCCGTAACGCTGCAAATTTCGCTTTATCCAATCCGCTTGTTGCAGTCCGAGATCGCCCCAGCGAGCGGGAGTGGCGGTTGCGCCGCACAGTCGGGTGATAGAGAAAATCGCGTCGAGCTGACGCGGCTCAATCTGCTGCAACGGATTGCGCTGATTCACCACCACCACCAAAGCATCCATGGCTACCGGTACCGCCAGTGGCGGATAACCGTAGTGCGCTTCAAATGCCTGACGTTCATCTACCTGCATTGGGCGGCTCATTGCGCCCAGTTGAGCAGCACCCGCGGCTAATGCGGTGGGTGCAGTGGAAGAACCGGACGCCTGCACCTGCACATTGACTCCCGGTGCCTGACGGCTAAAGTCCTCGCCCCACAATGTCATCAGGTAGCCCAGCGTGTCCGATCCTACGCTGCTTAAATTGCCGGAAAGCGTAATCGATTGTGCCTGCGTTATGGCAGGCAGCAACAAAAGAAGAGAGTAAAGAAGCGCACGCATGAGGACGTCCATTAACCGTTAATGAACTGCATTCTCCTGCATCCCGATGCTGACAATCAACCTCGGTGCCAGCGTAAAGGTAAAGCAGGTTTCCTGATGAGGAATACTGGTGATCTCCAGCCGCGCGTTTTGGTGGCTCAGCGCATGCTTAACGATAGCTAAGCCCAAGCCGCTGCCGCCTGTTGCTCGCGAGCGGGCTTTATCGACCCGATAAAAACGCTCAGTCAGACGCGGCAAATGTTCTGGCGCGATACCTGGCCCGTTATCGCAGACTTTAAAGATTGCGCCCTGCCGGCTGCGCAGCCAGCTGATATCAATGCGTGTGCCTTCCGGCGTATGATTAACGGCGTTGTAAACCAGATTGGAAATGGCACTGCGCAGTTGTTCATCGTTGCCAAAGACTTTCAAGTGGGGATCGGTATGGAAATGAATTTCATGCCGCCCGCCGCTCAGCGTTTCAGCCTCATGTTGCAGCAGCTTTAACATCATTGGCACATCGACTTTCTCTTTTAGATCAATGGCGGGTGCGGCTTCAATGCGTGACAAAGTCAGAAGCTGTTTCACTAAACTGTCCATGCGGCGCGTTTGCTCCGACATGGTATGCAGCGCTTTGCTCCGCGACTTTTCGTTCATCACTGCATCGTTCATCATCTCCAGATACCCTTGCAGCACCGTTAACGGCGTGCGTAGTTCATGGCTGACATTGGCAAAGAAGTTGCGCCTTGCCCCTTCCAGCTGGTGCATTTGCGTGACGTCACGCGCCACTAGCAGCCATTGTCCTTCGCTGTAGGGCATGACGCGGAATTCCATGTGATGCTGATTATTCAGCACTTGCGTCAGCGGCTTATCAAAATCGCGCTGGCGAATATAGCGGGAGAATTCAGGATAACGCAGCAGGTTCAGGATGTTCTGACCATTATCTTCTGGCCAGCGTAAGCCAAGATGCTGCTGCGCCAGACCGTTACACCAGAAAATGGTGCCCTCTTCGGTGGTGAGAATAACGGCGTCCGGTAGCGACTCTGCCCCGCTGCGGAAACGCTTGATCAGATTGCCTAGCTCTCGCCGCCGCCGCCGGTTACGCAGCTGCATTTGATACAAACCGTAGAACAACGGTTCCCAGCTGGCGCGCCCGGTCGGTGGCGTCATGGTGCGATCCAGCCATAACCAATGCGATAAACGCATCAGGTTATGGAAATGCCACAGCAATACGCCCAACACGCTGAGCAGCAGTAGCCACGGCAAGTAGCCGAACAGCAGGCCAAGAATCAGCGCGGGCAGAGACGCCAGCACCAGTTCCGACAATAATCTCTTCCAGGAGAGGCGTTCCAGCACGGGTAAGGCTCCGTTTAGTAGCGGGCAGAGAAACGATAACCTGTTCCGCGAACGGTTTGAACCATGCGATCGTGGCCAGAGAGTTCCAGCGCTTTGCGCAAACGGCGAATATGCACATCAACGGTACGATCTTCGACATACACATTGGTGCCCCAAACGTGGTTCAACAGCTGTTCACGGCTGTAAACGCGTTCCGGGTGCGTCATAAAGAAGTGCAATAATTTATATTCGGTCGGGCCCATTTCCAACGGCGTGCTTTCCGACATTACGCGATGTGAGGAAGGATCCAGACTCAAGCCCTGAATCTCAATCACCTCTTCCACTGCCATCGGTGAAATACGGCGCATCACCGCTTTAATACGTGCCATTAACTCTTTTGGTGAAAATGGCTTGGTGATGTAGTCGTCCGCGCCCACTTCCAGACCGCGCACGCGGTCTTCTTCTTCGCCTCGAGCGGTCAGCATCATCACCGGAATATCACGCGTCATCGCTTCGCGTTTAAGGTGCTTGATAAACTGAATACCGCTGCCGCCGGGTAACATCCAGTCCAACAGAATCAAATCGGGCCAGGGTTCAATCAGTTTACCGACCGCGCTGTCATAATCTTCCGCCTCGATTGGCTGATAATCGTTCTGCTCCAGAACAAAACACAACATTTCACGGATTGGGGCTTCGTCTTCCACAACCAAAATGCGCTTAGCCATTATTACTCCTGCTGATATGACGGCTGTCACTGATGTTCGCGGCGCCATTATGCGTCAGTTTTGTGACACTTTTATGAAAAACATACCCTGTTAAATCAGGCTTTAATACCGAACGTTGACAGCGACATAACATTTTATGATTTGCGTTAAGCGCTGAGGCCAGACGTGAAAATTTATTTAAGCAGGCCGCATTTATAAATTGATAGCCGAAATAATTCGAGCTGCAGGGAGACGGCAAGCGGATAAGTGCCCGGAGCACGCACGCGCAGCCAACGCATCTGCAGCTTGAAGTATGAGGTATAATCGCCGGGCATTTGGTTTTAGCAGGGAGTTCTATGCGCATCATTCATACCGCGGACTGGCATTTGGGGCAGTTCTTTTACAATAAAAGCCGGGCAGCTGAGCATCAGGCTTTCCTTGAATGGCTACTGGCACAGATTGAGCAACATCAGGTCGATGCCTTGATCGTCGCCGGTGACTTGTTTGATACCGGTACACCGCCAAGCTATGCACGTGAAATGTTTAACCGCTTTGTGGTGGCGCTACAGCCCAGCGGCTGCCAGTTAGTGATATTGGCAGGTAATCACGATTCGGTGGCCACACTGAATGAGTCACGCGAGCTGCTTGCCTGCCTGAATACCCGCGTTATTGCGACACCGATCGACGAAGTGCTGGTGCTGAACAACCGTAAGGGCGAACCGGGCGCGCTGCTGTGCGCCATTCCCTATCTGCGTCCGCGTGACATCATGCGCAGCCGTGCAGGTCAATCAGGCCGCGAAAAACAGGTTAACCTGCTGGACGCTATTTCCGCCCACTATCAGCGCAGTTTTGTCGCCGCCCAGGCGCATGCATTGTCCTTGCCGATTATCGCCACAGGCCATCTCACCACGATTGGCGTGAGCAAAAGCGAGTCAGTGCGCGATATCTATATCGGGACGTTAGATGCATTCCCGGCTTCCGCTTTCCCTGCCGCCGATTACATCGCACTGGGCCACATTCATCGTGCGCAGCGCGTGGCCAACAGTGAACATATTCGCTACAGCGGCTCCCCCATTCCGCTGAGTTTTGATGAATTAGGCACGGAAAAAAGCGTTTTCCTGCTTGAATTTGCCCCCCATGGTCTGCAAAGCGTCACGCCGCTTACGGTGCCACAGTTTCAGCCGATGCAGATGCTCAAAGGCTCGCTGGCGCAAATTGAGCAGCAGCTTGCCGAATATCAAACCTATCAGGATGAGAAACCGGTGTGGCTGGATATTGAAGTCACGACGCAGGAATATCTCAGTGATTTGCAGCGTCGGGTTGAAGCGCTGACCGCTGAATTGCCGGTTGAGGTGCTGCTGTTGCGCCGCAGCCGTGAACTGCGCCAGCACAGCCTTGCGCGGCTTGAGAACGAAACGCTGAGCGAACTGAAAGTAGAAGAGGTATTTGCTCGCCGCTTAGCCCTGGACAGCGACATGGATGAAGCACAACTCCAGCAGCTCAATACGCTGTTCCGCAGCACGCTGGCTGACATTGAGGAGAACACATGAAGATCCTCACGCTACGTTTTAAAAACCTCAATGCGTTACGCGGTGAGTGGTTTATCGACTTCCGTGCAGAACCTTTTGCCAGCAATGGATTATTTGCCATTACCGGCGCAACCGGCGCGGGTAAAACCACCTTGCTGGACGCCATTTGCCTGGCGCTGTATCACCAAACGCCGCGTCTTGGTGCCATCTCACAAACACAAAATGCGTTGATGACGCGCGACTGCGCTGAATGTCTGGCGGAAGTTGAATTTGAAATCAAAGGCGAAGCCTGGCGCGCCTTCTGGAGCCAGAACCGCGCACGCGGCACGGCGGATGGCAAGTTGCAGGCACCACGCGTGGAACTGGCACGCTGTGCCGACGATCAGATTGTCGCAGACAAAGTCAGCGACAAGCTAAAGCTGATCGAAACGCTTTCCGGCCTCGATTTCGAACGCTTCACGCGTTCAATGATGCTATCACAAGGCCAGTTTGCTGCTTTTCTTAACGCCAAATCAGGCGAACGGGCTGAACTGCTGGAAGAACTCACCGGCACAGAGATTTATGGCCTGATTTCCATGGCAATCTTTGAACGTCATAAAGAATCAAAAAATGCCTTAGCGCTGCTGCGCAGCCGAGCGGGCGGTATGGCGCTGCTTGATACCGAAACGCGAGCGGCGTTACAGCAGCAAATCGCTTCACTTACCGAAGCGGAGCAGACGCTAACCGCGCAATATGATAATGCCCATCAACAGCAGCAATGGCAGCAGCAGGCGCAGCAGTTCAGTGCTGAGGTGCAGCAGATCGCTGACGCCTTGCAACAGGCAGAACAGGCGTGGCAAGCCGCCGAGGTCGATCGTCAGCGGCTGGCTCGCAGCGAACCGGCAGAGAAGCTGCGCGGCAAGCTGCAACAGCGTGACGAATTACAGCGCGAACAGCGTGACGTGCTGCAGGCTCAACAGCAGCTTTCGCAGCAGCATCAGGAGTCTCTTGCGACTCAACAACGTGAACAACTTGCCTACACCGACGCGCAGCAGGTGCGCGAACAGACGTTGCACGTGCAGCAACAGCAGGAAACACTGTTAACGGAACAGGTGATTCCACTCGATCAGCAGATCGCCACGCTGCATCAACAAGCACAGCAGCAGCAAGGTGAAAAGGATCGGCAACAACGCGTCTGCGAGCAGGCACAGCAAGCGCTGTCGCGTGAAAATGCGCAATTTGAGACGTTGCAAAAAGAGCAAGCCGCTCAGCAGGTGATTTGCGCGCAGTTGGCGGATGTGGCGCAATGGGGCGCATCGCTGTCGCTATGGCAGGAACGGTTTGCCCAGTTAACCCAGCGTGAAATCGTGCTGGCTGAATTAACCCAGCAGCATCAACAGTTGCAGCAGCAGTTAGCCCAGCAGCAGCAGCAGTTTAGCCAACAAGCACAACAGGCAGCACCGCTGCAACAAGCCGAACAGCAGGCTTTACAAGTAGTGGTACAGGCGGAGCAAGTACTAACTTCGCTACAGCAAAACGATCCGCCTGAAACGGTACGTCATTCCCTTACGCAACTGCAAAACAGCCGTGATAAGCGACAGAACTTGACGCTTATCGCCTCGCAGTGGCAACCGCTGCAACAGCAGTTTAATGTACGTCAGCAGCGCCTTGTTGCGCTGGAAAAAGCGCACCAGCAGGGTGAAGCTGAACTGCAAAAGCTGCGTGATGACTGGAAGCGTGAAAATCAGCAGCTAACAGATGTCGAGAAGATTTGCGCGCTGGAACAGCATATTGCCGATCTCGCTGATTACCGCGCACGCCTTGAGGCCGATCAGCCCTGCCCGCTGTGCGGCTCTTGCACCCATCCGGCAGTTGAGGCTTACACCCAACTGGAAATCAGCGAAAACCAGCAGCGGCTGGCGGCGCTTAAAGTTCAGGTCGAGGCGTTACGAGAAGCGGGAACCAGCAAAAAAGAGCAGCTAAATCAGTTCACCCTTCAGCAGCAAACGCTGCGCGAAGAGATCGCTGATTTTACCCGTCAGAATGAAACCCTTACTCAGCAGTGGCAAGCGCTGAGCAGTGAGCTGGCACTTACCTTCACGCTTAACGATCAGGCTGATTTAACGCGCTGGCAGCAGCAGCAAAGCGAGCAGGAAACCCGGCTATATCAACTGCTTCAGGCGCAGGACGCCGCTGAGCGCACACGCCAGACCGCGAAAGAGCGCTACGTTCAGCAACAGCAGGCTTTACAGCAACATCAGCAGGCGCAGCAACTGGCTGAGCAAACCTTAAAAAATCAGCAGCAAACGCTGGAAGGCGTGCAGCAGCGTCAACGGCAGGAACACGCTAACTGGCAGCAGCTTAACGATGCGCTACAACAGCAACTGACCGATGCCGCGCTAACGTCGCCATCGCCAGAAGAACGTGAAAATTGGTTAGCGGCTCAGCAGCAGCGTTGGCAGCAGTGGCAAAAGAGCGAGCAGCGGCTCGCCACACTGCAACCGCAGTTGACGCGCGCTGAAAGCCAGGTCAACGCTCTTCAGCAGCAGCTTGAAAGCGAGCAGCAACGCCTTAACACTCAGCAACAACAGCTCACGCTGATTACCTCGCAGCTTGAAGCACAGCGCCAACGGCGCACTTCACTGTTTGGCGATCGCGATGTGTCGTCTGCGCGCCAGCAGATGCAGGCGACGCTGCAACAAAAAGAGTCACAGCTGGCGCAAAGCTTAAGCCGCTGGCAGCAAGCGCAAACCCAAGTCAGCAGCCTGGGCGGACAGCTGACGGTGATGGATACCCAGTTAACCTCGCTGGCAACGCGCCTGGCCGATGCCGAGCAGGCGTTCAACAGCGCCTTGAGCGCCGCCGCCTTTAGCGATGAAGCCAGCCTGCGCGCGGCCTTGCTGGAAGAACAGGTTGCGCAGCAGTTGCGTCATCACCTGCAACAGTTGGATCAGCAACAGCAGCAGCAACGGGCGCGACTGGCGGAAGTGCAGCAGCGTTTTACCGCGCATCAACAGGCGAAGCCAGAGAATATGCCGACATCTGCTGAGGCATTAAGTGAGCAGCTAGAAAATCTGCGGCTGGCACTCCGCGATAACGCCAGTCAGCAAGGACAGGCGCAGCAGCAGTTACTTAGCGATGCAACGTTGCGCGCTCAGCAGCAAGAATTAATGCAGCAGATTGAACAAGACGACGTCGCGCTGGCGCAATGGAGCTTGCTCAATGATTTGATTGGCTCGGCCAGCGGCGACAAATTCCGCCGGTTCGCCCAAGGGCTGACACTTGATCATCTGGTGGCGCTGGCCAATCGTCAGTTGGATCGCTTACACGGGCGTTATCTGCTGCAACGCCGCGCGCTGGATCTACTGGAACTGGACGTTGTCGATACCTGGCAAGCCGACACCGCCCGTGACACGCGCACGCTTTCTGGCGGCGAAAGCTTCCTGGTAAGCCTGGCGCTGGCGCTGGCGCTGTCCGATTTGGTGAGTCATAAAACGCGTATCGAATCTTTGTTTCTTGATGAAGGCTTCGGTACGCTGGACGCCGAAACGCTGGATACCGCGCTGGATGCGCTGGATGCGCTCAACGCCAGCGGCAAAACCATTGGTGTGATCAGTCACGTCGAGGCGATGAAAGAGCGTATTCCGGTGCAGATCAAAGTGCAGAAAATGAATGGTCTGGGCTACAGCAAACTCGATTTGCCCAGCCCGTGAGGAGATGAGAATGACGAAATGGATCATTTGCAGCGCCTGTGTTGCGCTGCTGGCGGGATGCAGTCAAAAAGCGGCCACGGGAACGGATCCAGAGGTTAATGCGTATCTGCAACAGGTGAATAGCGCATTGATTCAGAACTTCGGCGATAGCACGAAATATGCGGGAAAAACCTGCAAAGTGACGGCACAACGTCGTCCAGATGGTCGATACAATGTGCTACGCACGGAAGGCGATGAAGCGCTGTGCCTGAAATCCTGGCAAACCGTCAGCAGCATGCGCAATTTACCTTTACCGCCTAAAAACGCGCCTGAAGGTTTGGAGATTATTTTTCCTCAAACCGACGCTAACTAACCTGCAGATCCTGCCGCCACTGGCGTGGGCTGATGCCAAACCAGCGGCGGAAAGCGCGTGAAAAAGCGCTGACTTCTGAATATCCCAGCAGCAGCGCCATCTCTGAGATGGGCAGCTGCTTCTGCTGTAAATAGTGTGTCGCCATTTCGCAACGCACTTTATCCACCAGCGCAGTAAAACTTATTCCCTCTTCGCGCAAGCGCCGCTGTAACGATGCGCCTGATAATCCCAGTTTATCCGCTATCTCTTCCAGCACCGGTTCGCCCTGCATCAGCGAAAGATTAATCTGCGAACGCGTTTGCTCAACAATACTCTGCTGTGAGGCCGCGCTGTTTAAACGTCGAATCGCATCCTGCATCACCATCAATAACATCGGATCGCTTTCTGGCATGCTGCGCATCAAATCGCGCTTGGCGATCACCAGCGAATTAAACGGTTGATCGAACCACACCGGCGCATCAAACACTTTGCAGTGCTCATGCCACTGTTCTGGACGTGGATGTTCGAAATGCACTTCGCGCGGCGCCCAGTTTTTACCGGCAACGTGACGAATCAGGTTCATGAACATGCCCAAGGTTAATTCGGCGTCCTGACGTCGCGTCAGGATTGCGCCGTGGCGCACCTGATAATCGAGCCGCCAGCTGTCGCCTTTGTCCACCAGCCGGGTCAAGGTATCGTGTTGATGCCAGGGAAAAGCATTCACTACATTGTGTAGCGCCTGCTCCAGCGTGGCCGAGCACAACCCGATGTAACCAATCAAGCCTAATGACTGCGGTTTAAACTGCTTACCGTAGTGCAAACCGAAGTTATCAAACGCAGAGTGACGCGCCGCCTCTTCCATCACGCGACAATAGTTGACCAGCCCCAGGCTCAGCGTCGGGCTGGCGAGCCGTTCAGGATCGATGCCGCTAATGCCAAATATACGATCTACATCGCCGCCGCGAGTATGAATAAAGTCGCTGAGGCCGGTAGCTGCCGCCGCCAGCACGCCATGATTGCCCGACCCCGCCGCCGAGAGTGCGGCAAACGCGTCGGGCTGTCTCATCATCGTCGGGTTCATGGTCGCCTCAGAAAGTAGATTAGTGATCTCTCTTTCTGTGCAGCAATTTTCATACCAGCTCAGGATGGCGCGATATCACACCTTTAACGTAAAACACGCGTAAAAGAAACGAAGCGAGGCACCGCGGCAGCGCATATGCGCTCACCGCTGGTGCATTACGCGCCGACCGGCAGCTGTTCGGTTTCCAGATAGCGGCGGCAAAGACGGACAGAATGCGCGGCCCATTGTGGCCCCAAACTCTGCGCCATTTCGGTTTCAGCATGCGATCCTACCCATGCGGTAAGCTGGATACGGCGCTGGATCAGCAAGGTCGGTACCATCGCCATCTCTTTATCGCTGATGTGCGCCACCTGCTCATAGCCGCGGATCCAATTCTCGACCCACTCTCCGGCGCGAGGATGGTGCTCAACAAAGCTGATCGCGGCGGCCAGATCATGCAGATACCAGCCGAGGCCGCAATCATCAAAATCGATCACCCGCGTTTCGCCTTTGTGCAGCAGCAGGTTAGTCAGGCGAAGATCCGCATGGATCAAACCGTAACGATCCGCGCCTTTACCAAAAGCGTCTAACTGCTGGCCCACACGATCTATCGCCTCTTCAACCACGCCATGATCCGCAGGATCGAGCGCTGGCGCGTCTTGCCAGCGTCCCCAATGACTTTGCGCACTGGTCATGGTGTGGTGATCCCAAATGATGCGTTGGAATCCGGCGGGTTTCTGCCAGCTTTTACTGTGCTGATGCAGTCGTGCGGTGATATTGCCCAACTGCTGAAAGGCTTTGGGATCGACATCGGTGGTGGGCATCTCGCCTTCGATCCAGTGAAACAACACCACGTGACGCGCGCCGCCTTCGGGCAGCAACAGCGTCAACACTTTTTCCCCTTCATTATCCGCTACCGCTTCCGGCACCACGATGCCGGTTTCCCGCAGCGCATCCAGCCACAGCAATTCACTGACGATGTCAGCTTTATGATGATAATTGCCACGATGCAGGCGCAGCGCGTAGCGCTTGCCCGCCGCTTTCAACAGAAAAGTGGCGTTTTCGGAGCGGCACAGCAAGCTCAGCTCGCCCTGAAGCGCAGCGGGATAGCGGCTTAGCGCCTGCTGCGCCAGCGCGGTCAGTTGGGAATCAGTCAGGCTGTCATATTGTTTAGCACTCATCAGTTCGGCTCCAGTAGCTTGCGTGTTATCAGCATGGGACGCCAGCTCCGCAACTGCTTGACCGCAGGCCACCTAAAGTTGACCGCAGCGTGCATCTGGCACCGTTTTTGCCTCTAAGTTGACCGTGGAGGACAAAACTCACCGCGCTCGCGTCAAGTCTTTATCAGCCAGGCAGCGGCATTATCCCTTCACTGTAGCGCAAACGATTAAATCGCGGTGTCCATGCCGCTTAGCACCAACAACGACGGGGATAACATTATGACGAGCAAGCTCAAACCCACATTAGGTGCCCTGCATCTTTGGGGAATCGCAGTTGGCCTGGTCATTTCAGGCGAATATTTTGGCTGGAGTTACGGTTGGGGCGTGGCGGGCACCTTGGGCTTTTTAATCACTACCGCGCTGATTGCCACCCTCTACACCTGCTTTATTTTCAGCTTTACCGAACTGACCACCGCCATTCCCCACGCCGGTGGCCCGTTTGCTTATAGCCGCCGCGCCTTTGGTGAAACGGGCGGAATGATTGCTGGTCTGGCGACCTTGATTGAATTTGTGTTTGCACCCCCGGCGATTGCGATGGCAATTGGCGCTTATCTCAACGTGCAATATCCCGATCTTAATCCTAAAACAGCGGCGGTCGGTGCCTATATTGTTTTCATGACGCTGAATATTCTCGGCGTGAAGTTGGCCGCGATGTTCGAATTGGTGGTCACGATACTGGCGGTGATGGAACTGCTGGTGTTTATGGGCGTGGTCTCGCCCGGCTTTAGCCTGACCAATTTTACGTCTCACGGCTGGGCGGGCAGCGACAGCTTTGGCATGCCTGCGCTTTCCGGTATTTTCGCGGCAATTCCTTTTGCCATCTGGTTTTTCCTCGCCATTGAAGGCGCGGCGATGGCGGCAGAAGAAGCCAAAGATCCTAAGCGCACCATCCCGAAAGCCTACATTACTGGCATCCTGACCTTGGTGGTGCTGGCGATTGGTGTGATGGTGTTAGCCGGCGGCGCAGGCGACTGGCGCACGTTATCAGGTATCAATGATCCGCTTCCGCAAGCCATGAAAATGATTGTGGGTGAAAACTCTAACTGGATGCACATGCTGGTGTGGATTGGCCTGTTTGGTCTGATTGCCAGCTTCCACGGTATTATTCTTGGCTATTCTCGCCAGTTCTTTGCTTTGGCCCGCGCCGGTTATTTACCGCCAGGTCTGGCGAAACTCTCACGCTTTCAGACGCCACATCGCGCCATTATTGCGGGCGGTTTAATTGGTATCGCTGCAATTTACAGTGATGGCTTTATTAATCTGCAAGGCATGACGCTGACCGCCGCGATGATCACGATGGCGGTGTTTGGTGCCATCGTGATGTACATCATGAGCATGCTTAGCCTGTTCAAGCTGCGCCGAACGGCACCGGAAATGGAACGCAGTTTCCGTGCGCCAGGTTATCCGATTGTCCCTGGCATTGCGTTGGTGCTTTCAGTGGTATGCCTGTTGGCGATGTTGTGGTTTAACCCAGTGATCGGCGCGCTGTTCGTGGCATTTATGGCAGTGGGATATCTTTATTTCCTGGCGACTAAATCACAACGCGACAGCGCACCACAAGACAGCATGCTAGTGGGAGAATAAGTTAACGCGTCACCTGGGTTAAAGAGGTACTCGAGGCCGGTTTATTCAGTCGTGACCAGACGATTTGGCTAAATCGGCCTTTGCTATTAACGCTTTGCTTGCGAGTGATATGATTCCTGCCAAGCCAACACGTGACGCGCAGCAGGAATGTAGATGAAGAAAAAAGAGTTCGTGACCCAGGATCTGCTTAGCAAGATTTATCAGTCCGACGCTGACGGGCCGCGTAAACTCCCACCCGAACGCCAGTTGGCCGAAGAGTATAGCGTGTCACGCTTCACTATCCGTCAGGCCCTGGAAAAACTGGTAAGCATTGGCGCCGTACGCATTGTTCAGGGTTCGGGCATCTGGATTAATGCGTCAGTGCGCAGCAATCCACTGGTCTACAACTCGATCACCGAAAAACGCTTTGACCAAATTCACTTCCGCCTCATCAGTTTGCACAAGCGCCGACCCGACAGTGATGAACAGAAGATATTCGACATTGATGACGAGACTTTTATTTGGGCCTTCTGCCGCTTGCGCTATGTTGATGATGTCGCTGTACAGATTGAGCATTCTCGTCTGCCGGTGTCACTGTTTCCCGATCTCACCCGCGAGGTCACTGAACGCTCAATGCAAAAATATGTGCTGAGCAAGGGCTATACCATTTCACATATGCTCACCAGCTATCGCGCAATCTGTATCAGTCGTGAACAGGCCGCGTTGTTAGGCTGTAAAAAAGGCAGCCCGGCGATGCACATCATCAACCGGGGCATGTTGCAGGGCGGGCGCGTTTATGAAATTAGCGACATTACCGATATCAATTACACCTGCACTTACCTCACCCCTTTTAATCACAATAATCTTGAGTATCGTCAGGAAAATCGCTGAGTTTAAGGTGTGTGAATTGTGCCGTCAGGCAAGCGGCTTTGCGTCCATTCATGGGGACGATAAACCAGCGGATGCTGTGCCGCCCGTTCAGCATTGAAGGTGACGCCAATCCCCGCTTGTTGTGGCGGATAAACATAACCTTGTTTCACCTCTGGCGCACCGGGGAATACGGCGTCAGTTAACGCTGAGCGTGGAATAAACTCCTGAATTGCCGCGTTATGAAAATGAATATTGAGATGGGTATTCACCGCCACGCCGATCGGCGTCATATCACCCGGTCCGTGCCATGCCAGACGAACCCCAAAAGCCTGACATAATATCGCCAGTTTTATTGCCGGTGTGATGCCGCCAATTTGCGAAATATGACAGCGAATAAAATCGATGCGGCGATTAATAATCAGATCATGCCATTCTGCCGGATTATTAAATAACTCCCCTAACGCCAAGGGAATGCTGCTTTGCTGACGCACCTGTTCCAGCCAGGCGCACTGCTGCGGCGGCAAAATATCTTCAATAAAATAGGGCTGGAAAGGCTCCAGCTGTTTAGCCAGCTGCACCGCCTGCTGCGGAAACAGTCGCTCATGCACATCATGCAAAATTTCCAGCTTGTTACCATATTTCTCGCGCAGCGCACGGAACATCTCAACGGTGTTGGTCATGTACTCTTGCTGAGAATAGTAAGCGCCCTGTGTCGCATCTTGTGGCGAATGCAACGCTTCTGGCGTGCCGCCATAGAAGCCTAACTGACAACGAATATGGCGAAAACCTTGCGCCAGTAATTCATCTACTGAGTGAAACAAGGCTTCCATCGTTTCCCCGCTGGCGTGGGAATAGGCGGCAATCGCATCGCGTGATTTTCCGCCCAGTAACTGATAAAGCGGCATATCTGCCAGCTGACCTTTGATGTCCCACAACGCCATATCGACACCGGAAATCGCATTATTCATGATCGGACCGTTACGCCAGTAGGCATTAACGTTCATCATTTGCCAGAGGTCTTCAATATTATTAGCGTCACGCCCGATTAGCAGCGGATGTAAATACTCATCAACTAACGTTTTTACGGCCAACGGACGCTGTTGAAACGTAGCACAGCCATGACCTGTTACGCCTTTATTGGTTGTAACGCGCACAGTCACCAGATTATGGCGATCCGGACGAGTAATGAAACACTCGATATTTTCAATAATCGTTGGGGTCACAGCATGAGCTCCTGCTTTTTTATCAAAGGAAATAAAATATTCAGGCAAATATCTTCACCTCGAAATTGCTCTGAAGCAAAACGTTTTTTTAACTTTATTTTGGTCAGTTTTCTTTTATTTTTCTGTTAAAAAAACGAACCAATTTAGTCAAATAGCCTTGTTAAGCCCTTTCATTGCTGCAAAGTGTGAGCTTACTCATGTTTTATTGGTTTGTTTTGTTATCACCCATTCATTACCATTCCCTCGCTAATTAAAACAATAACCTCTGTCCGCAGGAGTTTTTATGGGTACGCAAGAAATTGTGAATACTATTATTCAGCTAGTCGGTGGGCAGGATAATATTAATAAGGTTTGGCATTGCATGACGCGTTTACGTTTCGATCTGCTTGATGAGAATAAAGTCGATCATGCAGCGATTAAAAAATTGCCGGGCGTATTAGGCGCGCAGATGCAAAGCGATCAATTTCAAATTATTGTTGGCCCAAAGGTGAATAGCTGGCATGAGCAATTAATTGCCGTACTGAAACCAGAAGCGGTTAATAAAAAACCGCAGGATAAAGCACGCAAAAGTCTCGTCTCTCTGTTCATGGATACCGTTTCGGGTGTGTTTGGCCCGATAGTTCCGGCCATTGCGGGCGCAGGCATGATCAAAGGCTTATTAGCCGGACTGGTTGCGCTTAACGTGGTTTCAGCGAAAAGCGATACGGTTATCGTAATCGATCTCATCGCCAGCGGCGTCTTTTATTTCCTGCCCTTTTTCCTGGCGGTTTCTGCGGCAAAAATATTTAAAACCAATGAATACCTTGCAGCTGCGGTAGCGGCCTGTTTGATGTATCCCTCTTTAACCGACGCGGCAAAAGCGCTGGCAACCCATCAGGAAGGTGCCGTCACCGCATTTTGGTTTTTGAATGCTGTGCCGGTCTCAATATTTAATTACGCATCGAGCGTTATTCCCGTGATCTTTTCCATTCTGGCGTTGAGTTATATTCATCGCGGCGTGGACAGAATCATGCCGGATGTGTTGAAAACGGTATTCACGCCAACGCTTACGCTATTTCTTGCCGCACTCGCCGCGTTAGTGATTATCGGCCCGATCGGTATTTGGCTGGGCAAAGGTCTGGCATGGTTTATTGAGGGATTATTTGGCGTTTCATCCAGTTTTGCCGGAATTATTGTTGGGGCTATTCGCCCGCTGGCGGTGTTAACCGGTATGCATCACGCTATGACGCCCATTGCCCTGCAAAATTTCAGCGATCGCGGCTATGACATGCTGATGCCCATGATGTTTATGGCCAATATGTCGATTGCAGGTGCTACCTTCGCCATTTGGACTCTCAATAAAGATCGCCAGGATAAAACCGTCACGCTTTCAGCGGCTATTTCCGCCTTGCTGGGCATAACTGAACCCGCGCTGTTTGGCGTGCTTACGCGCTACAAAAAAGCGTTTATTGCCGCCACCATAGCCAGCTCCGTTGCCTCTGCCTTCGTCGGTTTTTTCGGTGTGCGTTTATATGGTTATATCCTGTCGAGCATTTTCAGTTTGCCCGCTTATATTGGCCCCTACTTCATGTTCGCTTTATCTGGCGTGGGAATAGCGCTAGTACTTTCCTACTCATTAACCCTCTTGTTAGTCGGAAAGAGCGAGTCATTACACATCGCTTCGCAAAAGTCACAGTAAGATGTGTAGGGCGTTCGTTGCTTTAAGATTGCATGGAAGCCAGGGCTGATCCGAGCGTTGATGTTGCTGTTTTGACAACGGCATAAGGGATAAATGGGTGCTGGCGAGTTGTGGCCGTAAAGCGTCCGCCATAAGGAAATGGCGGACGAGGCTGCAGGGAACGGGTTACGCCGTTTTTAGGAAACAACCGCCCGTGCCGCCTGAAACACCCTTGGCACTTAACGCCAATGTCAGCCCTTCAGCGGCCATAACCAAGCGGCTCCCCGCACACCACTCGAATCACCATGCAGGGCTTTCAGCACCGGTGTTTCACACTCTCCGCCAAATACCCACTTCTTCATCAACGCGGGCAACGTGTGATATAGGCGATCAACATTGCTCATGCCGCCGCCTAACACAATGACATCGGGATCAAGCAAATTCACCACCTGCGCCAGCGACTTCGCCAGGCGCATTTCGTAGCGACTCATCGCCAGCTCAGCAACCGGATCCTGCTGCTCCAGTAACTGAATAATTTCAGCCCCTTTACGCGACACACCACTCAGGCGCTGATAATCAATGGCAAAACCGGTGCCTGACACAAAGGTTTCAATACACCCTTGCAACCCGCAATAGCACGGTACTTCTTCGCGATAACGTAATTCATCGGCATCCATCCACGGCAGCGGATTATGTCCCCACTCGCCCGCATTCCCATTGCCGCCAATGCGTGATTCACCCTTGATGGCGACACCGGCACCCGAACCGGTACCAATGATCACTGCAAACACCAGCGATTTGCCTGCGCCCGCGCCATCCACGGCTTCAGAAACGGCCAGACAATTCGCGTCGTTAGCGATGCGCACTTCACGATTCAGCGCCTCGGCTAAATCTTTATCCAGCGGTTGCCCATTAAGCCAGGTGGAATTGGCATTTTTTACGCGCTGGCTATACGGCGAAATCGTGCCGGGAATACCTAATCCTACGGTGCCGGTTTGACCGGTTTTCTCTTCTGCCAATAGCACTAAGTCAACAATTGCCTGTACCGTGGCTTGGTAGTCGTCACGCGGGGTATTAATGCGATGGCGAAACAACTCCTGGCCTTCATTAGACAAGGCGATAACTTCAATTTTTGTTCCACCCAAATCAATGCCTATACGCACGGTTTATTCCTCATTATTCGTTCAGGTGAGAGATACAGTAGAGGGCGCTTACCGGAAAGGCAATGAAACCAATCCTATGTTTCGCTATCATGCGCGCTGACTCTGTTAGACTTGTGCGCCCGATCGCGCCACGGTAAGGAATCCTGATGTTGTGGTTTAAAAATATGATGGTTTATCGTCTGAATCGTGACATTCCGTTGTCCGCAGACGAGATGGAAAAACAGCTCGACGCCTTTACTTTTTCGCCGTGTGGCAGCCAGGATATGAGCAAAACCGGCTGGGTGCCGCCGATGGGAAATCGCAGTGACGCACTGACTCATGAGAATAACGGGCAGATTATGATCTGCGCCCGTAAAGAAGAGAAAATGCTGCCTTCGCCCGTCGTAAAACAGGCGCTGGAAGCCAAAATCGACAAGCTGGAAGCAGAACAGAGCCGCAAGCTGAAAAAGACCGAAAAAGATTCGCTGAAAGATGAAGTGCTGCACAGTTTGCTCCCTCGTGCTTTCAGCCGTTTCAGCCAGACCTATATGTGGATCGACACCGTAAACAACCTGATCATGGTTGACTGCGCCAGCGCCAAAAAAGCGGAAGATATGCTCGCTTTGCTGCGCAAAAGCCTCGGTTCATTGCCGGTAGTGCCGCTGACGTTAGAAAGTCCGATTGAGCTGACACTGACTGAATGGGTACGCTCAGGCGATCTGCCCGCCGGTTTTGCGCTAATGGATGAAGCGGAGTTAAAAGCGATTCTGGAAGATGGCGGCGTAATCCGCTGCAAGAAACAAGATCTGGTGTGTGATGAAATCGCTAACCACATTGAAGCCGGAAAACTGGTGACTAAACTGGCGCTGGATTGGCAGGAACGCATCCAGTTTGTGCTGTCGGACGATGGTTCGGTAAAACGCCTGAAGTTCAGCGACACGCTACGCGATCAAAACGACGATATCGATCGTGAAGATTTTGCTCAGCGCTTCGACGCTGACTTTATCCTGATGACCAGCGAACTCGCCGCGCTTACCAGTAATCTGGTGGAAGCGCTGGGCGGAGAATCGCAGCGCTAAAAAAAATGGCCGCATCGTGCGGCCATTTATTTAGTCTTTCAGATAGCGACAGAGATAAGAACTCGGCTCGCCCACCTGTAGATGAAACTCGCTGTGGCCCGGTACGTTAAACACCGAACCCGCTTCAAACCATTTCCACTCAGTCTCGCCAGGCAGCAACACTTTCAATGATCCGCTGACCACAGTCATCTCTTCGGGTTGGCCGGTGCCAAATGTATATTCGCCTTCGGCCATTACACCAACGCTGGCACGACCTGTGCTCGCACTGTCAAAACCGATGGATTTAACTTTTCCGTCAAAATACTCACTTACGTTGAGCATAATACTTCCTCACAGCACATTTAGGTGTCTGGCAGTGTAGAAGGGAACTCGCTGATCTGTCACGTGAAAAAACCAGCGATGTAGCAGAGTGTGATCTCACTAAACCTCAGACGATCAGCTCTGCCGCCAACTTCGCCACCAGCACGTTTGAAAGCAACACCGGAATACTCAATTTCTTCTGCAAGAAGTCGCGATGGTGCTGGTGATAACCAATACAATCCAGTACCACCACTTCTGCTCCCTGCGCCAGCAACGCCTCCGCTGCGGCTTGCAGTGTAGATTCATCGGCTAAATAGGGGCTGGCGACAGCGAAACAAGGTGGCTTATTAAGATGACGCCACTTGTTGGCCTGCTCACGAATTTGCTCTTTAACCGGCACTACAATGCCTACCTGATGCTGATGAACAATCGATTTTATCAGCGGCGGAATGATGCGATCTGGCTCCAGCAGTAATGCGCGTTGCGCCTTTAGCGTGCCGAATTCACCGGTGCACAACAGCAGAATAGTGTCGTAACCCGCTTCTTCCAGCGCGTCTATCTTTTGCTGTAATCCCTGCTCAACCTTCGGCGCAGCGAGTCGCACCTGTTGACCATTCCGCAAGCGCGACACCAAAATGCTGTCGCCAGGTTCAGCCGCGAACTGCGCTTCAATCTCCGCAACGCTCATACCATCCAGCAAGCCTACATGATCAATGTGATCGGCAGGCAGATGCTCCAGCAGCAGCGGCAGAATATCACTGCGCGGTGACTGACCAATGGTCAGCGTGACCAGGGATTTATTCATATTATGGATTCCGGTTACGTAGATGGCTTAGGCTGCCGTATAACGCGAGCAAACGGGCGTACTCATCTGCGTCATAGAAGTGACAGGTTTCGCGCCCGAACTCTTTCGCTACTTCAATGGCAAATTTCGCCGCCGCCGCGATATCCACTTCATGGCTCGCGCCCGTTCCGCAACCCGGCACCACCGATTCAGCGGTAATCGCTACACCGACTACCGGAACATCGGTCGCGGTGGAGGGCTGCAAAATGCTGTTCAAATGGTAAATGCCGTTGCCGTAAGGCGTGATGTCCTGCGTGGTGATCGGAAACGTCACTGCAGGACGGCCACTGGTCATTTCCATAATGCGCAGCAGATCGTCGGAAACACGCAAGATGTAGCCCTCTTTCACCGTTGGCGATAACGCATAACCTTTGTGATTGATGATGCGGTTACCTTTGGTGGTATCGATCGACAGAATCGCATCCACGCCCTCAACCACTTCATTGTCATTCATGGTGACGTCGTCAATCGGTGAATCCATGAAATCGACGGGCTCATGCGGACGCGTTGGCGCATCCGGGCAAATATGCGTAGTGATGATCACATCGCCCGCCAGCACGTCGCCTTTGGTTTGCATTTGTGCCAGCTTCAGGGCGCTGGTGATGGCCGCTATAGCGCCGTCGGCATCAGACACCAAGCCGATACGCGTTGGACGCGCACCGATCCCTCCCAGACGTCCAATAATGCCCAGCGTCGGCGCATTGCCGCCGGTGGCTTTGCCGTTGCTGCCGGGAATATCGACTCTTACGAAGTCGGTGCGCCCTTTCGGACCGCTAACGCGTTTGAATGTAGCGCGAACACCCGGATAATCAGCAAACAGATCCACGACCTGCTGCCCATCCACAAACGCGCTGTCGAATAATTCAAATACCTGCAAAGTCTGCTGCAAACTCATCGTCGATCCCTTAGTTATTTTTTACTGCTACTGGCAAACAGCGAATGAAAAAAGCTGTACAGCGCGTCACCGGCGATAAAGCCCGCCGCCATGACTTCCATCGGCGAACGACCGCGCTCGCCCCAGACGCGAATAATGACAATACGCAAAGCAATACCCACCACTACCGCCCAACCCGCCATCGCGTTATTAATTAATAAACCAGTGGCAAGCAGAACGCCGAGCTGGCGCTTCGGTCCACCAATGAATTGAATAATCGCGCCGGGAATGGCCCACATCAGAAGATTACCGGCAATGCCAGGTTCGGCTCCGGCCTGAATAGTTTTTGCGTAAACGCGTGCGACCGGCGGTAGCAGGTTCTCAGCAAAGAAAATTGTGTGCGCATACCACACCAGTGGAATCGAGACGACAAAGGCGATCATTGCGGCGATCAACTGAATGCGACGTCCCCACAACTCTTGTTGCATATCCGCGCCGTTACCGCGCAGGATAAAGCCCGCTTTCAGGTCGTAACCCATGTCTGCAAAAGCCGGGCCGGTAGCCGCCGTAAAGCCGCACAGCAGGCAGAGCGCCAGCGGCGGGAAGCCAAGCAAAATACCGACAATCAGGGTAATCAACGCCACGGCAAAGGCCGGGAACCAACCTGAATGCATCGCGGCAATGCCGACAATCAATTCATGTACAAAAGCGGCAAACGCGGCGTAGAGAATAAACAGCAGCAGCATGCCGATGCTCATTTCGCTCCACAATCCGCCTGCCAGCGCCAGCAGGGCTGAAATTAAAAGATAGCCGACGCCGCCGAGACCCAGTGCGCGTTTCACTTCGCTGCCGTTACGACTGACCACCAGCGAATCCTGTTTACGGCTGCGAATCACCATCGCTACCTGAATCAACGCCACTAAACCGGCCCCCACCATGACGCCGTGGGGAATATAAAGCGCATTGATATCAATGCCGGCAATCGGTTGCGCATAGGCCCGAATCAGGAAACCTATTCCTAACATGCTCAGCGCCCATATATTGCCGATAAACGCGGTGCCAAAAGCAGACATAGGAATCTTCAACATGGAGCCGACGATGCCACCTACAATGCCGACCACCAATAACCACGCTTGACGTCCACCACGATCGCCCGCTTTGATCGCTTCAGCGGCGGCAACACCCGGTGGCCATGCATTACTGGCTGGAAATACGCGCGTATCAAATAAGCGATAGAGTAAATAGGCATCCAGTAACATCGCAGCGCTGACGCCACAAAATAACGGAAAAACTAATTGAGGTTCACCTAATGCCCACGGAACAGCAATGGGCATTAATAAACTGTTTGCCGCACCAAAGGTGGCAGAGGAAATAGCCGTTTGCGCCAGGTTTTGTATTTCAATCGAACGATAACGTCGGAAAGCTTGCAGAGGAATACGCGCTAATAACATCGCAAAGAGCGCGCCAATAATAGAAGTGTTAGGTGTTACGCCGATGGTGGTAATTAGCTGAATGCCAATTATCGCCCCCGCTATTGAAAGTAAAATTAAAACCAGAGCAACGCCAACCTGTTTTACAGGATTTACCCTTTCCATATTGTCCCCGCCAATGAATACCCAGACGAAATGAAATAACGCTTCACGAGCCAAAAGGCTCGCTTACGTCATTTTTTAAATTTCATCCTTGATTTACCTGCAGCGCAAAATACGCTGGGTAAAGTGAAGTAAACAGGCCCGAGGGCCTGAGTTTTCCCGGTGTGGCGAAATATTACGCCGATAAAATCGTTTAGAGGTTATGCGCCATATTTATCGGCCATCTCTGCAGCCGTTGCGCGTAACGCGTCTAATAGTGCTGGCGGGTATCCCGGCTCAGCATCCTGCGACAGAAACGACAGGCAGAGCGCCACCGATTCGCCATGATGTTTATTGTTAACAATGACTGATAACGAGCTGATTCCAGACAACGTTTCATTGCGTGCCAGCGACCAGCCCTGCTGGCGGATCTCAGCCAGGGTTTCGCACAGCGCCTCAACATTCTGCGGAGAATTGGGCGAAACGTTTTGCCAGTTATCCTGATAATACGTCTTCACATCTTCATCGCTTAATAGTGATAACAACGCCCGACCAGTCGACGTGGCGACGGCAGGCATGCGGCTGCCCGGCGGAGTGACTAATTGCGTAAAGTGGCGGCCGTGGAACATGCGCATTACCAGCACTTCTTGTCTGTCCAGTTTAGAGACATATCCCATGCAGCCCGTATTGGCGGCAAGGCGTACCATCGCTGGCGAAACGCTATCAACCAGCGGTGCAGAGAGATAATGTCCTGCTGCCGCCAACAATACGCGTCCAATGTGAAAACTGCGCGTTTCGGGATCGCGTTCCAGCAAACCCTGACTTTCCATGGTTGCCAGCAAACGCGATACGGTGCTTTTCGGCAGCGTTAGCGCATCGACCACGTCTGTAAACGTCAGCCCGGCATGTCCCTGCGTAATGCCTTTACGCTGAAACAATTTAAGTACGGCGGATGCGTTTTCGAGTGTGGTCATTTAGCAGTTTCACTATATGGAACAGAGTTCCTGTTTCGATGCAGCGAAAGTAAAACGTGACGCTTAATCGGTCAAGCTTAAATTAACCTCAGGGCAAATTTTAGGCAGTTTAATAACGTGTCTGACGTTTAATCACAGGCGTTTTATAGGGTATTGAAGATAAAAAGCAGGACAGGATGCAGTAATAAATCAGAAATACGAGAAATTAAAGTAAATACACAGAGGGCAATGACGAGAGGAAACAGTTGACTGGCATCCTTGCCAGTGGAATTGCCTTACTCTTTTTCCACATCTTCATAACGGTCTTTAGCGTCTTGCGCTTCAGCTTCCGATTTATGTTCGCTAATGAGCGTATTGGGTGTGGGATGGTCGGCACGCAATTCATACCAGGTTACCTTGCTGTCTTCTGCGCCTTTATCGACGGGCACAATACGCGCTTCGCGTGGATACGGTGGTCTTGTTGGCATAATCAGTCCCTCTTGGCTAAATAGCATTCCACAAGACAGGCAATTGCCTGTCAGAAAGCAAGTATAGTCAAACGAGAGCAAAGGTAACTAAAACAGGGAAAAATCTGAGGGTTAGATCAGCTCGCGCGTGCCAGTGAAAGTGATTGCAAAATCTCCTCAACAACAGATTCGGGCAGTTGCATGGCGTTCACTTCATGATGTGCGGCGGCGCGATAAAGATGCGCGCGTTCACGTAATACATCGCTCATCTCTTCCGCAATTGGGCGGCCCGTTAGCGTTGGACGCTGCCCCGCTTCTGGCTGGTTTTCCAGGCGTTCAGCCAACACTTCGGGCGGTGCGCTTAACCAGATAACCCGGCCATTTTCGCGCATAAAGCGGCGATTCGCTTCCGCTAACACCATGCCGCCGCCAGTGGCGATAATCGTGCCGGGTGCGGTAACCGCTTTGAGTGATTCACTTTCGCGTGCACGGAAACCTTCCCAACCCTCTTCCGCCACCATTTCCGTTACGCTGCGCTGTGTAACAAGCTGCAAGTGATGATCGGTGTCGCAGAAAGCGTAGCCCAGCGCCTGCGACAGTGCTTCGCCAACGGTGGTCTTGCCGCAACCGCGTGCGCCAATCAGAAAGATGGGTAGTGACATCAGGGCAGTTCCTCCGCCGTGGCAGCCCAGAGCGGCTGTGCGTTCAGCTCAATAATGCGACGCATAATAACCGGATTTTATTATCACCTCCACCTATCAAGCATCAATTGCGTGGTAGATGCAGGAGATTGAGAATAATCTTTTGAAATCGTTAGAATAGTTGATGCACGTTTTGTGCATGAGCACTCAACCCTTACCTTCGCAACATTTACTTACTGACCGTCATTTTACTTTAACCATGCTGGCCCTCATATACTTATATGAGTCGCAACAGGAGAGTCATCATGCAACGCGAAGAGCAACAACTTATTGATGGGCTGTTTAGCCGTTTAAAACAGGCTGAAAGTCAAACCACAGCGCGCGATGCCGCCGCTGAACAACTGATTAAGCAACATCTACAGGAACAGCCAGGCGCACCTTATTACATGGCGCAGGCGATTTTGATTCAGGAGGCGGCGCTGAAAAAGCTGAATGAGCGCGTCACTGAATTGGAAAATCGTGTTGCTCAACAGCAACAGCAGCCCCAGCAGAGCAGCGGTGGATTCCTTTCAGGATTATTTGGCGGGCATTCACGCCAGGAATCCCCTGCACCACAGCAGCCGCCAGTCTGGAACAACGCGCCACAACAGCAGCCACCGCAATATGCCAATGCACCGGCAGCACGCGGCACCGGTTTTCTCGGCGGCGCGTTACAAACCGCTGTGGGCGTGGCGGGGGGTGTGGTAATGGCAGACATGTTAACCAGCATGTTCCACCATTCTCAGCCAGAGGAGATTGTGAACATCATCAACGAGCCGCCATTGCCGGACGTGAACAACAATCTCGATACCTTTAACGGAGGCGATCAGCAATCATTCCTTGATCAAAACAGTGGCTGGGATAACAACTTCGCCGACAACAATGATTTTAATGACGTTGGCGGCGATGATTTCGACGACGACAGCTTCGTCTAATCTCAGCGTTTTTGCTGCCTGAGCCAACTATCCAGCTCATTCGCAAACTGTTGGCGGTCACGCGGACTCATCGCCGCTGGGCCGCCGGTTTGCACACCGCTGGCGCGCATCGTATCCATGAAATCACGCATAGTCAGCCGTTCACGAATCGTTGCCTCTGAATAACGCTCACCGCGTGGATTCAGCGCCGCAGCGCCTTTCTCAATAATCTCTGCGGCCAGCGGAATATCAGCCGTGATCACCAAATCGCCTGGCTCTGCGCGTCTCACGATTTCATTATCCGCCACGTCAAAACCGGCGGGCACTTGAAGTGTGCGCACATAGGGCGACGGTGGTACGCGCAAAAACTGATTTGCAACAAACGTCACGGTGGTTTGGGTTCTGTCCGCCGCGCGGTACAGCACTTCTTTTATGACATTCGGACAAGCGTCGGCATCGACCCAAATAGACATCGCAGTTCCTTATTCTCGGGGAATGATGGAGATCTTGCCGTTCTTCTCCAGAATGGCAAATTTTATTTGATCCAGCCGCTCCAGTCCTTGCGAACTGCGTGCGCTTTGCAGAATGTCGTCTTCACTGATTCCCGCTTTTCGGGCACGCTGGGAAAGTAATTTCCCCTCCTCAACCAGAATCAATGACGTTCCGTCGATCAACATTTCGACGCGGGGAAACCATGTTTTCAACATCCCAAACATAATATCAATCACAATCAGCGTGATGATGGTAATTGATGCACCGGTGATCGAGAAATCATCCCCCAATAACGCCTGCTGGGTAGCTTCACTGATGATCAACAGCAAAATCAGATCGAAGGAGGTCATTTCCATCAAAGTGCGTCGTCCGGCCACTTTTAGCACTACCATCAGCAGCAAATACATACTCGCCGCGCGCAATACTGTTTCCATGTCGTTCTCCTAGGGATAAACCAGTGAAGTCACTTTTACCTGGCTGTGATCGTCGAATTGCACTGTGAGCGGCAGTCGCCCATAACTTTGTGGCTGAACAGTTAACCAAACCGTAGCGTCTTGCTGACCGGCACGTCTTTGCCAGCGCAAAATCAATGTATTGGCGCTGCTCCATGCTTCATCAGGTTGAGGTTGAAGCGTCTGAATCGGCAGATCGCCGAGTTGCTCACCGCTCAGGGTGATTTGATAGTGATCGCCCTCCAGTTGATGCAGGTGAAAGGAAATATCCATGTTGCTGTCGCGGCGACCAAATCGCTCATATTCGACCTGCAAACGTTTATCACTGCTGCTTACCTGCTGCTCACTGAGGAATCCCTTTGAAAAAGCGCCGCAGGCTCCTGCAATAACAATCAACACCAACACGGCATACCCGAAGCGCTGGATGTGCCATTCAAGGCGTTGCCACAGCATGTCCTCTTTTACGGGATAGTCTCTACTGCGCTGTTCATCGTTCGACATCGTCTCTTCTCTCGGCGGCTGACTTGTTATTAATCCTGGCTGAAGTAAGCTAACACGCTAAGAAAATCGAATATTTCCTAAGGAGACGGCGATGTTAGAGAAGAAAATCGGGTTTATCGGCGGTGGCAACATGGCGAAAGCTATTATTGGCGGGCTGGTGAACAGCGGGAAAATTGCGCCGTCTAATATCTGGATATTTGACCGTAAACCGGAAACCAACCAGGCGCTGGCCGAACAACAGGGCATTAACGCGGCTGAGAGCGCTGAAGCGCTGGCACGCGAAGTCGACATTTTGTTTGGTGCCGTGAAACCCAACGTGATTCTTAAAGTGCTAAAAGACCTGGCAGGACAATTGAAAAAGGATGCGCTGGTGGTTTCCATTGCCGCGGGTGTGACGCTGGATTCGCTGGCATCTGTGCTCGGTTATGACCGTAAAATCATTCGCGCCATGCCTAATACGCCCTCTTTGGTCAGTGAAGGCATGACGTCTGTAACGCCGAATGTGCTGGTTGAACAATCAGAGACAGATGAAGTGGTCGCGATCTTTGAAAGCTTCGGCAAAGCCGAGGTCGTTAACGAATATTTGATCCATTCTGTGGTGGGCGTGAGCGGATCGGCGCCTGCTTATGTGTTTATGTTTATTGAAGCGATGGCAGATGCAGCCGTGCTCGGCGGAATGCCGCGCGCGCAGGCGTATCAGTTTGCGGCACAAGCTGTGAAAGGTTCTGCACAGATGGTATTAGAAACCGGTAAACATCCAGGCGAGCTAAAAGATATGGTCTGCTCACCCGGCGGTACCACCATAGAAGCGGTAAAAGTGCTGGAAGAGAAAGGTTTCCGCGCTGCCGTTATTGAAGCGATGCAGCAATGCATGGCGAAGTCTGAAAAGTTAAGTCGAGGATAGCGTTTTAAACCGCCATAAACCTTTTGATATGTGGTTTCAGCAGGGTGCGCAGCCCAGTGAAGTTGCATTCCCCAGTCGCGCCTTCTCCATATAAAAATGGAGACGGCGCACTGTGAGAAAAAGCATCCGCCTGGATGCGAAAGCCAAGGCTCCATAGACGAATTTATGCCGTCTTTACGCAATAGCGTGTCATCACCCTCTGAAACGCACGTTTTGGACGTTAACGCATTTCACGCTACGAGTGACTCTCTTCCAGCAACGCCAACCCTTCCTGCATCGTCATCGGTTGCTGCATAAGCGCAACGAATTTCGCCGATAACGTATACATGCCACATGAACTCACCGCCGCTAATTGCCCCTGCTTCCCGTAAAAGGCCATGAAGTTTTTGTCTTCAAGCGAGCCAACCAATTTATATTCGTCCCACTCTTCAGCATGACCCACGTAATCATAGCGGGTGGCAAATTGCGTGGTCCAAAAGAACGGAACACGGTCGTATACGATGGCGTAATCCAGCATATTTTTGGCCGCAATACGGCCTTGCTGATGCGCTACGCGATAGTGCTCAATACGCAGCGGGCCTTGTGCCGAAGGATAAGTTGCGATGTCACCCGCCACCCAAATATTTTCTGCCACCCGTAATTGGTCATCGGTTTGCAGGCTGCCATCTTCCTGTAGCGGTAAATCATGAATAAATGAGGTGGCAGGTTTGATACCGGTGGCAAATAACACCACATCAGCGGCAATAATTTTACCGTCTTTTAAACGCAGACCGGTGACGTGATGCTCACCTTCCAGCGACGCTATTTCGCCTTCAATAAATTTCACGCCGTTGGATTTATGCAGGTTATAGAAATAGTTACCGATCTCTTCACCAAACGTTTTGGCAAAAGGAACAGAATGACGAGCCAACACCGTTACATCGATGTCGCGGTTGCGTAACGCCGAAGCCAACTCCATACCGATAAAATTATTGCCGATAATCACAATTTGCTGGCTTTCATCCACCTCTTTCAGCAGCGTGTCTGTCTGGCGCCGACTACGGAGCAGATGCACACCGGCTAAATCATTGCCGGGCAAATCGGGTTTAACCGGAACGCCACCGCTGGCAATCAACAGCTTATCGAAGCTGAGTTCGCCGCCCTCACTAAAAATCAGACGCTGCTGTTTGCTGTCGATACGCGCAACGTTGGCGTGAATGCGCTCGATATGCTCCAGTACATCGCCCTTGAGCAGTTGAGGCACCTCGTTGATATCCATTTTCCCCGAGGGCACAAATTTGGTCAGCGCAGTCCGATCGTAAGGCGCGTCCTCTTCGCGCTCCACTAACACCACGCGCCCTTTGAAACCTTCATGACGCAACGTCCAGAGCGCTGCGCTGCCGGCAGCGCCTCCCCCCAATACCACATAGACCGGCGACGCTGCGCCGCTGCCAATCGGAGCGGCTGGCGACATCGCTTTGGGATTGACTAAGACTTGGCCATTCTCAATGCGCAGCGGATATTGCTTGAGATCGGCGAGCGCCAGGGGATCACACATTTTGCCGTCCGCAATGTTAAACACCGCTTTATGCCATGGGCAAACCAGCTTGTCGCCGCAGAGGGCACCTTGCTCTAACGGTGCGCCAGCATGAGGACATTTGGCTTGATAAGCGTGAACATTCTCTCCGTCACGAATCAGCAGCACTTCGGTTTCACCTAATTTCTTTTTAGTCGGCTGACGTTGCGGCAGATCTTTCAAGGCGACAATAAATTGATAATTCACGACATGGCTCCTTTCGCTGTTTTCATTATTAATTACGCAGTCGTAAGCGAACCGCTGCGTAATACCCTACAAACAGTAAGTGTGGCAAAAAATTCAGCGAACCATTGTCTGAATATAAAAATCATCGGCTAATTATTTGTTTATAATGGGTTTTTAACGAAGCATGCAATTAAGACGTGGCGAATGACGTAGCAGAGGAATACGCTTTTTCAAAATAAAAAAACGGCTACCCAGGCAGCCGCTGTTTTTATGACTCAATCAATTCGCGTCGCAGCAAGGCGTCACACTTGAAAAAGATCGTACCGATTAACTCTTTTTCAAACACTGACTCATATACGTTTTGCGTGCTTCACCCGCCAGTTTTTTATCTCCAGCGTCACTATTACAGGATTTCATTTTCATTTGCTGTGGCGTCATGCTGGATAACTTACTCTCTTTTTTCAGACAATCGCTCATAAAGGTTTTACGGGCATCGCCTTTGAGATCTTGCGAACTGGCGTGTTGATTACACATTGTCATTTTTTCCTGCTGCGGCGTTTTTTCTGCCGCGCTGGCAGCCGCGCTCATCAATAAGCCTGCCGTTACCATCGCCATCAAACAGCCTTTCATTATCGTTGCTCCATTGTGAGTAGACTTGATAAGTCTGGCAGGAGATAAGCAAAGCGGAGGGTTTTTAAATAATAATGATGAGAAGATCGCAAAATAGGCAACAGGGTATGCTGTTTGGCATTATATACGCGGATGTTTAAGCAACTTGTCGACGTAATTACGCAACAAAACGGCGTTTTCATCAGAAGCATCAACACCGGCACTGAACATTGCGCTTTCAATACCGGCGGCAATCGACTTTTGCTGATCAAGCTCCATCTTACGCAGCATCGCCGTCACCACAATTTCCAACGCTTCAATTTGCGCAACCAGCTCTTTAGACGCTTCTTCTTTTTCCGCGAGCTTATCCAGTAATTCAGCAATAAGGTATTTCATGCTGTTGCCTCAATGATAAGGAAACGCTGAACTTATCACCCGTCAGATTAAAAAAAAAGCGCTTTTTTCACTGTTTTCTTAGCGCGTTAAAATAAAAAAATATCAAAACAAAAATTTATTTTCTTAATAGATAAGGAGCGAAACGTTTGCTTAATAATAAAGCAGCAAGTTAAACGTTTCGCTCGCGGTTAAAGGTGCTCTATTTACACATTAGCGTGGATCGACAAAACCGCGACCCGGGCCGCCGCCGTGACCACCACCATGTCCGCCGCCCCAACCGCCCCCGCCGCCTGGTGGTGGGAAAATACATCCGCTCAACGCGGTAACCAATGCCACAACAGCAGCCAGCTTAACAATTCGTACCATATCAACCTCAAGGTGGAGAAAACGGGCTGAGTGTATGAGCGCGCTGAAATGCCGACAAGAGAGAATACTCTGACTCCCGCCACTATTAATCTTTGCTGACCAGGCTTAACGAATTACTGGCAGTAAAACGACAAAAAGCCAACATCCCACAAAGGGAATACGCATCCAAAACGGCAGAACTTTGCTTAAATCGTTATGAGAAGCGCTTTACAGTGAGCGCAATTTTACGCATTGTGAGCGCAATACATTTACAGGATATTATCATGTCGATTGCTCAAGCTGCTTTTGGTGAAATCATTGCCCGCCGTGATTGGGAGAATCCGGTGGTGACCTCGCTGCATCGACTGGATGCTCACCCCCCCTTTTCTGGCTGGCGTCATGAACTGGCTGCACGCGATGACCTTCCCTCTCTCGCCATGCAAAACCTCAATGGGCAATGGACATTCAGCTATTTCAGCCAGCCAGAAGCAGTTCCGCAGAGCTGGTTGCTACAGGATCTGGCAGATGCAAAAACGTTACCGGTTCCTGCTAACTGGCAAATGCATGGCTACGATGCGCCCATCTATACCAATGTGCAGTATCCCATCCCCGTCAATCCTCCTTATGTTCCTAAAGAGAATCCAACGGGATGCTACTCGCTCACATTCAATCTTAACGACGAGTGGCATGGCGCGGGACAAACGCGCATCATCTTCGATGGCGTAAATTCTGCTTTTCACCTCTGGTGCAACGGAAAATGGATAGGTTATTCGCAGGACAGTCGGTTGCCTGCTGAATTTGATCTCAGCTCTGCGCTACAACCTGGTAAAAATCGCCTTGCGGTGATGGTGCTGCGCTGGAGTGACGGCAGCTATCTGGAAGATCAGGATATGTGGCGCATGAGCGGTATTTTCCGCGATGTCACTTTGCTACATAAGTCTGAAGTGCATCTGGCAGATGTGCAGCTTGAAACGCAACTCAGCCCGGAGTTCTTTAGCGCCACCCTTTGCGCGCAGGTAAAAGTCGCCCTGTCGTTGGCGTCGCATGAAGATTATCACCTGCGTCTGACGCTGTGGCAGGGCGAACAGCAAATCGCTCAATGTGTGCAAGCGCTGGGCAGCGCGATCATTGATGAGCGTGGACATTATCCCGAACGCGCCCTGCTGCGCTTGCGGGTTGATCAGCCGCGCTTATGGAGCGCCGAAACGCCGCACCTTTATCGCGCCACGTTAGCGTTACTGGATGAGAACGATCAGGTGCTGGATGTGGAAGCGTATGATGTCGGCTTTCGCTCTGTCACCCTTGATAATGGCCTGCTGTGTCTGAACGGCAAGCCGCTGTTGATTCGCGGCACTAACCGTCATGAACATCATCCGGTTACTGGCCAGGTCATTGACGAAGCGTCCATGCGCCGCGATATCGAACTGATGAAGCAGCACAACTTCAACGCTGTACGCTGCTCTCACTATCCTAATCATCCATTGTGGTATCGATTGTGCGATCGCTACGGTTTGTATGTGGTTGATGAAGCCAATATTGAAACCCACGGCATGCAGCCGATGAATCGCTTGTCTGACGATCCGCGTTGGTTCGCTGCCTATAGCGAACGTGTTACGCGCATGGTGCAGCGTGATCGTAACCATTGCAGCATCATTATTTGGTCACTGGGCAATGAAGCGGGTCACGGTAGTACACATGATGCGCTCTATCGCTGGGTAAAAAGCGCGGACCCAACGCGTCCGGTGCAGTACGAAGGCGGCGGTGCTGACACGGCGGCAACAGACATTATTTGCCCCATGTATGCCCGCGTCGATCAGGATCAACCTTTCCCGGCGGTGCCGAAATGGTCACTGAAAAAGTGGATTAGCCTGCCGGGCGAAACGCGACCGCTGATCTTGTGTGAATACGCGCACGCCATGGGCAATAGCTTGGGCGGATTCGCTAAATACTGGCAAGCCTTCCGCGAGTTTCCTCGGCTACAAGGCGGCTTCGTTTGGGATTGGGTTGATCAAAGTTTGACGCGCTACGATGATCAAGGCCAGTCTTGGCAAGCCTACGGCGGTGATTTTGGCGACAAACCGAATGATCGCCAGTTCTGCATGAACGGTTTGGTTTTTGCCGATCGTACCCCGCATCCCGCGCTGTTCGAAGCGCAGCGTGCTCAGCAGTTTTTCCAGTTCGCCGCGGAGGCGAACAATCCTTTCGCCTTCACCGTAAGCAGTGAATATCTGTTTCGCCACAGCGATAACGAACAGCTTCTGTGGCGCATTGAACAGGCCGGCAAAGTTGTGGCTGAGGGCGATATTGCCTTAGCGATCCCGCCGCAAGGTCAACAACGCATTGAAATCACCCCACCTGACGATTTGTGCGGTGAATGTTGGCTGAATGTCGCGGTGCATCAGATCAACGCAACAAGCTGGGCCGATGCGGGCTGGCGCGTGGCATGGGATCAATGGCCATTGCCAGCGGCGCTGAATTTGCCAACGTCAGATGATATCGGTTATCCGCCAGAGCTGGAATTTAATCACGATCTGGTTTCTGTCAGCCACCAGCAGCAGCGCTGGCATTTTTCACGCCGTAGTGGCGAGCTGGTGCAATGGTTTGTGAATGAGGAAGAGACGCTGCTGTCGCCGCTGCGTGACTGCTTTATTCGCGCGCCGCTGGATAATGATATTGGCACCAGCGAAGCCGATCGCGTTGACCCGAATGCGTGGGTTGAGCGGTGGAAATCGGCGGGCTATGACCAAATGGAAAGCAGCATCGAATCTATGCAGATCGACGCGCTAAAAGATGCGGTGCAAATCGACACGCTACACAGCTGGCGCGCCAATGGGCAGATCGCTTTTATCAGCCACAAGCGTTATCACATTAATGCCCATGGTGAGATGCAGGTCAGCGTTTCTGTGCAGCAGGCCCCCGGTTTGCCCTCGCCTGCCCGCATCGGTTTGCGTTGTCAATTGAGTCAGATGGCTGAAAAAGTGGAATGGCTGGGTTTGGGCCCGCATGAGAATTATCCCGATCGCCAGCTCGCCGCACAGTTCTCGCGCTGGCAACTGCCTGTAGACTCTCTTTATACGCCCTATGTGTTTCCCAGCGAAAATGGCTTGCGCGGTGGCACGCGGCAGCTCAATGCCGGCAGTTGGCAAGTGAACGGCGATTTTGCTTTCTCGCTGAGCCGCTTTAGCCTTGAGCAATTGCGTGAGGCTTCACATCGCCATCTGCTACAACCTGAAACCGGCTGTTGGCTGCATTTGGATGCTGCGCATATGGGCTTGGGCGGTGACGATTCCTGGAGCCCCAGCGTTAGCCCCGAGTTTTTGCTGACTCAGCAACGCTGGCACTATGTTCTGACGTTTCGTCAACAGGCTGCGGTAAATGGGTTTTTGGCCGACGGTAAAAACGACGCAGAAAAATCACATTAATCAATACCACCATGGCGGTGGCAAAGAAAACCCAACGATAACCGGCCAGCGCGGACACCGCTGCGCCGAGCATCGGCCCAGCCACATTGCCCAGATACATAAAAGATTGGTTATAACCGAAGATGCGGCCGGTGATGTTGTCGCGGGAATGACGTACCAACAGCGTCTGCACCGCAGGCATCATTGCGCCATCGGCAAAACCAAGCAGAAAGCGCAATATGCCCAACTGCGTCGCATTGGTGACAAACGACATGCCGATAAACAGCAGCAGCGAAATTACCATTGTCGCGAGCAGGATACGCTGCGTGCCGATGCGATCGCCGAGTCGTCCTAAACGCGGAGCAGAGAGCAAAGCGGAAATGCCGGGCAGCGCGGCGATGAAGCCGCTGAGAAAAGCGATGTTTTCTGCGCCAGGGGCCAGTTCGCGAACAAACAACGTTAAGATCGGGTTCACCGATCCGTTACACATTTGAATAACCATGGTGGTGAAGAACAAGCAGATCATTAGTTTAGGATTATCCAGCGTGGCAAAAACCTGCCGGGCGTTGAGTTTGTCCTTTTTACTGATGGGTATGTAGCCGGTTTCTTTAATGAGAAATAACGTGACAAAAAAGCTGATCATCAACAGCACGGCGGTGATGATAAAAACCAGGCGTAGACCCACCCAATCCGCCAGCAATCCGCCAATCAGCGGCCCAAGGATCACACCGCCAATTTGACCGGTTGAGACACAACTCAACGCCCAGCCGCTGCGCTCGCGCGGCACCTGTGCCGCCACCAGCGCCATTGCATTAGGAATGTAACCTGAAGTCAGCCCCATCAAGGCACGCAACAGCAAAAGCTGCCACGCCTGTGTCACAAATGCCTGTAGCAGAATCACCAAACCCATGCCAAACGCGGCGCGCAGCAGCATCAGTTTGCGTCCTTTACGATCCGCCAAACTCCCCCACAGTGGCGCAACGGCGGCGGATACCACAAACGTGATGCTGAATGTCAAACCTGACCACAAACTCAGTGAATCCGCATCTTTGATACCGAGCTGTTCGATATAGAGTGGTAGAAAAGGAATGATCTGGCTGATCGCCAGTCCAGTGAAAAAACAACCAAACCAGACCGAAATCAGGTTTATTTTCCAGGGTTCTAATGAGCGGGGCATGATCAGGTGACTTGCAGGAGATATGAGGAGCCAGTTTAACAACGGCTTAACCGTGCTGAGCGGCAAAACATGGCACGTAATGCAAAACGCGGTTTTCCCCTAAGATTTGCGAATCTGCCTCGTGCATATTTTCTTCCTGTCTGTTTTCTTAGAGAGATTATGTGCAAAAACAATCATTCACTCTTCTGACTATTAATGCCGCAGTCATCACTATGAAAAAATATTTCAGGCTGTTACTGACAATTACGCATGACAGTTCTATGTTTAAAAAACCGCCAGTCTCGTGCGGTGCGTCGGCTATTCTTGCCAGCGCGACGTTCTCATACCGGGTGACGCCAATGTCCCTGCGATCCTGAGAACCCAAGACGTAAAACCGCGTTTATGCGCATCGCGCCCTATCGTGATGTGCATGGCGTTGTCTTAGCGGAGGTGGATGATGAGAGTGCAACCAAACAGCGCCAGCCGTGCTATCACCGACTATTTCAACAGCCCTGACTGGAACGCGCCGCCAGAATCCGATCTGCTGGCTGCCATCCTGCGTGAATTAATGGAAGCCGGACAACCTGCCACTAATAAAGCAATTATTGCGCGCGTTATCGATAAGCTGGAGTTTGAAGGGGACGAAAAGCGCCTGCAAAATTATCGAACTTTACTGGCGCAGCTCATTGAAACGCGGCCACAAGAGTAAGTCGCCGCTGGCAGATTATTTCACGACGCGAAGGGTATCCGCTTCGCTGACGCTGGCTTTACCGCTGCTGCGTTGATAGAGACACAACTCGCGCCCACGCTGATTATTCATGTGCTGTTGCGGATAACGTCCCTGAAGCAGCAAGACGCTGTAGCCGACGCTGTCGTCATACTCAATTGCCTTTCCGACTACGCTCACCTGCTTGAGGGTGCTGGCCTTGAGACAGGCTTGCTGCATATCCACTTTACTTTGCTGCCACGCAGCGTCGCTGGCGGCCATCGCCAGCGGACTTGCTAACAGCATTAATGGCAGGATGATTTTTTTCACATTCGCCTCTTCTACCGACATGAAATCGGATAAAAAAATTCCCGCCGGAGCGGGAATAAACAAGACGAGCATTGCATAACGAGAGTGACGAGGAAATCTCTATCGTGCGGAGCTATCCTCGCCTGCAGCCATGACAGCTTTATGACAATACCCGATATTTTTCACGCTTTAGCCGCAGTAAACCCGACTAATGTTGCCACTCTTGTCTGCCATAAAATTCAGGCGATTGAGTTTGAAATCCATGGTTACCGCCGAGTTGTAGGGAATGGCGCGAACCTGATGATCGAATCGTTGGCTATTCACCGAAGATAACGGCTTGCCGACATAGTCTTGATACTGTGAAGCACCGCAAAGATCGCTTTCTGGATCTTGAGCCACCGCAGCGGTTTCGGGTTTACTGGCTGACTGGCATGCCGTTAAGGCAAAGAAGCCCATCACAACCAGCGCTTTTCCATAATGATTCACGTTTGATCTCCTCTTGGACGTGTTAACCCTGAACCAAAGAGTAGCAAAGCGTGCCCGCAAGCGAAAATCTTGACCAGCAGACTTGTCGCGTTCTTTAAAAATTGAAAGCGGCAAGGAAAGATGAGTCGTAAAAATTTAAGCGGCCGGGATCACATATTTTCAGAAAAATCGCACTTGCAGTCTAAAAACAGATCACCCAGCCGCTAAAATTACTTAAGACTTTTCTGAGGTAATCATTATGGAACTTGCAATCTTTATTGGCTTCGCTGCCTTGATGACGTTTGTCGCCATTAAAGTTCGTTAAGCCTGCTCCCGGTTGTTCTGGGTTGTTCTCTCCAGAAGCGTGCTGAAGGCTGCGAGTGGCATCGGGCGGCCAAGAAAATAGCCTTGCCCTTCTTCACATGACAGTATTTTAAGCTGATTCAGTTGCGCTTCTGTTTCAATGCCTTCGGCGGTGATGGTGAGTGCAAAAGCACGCGCCAGCGCGATAATGCCAGCGACCACCGATTGCGCCTGCTGCGATTCCGGAAAATCTTTCATCCACGAGCGGTCAATTTTCAAGCCGTTAAACGGAAAGGTTTTTAAATAACCCAGCGCGGCATAGCCCGTACCAAAATCATCTACGGTTAAACGTACGCCTAACGAACGCAATCCCTGCATCACTTCTAGCGCTTGCTGCGGATGTTCGAAAGTGACGTTTTCAGTTATTTCCAGTTCCAGCCGCGTTGCGGGCAACCCACTCTCTTTTAACACATTGGCTACCCGCTGCACTAAATCGGTGGTACGAAATTCAACGGGCGAAATGTTAACGGAAACATAACGGTCGCCACCCCACGCCAACGCATCTTCACAGGCTCGCTTCAATACCCAATCGCTGATCGTGGCGATTAAACCATTCTCTTCTGCCAGCGGAATAAATCGATCCGGCGTGATCCATTGATCAGGCGCAGTTTGCCAGCGAATAAGCGCTTCTGCGCCTGCCAGTTGTCCGCCAGAGAGTTGATAACGTGGTTGATAATGTAAACGAAACTCATCATTTTTCAGCGCTCGCTCAATGCGGCGCGCCATATCGCGCTTACTTTCGCGCAAGTTAGCCATTTCATTGGCGTACCAAACCCATTGATTGCGCCCCGATTCGCGGGCTTCATTTAGCGCGATGTCAGACATCCGCAGCAACGCTTCAGGATGGGCAGCATCCTGCGGTGCACAGGCAATACCCATGCTGGCAGTTAAATAGTGAACGTGCTGGCCGGTCGTAATCGGCTGCTGAACTTCATGCAGCAGCTGCGCACAGCGTTCATCAACTTTGTCACGATCCCCTTCGCGTAAAATCACGACAAACTCATCACCGCCGAGTCGCGCAGTCAGCTCATGGGGTCCTATACAATTTTTAATGCGCTGCGCCATCTGATTCAATACCAGATCACCCGCAGCGTGGCCCCAGGTTTCATTGATCGGTTTGAACTGATCCAGATCGATACTGATGATGGTGAGCGGAATATCCATGTTGAATTGTTCAAGATGGCTGGTGAGATACTCTTGCAACTGAAGCCGGTTTGGCAACCCGGTTAACACATCATGACGTGACAAGAACTGAATGCGCGCTTCCGCTTCCATGCCCTGAGTAATGTCAGAGACCGTGCCGCGAAAGCCGATGCATCTGCCATTGTGCCAGACCGTTTTAGCCACCAACTGACCAATACGACGATCGCCCTGTGCCGACATAAACTGGCAACGCAGCGGCATTTGCTGGGGTTCCGCTTCCTGACGCATCAGCCAAGTCACCAAAGAGTGGCTGGGATGGGTCAGCAAATGGTCGAGGTGTCTTCCTAGCCAAACGCTAATTTCATGGCCGGTTACGGTGTTGAAGCGAGACGACAAATAGATCAGCCGCCCTTCTTCATCGGTTTCCCAAATCCAGTCTGAAGCCGCTTCTGCCAGGTCACGAAAACGCGCCTCGCTGCTTGCCAACTCCTGCTGGCTGACCGCTAACATGGCGAATCGGCGATCGGATAATATCGCGTTGTGAAGCGCGTGGCGGCTTACCCGGCGAGTAATCCACGCGATAATGATGCCCATGATTAACAGCAACGGTAGCAGAAACCAGATCAACCCCATGCCGGGCATTTTTGGCGTCCAGCGTAAGACTAGCGGCTCGCCACCCGGCACCTCTTCCACCATTCGCGGCTCAATTTTGGCATCGACTTCGTTTTTGGCAAAACGCGGACTACTTACGCCAAGCGTGTCGCCTAACGCTTTTAGCTTGGCAGGCGTGAACACATTGACGAAAACCATCACTGATGGTGGCCCCGCTTTTTGCGGCAAGCCGGGCACTTTACCGGTAGTGATTGGCGCGGCGACGATAATAGCCGGCTGTCCATTCACCAGTGCATTGCGTGCTACCGCCGCATTATTCAATAAGCGTGCGTTGGCAATCAGCATCCGGCTGCTTTTTCCCAGCCAGGCTTCCAGCGAAACAGAACTCAGCTTACCGTCGATGACTGAATAGGTAGTGTGATCGTTGCCATCGACAACAAAAACGCCTTCATAATGGTATTCCTCATACAAACCCGGACCGAAGTTCTCTTCATCGAAGGCCCAGACTCTATTCATCGTGATGTGCAGATTACGCCAGGCTTCGCCCCAGAAAGCGTAATCGCGGATGTCAGTTATCATCGCCTCTTTACGCCCTACCCACGCTTGCTGCATCAATATCTGATCGTGTTCAACAGATAACTTGTTTTGATGCTGGGCAATGGTCAGCACCATCAGCATGGAAAGAAACAATACGCCGAACAACAGCAGTGTAAGCGTGCGTAGACTCCGCCGCGTAAAGCGAACAGTGCGATCTTCTGCTCCGTTTATAAAAGGACGCAGCTGCGGTTGCTGAGGTACAAAAGTCATTAAGAAAGCTCACAACAAAGCGAAAAGTTCGGTTCGGGATTCTGCCTGACAGCAAACTATGCTGACTTACCCGAATTCATTTCCTCAGTTATCGGCTCGGTGTGCTTGCGGTTTAGCCTAATAAGGTAAATTTGCGTACAAATATTGTCTTGTTGGGTGACTCGACAGCGATCAGGCGCGTTGTTACTATGCGCTAACCTTCGCTGGCTGGGTCGCTTATGAACACCAATTCCGACAGAGTGGCGCTGACGCTGTTTTACGTCGGCAGCTTTGTGGTCTATTACCTCGTGACTATGCTTATCACGCTGTTTCCTAACTATGGCGTGCTGCGTAATGACGGCTTATTGGTGCCGGTGCTCTGCCTGTTTGAATTTGCCGTGATCTATCCGCTTTATCGCTTCTATTGCCAGCGTCGTAGCGACCTGCCGCTGGGCGAATTACGTCCGCTGCAAACGCTGCTGTTTATTGGCGTACTGTTTATTTTAATGGCGGCGCAAACCCAATTTTTGCAGCCGGAAGGTTGGCTGGTTGAGCAGGCGCAGCAAGGACGTAATTCGCTGCTGATTTTGTTGCTAACGGCGGTGCTGTTAGCACCGGTGTTTGAGGAAGTCCTGTTTCGTGGTTTTCTGTTACAGGCATTTTTGCTGTGGGCACCACGCAGTCGCTTTGCCTGCATGTTGCTGACTTCACTGCTGTTCGCCATGATGCACACTCAGTATGTTCACTGGGAAACCATTATCGCGCTGACACTGTTTTCGCTGTTATTATGTTACGCCCGCCTGCGCAGCAACAGCCTGGCGCTGCCCATTTTCCTGCACACGCTAAACAATCTTATCGCGCTGCTTCCTGCCTGGTATTTCTCAGGTTAACGCTTTCACCGCTCAGGGTGATAATGCCTCGTCGACACGTTTGTCTATACTGGAACAGTAAAAGGGATATTAAGCACCACAGTCCGGACCACCAGACCGTGTAAAGGAGTCGAGCCATGTTGATAGGATTTGTATTATTAGTCAGTGCTTGCGGCCATGATGCCTGTGATGCTTTACCGGTATCGGAACGGATTTATCCAACAAAAATCGATTGCGAACAGATGGCAAATCGCATTCATAAAGTACGGCCTAATGTGGTCCTGCTTTGTGGTGAAGTACATCGTTAATGCAGGGCCAAAAATAACAAAGCGCAGCCGTTAAGTTGCAAGGTGGCGCTTTAGCGTACAAAATATAAGCTATTGTTCACTATTATCGTTGTGAATCCCATGAAAACATCACGCCCCCGTCGTCCAAACGGACGCTGGGTCTATTACATTTTGTATGACGGCATATTGTGGCCGTGCCCCGTTCGCTGGGAGTGGGAAAGCGGCTACGGCGGCTGGCTGCCTTTTTATTACTCACCGACATTTGAATTTGTGGCGGGCGATCCCAATAAGGCGTATCGCATTGCACGCAGTGACGTCCGTACTAAGCGTCGCGAAACGGAATATGTGTAGAGAGGATTACTGCCATTCCCACGGCAGCCAGGATGCTGTCAGTAAGTAATGAATGAGTTCGAGCAGCAAGACAACCATCACTAATACGCCCAGTTTATGGTTACAAACCCATGATTTTAGGCCCATATCATCGCTGCCCAACGAATCAGCATTAACGCACCGCAGATACAGAGCAGAACCAGTACCATTTTCCAATACTTCTTCGCAGCTAAATATCGCGCCACCTTTATTTTCCTCTCAGCCAGAAAGCAAAAGATGCGCCCAAAGGCGCATCTGTTACGGTCAGTATCAGGACCGCGCTGATTTAGCATAACGCTCACGCCGTTAAAAGGCGACCCGCGTTACAGGCTTAGTTATTCAGGGTGTAGTCGAGAGTAATCTCAGCATTCAGAACCTGTGAAACTGGGCAGCCCGCTTTAGCTTTATTGATGATTTCATCAAATGTTGCGTTATCAATGCCTGGCAGTTCGATGGTGCTGGTCAGCGCCACCTTGGTGATCGCAAAACCTTCACCTTTCTTATCAAGAGAAACATCCGCCGTGGTATCAATGCTTTTCGGCGGAAAACCTGCTTCGCCTAACATCAGCGATAAAGCCATAGAGAAACACGCTGCGTGTGCAGCACCGATTAGCTCTTCTGGATTCGTGCCTTTTTCACCTTCAAAACGGGTTTTGAAACCATAAGGTTGCTGGCTCAGCACGCCGCTCTCAGTGCTTACTGTCCCTTTTCCCTTGATATCGCCTTCCCAATGCGCCGAACCTTTCTTATGAATGGTCATGTCATTCCTCCTGTTGGTAAAGAGGGTAAGTATAGACAATACATTCGATTTCGCCGGATCAGCTCACCGCACGCGGGCGAGCAGGTATGACTTGCTCATTGAGCAGCGCATTGGCCTGCACCAGTGAATCGCGGGTAATTTCACCGATCGATTTTGCGCCGGTCAGCGTCATCGCTACCCGCATCTCTTTCTCAATCAGGTTGAGCAGATTCTCCACGCCGCGCTGTCCGTGTGTTGCCAGCGCATAGATAAAGGCGCGGCCCAGCAGTACGGTATCTGCGCCTAACGCAATCATGCGCACCACATCAAGACCACTGCGGATGCCGCTATCGGCCAGAATCGCGATGTCACCTTTTACCGCATCGGCGATAGCAGGCAGCGCACGCGCCGAGGAGAGCACGCCATCCAACTGGCGTCCGCCGTGGTTAGACACCACAATGCCATCCGCGCCAAAGCGCACCGCATCACGCGCATCTTCGGGGTCAAGTATCCCTTTAATCACCATCGGGCCATCCCAGAATTCACGAATCCACTCCAGATCCTTCCATGAAATAGAGGGATCAAAGTTGTTCGCCAGCCAGCCGATATAATCTTCCAGTCCGGTGGGTTTGCCGAGATAGGTAGAAATATTCCCGAGATCGTGCGGACGCCCCTGCATGCCGACATCCCACGCCCATTGTGGGTGCGTCACGGCTTGCCAGTAGCGACGCAGCGCCGCATGGTTGCCGCTCATGCCCGAATGCGCATCACGGTAGCGTGCGCCCGGTGTTGGCATATCCACGGTGAACACCAGCGTGGAACAACCTGCAGCTTTGGCTCGCTCCAGCGCGTTACGCATAAAGCCGCGATCGCGCAGCACATAGAGCTGGAACCACATCGGACGATTAATTGCCGGTGCCACCTCTTCAATTGGGCAGACGGAAACGGTCGATAAGGTAAAGGGAATGCCTTTCAGCGCCGCAGCGCGGGCGGCCTGCACTTCGCCACGCCGTGCATACATGCCGCATAAACCCACCGGTGCCAGCGCGACCGGCATCGACAACGTTTCATTAAACAATTTGGTTTCAAGGCTGAGATCAGACATGTTTTTTAAAATGCGCTGTCTTAGCGCAACGTCAGCCAGATCGTCCACATTGCGGCGCAGCGTGTGTTCGGCATAAGCGCCGCCATCAAGATAGTGAAACAGGAACGGAGGCAGAATACGTTGCGCGGCGGCGCGATAGTCACTGGCAGCAGAAATGATCATGAGTCGTTTTCCTTACGGTTGCTGAATTCGTTGCCCGGCAAGCGGGTTATGCGAGCCTGCCGCGCTTCATCTTCGTGCAGGCCCTTCATCGTGGTATGAACAAAGCCGAGATGCTGCATCGCCGCTTGCCGCGCCGCTTCAGCGTCACCGGCGAGAATGGCGTTGAGAATGGCCTGATGTTGTTCAGTCAGACGGGCGAAAATCACCGGCTGGATATACATCCGCTGGCGGCTTTGCATCACCGATGATTGCAACAAGTCAAAAAAGCCGCGCATGGTTTGTAGCAGCACCACGTTATGCGATGCCTCCGCAATCGCCAGATGAAAGCGTACGTCAGCTTGTGCTGCGAGATCGGGATCGTCGCTTTCGGTCATTTTGAGCGTGGCGTCAAATGCATATTGCAGCTTCTCTTTGTCAGATTCGGTCGCGCGTAATGCCGCATGCCAGGCCGTGCTGGCTTCAATCGCGTGACGCGCTTCGAGAATGTCATAACGGTAATCGGGATCGTCCGCCAGTAACTGGCGAATAGGCGCAACGATGCGCTGTTCCGACCACGGCGCAAGCTGCTGACGCAGCCAGGTTCCCCCGCCGCGTCGGCTGATCAACATACCGCTGCTGATCAGCTGCTGGATCGCCTCACGCAGAGATGATCGCGAAACGCCCAGTTCGGCAGATAACTGCCGCTCGGCAGGCAGACGCATGCCGGGTTCCAGCTGATGTTCGCTGATATACGCCTTTAGCCGTACCACCAGATGGGCCGCGAGTGGCGGCGTGTTCGCTGTCATGGAATCATCCACGGAAAGACGTAAGCCTGCAGCGTGGTAATGACGCCTACCATGCAGGTAAAGATGAGGCTGTGTTTAACCGTAAAGCGGAACAGATCGGACTCTTTACCGACCAGGCCCACTGCGGCGCAGGCGATGGCGATCGATTGAGGAGAAATCATCTTCCCGGTGACGCCACCGGTGGTGTTGGCGGCAACCAGCAACACATCTGAAACGCCAATCTGTTGCGCGGTAGTGGCTTGTAATGCAGCGAATAGCGCATTTGAGGAGGTATCCGATCCGGTAAGGAAGACGCCCAACCAACCCAAAAACGGTGAGAAAAAGGTAAAAGCTTGCCCCGTATGCGCCAGCGCTAAGGCCAGCGTGGCCGACAGGCCGGAATAGTTGGAGATAAAAGCAAACGCCAGCACCATGCCAATCGAGTAAATCGGTAACGCCAACTCTTTTAAGGTCTCGCCGAACGTCTGAATAGCCGCTTTCGGCTTCATGCGCAGGTAAGCAATCGCCACAATCGCTGCCAGCAAAATGGCGGTGCCGGTGGCAGAAATGATGTCGAATTTAAAGATTGCCGGATAGGGCGTGGCACTGTTCACTACCGGTGGCATGCGTTCCACCAGCGCATTCAGCAGCGGCACCGGCACGCTGAAGACCCAATCCGCTAGCGCCCCGCCTTTGGCAAACAGCGCTTTGAAGGGCGGAATGCTCCATAACGTTACGGTCGCGGTGAGAAACAGGAAAGGCATCCAGGCGCGGATCACCTGCCCAGCGCTGTATTTTTTGCGGGTCAGATCCTGATCAACCATCGATGCGCCAACATCGTTAAAACGAAAGATGCGAACCGGCTTCCAGCGACGCAGGAACAAGGTTAAACAGACCAGCGACGCCAGCGAAGAGATGATGTCTGGCAGTTCCGGGCCAAGGAAGTTAGAGCTAAGAAACTGAGCAATCGCAAAGGATCCGCCCGCCACCAGCACCGCAGGCCAGGTTTCTTTGACGCCACGCCAACCATCCATGATCGCCATGATCCAGAACAGAACGATGATGGTCAGTAACGGCAATTGGCGGCCGGCCATTTGCCCGATGGCGAAACTGTCCAGTCCGGTAACCTGCCCGGCAACAATAATTGGAATTCCCATCGCGCCAAATGCCACCGGCGCGGTGTTAACGATCAGGCATAAACCGGCGGCATACAGCGGATTAAATCCCAGGCCGACCAGTAGCGCAGCGGTGATCGCAACCGGCGCACCAAAACCTGCAGCGCCTTCTAGAAACGCGCCAAACGAGAAACCGACAATCAGCATTTGCAGTCGTTGATCTGGCGTGATCGATAAGATCGAGGCGCGAATAATGTCAAACTGCCCGGTTTTAACCGAAATTTTGTAGACGAATACTGCTGCAACAATGATCCACGCAATCGGCCACAGACCATATAAAAAGCCATATCCCACCGACGCCAACGCTTGCCCGATTGGCATACGATAAAGAAACAGCGCCACCAGCAGCGCCAGACCCACGGTGATGGTCGCGGCGACATAGCCTTTCAGCTTCAGTTTTATCAGCGCGAAAAAGAAAAACAGAATCGGGATCAGCGCAACCAGGCTAGATAGCCAAATATTGCCGAGCGGATCATAATTTTGTTGCCACATCTGCATGCGGGTATCTCCAGAGGAAAGCCAGAAAATCGTGCGCATAGGTTGCAGGGTGCACACGCTAGCCTCTTTAACATCTTTTTTGGTCAGACCACATTTAAGATGCTGAGGCTTATTGGCAACAGATGGTTAATGTTTTGTTAACTTCAGGCAATAAAAAAGCCGTGAATTTTCCTGTTCTGTGAAGCAGGAAAATTTTTCGGCTTAATTGGTAGGACCAAAAAATTATTTTTCTGGGAAAGCGTGCGGATAACTGCGTGGATGGAAACAGAGGTTTAACACAATCAACAGCAGCGTCACCGCACCTTGCATCAACCAAACGCTGGCAAAGCTGTGGGTTAATGTATGCAACTGTCCGGCGATAAACGGCATACAACCTGCGATAATGAATCCCACGCCTTGCATGAATGCCACCAGACGTGCCCCCGCCTGTGGATGAGACAGATGATCCAGCGCCAGTACCAAGGCTAACGGAAAGGCGCCGCCCAGACCGAATCCCGCTACGCCTGCCCAGATCCACGGTGCGGCCTGCGGGGCAAACAGAAATCCCATCATGCCGCAGAACTGCATGCCCAATGCCAGCAGCAATAATGGCCGACGATCGGCTCCGCGAGCCAGCAGCGGTAGCAACAATGCCCCGACCACCTGACAACTGATCATCATAGCAAGCAAGCTGCCGCCCGCCTGCGCGCTCCAGCCCTGTTGATGATAGAAATCGGGCAGCCACGCGACGCAGATGGCATACCCGCCATTGACCAACCCAAAGCTCAGCGCCAGCGTCCACGCCCGCGTTTTGCGCCACAGTGCAGGTATTGCCCGCTGCGTAGATTTCTCCGGCGCGGCAGTGGGAATAAACAGCCACAACAGCACCGCGCACAGCGTCGGTAGCGCCCAACTGCTTAACGCACCTTGCCACCCCATCTGTGCGCTCAGCCACGGCGTTAAGGCGGCAGCCAGGCCGCCACCGCCCATCAACGCTCCAGCCCATAAACCCGTAATCGCTGCGCTGCGCTCACCAAAGCGCTGGCGAATCAATCCCGGCATCGCCATTTGCACCACACCAATGCCTAATCCACCCGGAATGGTGCTAAAGACTAATAGACTGCCCTGAGTGATAAACAGGCGGCTGAAAGTCGCCAAACTCAGTAACATCAATCCGCCTGTCAGCAATTTACGGACAGCGATGCGCTGCATTAAGGGCGCGCTTAACAGCGCAATCGCTCCCATCATCATCATGGGTATAGCGGGCAGCAAAGACGCGGCTAATGGCGTCAGCCCAATGGTCTGACGTAACTGGCCGAGCAACGGACTCACCGAGGTCATTAAAGGGCGCATATTCAGGCCCGCCAATACCAACGCGATAAGCATCATCATTTCTGTCTGTCGTTTCATCCACAACTCAAATAATTAAAGATTGCCAGCCTGACAGCGCTGGTTACTATTTGGAAATTAAATATTGCTCTAATTGATAGTGGGAAAATGAATCGACAGCCGATGTTTACGCCTCAACAGTTGTTAAGTTTTGTTGCCGTTTGCGAAACCACCAGCTTTACCCGCGCTGCCGATCGTGTGCATTTGTCGCAATCCACTGTGAGTCAGCAAGTGCGGCGGCTGGAAGAAATGGTAGGTAAAGCGTTGCTGGAACGCTCTTCGCATCAGGTGCAGATTACAGAAGAAGGTGAAAAGCTGCTGGGCTATGCCCGGCGCATCATTGCGCTGAACGGCGAAGCGCATGACGTATTAAGCGACAAATGGCGTGACGGCGTGCTACGTCTTGGTGTGCCGGAAGATTTTGCCGCACCTACCGCAGGATTGCTAGCCGCTTTCAGTCGTCAACATCCGCATTTACGGCTCGATGTGATGAGCGGCATGCACGTTGAATTGCGCCGTGCATGGCAGCGTGAGGAGCTGGACATCATGCTGATCAAACAGCCTTACGGCGAACGTCCACTGGCGGCGCGCCCGGAACCCTTGCTCTGGCTCGACAGCGCCGCCTATCCCTGTTTTGAACAAACGCCAGTACCGCTGGTGCTGTTTCCTCAGCAGGGTTTGTACCGTGAAGAGATGTGCCAGACGCTGGATGCGATGGACCGCAGTTGGCGTATTGGTTATAGCAGCGCGAGTCTGGTTGCTTTGGCGGCAGCGAGCGCACAAGGCTTGGGGTTAACCCTGTTGCCCGCCAGCTGTCGCTTACCCGAACATCGGGTGCTAGGGCGCGAACAGGGTTTGCCGGAGATCGATATTTTTGAGCTGGCGCTGTTTTGCCGTCATCCCGAAGAGAATTTGCAGTATCAACTGGCGCAGGCTTTGGTCGATTTCGGCCAGCTGAGCTGGCAGTGATTTTTCAAATAGCCAGCAGTGGAAAATAGCGCAGCGGCCACCGCCAGCTTTTGTCAGATTAAGACTCTCTTTTTTGTAGGAGCCTCTGATGACTATTTCCCCTTCTTCAAGCCGTCGTGAATTTCTTGGTAACGGCGCACGCTGGGCAGCCGCAGGGAGTTTGCTGGCTGCTGGCATGAGCCAGACCAGTTTTGCCGCCAATACGACATCTCACTCGCCAGCTGCTTTGCCCAGTACCGATCACTATTTACTGCGGAATGTTCGCCTTGAAGAAGGCTTTGAGCGTGAAGGCGAAGAGATCGTTGCGACTAAAACTGGGCTGTATGACATCAGCATCCGTGATGGTAAATTTGATCAGTTACACCCAGCCGGTCAGGGTGACGCTTCACTGACGGCCTGGGATGCGCAAGGTGCGCTGCTGCTGCCCTCCACTCACGATATGCATATCCATCTCGATAAAACATTTTATGGCGGCCCGTGGCAGGCACCGCGTCCACGTCAGGGCAAAACCATCATGGATATGATTGCCCGTGAGCAGGTGTTGATCCCGCAGTTACTGCCCACCTCAGTCGCGCGAGCAGAAAGTCTGATTGCCTTGTTGCAATCCAAGGGTTCGACTCAGGCACGCAGTCATTGCAATATCGACCCGGTCAGCGGTCTGAAAAGCCAGGAACATCTCCAAACCGCGCTGGCGAAGCACCCTGAATTTCCCTGCGAAATCGTGGCATTTCCGCAGCACGGTTTATTGCATTCGCAGGTCGATGGATTGATGCGTGAAGCGATGCAGCACGGCGTGCAGTATGTCGGCGGACTGGATCCGACGAATGTCGATGGCGCGATGGAAAAGTCGCTGGATGCGATGTTCCAGATCGCGCTCGATTTCCAACGCGGCGTGGATATCCACCTGCATGAAACCTCGCCAGCCGGCGTTGCGGCGATTCGCTATATGATCGATACCGTGGCAAAGAACCCGGCGCTGAAAGGCAAAGTGACCATCAGTCACGGCTTTGCGCTGGCGACGCTGGAAGGCGCTGAGCTGGATAAAATGATTCAAGGGTTGGTTGAGCAGCAATTTAGCGTGGCGTCGACGCTGCCGATTGGCAAGCTGACCATGCCGATTCCGCAGTTGCAGACAGCGGGCGTTAAGGTGATGACCGGCACCGACAGCGTGGTTGATCACTGGTCGCCGTTTGGCACCGGCAGTATGTTGGAAAAAGCCAATCTCTATGCGCAGCTCTATCGTGGTTCGGATGAGTTTTCACTGACGCGTGCGCTGGCGATTGCGACCAATGATTTGCTGCCGCTGTCAGCAGAAGGTCAACGTCAATGGCCACAGCAAGGTGATGACGCCAATATGATGATAGTTGCCGCGAGCTGCTCAGCTGAAGCCGTTGCGCGCATCTCGCCAGTGGTTGCCACCTTCTCACGCGGCAAAGCGGTATTCGCACTGCAACACGTTTAATTGCTCCAATGCTCAACGCAGTTACAACGCGAAAGATGACGGGTATGACGAGCAGATACCCTAAATAATTCGTGTTGCAGCAAGGCGGCAAGCGTGTGAGTCCCCGGGAGCTTACGCCGGTAAGTGACCGGGGTGAGCACGTGCAGCCAACGCAGCTGCAGCGCGAAGTATGACGGGCATGACGGGTAAAAATGACAAAGCCTCCCGCAGGAGGCTTTAATCAGACAGACAAAGCAGCAGCGTTACACGCTTTTTGCTTTGCAACCTTTTGACATTAATTCCATTGCCAACGCATATAAACGACGATCTTCCTGATCACAGGGCTCATCTTCCGCATAACAGCCGATCATTGAGGCAATCTTATCAGCTGATAAGCTTTCCCCATGAACGTGCAGCGTCAACACGGCGCGGCCCACTATTTTAAGTACATCTTCATGTGATCCCTGGAGACTATTACTCAATGAAAAACCCTCTAACGGTCGTTGTAATAGATGTATGGCGCGCTAAATATAAAGCAATTGTCTTAAGATTTTTATCGGCAACTTAAGGGTAATTTTTTAATGATTAATTGTATTACTGGAGTAAATAAAAAGGATTTATCTGATTAACATAGGAATAAACTTTTTAAATCGGCGTGTTATAAAGTTATTTATGGCCTTATTTTTTCTTCGCTCCAGACCATTATCGAAATTTAACGCTTAACTGATTAAAATTTACCAACCATTTTCGAAAAACTTCAGGTTATTCCTAATGCCCCGCACGTCAAAAGATTCACAGCCTTAACCTACGAGGTTGCCGTTGCTGTTGGACGCGCTTTCTGCCAGACTTGCGCGCGCAATAATGCCCTACTTTTTTAGCCTCAGAGGCCGCGCCGTGACTGCTTTTTCAACCCTCAATTCGCTTCCCGAAAGCCAACTCGATAACCTGCGCGAGATGGGCTACACCAGCATGACGCCGGTTCAGGCCGCCACGCTGCCCGCCATTTTGCAGGGTCGCGACGTGCGTGCGCAGGCGAAAACCGGCAGCGGTAAAACCGCAGCCTTTGGCATTGGTTTGCTACAACATATCGACAGCGCACAGTTCCAGACGCAGGCGCTGATTCTGTGCCCAACGCGTGAATTAGCGGATCAGGTTAGCAATGTGTTGCGTCAACTGGCGCGCTTCACGCGTAATATCAAAATTTTGACGCTGTGCGGTGGTCAGCCGATGAGCGCTCAGCGCGATTCATTGATTCACGCTCCGCATATTGTGGTCGGCACGCCGGGCCGTATTCTTGATCACCTCAAACGTGAAACGTTAAAGCTTGAGAATCTGCGCACGCTGGTGTTGGATGAAGCGGATCGCATGCTGGAAATGGGTTTCCGTGATGATATGGAAACCATCATTAAAGCCACACCAGCATCGCGTCAAACGCTGCTGTTCTCTGCGACCTGGCCTGAAGGTATCGCTGCTATCAGCACCCGGTTTCAGCGCGATGCTCTGAGCGTGGTAACGGAAGAAGTCAGTGAACTGCCCACCATTGATCAACAATTTATTGAAGCCAGCCACAACGAAAAGCTATCACTGCTGATTGCGCTACTCAGCGAACGCCAGCCCTCATCCTGTGTGGTCTTTTGTAACACCAAACGCGAATGCGATGATGTTGCGGCAGCCCTTAACGATCGTGACATCAGCGCCTTGCCGCTGCATGGCGATCTGGAACAGCGTGACCGTGAACGCGTACTCATCCGCTTCTCCAACGGCAGCGGACGCGTGTTGGTTGCTACTGACGTAGCAGCGCGTGGCCTGGATATTAAGTCGCTAGCGCTGGTAGTGAATTACCAACTGGCGTGGGATCCTGAAGTGCATTTACACCGCATTGGCCGTACCGCACGTGCGGGTGAAGAAGGTGCTGCTGTGAGTTTTGTCGCCGCCGATGAAATGGCTCGCGCGCACGCGCTGGAAGATTTTTTACAGAAGTCGCTGCCGTGGGTCTCTGCCAGCACGCTGAAAAAAGGCAGCAGCAAAGCGTTACCCGCCGCAATGATGACGTTGTGCATTGATGGCGGCCGCAAAGCCAAAATTCGTCCGGGAGATATACTGGGGGCATTAACGGGTGAAGCGGGCTACCGCGCTGACCAAATTGGTAAGATCGATCTGACCCCAACGCACGCTTATGTCGCTATTGAAGCGGCTCAGGCGAAAGCGGCATTGGTCAAACTCAAGCAAGGCAAAATCAAAGGCAAAACCTTCCGCGCGATCTTGTTGAAAGATTGATTTACTAACGCATCCAGGCATGCTGGGCGAGGCGAAACCTCGCCCAATCACTGTTAAGGTTCTTCAATTTCTGTGGCGTGCAATGTGGTGTTTTCACCTTTACCGTGCACTCTACCGCTGATGCGAACCTGATCGTCCGCAGCAAACTTCTTACCTTTGAACGCTTTTTCCGGTGCCACAATAGTGATGGTTCCGGTGCTGTCGCGGAACTGATAGTTATCGCCCTGCTCTTTCTTCAGAATATAACCCTCAAGCGTGACGTAACCGTCCTGCCGAAAATCACGAATCTGATTGATGTGCGTCTGCCCGGTATCCTCAGAACCTTTATAACCTGCATCCTGCTTCGATTGAGGTTGTGGCGCTTCGCCGCCCTCAAAGCCGCCCTTTTCAGCGTAAACACCCGAACTCAACATAACTAACAGTGTCGTTAAAATGACTTTTTTCATTACGCGCTCCTTATTCAGAAAGGTTATCCATTTTTTCAATTCACTGTTAATCCTGGCACAATTATCAGACCGCGTTTTATTTCGCCTCTCTTGCCCTCACCTTTTTTACGTCGCTGCCGATAACTTCATCACACCCCTTTCCTTACCTGCGCTGATGCAGAGGCAACAATGGATAATTTTCAAAAAGAGATAGATGAGAGAGCGAACCTCGCGTTATCGAATAAATTTGAGCTGCTGCTGTTTCGCTTAGGCTCAGATCAGCTAAAAGGAAAATCCGAGCTGTTCGGGATTAACGTTTTTAAGCTGCGCGAAATCGTACCGATGCCGACAATTACCAAAGCAGCAGGCATGAAATCGCCGCTGCTTGGCATGGCCAGTATTCGCGGTCAGTTTATTCCGGTTATCGATTTACCTGCGGTAGCGGGTTGCGTACCGGAAACGGGACTGAATCTGCTGCTGGTGACGGAATATGCGCGTAATACGCAAGCGTTCGCCGTGGAGTCAGTCGATAACATCGTGCGTCTCGACTGGAGTCAAGTGCATACCGCCGAAGCGGGTATCGGCGGACGCAATATCACCAGTATCGCCTCGCTGGATAATGACAAGCAAAGCAATAATCTGGCGATGGTGCTGGATGTTGAGCAAATTTTGTATGACATCATTCCGTCAGTGCGCGGCGTAGAGCCGGAAGCCGCCAGACCGCGTGCATTCAAATATCAGCCAGGTGCAGTGGCGATTGTTGCTGAAGATTCTAAAGTGGCGCGCCAGCTGCTGGAACAAGGGCTGAAAAGCATGGGCATTCCGGCGCTGATGTACAACACCGGTCTGGATGCATGGGAAAAAATCAAGCAGATGAGTCAAGAGGCGCAAGCGGCAGGGGAATCGATCCACGATAAAATCGCGCTGGTGCTGACCGACCTTGAAATGCCTGAAATGGATGGCTTCACCCTGACGCGTAACATCAAACGTGACCCAATCCTCAAGCATCTTCCGGTAGTGATTCACTCTTCACTTTCCGGCAGCGCCAATGAAGATCACGTGCGCAAAGTTGGCGCAGACGGTTATGTGGCCAAGTTCGAGCTGAATGAATTATCAGACGTGATCTTCAACGTGCTGGAAGCGGCTCGTTAAGGTAAATCAAAGCAGCGGAAGTCGATTTAAGTATCGAATAGCCAGTGTCGCTTGATTCAGACTCAGCACTTTTTTGCCGCTGTTTGGCGGCTTCTTTTTTACCAACCTTGGAAAAAAATTATGCGCAGCGAAACGTTACCTGTTCAGCAATCAAGTGGTTTCCTTCGTGGTCGTTTACGTCAGCTTAGCTGGCTGGCGATCATTGCCTTTAGCGCGCTCTTTTGGGGCAGCCTGCTGGTTTTCATTTTCTAGTTTGTTTGTTATCTAGCTGCTTGCGAGGTCGCCAACAACGTTTGACGACCCGCTTTGTCACGTCTACGGGTTAACCTTTTAAAAAATCATTAGCACTGTGCATTAATCCTTTTTCCCTGCCTGCTTCCGCTTGAATTCCATCAAAAATATTAAAGTTAATGTTTTTAACTCCGATAACTGTGTGCGCTGGATCACCATTTCACCTTGCACCTGTAAAGCTACGCGCAATGTCGGGCTGTGAGCGGAGAAGCAGTAAATATTAACTGTTGGAATAACTGTATTTTAATAAGAAAAACGGGGAAAGAAGACATGTTCAGTATTAAGAATATGAAGGTTGGCATCCGGCTCGCCGCCGCCTTTGGCATTGTCGTCGCGCTATTGATTGTGATTTGCGTGACATCTATCACAAAAATTAACAGCATTAAAAGTGGTATCGCCTCGATCGTCGACGATCGTTATGTGAAAGTGCGCCTGGCATTTGATGTGCGCGATGGCGTCAACGATCAGATCAAATACCTGCGCGGCATGGTGATCGATACGACCCATCCTGATTATAACGTTAAGCGCTATGGTCAACTGGATGAAGCGACCCAGCGTACCAATGTCGCAATGAAGAAAATTGCTGATATTCAAGTTACTGAGATTGGTAAAAAGAAGATTGCTGGCCTGCTCGCCTCTGCCGAAGCATTTGAAAAAGTGAAAGGTGATTTGATCGCCTTGATAAAAGCCGGTGATTTTGAAGCTGCCAGCACATATGCACTCAAATCCATGACGCCGACGCAGAATAAGTTTCTCGACGACGCGATAAAATTTGCCAATTCACAAGATGGACAGCTGCGTGCTGAAGGACAAAGTATTGTCGAAAATGGCTCTTCGGCAATTACCATCACCTTGATCTTCTCAGCGCTGGCCATTGTGGCCTCGATTCTGCTCGGCTTTTTCCTTACTCGCTCAATCGTACGTCCTTTGGTTGCGGCCGTTAGCGTAGCGGAAAGTGTTGCAGCAGGCGATCTTAGCTCGAAAATTCAGGTGACTACGCGTGATGAAACTGGCGTGCTGATGCAGGCGCTGCAGCGTATGAATGACAATCTGCTTTCCATCGTTACCGAAGTTCGTACCGGCTCTGACACCATTGCCGTCGCTTCAAATCAAATTTCCAGCGGGAACCTTGATCTTTCGACACGTACCGAGCAACAGGCCAGTTCGCTGGAAGAAACCGCTTCAGCGATGGAGCAAATAACCTCCACCGTCAAACACAATGCCGAAAACGCGCGTGAAGCCAATCAGCTGGTTGCGTCCACTTCAAGCGTGGCGCGCGAAGGCGGCGAAGTGATGGGGCAAGTTATCGAAAAAATGGAAGCGATTGCGCTGTCGTCCAAAAAGATTGTCGACATCATCAGCGTGATTGATTCCATCGCCTTCCAGACCAATATTCTGTCGCTGAATGCCGCCGTGGAAGCGGCTCGCGCTGGTGAACAGGGACGCGGTTTTGCCGTAGTTGCTACAGAAGTACGTAATCTGGCGCAGCGTTCTGCTTCTGCCGCTAAAGAAATTAAAGTTCTGATCGAAGACTCAGTGGCGAAAGTTGATGAGGGCAGCAAGTTGGTGACGCATGCCGGATCAACCATCGGCGAAGTGGTCAACAGCGTGAAGAGCGTGGCGAATATCATGAGTGAAATTACGATTGCCAGCAGCGAGCAAAGCAGCGGTATCAGCGAAATCAATCTGGCGATTACCCAGATGGAAGCAGTAACGCAGCAGAATGCCGCGCTGGTGCAGGAAGCTTCTGCCGCATCGCAGGCGCTGCAAGATCAGGCTGAGCGGATGGCACAAGCGATGAGCGTATTTAAAGTAGGAAAAATGTCGTTAAATTAATTTCACTACGCTTTCTTTTTTCCCGGCAGGTCGAACTTGCCGGGATATTTTTTACTTCTAACGCATATCACTCACAAACTACCTTCTACGCCTGACGTTTTTTTCCACTTCACTCATCCACATCGTGCTTTCTGGCACGACTTTGCTCTGTTTTGTCAGTCAACATCGCATTATTAATATCACCTCACGTGATAACTAAAATAATAAATGGCGATTAGTCTTATAACTCTGCAACTGCCATTATCGTTCCCACGATTTAACTGCTTTCTTATGAGCAGATTACCCACTACAGCAGAGAATTATTTAATGAAAATGCATGCGATTAACTGGCCAGATGGCTTTTTACCCGGTTTTACCGACAATTTTTGCTCTAATGAAATGATCGTAGCAAATCTGACAACTCAGGATATTTGGCCGCTGTTGAGCAAGCCTGCTGTATGGTCGACTTATTATCAAAACTCAGCAAATGCGCGTTTTTATGACGATAAAGGCCCCGAACTGGAACAAGATGTCCGCTTCTATTTTGAAACCTTTGGTTTTCCAGTTGAGGCTCGCGTCACAGAATATGTCGCGCCTGCACAGGGCGAAGCTGCTCGTATTTCCTGGCATGGTTGGGCGGGAGAAGAAGGCAGTGATGAACGTTTAGATGTGTTGCACGCCTGGCTAATTGAGGATTTACCTGGCAATCGCGTACGTATCCTGACGCAGGAAACCCAAAAGGGTAAACCAGCAGTAGCGTTAGCGAAGGCAAAGCCGAATCCGATGATCAATGGACATAAGGATTGGTTGGATGGACTGGTTAATGCAGCTCTAGCGAATCGCGTGTTATAAAATCCAAAAACTAAAAAGGCCGCCAATCGGCAGCCTTTCAAATTATCGTTTATGCAACAACGCTATAAAGCTCACTTAGCCTTTCTCAGAGGGCGTAAGGCCTGCTCTGATATACAATCCTTGCCGTGTTAATTTGAACAACGACAGATTTGCAGAAAATGCATTTCGCTCCATGCGGGTTGGCTCTCGTCACATCAAAGTGTGATGTGCGGTACTGTGAGCCATTACAGTGTAGACATTTAAAACGAGTAATTTTAAGTCCTTAGAGACCAACAACGTTTGCAGCAGATGGGCCTTTAGCGCCATTTTCTACTGTAAACTCAACTTGTTGACCTTCATCCAGTGAACGGAAATCAGTACCCTGGATAGCAGAGAAATGGACGAATACGTCCTTGCTGCCGTCTGCTGGAGAGATGAAACCGAAACCTTTCTCTGCGTTGAACCATTTTACGGTGCCGCGGATTTTGTTAGACATGTTTAATTCCTTAATATTTGAGCCTTCCGGCGTAAATGGCCTGAGAACAGATTTTAATCAGAACGTAAGAGAAGACTCAAAAAGAAGGGATGTCTCACGACAAACTTAGAGATGAGAACTGCTTTGGGTACTTACTTTGATAGTGTCTGTCAATCAAACCGACGGATGCATTAGCTCATATTGAGCGAAGTGATGCAAGCGCTTTCTTAACTTAAATCTATTGTCTGAAAAACCGAGGCGTGAATCGCAACCTCATAAAAAGAGTCAATTCGGCGGCAAAAAAAGAGGTTTCTCTCAAACGACTCGATAAAAAAGGCAATAAAACTCAGGCTGCCGAGCACAGTTCAGCGTTTTTGTCATACAGGTTTCAGTGACGGTATAGAAGAAAGGTGATGCATTACGCTTCGCCTGATCTTTTGGAGGGATTGGTGATGTGGCTGAGCGATCTGGCGCATTTATGATGTGCTTAATCTACTGCTCACCCTTTTTACTGTGGTGTTTGGCGCTGTCAGATAAAAACCCACCTTAGCTAGCTTGCTAGATAGGTGTGCCCTGCTCTTTTTTGATTTCCATAAGAGTAAACAGGCAACAAATTATTATCCTGCACTTTAATTAAAAAATAATGAATAGCTCATAACATTCTCTATGCGCAGTGCTATTTAACTCCCAATCCGCCTTACCTGTAGCACACCATCAACCTTTAGCTAGTGATATTTCAAACCCAACAGCCTTGTCATTTACATTATTAAAGAAAGCGAAAGCCCCTAATAAATGACTGCACCAGAGGCGGATCGGCAGGATATTTCCCCCTCACTCTCACATTAACAAGACCGGATTCATTTAAAGTAAAAACTCCTTATTAAATAGCATGTTGCAAAAATCACCAATACGAAAATTAAATTACAATAAATAGGCGATTATGATGTCGACATTAAAATAAATATCCCCACCAAAATAAGAAAATAATTAAACCCATGAAAAATTGAATATGTAATGAATAACGTCCAATGATTTCGTCAACCCACTAAATAATAACTTATGAAAGCGAAAAAAAATAAATAAGGAAGGGATGTGTATCGGCAATTCAACATTGCATGATCAATACGGAAGAATAAAACGTGGTGCCGGAAACAGGAATCGAACCTGCGACCTTCGCGTTACGAGTGCGCTGCTCTACCAACTGAGCTATACCGGCATTGTGGTGGGATACTGCGGGGCGTTACGTTAGAAAAAATCACAAATTGAGTCAAGACCGAAACAGCGCGAGTGCCGTTTTTATCGCCATTTGCAAGGGATTTTGCCTGGAAAGCCTTGTTCTACACGACGGAAGTCCTTTCGTTAAGTTTGGGGTTTCCTTCTCAGGCCACATCAAGCGCACAAAGCAAAAAAGGCGAGGCCGCAGCCTCGCCAAAAACGTGCCGATCATCAATCGTAGTAAGCGACCTTGCGGTCAACGCCGTTGATATTGACCAACACAAAGCCCGTTGGCGTCGTTTTATTCGTCGGTGTACCCGCGGTCGTCGCGAGCGTAAGTACACCTTTCTCATTGGCACCAATACCGGCCAATCCATTATGCAAACCGAAGCGTGCCGCCGGTTTCAACGTGCCCATTGTAGTGGTATCGGTCACTACAGAAAGATCAGACTGGAACAGCGAGCAGGAGCCCGTATCAAAGCGCGTCGGCCCCGTATTTTTGAGGTTAAACATGGTGTCACCGCTGTTGGCTTTCAGCTTCACCCATACCACTGCATACGTTGTTCCAACCCGGCCATAGCGGATATCCTGCACTGCTGGCTGCCCCATGTGGCAAGCATCAGCCCACACGGTTTCCAGTCGTTGCAAATTAATCCAGGTTTTACCGGTACCGGAGAGATTCACCGGCGATCCTGCAGTGCCTGAAGGCGTAGTGGCATCCGCTTTACCAATCAGCTCTATCACCCATTGCTGATTTGCGTTGGGGAAAAAGAACTGGCCGAGTCGATACCAGTTATCCGTCGCGGTGTTATTGGTGACTTTATAGCCACTGAAATACCCTGCACGCAGCGAACCCGTCATATAGCTGCCGAAGCTTTCGTCGCGGCGGAAACCATATTCAAAGGTGGATAACCATTTACCGGCGACCAGGTCATTACTGATTTTTGCACCGGATTGCAGGTTAATCTGACGCATCACAACACGCGCATTGTTGAGGTTGAAAGCAGAGCTACAGTCCTCAATGTTTAACGTATCGATCGTCCAGCCGCCATCAGAGAGATCGCCCGGGTTACGCGTATGTTCAATCCACACATTGCGCATAATCCCCTGCGTGACGCGCGGCATATACAGCGTGGCGTCACCATAACCGGTCTGGAAATTGGCGTTGCTTAATTCAATCGCGGTTGAGTGATCCCAAACACCGTTCGGCGAGTTTGACCAGCCCACATCAAAAACGCGCGAATAGGTATTCAGCGAATAGATCTGGTCAAACTTGCTGTCGAGCGTATCGAGAATTTTGATGACGGTGCCGCCGGTACCCTGCGCGCGGAAACAGCTGATATTGACCGTCTCTCCTTCTATACAGGTATTTTCGAAGAACGGTTGCACGTTGCTGCACATCTCGGCGGTGATGGTGCTTTTGTTGGTAGTAATATCTGCGCTGGCCTGACCATTCCAGGTAATGCCTTTGATGGCTGTGCGGCGCGCCTTTACCTTGAACACTGGACTGGCACTTTTATTTGAAACAATGGTCGTGCGCGGAAGTGATCCCAACTCCAGGTCATCACCCAACAAGCCAAAAAAGGCAATTTCTGCGGCACTGAGATCAATGGGCGAAATTAAAAATTTACCACCAGGAAAACGAACCGGGAGATCCTTTATGTTGGTGTTGTATGTCTGCGTCCAGGTCAACATACGGTTAAAGGCGTCGGTATCATCCGTTGTCCCATCGCCTTTGGCACCAAAGTGTAGAATGTTCACTTCCGTAGGATCGTTGATTGCACGCTTCCAGTAGAAACCGCTTCCCACCGCCACCGTGCCGCCATCATCTTTCAATGTGGTGGTGCCGGTAAAGCCGACGAAATCGCCGCCGCCACGGAAAGTGGAGTCTTTGTCGTAGTAACGTTTTAAAATCGCTACATCACCAGATTTGGTCGGAGCCGTGGTACGCAGTTCTGCAAAAGAGTTAACTTCGATCATGGTATCCTCCTCAGGATGTTTTAGATTAAACGCTGTTTATCAGCGAGTTACTTCGATTTGGCCGCTTGGCCGCATAAGGTGTCCCACATGTCGTTGTGGGTATTGATGGCGCGTACGGTTCGGATGTCTATTTTCTGAGCATCGTCACCGTGGGTATGAATGGGGGAAAAAAGCACGCAGGCAGAGTCGGTGATGGCCACCGGCTCAGGGTTGGTTGTATTTCGACTGCTGCAACTTGTCGCGAGCAGCAGCGTCATCAAGGTTACTGTTTTCAGTTTCCACACGGTTCGCCTCCTCACGGTTCTGTTGTTGTTGATGGGCAATATCTGCCACGCGCTCGGCTTCTTTATGCGCGCTGTCGACATCGGATTTTGCTTTTTGCTGCACCTTGCCGATTTTCTTACCGCCAAAATAGCTGGCACCTAGCGCAGCGATAATCGCGCCCAGCGCAGCTAACCAGTGCCAACCGCCGCCCAGCAATGTGGAAAGAAAAGTCATGATTTGATCCCCTCCACCTGACGCTTCTCATTCAGCAATGTTTTTTGACGAACAAATTGCGCAATAACCCCCATCGCCACCATGAAAGCGCCGATAAGACCGAGATAGTTATGGGGAAGAATCGACTTAACGTCTTCCGGCAAGGTGTTCCATGCATCCAGCGCCGATGACGGAAAAGATTGCACCCAGGCACTGAGCATTGAGCCAAGCGAAGCCAGCCAAACCGACCAGGTTTTAAATAACAGCCGTGCATGTGAAACAAACTGAAGGGTGGTAAAACGTTGTAAAAGCAAGACGATGATGATGACTGAGAGCACGGCGATAAGAAAAAGTAACCATTTCATAGCAGCCCCCTGTAGACGTCATAAGTGCCGGTACGCATCACTTCAGCATGACGACGTGCGCGTCCTGGAGTTTGACGTGCCCACAAGCTGGTAAGCATGGCGTTAGCCGCCTCAGCAAAGTTCTCTTCAGCAATGGCGTTAAGCATATTTTTGAACTGACTGACGCCATCTACCCCCAATTGATACGCCATGCTTAGCAACACATCTGTTCGCGCCTCGTTGCAATTTGCTAAAGCGCGCTTGATCGGCTCACGTGCCTGCATTTCCTGAATTTTGTTTTCCAGGATGCACTGCTTCCACACATCACCTACGCGGCGCGGCACACGAAACGCATAGTTACTGAGTGACGCACCTTTTGGCCCGATGCGAATTCCCCCGGCAACAGTCGGAAAACCGAGCGTGTCGAAATAAGGGGTATCCACGTAGCCTTCCTCAAAATTCAGCACTGCAATAATCTGACTCATAAAAACTCCTCAATGACGGCACAGGCAACTCAGGCCCTGCGAAACTAAACACATAACAACCACTGATCAGTACCAAAGTAAGCGCAGCAGCAGATAGTGCTGAAGCTGCAGAGGAACTGAAGAGTGGGGAAAAAAATTGCGTCCAGCGAAAACTGGAAAATGGCAGGAGCCGGGTGTTCAAAGGATGAGATTTTTACTGCTCAGCGGACGGCGTAGAGATGAACGTGCGGCAGGCAGCAATTATCAAAAGAAGGTGTTTCTTGATTTTGCGAACGCGGCGCAGTGATTGCGCGGTCCACGCGAGGTGTAACCTGACGCTGACATATCTGTTCTGCGCGTCGAAGGGAAAGGGTTTCAGGTTCGTAATTCAGCGCCTGGTCGATACTCTGCTTCAGACGGCTGAGAGGTTGGCGTCGCCGATGGCGACGAGTGCGTGCATTGCCCGTAAAAACGCTTTTGCCATAGTGGATAATCGCCATAACTCCTCCTGTGAATGAGTCTTTGGCGATGGGGTGGCAGGCGCGAGCTTTCGGCGTACCGAACGGGCCCGAATACCGCTGTTAACGCTCACACGCTTACCACCTGACTGAATAAACAGTCAGGTGGAAGGCAAGATAAGGGAAACAGACGGCATCTGACGACGCTGCATTTTGCGCATCCACCCCATCCCAAAGTTCACTGACTTTTGGGTGGTATGATTCGCGCTTGTGCAGCGCCTCAATTGTTTAAGAGCGGCTCATCCCTGAGAAAACAACTTCGTTCGTCCATGCTCAAATTATTAACAGGTTCTTATGCTTTATCAAACACTGACAGTTAATTTTTTATTTACTATTGGTTAAATTTTTGAATTTATGTCGATTATTTTTTTCGACGTCTTATTGGAAAAGCGGGTTTGAGAGTCTGGCTAGCCCAAAATTTGATATTGCCTTGCCTGACTCATGATGACTTTTGCCAACACTTTTAGGCTTTCGACTTCGTCACGGTTGAGATACCAAGTCTCGTAGCGCTTATTGTCTGAAATAACAGCAATTTTGCGATGCTGTAGCTGAAGCCTTTTCAGGTACAGCTGGTCATCCAACGTAAAAATGTAGATACCATCACCGTCGAACCTGCGCACGCTGATATCAACAAACAGCTGATCGCGCGGGGCAAAGGTATCCGCCATTGAGTCGTTATTAACAGCGATCAGCCGAATATTCTCAGCTGGGCGCCCATTGAATAACACCCGCGCCTCATCCTGACCGTATTCGATCGCGTGAATTGTCTCGACAAATTCATCCCGGGCCTGAATACCTGCCGCCGTTTTTTGACCGATATCGAGGCTGTCTACTCGGAAAACATTTTTATGGCTAGCCCACGCGCTTAACGACGGCGGTTCAGGCGCCTGTTCCATGCCAAACTGTAACCACTCAACCCTGACCCCAAGCAGACGGCTGAGTGCCAGCAAATTGCCGTTATCCGGCACTGACTGCGCGTTAAACCACTTCCACACCCCCGGCGTTGATATTTGACAGCCCTGCTCTTTTAACGCCTTAGCAACCTGTTTGTTTCGTCCGTGTCCGACAATGCCAGCGCTTTCGCAAGCGGCGATGAGCCTGGCGGTGAAAGCTTGTCTCGTACTTTCTTTTTTAACCATCAGTTAATAATCAGCCATTGAAGAGGTACTGGATGTTATTTTCATTATTGCTACCAGTTCATTTTATATTACCGTCCGTTTACTACCTAACCGGTTTCTCAAGCATTTCTAATTATCATTATCTCCTTCACCTTTGAGCGCGCCAAAAAATATCACTTAACAGCCGCTATCACCGGGGCTTTCAAGAATGTTCCGTAAGGAATTGCGTAAAATTCATCCGCTGTTCATCCCTCACTGGACGCGCTTAATCGATAAAATAATTTTTAGTCACTAAAGCTCTACAAATAGCTGGATCGAAAATGAAGGCATAAAAAAAACGGGAGCCTGAAAAGACTCCCGTTTTGTTAAGAAAAATGGATGTTAGGCACGCAGCGTGTCGTCGCCCCAGGCAATCCATTTATAGGTGGTTAATGCTTCTAAACCCATCGGTCCGCGAGCGTGCAGTTTCTGTGTGCTAACCGCAACTTCTGCGCCAAGCCCAAACTGTCCGCCATCGGTGAATCGGGTGCTGGCGTTAACGTACACCGCTGAGGAATCCACCTGCTTCACAAAGCGTGTCGCGTTTTTAGTACTGCGCGTCAGAATGGCGTCGGAGTGCTGCGTGCCGTGAGTGCGGATGTGATCAATCGCTTCATCCATATCAGCCACCAGCTTAACGTTCAAATCCAGTGACAACCATTCATCATCATAATTGCCTGGCTGAATCGTTGTGACGCGCGCGGGACCTTGCTGTAATTGCGCAAATACGTTTTCATCAGCGTGCAGTGGGATATCTTCTTGCGCCATGCGGGCAGTGAATGCAGGCAAGAAGCGATCGGCAATCGCGCGATCCACCAACAGCGTTTCCAGTGAATTACAGGCGCTTGGCCGCTGCTTTTTGGCATTAACAATCACGTCAAGCGCTGGCTCAATCTCCATGGTTTCATCAATATAAATATGACAAACGCCAATGCCGCCCGTAATCACCGGGATAGTGGAGTTTTCACGACACAGTTTATGCAAGCCCGCTCCGCCGCGTGGAATCAGCATGTCTACATAGCGATCTAGCTTCAATAGCTGATTAACCAACTCACGATCAGGATTTTCGATCGCCTGGACTGCTGCAGCCGGTAAACCGTGCTGCTGCAACGCATTTTGGATTACGCGAACCGTGGCAGCATTAGTACGCCAGGTTTCTTTCCCGCCGCGCAGAATCGCTGCATTGCCGGTTTTTAAACAGAGGCTGGCCACATCTACCGTCACGTTCGGACGCGCTTCATATATCACGCCCACCACGCCTAACGGCACGCGGCGACGTTCAATGCGCAAGCCGCTGTCAAGTTGACCGCCATCCATCAGCTGCCCTACCGGATCGGCTAGCTGGCACACCTGGCGTACATCATTTGCAATGCTGTTCAAACGCTGAGGATTAAGCGTCAGGCGATCAAGCAGCGCGGCGCTCATGCCATTCTGGCGAGCATCGGCCAGATCAGATTCATTGGCTGCCAGAATGTCAGCGCTTTCCGCTTCCAGACGATCCGCGATGGTCATCAGCACCTGATTTTTTTCAGCGGTCGACAGATCGGCCAGCTTATAAGCTGCGGCACGCGCCGCTTTTCCCATTTCTTCTAGCATTGTCCGCTCCTTAACTGACAATCATATCGTCGCGGTGAACCGCCACCGGGCCATATTCATAACCCAGAATTTCACTGATCTGCTGGCTGTGATGTCCGGCAATCATACGTATCGCATCGCTGTTGTAGCGCGAAACGCCATGTGCGATATCGCGCCCCTGCAGGCTGCGAATGCGGATCACTTCGCCACGTGAAAAGTTACCCTGAATGTCACGAATGCCCTTAGGCAATAGCGAACTGCCGCGCTCAAGAATAGCGGAGAGAGCACCATCATCCACGGTGATTTCACCAGCAGGCGGCGCACCAAAGATCCAGCGCTTACGGTTTTCCAGCGGGGATTGTTGGGCATGGAACAGGGTACCGACCGGCTTGCCATCTATCACGTCAGCGATGACACCGCTGCGGCTGCCAGCGGCGATGATTACATCAATCCCCGCGCGACAGGCAACGTCAGCAGCCTGAAGCTTGGTCGACATTCCGCCCGTTCCTAACCCCGACACGCTGCCACCGGCCAGCGAACGCAGCGCATCATCAATAACATGCACATCGCTGATCAATTCAGCCTGCGGATTATTGCGCGGATCGGCCGTGAACAATCCTTCTTGATCGGTCAATAGCAGCAGTTTATCTGCGCCGCCCAGCATCGCCGCCAGCGCAGACAAATTATCGTTATCGCCCACTTTGATTTCTGTGGTGGCGACCGCGTCGTTTTCATTGATGACCGGCACGATATGGTTATCCAGCAGTGCGCGCAACATATCGCGAGCATTAAGAAAACGCTCACGATCTTCCATGTCCGCGCGAGTCAGCAACATCTGACCAATATGAATGCCATAAATAGAGAACAGCTGTTCCCACAGTTGAATCAAACGGCTCTGCCCCACCGCAGCCAGCAGCTGCTTTGAGGCGATGGTAGGCGGCAGGTCGGGATAACCAAGATGTTCACGTCCGGCAGCCATCGCGCCAGAAGTGACAATCACAATGCGGTGGCCCTCTGCATGCTGCTGCGCACACTGACGAACCAATTCCACCATGTGCGCTCGATTCAACCGGCGCGATCCGCCGGTAAGAACGCTGGTTCCCAATTTGACCACGAGGGTCTGACTACCACTCATATTTCCTGCCGTAGTGAAAAATTTATGCGAAAGGACGTTTTAACAGGAGTCGTTGAGGAAGCCAACAGCCAGTGGGGGAAAAGCACAAATATCCCCGGGCAATGGCGTAGACCACTTGTTCGTGATTAACAAGAAAACCGGAAAAGTGTCATAAAACTTTCATCACTTATCGGTAAAAAGTCCCTGTTTTACAAAACCTTTCACAGCAAGAAAATTTTAATAACCGGGATTGATAGCAAAATGAAGAAAAGTACACTGGCACTGATCGTCTCTGCTCTGGCTCTCTCTTTTACCGCACAGGCCGCTGAGGTTTTTAATAAGTCAGGTAACAAACTGGATTTCTACGGCAAGGTTAAAGCCGAACACTATATGAGCGATAACGACAGCTCAAACGGCGATAAGTCCTATGTGCGTATCGGTTTTAAAGGACAAACGCAGATCAACGATCTGATGACCGGTTATGGCCAGTGGGAATACCAATACAACGTTAATAACTCAGAAGGCAGCGATGCCAACAGCGGCAACAAAACACGACTGGGTTTTGCTGGTCTGAAATTCGCTGATTACGGCTCGGTTGATTATGGCCGCAACTATGGCGTGCTCTATGACGTTGAAGCCTGGACCGATGTGTTCCCCGAATTTGGGGGTGACGGAACCGCGCGTTCCGATAACTTCCTGACTCAACGCGCCACTGGCGTAGCGACTTACCGTAACAACAACTTCTTTGGTCTGGTTGATGGTCTGCGCTTCGCCCTGCAATATCAGGGTAAAAATGATGCTGGCAGCGCGAACGCGCGCGGTAGTGCAACAGATACGGCTCGCCAGAATGGCGACGGCTATGGGGCTTCGTTGGGTTATTCGCTGGGCGACAGTGGCGTGAGCTTAATGAGTGCCATCACCTCATCCGACCGCACTAACCAACAGCAAGCCCGCGCTTACGGCAGTGGTGATAAAGCAGATTCATGGGGCGCTGGCGTTAAATATGATGCCAACAGCGTTTACCTCGCCGCTATTTACACCGAAACCCGTAACATGACGCCCATTAGCGGAACGAACCGTAATACCGGTTTATCGGTTGCGGGTGCCGCAAACAAAGCGCAAAACATTGAATTGGTGGCGCAGTATCAGTTTGATTTCGGCCTGCGTCCTTCCATTGGTTACGTGCAAACCAAAGGCAAAGAGATTGAAAACGGCATCGGTGATGTCGATTTAGTGAAATATATCGATGTGGGCGCAACCTACTATTTCAATAAAAACATGTCAGCTTTTGTTGATTATAAAATCAACCAACTGGATGACGACAACGCGCTCTCCATCAACAATGACGACATCGTTGCCGTGGGGGTGACTTACCAATTCTAAGCTTTTGTCGAAGCCGATGCCTTGGGCTGTTATGCACCCCGCGTAGTGTGAAAATGGCATAAAAAAGGGCGAGCTATTCAGCTCGCCCTTCTCTCATTCATCCCGCATCAGGCACTTAATTTCACGGGTTTCTCATCAAAACCGCTGGCCGGTTCCAGACCCAACTCGTGGTCTTTCAACATCGCTTTCAGGCGAGTGTGGAAATTACGCAAGGTTTCTTCCACTCGTTGCGTGTTTTCTTTGCCTTTAATCGTCGTCACAGACCAGTCACCTTCTTTATCGAACAGGCCGATATGATAGACATAGGTAAAGTGATCGGCGTGGGCTTCTAATTCCATCCACCAGCCCCAAAATTCACGCAGTTCCGGTGCCGGTTTCACATTGACGCAGGCAGCCAGGCAGTCGAAAAAGAAACGCGTTTCTTCGCATTTTCCTTCGCGGATGTACGGTCCCAGCTCGGTAAAACGCTTAAGCAGGCGACTGCGGGGATGACCACTCGGTAACGTCATGCTAAATCTCCATTAGTTTTGACCGCTAGTAGTTGTAGCAAATACTGTAAATTTTGCCAGTTACCTTTTTAACCGCTTCTCCAGCCAGTCGCAAATTTCATTAAGCGCGCGATCAAAGCTGGCCATCATCGGCGTGACGGGAATCAACATCGCTTTTCCATCAGAAGATGAATTCGCGATCAATTTTGCCTCTTCTTCTGGGCTGAAGAGATCTTTTGACCAGTAACCTGCCAGCATTGGCGTCGGTGTGCGTCGGCCCAGTAAGCCTTGGGTTTTCAGCGAATAGCGGTTCAGTTCAGTGCGCAGCGCGCTATCAGATGTGGATGACATCCCCAGGCGACTGGCGAGCATATCCATGTACATGTCTGGTACTTCATTTTGCAGCGCCGGCTGCGTAAATAAACTGTGCACTATGGGCCCAAGACACGCTACCGCACGCAACCGCGATGCTTCGAGATACGCCAGCCGCACCGCCACATTGGCACCAAAGCGATATCCAAAAGCCGCTACGCGGGTATGATCAACCCAAGGCACGTTTTGCAGCTCGCGCAGCACTTGCTGGTGCAAAAAGCTGGTGTCCTGATTCAGCGTCCATTTCACCGAATACCCCACCGATGGCACATCAATGGTCAACATCGCAATGCCACGTGGGGCGAGATAATCATGAAACAGGCGGTAGTGATCGCTTTGCAGTGAATCCAGCGCGCCACAAAACAGCACAGTCGGATACGGTGCCTGAACACCAGGCGGCATGTGCAGAAAGCCGTTCACCGGGCTGCCACCACTTATTGGAAATGCCAGCGCCTTCAGTTCACCGGGAAGCCGTTGCGTCGCTTCTTCGTAAGCGCGATTGGCCAGGACTTGGGCCTGATCGGCTAATTCATCACCCTTTATATAAGGATAGGCGGCAAGGCTATAGAGATGTGCAGCGTGCAGCCAGTGTTTACCCGCCAGCTGATCGTCATCCTCAGTTTCCTGCGCTTTTTGCTGCCACTGTGCAGCCTGTTTACACCACTCGTAATTCCAGTTGCCGCTGCGATAGCCAATCACCGTATCCAGCAAACTCTCATTCGTGTGCTCGACGTTGCTGATGGCGATACGCGCCAGCACTTCGCTGATCTCTTGCGGTGTCAGGCCGCGCCATGTCCACATCAGTTTATTGAGCATGCGATACCAGCCGCGCTGACTGTTACCATCAAGGGTGGAATGCACAGCACGCGTGGCGTGATGTTGACGGCGAACCAGTGAAGAGGTTTCGGGGTGTTTGAAGCGTGGCTTGAACAGCTCTTCGCTTAGGTTTTTGCTCGGCATACAACTTTCTCCTGCGGTAAACGCGGCGATGGCTAAGTGTACTGCACGGCATAACAAGGTGCGAGGCGAAGAAAGCACAACGCCCGGAAAACCGGGCGTTGTTTGTGGTAAATCAATCAGCCTTTGACAATCGGCGGCACATAAACCACGCCCATGTCCCACGGCTGCTCAATCCAGGTATTTTGTGGGATGTCGACAATATAGTCGTCCACCAGTTCACGACCGGCAGGTTTAGCAAAGATGGTGCAGAAACGCGCTTTGGGATACATGTCGCGAATCGCCTGAGCGGTGCCGCCGGTATCAACCAAATCGTCAATGATGATAAAGCCTTCACCATCACCTTCAGCACGCTTCAGAACTTTCATTTCGCGCTGATGATCGTGGTCGTAGCTTGAGATACACACGGTATCGACATAGCGAATACCTAATTCACGCGCCAGCAGCGAAGCCGGTACCAGACCACCACGGCTGACCGCGATAATGCCTGTCCACTGTTCAACAGGAAGCAGGCGCTGAGCCAGTTTACGGGCATGAATCTGCAGCATGTCCCAGGTAACGACGTATTTTTCGCTCATAATAAATAGGTTCCCAGCCAACAGGATTGGCTTAAAAAATATGCAACGGGGAAAAGGTTGCGCGAGATTATAAGGATATGACGCGCTAAAAACCAGCACCCGCGCACTGGTTGCCGGTTTTTAGTGCGTCTGATTGCACACCCAACAATAAACAGTGATATTCTCGGGTCCATCTCGTCAGATTCTCTGACGGCGATCTTTCACTGGAAACTCGCGCCCTCTGGTACATCCGGCGCCCTGACACAGGAGACTTGTCGTGTCTGAATTGTCTCAACTTTCGCCACAGCCGCTGTGGGATATTTTCGCTAAGATCTGCTCGATTCCGCACCCTTCTTTCCATGAGGAAGCACTCGCCTCCTACATCGTTGGCTGGGCTAAAGAACAAGGTTTCTGGTGTGAGCGCGACGCAGTCGGCAACATCCTGATTCGCAAACCCGCCACCGCTGGGCTGGAAAATCGCAAGCCCGTCGCGTTGCAGGCGCACCTTGATATGGTGCCGCAGAAAAACAACGACACCGTTCACGACTTCACCAAAGATCCGATTCAACCCTATGTTGATGGCGAATGGGTGAAAGCGCGCGGTACCACGCTGGGTGCGGATAATGGCATTGGTATGGCATCAGCGCTGGCGGTATTGGCAGATAACACGCTGACTCATGGCCCGCTGGAAGTGCTACTGACCATGACCGAAGAAACCGGCATGGATGGCGCATTTGGCCTGCAACCGAACTGGTTGCAAGCGGACATCCTGATCAACACCGACTCTGAAGAAGAGGGTGAGATCTACATGGGCTGCGCGGGGGGTATTGATTTCATTACTACGCTGCCGCTGACGCGTGAAGCAGTTCCCGCAGATTTCGAAACCCTGAAAATGACGCTTAAGGGCCTGAAAGGCGGTCACTCCGGTGCCGACATTCACTTAGGTCTGGGCAATGCCAACAAACTGCTGGCGCGTTTTCTGGCTTCGCATGCGTCAGAGCTGGATGTACGTCTGGTGGAATTCACCGGCGGCACCTTGCGTAACGCCATCCCACGTGAAGCTTTCGCCACGCTGGCCATTGAAAGCCACAAGGTTGATGCCTTGAAAGCGGCCGCTGCGCATTTTCTTTCTGCACTGCAGAACGAACATGGCGTAAAAGAGAAGAACATTGCATTGGTTACCGAGCCGCTGGCGCATCAAGGACAGGCGCTGACCGCTGACAGCCGTGATCGCTTCCTGAACTTGTTGAACAGCACACCAAACGGTGTGATTCGCAACTCTGACGTGGCCATTGGCGTGGTTGAAACCTCACTGAACATTGGTGTAGTGACGATGGACGCTGATAAAGCTGAAATCAACTGCCTGATCCGTTCATTGATCGATACCGGTCGCGATTACGTGGTGCAGATGCTGACCTCGCTTGGCAAATTGGCTGGTGCGCAGACGATGCCAAAAGGCGGCTATCCGGGCTGGCAGCCAGACGCAGATTCGCCGATCATGGCGCTGACCCGTCAAACCTACATTGCGCTGTTCGACAAGACGCCAAATATTCAGGTGATTCATGCAGGTCTGGAATGTGGTTTGTTCAAGAAGCCCTATCCAAACATGGATATGGTTTCTATTGGGCCAACCATCACCGGGCCGCACTCGCCAGACGAACAGGTTCATATCGAAAGCGTGGGCCTGTACTGGAAATTGCTGACAACCTTGTTGAATGTGATTCCAGAAAAGTAATTTCGTTACAAAATAATCAACCAGGCTACGGCCTGGTTTTTTTATGCCTGCGCGTCAGAAGCAGCATAAAACGCTGCGTTAATGCGACTCCCCACCTTAAATCACCAGCTTACAACGCCCAACCAGTTATAGCCGCCATTATGTCCAGATGTCTGGATGGCTAATAAGATTTTGTGCTAGCTTATGCGCTTTCGACTGTTGCTGCGCCTGATACTTCAGGAAAAAATGCGGCCAGTTATTTCTTATGGAGTCCTCCTTCAATGCGCGCGTTAAACCGCCTTGAGATGCGTAACATCTCCATCGCCTTCGGCGGATTCGCCGCGTTGACGCAGGTGGATTTTGTCAGTGAAGGCCATTCCGTTCATGCGCTGACGGGTGCCAACGGCGCAGGAAAATCGACGTTAATGGCGGTGTTGTCTGGCGCACATAGCCATTACAGTGGTGAAATTTTGCTGGATGGTCAGCCGGTGTCGATTCGCAGTCCGCGTGATGCCAAACAGCTCGGTATTCACTTGGTGCAACAGGAAGTTGATGTCGCGCTAGTGCCGCAGTTAAGCGTGGCGGAGAACATTCTGTTAGATCAGCTGGCGGAGCCGGGACACGCTTATCGCTGGGGTGAGATTCGTCGACGGGCTCGCGCCCTGCTCGCTCAGCTCGATGTGGCGATTGACGTCAATCGTCTGGTTGAACGCTGTTCGCTTGCTGAAAAGCAGCAGATTTTGCTGGCACGCGCGCTGTCGCATCACTGCCGTTTCCTGATTCTGGACGAACCTACCGCGCCATTGGATCAACACGAAAGCGAGCGTCTGTTCAATGTCGTGCGCCGCTTGCAGAGCAGTGGAATGGGTGTGGTGTTTATTTCCCACCGTATTCACGAATTGAAAGCGATTTGCGATCGCCTGACAGTGCTGCGCGATGGCTGCCTGATCGAAAGCGCTCCAATGGCAGCGCTGAGCGGTGAGCAAATCGTCGAAAAAATGTTGGGTCATCAACTCACCGATATATACCCAGCCCGGCGTGAACGCCAGCCCCAGCCCTTGTTGCTGGCAATTGAAGGTCTGCATGATGAGCAGTTGCTGCAAGACATTTCGCTACGCTTGCATAAAGGCGAGATTCTTGGCATTGCAGGCCTGGCGGGTGCGGGCAAAACCGAACTGTGCAAAGCGCTGTTTGGTGCCAGTAAAAGCCGCATCACGCGTGGTGAACTGCACGGCAAAGCCTGGAAACCAACATCGCCCTATGATTCCGTGTCGCAGCGCATGGCGCTGGTGCCGGAAGAACGACGTAAAGAAGGGATTTTTATTGATGAATCCGTCGCGATGAATCTGAGCGTAAGCGCTGACAGTAGCTTTTCCCGCTGGAGCCTGTTTGGTCATCGTCAGGCGTGGCGTTGGGCAGAAGAGATTATTCGCCGCCTCAACGTGCGCACCACCGGCCCGGCGCAAACGCTGCGTCGCCTTTCAGGCGGCAACCAGCAAAAAGTGGCTATCGGTAAATGGCTGCGTAACAACGCAGACGTACTGATTTTTGATGAGCCGACCAAAGGTGTCGACATCAAAGCCAAAACCGAACTCTTTACCCTGATTGATGGCCTGGCGCGTGAAGGCAAAGGTGTTATCTACGCGTCGGGTGAATTTTCTGAACTGGTCGGCTTATGCGACCGAATTTGTGTACTTTGGGACGGACGCATCGTGGCAGAACTGGACGCGCGTGAGGTCACAGAAGAGACGCTTTTGCTTTATTCCACCGGAGGAACCCCAGCGTGAGCAGTAAAGAACTATCCCTGAATCCCGCGTCGCCTTCGCTGCGCCATCGCCTGTTCGATTTCCTCTATAAGTGGGGCATGTTACTGACGGTAGTGATCCTGATCGCCGCCTTTGGTCTGGCATCTGACAGCTTTCTCGATCCCAATAACATCATCAATATTTTGCGATCCATTGCGATCGTGACGGTGATTGCTGTTGGCGTATCGATCTCGCTGACCATTGGCGGCTTTGATCTTTCTGTTGGCGCAACGGCCTCACTGGCCAATGCGCTGGTCATCTCGCTGTTCGTTTGGTACGGCTTCAACACCACCGAAGCGATCGTCATCACCCTGGCGCTTTGTACGCTGGTGGGTCTGTTTAACGCTTTTCTGATCGTTATTCTGCGCATTCCAGACATGCTCGCCACACTGGCAACGCTGTTTGTGATTCAGGGCGTGGCGATGACTTACAGCTTTGGCGGCTCGATCACCGAGAACATGGTGTTGCCCAGCGGCGATATGGCGGAAGGCACCATTCCCGCGGCGTTTGGCCTGCTTGGCCAGGTTCCGACCATTGTGATCATCATGTTAGTGGTGACGGTCGTGGCACAGTTGGCGATGTCACTGACTAAGCATGGGCGACGCATGTACGCATTGGGCGGCAATCCTGAAGCGGCGCGCCTTTCCGGTATTCGCACCACGCGCTATCGCGTGCTGGCTTACGTTATTGCCTCGCTGCTGGCAGGACTGGGTGGCATTTTGCTGGCCTCACGTATCGGCTCATCCCAAGTCAATGCGGGTAGCGGCTATCTGATGGATGCCGTTGCGGCAGCATGGATTGGCCTTTCGCTGGCCGGTTCGGGTAAACCCAACGCCTTGGGCACGCTGGTCGGTGCGGTCATTCTGGGCGTATTGCAAAACGGTTTAGTGATGCTGTCGGTGCCCTATTACGCCATGGATATCATTAAAGGCTTAGTGCTGGCGTTAGCCTTGGCGATGACTTACATGCAGCGCCGCTGAGGCGTGCATGCTTACTGAATTAACGGGCCTAAATTTATCTTTTTGGAGTTAAAAATAATGAAAAAAATCACGCTCTCGCTGCTGGCTGTAAGCCTGCTGAATACCAGCGCTGTATTTGCCGCCACCGTGACGCCGGTTCCTGCTGTTATCGCTAATCACGACGGTCCGATCCGCATCGCAGTAATCCGTAACCTGGGTTCCGATGACAACACCACGCAGTTTGTGGCTGGCGCAATTCAGGAAGGCCGCAAGCTGGGCTTTAAGGTCAGTACCTTTCTGAGCAATGGCGATGATGCGCGTTTTCAGGATTTCGTTAATCAGGCGATCAGCCAAAAATATGACGGCATTATCCTATCGCACGGTAAAGCGCCCTATGCCAACGGTTTGGTGAAGCGCATCGCTGATTCCGGCATCAAGCTTTCCGTCTTCGATACGCCGGTTGATTCGCCGATTAACGGCGTTACCGTGACAGCGCAGGATGATGCTTCTCTGGCACAGTTGTCGCTGGAGCAGGTAATCAAAGATTTCAACGGTAAAGCGAATATCGTTAAGCTTTGGGTGGCCGGATTCCCCGCAATGGAACGTCGTCAGGTGGTGTATGAAAAATTACTGAAAGCCAACCCGGGCATTCATCAGTTGGAATCGATTGGTGCGGTTTCTACAGACGTACAGGGCGATACCGCCAATAAAATCGGCGCTATTCTGGCGAAGTATCCAAAAGGTCAGATCGATGCCATTTGGGGCGCATGGGATGCCTTTAGTCAGGGTGCATACAAAGCGCTGCAGGAAAATGGTCGTACCGAGATCAAGCTGTACAGCATTGACGTCTCAAACCAGGATCTGCAGTTGATGCGTGAGAAAGGCAGCCCGTGGGTGCAAACGTTCGCGGTGGATCCGAAAACCATCGGTGCCGTGAATATGCGTCTGGTGGCGAAGAAGATTGCCGGTGAAGAAACGCCCGCGACTTACGAATTTAAAGCCGCTTCGATTTCTCAGCAGCAGCTCAACAGTCAGCAAGGTGCTGTTAACGTGGCTTCGCTGAACAAAATCATTCCAGGCTGGGGCAGCAACGACGATTTCGTTGCACCGTGGTTTGCCACGCTGGAAGCGAAATATAAGAAGTAAGAAGTCGTTTGTCCCTCCCTGGTCTTATTGAGTCCGGGGTCGTTTGTCCCCCATCCCGGCCTTCCCCCGTTTTGACGGGGGAAGGAGACGCTGCCACATGCAGCCTCATCACTAACATTTAGCAGCATCTTCCTCCCCCATTTATGGGGGAGGACTGAGGTGGGGGACAAACGACCTCGCACCTGAGAGGACTGAGGTGGGGGACAAACGACCTCGCACCTGAGAGGACTGAGGTGGGGAAAACTATCTCATCTGCGCGCTGTCCCTCATCCCGGCCTTCCCCCGTTTTGACGGGGGAAGGAGACGCTGCCCCATGCAGCCTCATCACTAACATATAGCAGCATCTTCCTCCCCCATTTATGGGGGAGGACTGAGGTGGGGGACAAACGACCTCGCACCTGAGAGGACTGAGGTGGGGAAAACTATCTCATCTGCGCGCTGTCCCCCATCCCGGCCTTCCCCCGTTTTGACGGGGGAAGGAGACGCTGCCACATGCAGCTTAAATACTCACATAAAGCAGCATCTTCCTCCCCCATTTATGGGGGAGGATTGAGGTGGGGGACAAACGACCTCGCACCTGAGAGGACTGAGGTGGGGGTCAAACGGCCTCGCACTTATGGGGACCAAGGTGGGGGATAAACGACGCCTAAACTAAAGAGATTAGGATAAGGGACAGCGCGCGCATTCCCCTAAACTACAAACCCAACAGCAACTGCCGTTCAAGCTGCGGATCCACTAGCGTGACGTGCAATCCCACCAGCCGAACGCCTCTTCCCGCCCGCCGCTCGTCCCAGGTTTTACGCGCCACCGCAATCATATCTTCCTTGTTCAGCACCGGCCAAATGTGTTCCTGCGTCGTCTGCTGGAAATCGTTAAATTTTAATTTAACGCCCTGACGAGCGATTAATTTATCGGGTCGGATCTGCGTCAAACGGCGATCCAGTTCCTCATAGAGATAATCGATGATTGTCAGGCAGGCTTCCCAACTCTCAATATCCTCCGCCAGCGTTCTTTCTACGCCCAGCGACTTGCGTTCACGCTCCACCACCACGCCACGTTCATCAATGCCGTTGCTGCGCTCCCAAAGAATGCGACCAAACTTCCCGAACCGCTTTAACAGTTGCGCCAAATCTGCTTTCTGCACATCGCCGCAGGTATGCAGGCCCATCTCTTCCAACTTCTTTGCGGACACCTTGCCCACACCGGGAATTTTTGCCAGCGGTAATGTCAATAAAAACCCCGCCATCTCTGGCGGTGTAATCACATATTGCCCGTCCGGCTTATTCAAATCGGAAGCAATCTTGGCAAGAAATTTAATCGGCGCAATGCCCGCAGACGCGGTTAACTGGGTTTCACGATAGATTGTGGCGCGGATATCTTTAGCGATCAGCGTAGCGGAGCCGTGACAGTGCAGGCTGTCGGTGACATCTAAATAGGCTTCATCCAGGGAAAGCGGTTCAATGAGCGGGGTATAACGCAAGAAGATGTCGCGAATTTGCGCCGATGCTTCTTTATAAGCAGCAAAGCGGCCCGGTAACAGGCGTAAATGAGGGCATAATTTCAGCGCCATTCCGGTAGGCATTGCGCTACGCACACCATATTTGCGGGCAGGATAGTTGGCGGTACTGATTACGCCACGGCGTTCACGGCTACCGCCGATAGCGATAGGGATATCGCGTAATGAGGGATCATCACGCATTTCAACCGCGGCATAAAAGCAGTCCATATCAACATGAATAATCTTACGCATACCCTCCTCCAATACTGGATAAGTATACAGTCAGCAAAAGTAACTGCAATATTTGTTGAGCGAGGCATTAAAGTTTACAAATTTTTGGCCGTATTCCCTTTAGGAAACTGCCATTTTCCAGGACATAGTCTTGCTAAAAAAACAGACAATGTTAATGTTGCGCAGCGGTAGCGGAGTTTTCCGATAATGCAAGCAGAGACGCTGTTCGGCGTCATTGTTCTTCTTCACGTCAAGGTACACACAGCATGGGCAAAATCGCACTCCTGTTTGCGATGATTTTGATGCCAGCCCTCAGCATGGCAATGACACCTGAACCCGTTCAACAACTGGCGCCGGTGAATAAAGAATTAAAGAAACAGTTACTCGGCACGCCAGTTTATATCCAGATTTTCAAGGAAGAACGTACGTTAGAGTTGTACGGTAAAATCGGTAATGAATACCGTCTACTGGACACCTATCGCATCTGTAATTTTTCTGGCGGCCTCGGCCCGAAACGTCGTCAAGGCGATTTCAAAAGCCCGGAAGGATTTTATAACGTTAAGCTGAATCAGCTGAAGCCCGATAGCCGCTTCTATCGCGCTATTAACATTGGTTTTCCGAACCAATACGATCGCGATCAGGGCTACAACGGCAACTATTTGATGATCCACGGTGATTGCAAATCGATTGGCTGTTACGCCATGACCAACGCCTACATGGATGAAATTTTTAATTATGTGGATGCGGCGCTGCGCAATGGGCAACCAGAGGTGAGCATTAGCATCTATCCGTTCCGCATGACTGAAAGCAACATGCAGCGTCATCGTTACTCAACCTACGCCAATTTCTGGCGTGAGCTGCAACCGGGCTATGCGTATTTCGACAAATACCACCAGCCACCCACGGTTAACGTGACCAGCGGTAAATATGTCATGAACAACAGCCCGGTGATAACCAATCCCGAAGCTGCGTCCAAATCATTCCTGGCGCTCTCCAAGGCAGAATAATGCCCATTCACCTGGCACTATCCGGTGCCAGGTTTCATTTCCTGTCAACGGCTGCGTCGCTATCACCGTCACGATGTCATTGGCAGTAGTATGTTCTTGAAAATCAACCTCAACATCCTGATCAAGCAACTGCGCACGGCCAAACGGCGCACGGCGCGTGATCCAAAAGAGATTGGTGGAACAGAACGCCATCAAATAACGTCCGTCTGACAGCAACATATTGAACACGCCTTTCTGTCGCAGCTCGCCGGCTAATTCACCGATATAACGAAATACCGCAGGCCAGTTACCTGGTGTGCGCGGATATCGTGTCGCCAGCTTATGCAGAATCCAGCAAAAAGCCTTTTCGCTGTCAGTTTCACCCACCGGACGGAAAGTGCCGGTTTCCAGCTGACGATAACCTTTGAGTTGACCGTTGTGAGCGTAGGTCCAGTTGCGTCCCCATAATTCACGTGTAAACGGATGGGTGTTTTCCAGCGATACCTGTCCGCGATTGGCCTGACGAATATGTGCCACCACCGAATGGGATTTGATGGGGTATTCCTGCACTAAGCGCGCAATTGGCGAGTTATAGCTGGGCAGCGGATCTTTAAACGTGCGGCAGCCTTTATCCTCGTAAAACGTAATGCCCCAACCATCTTTGTGTGGCCCGGTTCCACCGCCGCGCTGCACCAGACCGGTGAAGCTGAAACAGATATCCGTTGGTACATTGGCGCTCATCCCGAGCAATTCGCACATAGCAACCGCCTTAGTTAAACGCCTCCCGTCGAGCAGGAGGCAATGCTGTTACTTCACCATCTCTTTTTCAATCAGCAGCATCAGGATATGAATCACTTTTATGTGAATTTCCTGAATACGGTCAGCATAGCCAAAATGCGGCACACGAATTTCGATATCGGCTGTTCCCGCCATTTTTCCGCCATCTTTGCCGGTCAGCGTAATGACTTTCATGCCTTGTGCACGCGCGGCTTCAATCGCTTTAATGATATTGGCAGAGTTACCGGAAGTAGACAGGCCCAGCAGTACATCGCCAGAACGCCCCACGGCTTCAATGTAACGCGAGAACACATAGTCGTAACCAAAATCGTTGCTGACGCAGGAAAGATGGCTGACGTCAGAGATGGCAATCGCCGGATAACCAGGACGATTTTCGCGGTAGCGGCCCGTTAACTCTTCAGCGAAATGCATCGCATCGCAATGCGAGCCACCATTACCGCACGACAACACTTTTCCACCTGCTTTAAAACTGTCGGCCAGCATCACCGCAGCGCGTTGAATCGCATGGATATTGGCTTCATCGCTCAGAAAATTATTTAACGTATCGGCGGCTTCATTAAGTTCTGAACGAATAATGTCCTGGTACATAGGGATGTCCTTTAAAGGGAGGTTTATCGCAGCAAGTTTAACGGAATGGCCGGTCAGCGCAAAGCACCGCACCCTATCCGTCCCCCTTTCCACGCGAAAATTTGGCGGGACTTCTGCCCGGAAAAAACCGCGCGCAACGATTTTGTGAGGAAGGTCGTAACTGCGATGTAAACGAATTGCTAAATCAAACCAACTGCTCTAAAGATCTACTCATAACAGGTCAGACCTCTTACTACTTTACAGGCGGTTCATTATGATGGTTGTTTCGATACTTGCGACGGTGGTGCTGATTAGCGCCTTGTTTTATCACCGCATTTCGCTGCGGTTGAGTAGCTTGATTCTGCTGCTGTGGACCGGCGCGCTGGCGGCGGCTCAGCTCTGGACACCCTGGTTGCTGCTGCCGTTAGCCATTATCCTGCTGCCTTTCAATTTGCCCGCGTTGCGCCGTGATCTCTTTTCCAAACCGATGCTACAGCGTTTTCAGAAAGTGATGCCACCGATGTCGCGCACCGAGAAAGAGGCGATTGAGGCCGGTACAACCTGGTGGGAAGGCGATCTGTTTCAAGGCAAACCAGACTGGCAGAAGCTACACAACTATCCGCAGCCGCGTCTGACCGCCGACGAGCAAGCTTTTATCGATGGCCCGGTTGAAGAAGCTTGCCGCCTGGCAAATGATTTTCAGATCACCCATGAAATGGCCGATCTGCCGCCTGAACTCTGGGCGTACTTAAAACAGCATCGCTTCTTCGCTATGATCATTAAAAAAGAGTATGGCGGACTGGAATTCTCTGCGTATGCACAAGCGCGTGTGCTGCAAAAACTGGCTGGCGTGTCGGGCATTTTAGCCATTACCGTCGGCGTTCCGAACTCACTTGGCCCCGGTGAACTGCTGCAACATTACGGCACCGACAAACAGAAAGATCACTATTTACCGCGTCTGGCGCGTGGTGAAGAGATCCCTTGTTTTGCTCTGACCAGTCCGGAAGCGGGTTCTGACGCAGGCGCTATTCCCGATACCGGCGTGGTGTGCATGGGCGACTGGCAAGGCCAGCACGTTCTGGGTATGCGTCTGACCTGGAATAAGCGTTATATCACGCTGGCCCCCATTGCCACCGTGCTGGGGCTGGCATTTAAACTCAGCGATCCTGAAGGATTGCTGGGCGCAACCAAAGAACTCGGTATTACTTGTGCGTTGATCCCCACCCATACGCCAGGCGTTGAAATTGGCAATCGACACTTCCCGTTAAACGTCCCGTTTCAAAATGGTCCAACGCGCGGCAAAGATATCTTCGTACCGATCGATTTTATTATCGGCGGCCCAGAAATGGCCGGACAAGGCTGGCGGATGCTGGTTGAATGCTTGTCGGTTGGGCGCGGTATTACATTGCCATCGAACTCTACCGGCAGCCTGAAAAGCGTGGCGCTGGCAACCGGTGCTTATGCGCATATTCGTCGCCAGTTCAAATTACCAATCGGTAAAATGGAAGGGATTGAAGAGCCGCTCGCGCGGATCGCCGGAAATGCTTATGTGATGGATGCAGCCGCGACGCTGATTACCACCGGTATTATGCAGGGCGAGAAACCGGCGGTGCTCTCTGCAATTGTCAAATATCACTGCACCCATCGCGGTCAGCGCGCCATTATCGACGCCATGGATATTGCAGGCGGCAAAGGCATCATGCTCGGCAACAGCAATTTTCTCGCCCGTGCCTATCAGGGCGCGCCCATCGCGATTACGGTTGAAGGCGCGAATATTCTGACGCGCAGCATGATCATTTTTGGTCAGGGCGCGATTCGTTGCCATCCTTATGTTCTGCAAGAGATGGCAGCAGCAGCCAACAATGATGTCAGTGCTTTTGACAAGGCGTTGTTCAGCCACATAGGTCATGTCGGCAGTAACCACGTGCGCAGTTTGTGGTTGGGTTTAACCGGCGGCCGCACCAGCGCCACGCCAACGCGTGATGCGACGCGCCGCTATTATCAGCACCTGAACCGCATCAGCGCTAATCTCGCTTTGCTGTCAGATGTTTCGATGGCAGTGCTGGGCGGTAGCTTGAAACGTCGCGAACGCATTTCAGCCCGTTTAGGTGATGTGCTGAGCCAGCTCTATCTCGCCTCCGCAACGCTGAAACGTTATGACGATGAGGGCCGCAACGAAGCCGATCTGCCGCTGGTGCATTGGGGCGTACAGGATGCCTTGCATCAGGCGGAAGATGCCATGGATGATCTGCTGCGTAACTTCCCGAATCGCTTAGTTTCAGGCGTGCTCCGCCTGGTGATTTTTGCCGGCGGCAAACAGTGTCCAGCGCCTTCTGATCGTCTCGATCACCAGCTCGCAAGATTGCTGCAGCTGCCGTCAGCGACGCGCACTCGTTTAGGGCGCGGCCAATATCTGACGCCGAGTGAACATAATCCGGCAGGACAGCTGGAGCAAGCCTTGCAGGATGTGATGGCGGCGGAAGTGATTCACGATCGGCTGTGTAAACAGACTAAAAAGCATCTCTCTTTTACCCGGCTTGATGCGCTGGCAAAGCAGGCGCTGGAACAGGGCTTAATTGATGTGCAAGAAGCTGAGGTGCTGAAACGCGCCGAAGCGAGTCGATTGCGCTCCATTAACGTTGATGAGTTTGCTGCAGATGCGTTGGCGGTGCCGGCTAAAGCGGCAGAGCAGAAACCGGGTCGTGCCAGCGAAGCCGCTTGATGATCCGATGAATAATTTCCTAACAGGCCGACGCAATGTCGGCCTTTTTTTTATGCGCTTTTTCAGACAGCCTGGCGAATGCGGGCCAGCAGCGCTTCCACATCCTCAATATGATCGGCGGCCAGAATCAGCGTGCGGCCCAGCGTGATGGCGTTACGAATACACTCCGTGCGCATCGCCTCATCTTTAATGAGCTTCATATCCGCAACGTGAGACATGCCCACAGTACGACGAATCAGCTCGGTACCGCAGTAGCCAATCGTATCCGCCCATACTTTACGTAAAAACGCCTGCGCATAGCCTGGATATGCCATGGCAACATCGGTGGTTTTGTCTTCAGCCAGTTCAAGAAAGCGATGGGCGAAGGCAATCCAGACGTCGCGCACATCGCTTAAACGCTGTTCACGACCATCGGCGGCTTCGCGCGGCGCCAGCAGGCCTGGCAGACCACAGTAGTTGATCAGCAAATTACCCAACGCGGTGCCAACATCAAAGCCAATTGGACCGAAATAACCAAACTCAGCATCAATCGCTTTTAGGCTACCGTCAGCGACAAAAATCGATCCGCTGTGGATGTCACCATGCAGCAGCGCTTCAGCATTGGCAAAGAAACGATGCTTAAGGCCCGCCACCGCAATGCGTAACGCATCATCATGACGCAGGCTGGCAACCAGCGGCTCCAAAGCCTCCGGGTATTTATTGCGCTCATGATCGGTGTAGGGATCGTTGAAAAACAGATCCTCGGTGATTTCGCACATTTCCGGGTTAATAAAGCGGGCAACCTCTGTTTTTTTCTGGTGAGGATGCAAAATGAAATCAGAGGTGTGAAACAGGGTTTGCGCCAGATATTCACCCAGCTGACGCGATGCTTCCGGGTAATAAACGCCTTGTACCAGCTCGCCGCGCCAGATACGGTGACTGGAAAGGTCTTCCATCACCATCACGGCCAATTCTGCGTCGTAATGGGTAATCTGAACGGTATGCTGCGGGCAATGTTTATAGTGTTCAACCAGCGTTTGCGCTTCCAGACGGGCACGATCCAGCGTTAACGGCCAGGATTCTCCCACGCAACGTACGTAGGGCAGCGCTTGCTTAACCACCACGCGGCTTTTGCCTTGGTTATCATAAATCTTAAACACCAGATTAAGGTTACCATCACCAATCTCTTCCGCACTGACCAGCGTAGAAGGATCGTCCACTCCGCCAAATTTTTTGGCATATTCCACAGCGTCAGCAGCGGTGAAGGTACGGTATTGCGACATTGCCATTCCTTATAAACAAAAGACTTGAGGATCAAATAGCCATAAGCCGTTCAGACGTCTATACATCCGCCAAGCATGTTGGCACAATATCCGCCATTAACGCAACATGGATTTCACAGACAATGCAGAGACTTCAGACCACCAGCTTACAGGTTCGTGACAATCAGCTTTGGATCCTCGATCAGCAAGCGCTGCCGCAGCAAAAAAACTGGCTACCCGCGCACAGCGTGGCGCAGCTGGTTGAACATATTCATGCCTTGCGGGTGCGCGGTGCGCCGCTGATTGGCCTTTCTGCGTCGCTGCTGCTGGCGCTGCTGGCGGAGCACGGGCAAACGTGCGATCAGCTGGCAGAAGCGCTGGAAATCCTGCGCGCGGCGCGTCCGACCGCTGTGAACCTAATGAATAATCTTGATCGCATGAAGCTCGCACTAGCGCAGGAGACGTTTGTCGACGCGCTTGTTAAAGAAGCGCTGCGTCTGGTGGAAGAAGATAAACAGCTGTGTGATGACATCGCTGACGCTGGCAGCGCGTTGGTCACGCCTGGCAGCCGCTTGCTGACACATTGCAATACTGGCGGATTAGCCACCGCAGGCGTAGGCACCGCGCTGGGCGTGATTGCCCGAGCGCATCAGCAAGGTAAAGTAGCAAATGTTTGGGTCGGTGAAACGCGTCCTTTATTGCAGGGTGGGCGGTTGACTGCATGGGAACTGGGTGAGCTGGCGATACCCTATCAGTTGATCACCGATTCCATGGCCGCCAGCCTGATGGCCAGTAAGCAGGTCGATGCGATTTGGGTCGGTGCCGATCGCATCGCTGCGAACGGTGATGTAGCGAACAAAATTGGCACTTACAGTTTGGCAGTGCTGGCGCATTACCATGGCATTCCATTCTATGTTGCCGCGCCACACACCACGCTGGATCGTTTGTGTCCGAACGGCGCAGCGATTCCGATTGAACAGCGTGCGGCGAGCGAGGTCACCGGCGTAGCGGGCAGTTTTGGCAATGTTCAATGGGCACCCGAAAATGCGGCTGTTTATAACCCGGCATTTGACGTGACGCCTGCTGCATTGATCAGCGGTTGGGTGTTGGATACCGGTGTGGTCACGCCAGAGCAGGTAAAATTGGGTGCGTTTCAGCCACAGTGATTCCTGCGTTGCGAGGTCGTTTGTCCCCTTCCCGGCCTTCCCCTTTTTGATGGGGAGGGACCGAGGTGGGGACAGTGCACACACGTCAAAACCGCGTGTGTAGAGGCCAGCATCTAACGCGCAGAGGTCAAATCTCTACGCACAAAGGCAAAAGCTAATCCAGCCGTGGATAAGCATCGGCAATCTTGTCGCCAGTAAAATTAGCCACCCAACCTTCCTGATTATCGAAAATACGGATCGCAGTGAAATTTGGCGACGATCCCATATCAAACCAGTGCGGCGTTCCCGCCGGAACGGAGATCAGATCGTTTTTCTCACACAGGATCTGCAAGATCTGTCCATCCAGATGCAGGCAAAACAATCCTGCGCCCTCAACAAAGAAACGCACTTCGTCTTCGCCATGGGTATGCTCTGAAAGAAACTTCTCGCGCAAGACGCTTTTCTGGGGATTGTCGGCACGCATGCTGATGACATCCCAACTTTGATAACCCTTTTCGGCGACCAGACGATCAATGGCATGCTGATAAGCGTTAATTACCTTTTCGGCGTCAGGATTCTCACCCAGTTCGCGATCCGCTTCCCAGCGCTCAAAGCGTACACCTTTAGCGTTAAGACGTTCACGGATTGCCTCAGCATCGGTGCTGTGCCATACCGGCTGGCTGGCTTCACTCTCAGTAAAAATGGTCAGTGCACTCATCTCAAATCGACTCCGGGTTAATCTGGGAAAAATTATTGACCTGACGATGACGGCTTTGATTATCCGCGTCGCCACGAATCAACTGCAGGGTTTGCCAACCGGCTTCAGCCGCTGCGTCCAGTTCCTGATAAATATCAGAAAGAAACAGCAGCTGGTCAGCCGGCAGGCCGATTTCGGCGGCGATAGTGTAATAAGCGTTAACCTCACGCTTGGCACCCACGTGCGTATCAAAATAACCGCTAAACAGGCCAGTAATATCACCTTCGTCGCTGTAGCCAAATAACAATTTCTGCGCCGCAACCGAGCCGGAAGAATATACGTAGAGTTTTATGCCCTGCTGCTGCCATGCCTTTAAAGCAGGCAGAACATCAGGGTAAAGGTGCCCGGTAAAACTGCCGTTAACGTAACCCGCGCGCCAGATCATCCCTTGCAGCGCTTTTAAGCCGGTGGATTTACGATCCTGATCCATGAAGCTGAACAAGATCTCAGTGATCGTGGCGAGATCGGCCTCCGGCAGTTCGGTTTCGATGCGTACCGCATTCAGCGCGGCAGCAACCTCTGCGTTATCGTGATTTTCGCGAATAAAGGCAGCTAAGTGTTGGCGGGCGTAAGGAAACAGTACGTTGTGCACGAAGCGGATGTCGCTGGTGGTGCCTTCGATATCAGTGACAATAGCGCGGATCATTTGCTCTCCAGCAGGCGACGTTGACGTTCGCATTCAAATAAAAACTCCAACCCTTCAAGATGACGTCGTGCTTCATTGACGTTTTCGCCCCAGCAGGTTAAGCCGTGACCGCGTAATAAAAAGCCGTAACGCAGCGGAAAACGGGCGGCATAATCTTCAATTTCTGACGCCAGCGCAGCGATGTCCTGGCTGTTATCAAATACCGGAATCGCCACGGTATCTTCATGCGTGTGCTGACCCGTCAGGGATTTTTGCATTTCGTAGCCATACAGCAGCAGTGCAGCGCCCTCCTCCACTCGAGACAAGACGGTGGCGTTAACGGTGTGCGTATGCAGAACCGCGCCCGCCTCGGGGAATAGTCGATAGATTAAGGTGTGCAACGCGGTTTCGGCAGAAGGTTTGCGTCCAGAAGGCGCAAGATTAGAAGCAATTTCAACCTGGATGAAGTCATCTCGCGTCAGGCCACCTTTGTCTTTGCCCGATTCGCTGAGCAAACAGAAATGTTCATCCTGACGAACCGACATATTACCGCCAGTCGCGGGTGCCCAGCCTTTAGCGCCTATCCAATGACAAGCGGCGACGAGCTGATCGAGCTGTTGAGTGTCAGACATACAATATCCTGTGCGATGGGTTTATGGCCTTGATAATACCTATTTTAATAGGGCGGCAAACGCATGAATTCCCGGGAGCTTACTCAGGTAAGTGACCGGGGTGAAATGCGGGCAGCCAACGCATCTGCAGCGCGAAGCATGACGGATAGATATCCTAAATAATTCGGGTTGCAGGAAGGCGGCAAACGCATGAATCCCCGGGAGCTTACTCAGGTAAGTGACCGGGGTGAAATGCGAGCAGCCAACGCATCTGCAGCGCGAAGCATGACGGATAGATATCCTAAATAATTCGGGTTGCAGGAAGGCGACAAACGCATGAATCCCCGGGAGCTTACTCAGGTAAGTGACCGGGGTGAAATGCGAGCAGCCAACGCATCTGCAGCGCGAAGTATGACGGATAGATATCCTAAATAATTCGGGTTGCAGGAAGGCGGCAAACGCATGAATCCCCGGGAGCTTACTCAGGTAAGTGACCGGGGTGAAATGTGAGCAGCCAACGCATCTGCAGCGCGAAGTATGACGGATATAGCCATCTAAGCGTCTTGATTGCCAAATACTAGCATCCTGTTTATAGTGACAACAACACAAGGTTACTCCGCAACGACATTCGCGCTTATAGGCCCAAGAACAATGACGCAGCACAACCTGATTCCTGAGAGCAAATTACCTGCCCTCGGCACCACCATTTTTACGCAAATGAGCGCGCTGGCGCAGCAGCACAACGCAATCAATCTTTCCCAGGGCTTTCCTGATTTTGATGGCCCGCGCTATTTGCAGGAACGTCTGGCGTATCATGTTAGCCAGGGCGCGAATCAGTATGCGCCAATGACCGGTACGCTGCCGCTGCGTGAAGCGATTGCCGCTAAAACCGCTGAGCTTTATGGCCACCAGCCAGACATCGACAGTGAGATTACCGTTACTGCAGGCGCGACCGAAGCGTTGTATGCATCGATCACCGCACTGGTGCGTCCAGGCGACGAAGTGATCTGCTTTGATCCCAGCTATGACAGCTACGCACCCGCGGTACAACTGGCGGGCGGCGTGTTGAAACGCATCGCCCTGCAACCGCCGGGTTTTCGCGTTGATTGGGCTGCATTCAACACGTTGCTCAGCGATAAAACCCGTTTGGTGATCCTGAATACACCGCACAACCCTTCCGCTACTGTGTGGCGCAAGAGTGATTATGCCGCGCTGTGGCAGGCGATTGCCGATCAAGAAATCTATGTACTGAGCGACGAAGTTTACGAGCACATTTGCTTTGCCGAAGAAGGTCATGCCAGCGTGCTGGCGCATGCCGGGTTGCGTCAACGTGCGGTTGCCGTATCGTCATTTGGTAAAACCTTTCACATGACCGGCTGGAAAGTGGGTTACTGCATCGCACCTGCGGCGATCAGCGCTGAGATCCGCAAAGTGCACCAATACCTGACCTTCTCCGTGAATACCCCTGCCCAACTCGCCATTGCCGATATGCTACGTCAGGAACCTGAACACTATCGTGAACTGCCGGAGTTTTACCGTGCCCGCCGCGATCGTTTGATTCAGGCATTGAGCAAAAGCCGCTTTGAGGTGCTGCCCTGTGAAGGCACTTATTTCCTGCTCGCCGATTACAGCGCAATTTCTGATCTGGATGATGTGAGTTTCTGTCAATGGTTGACCAAAGAGGTGGGTGTCGCCGCGATTCCGTTATCGGTATTCTGTGCCGATCCATTCCCACACAAGCTAATTCGCCTCTGTTTTGCTAAACAAGAAGCGACGCTGGATGCCGCTGCGGAGCGTTTATGTCAGCTTTAAATATCACGGTTTTGCAGGAAACGCTGAGCTGGATGGATGGTGAAGCTAACCTACGCCATTTTGATCAGGTTCTGAAGGGTATTCATGGGCGGGATGTGATTCTGCTGCCTGAAATGTTTACCACCGGGTTTGCTATGGAAGCGGCGAAAAGCTCGCTGCCACAAGCGCAGGTGGTGGAATGGTTACACGGGCATGCACGTGCCACGGATGCGTTGGTTGGCGGCAGCGCGGCGATCCAAACTGAAAACGGTGCGGTGAACCGTTTTTTGCTGGTTGAGCCAGATGGTACGCTGCATCAGTATGACAAGCGTCATCTGTTCCGCATGGCCGATGAACATCATCATTATCTGCCGGGCGCAACCCGTGAGGTCTTCAGCTGGCGTGGCTGGCGTATCCTGCCACAAATCTGTTATGACCTGCGTTTCCCGGTCTTTTCCCGCAACCGCAATGATTACGATCTGGCGCTGTTTGTCGCGAACTGGCCTGCGCCGCGCGCGCTGCACTGGCAAGCGCTGTTATTAGCGCGGGCCATTGAGAATCAGGCTTATGTGGCGGGTTGTAATCGCGTAGGTAGCGATGGCAATCAGCATCAATACAGCGGTGATAGCCGGATTATTTCGCCGCAAGGAGAGATCCTCAGCGCCGCCGAGCCTTTTAAACCGGCGCGCCTCGATGCTGAGCTTTCATTAGATGAATTGAACGCCTACCGCAAACGCTTCCCGGCATGGCGCGATGCGGATGATTTTTCGCTGACGTGATGGGCTGCGCTTTTCCCGCCTCGGACCGCTAAAGTGCGAGGTCTTTTGTCCCCCGCCTCGCTCCTCCCCCATAAATGGGGGAGGAAGATGCTGCAATAGGCGAATTCGGTATCAACATGTGGAGCGTCTCCTTCCCCCGCGATGCGGGGGAAGGCCGGGATGGGGGACAGCGCGCACCCACTAAGAGCCTCTTAACTTCCCCGATAAGTCGACCATGACCAGGGCGAAATCAAAAACGGCAGGTGGAAATGGCTGCCCGCCTCGGCAATGACAAAATCAATTTGGGCACTGACATACAGCGCATCACGACCTGCAACCGCAAAGTAATCACCAATTTCGGCGGTCAGCCGATAATGTCCTGGCGATACCGGTTCTGGCGTTAAATCTTTCAGCCGCCCGTCGCTGTCAGTGACGCCTTCAGAAACGGGAAGCCATCCTTCTGGGCTATTTTGCTCCAGTGAAATCGCCACGCCGATTGCCGGTTTGCCCAGCGCGGTATCAAGAATGTGAGTAGTAATGGTGCTCATGCCATGCTCTCCTTAAGACGTAACAAGGTGATTTCTCGCAGTTGATCCAGCGCTTCCTGCTGCTCGCTTTGCGGGTCATTGCCCAGACGACGCTGTAACTCTGCCAGCATCTCTTCGCCGCTACGCCCTTTTGCGCGAATCAAAAATACCCGACCAAAGCGGGCTTCGTAGCGCTGATTGCCTTGCAACATCGCCTGTTGCAACGTGTTATCGGCCTGCTGCATCGCAGATTGCTCGCCACGCGACAGCGAAGCCTCTTTACTCGCGCCACTTACCCGATCGCCAATACGCGGATGTGCAGAGAGTGCCTGCTGAAGATCGGTGCCCTGCCATTGACGCGCCAACCGATCGCCCTCGGCGAGCAGCGCGTCGAGCGACGCATAAGGGCGCGCTGCTGCCAGCGCCTGTTGCCAGGCGGGAATCGCCACGCAATGAGCAATTGAAGCGATAGCATCATCAGCGGAAAGCTGATTAAAAACGGCTAATTCCATGCTTCTCTCCCTTTAATGAATCCGTTCAGCGATTCTGTTCTGCAATATGACAGATCGCCTGCAAATAGGCCTGAACGGCGGGTGCCACATCTTCAGCCATAACCGATTCAGCCGGATGATGACTGATGCCACGATCGTTGCGCACAAACAACATCCCAACCGGCCAGCGTTCGGCAATCGCGATGGCATCATGTCCCGCGCCGCTCGGCAGCGACACACTTCGGCCCTGCACGGTTTCTACCGCGTGGCTCAATGCCTGCTGCAACAGCGGATCGCAGGCCGTTGCCGCAATGCGATAATACTCATGGGATTCGAAACGCAAACCGCGACGCAGCGCGATCGCTTCAGCTTGCGTCAATAACGTCGACAGCAAGGTTTCCAGCGGATCGTCTTGTGGCCCGCGCACATCCAGCGACAAATCGACTTCGCCAGGAATAACATTCACCGCGCCGGGCGCGCAACTTAAGGTACCCACGGTGGCCACCAGTTGCGGGTCCTGGTCGCGCGTGGTGTGTTCGATAAACACCATCCATTCAGCAGCAGCAGCCAGCGCATCTTTGCGATGCGTCATCGGCACCGTGCCCGCGTGACCCGCTTCGCCGGTGAAACGGCAATTCAGGCGACGTGCACCATTAATGGCGGTGACCACGCCGAGCGCCAGATTCTCTTGCTCCAGACAAGGCCCCTGTTCGATATGCAATTCCAGATAGGCCACGATCTCGTTAACATCTCGCGCTGCGCGATGGATTTGGGTGCTGTCGAGTCCGACATCGCTCATCGCCTGCGCCACGGTAATGCCGTTGCCATCGGGATGGGTTACCCAGCTTTCCGGCCAGGTGCCGGTAATGCCGCGGCTGCCTAACAGCGTAATGCCGAAACGCGTACCCTCCTCGTCGCCAAAACCTATAATCTCAATCGCCAGCGGCAAACGTTGCTGACGTTCATGCAGCCATTGCACGGTTTCAATGGCGGTTAAGACGCCAAGCATCCCGTCGTAGCGGCCCGCGTTGCGTACCGTATCGAGATGCGAACCCAACAACAGCGCAGGTGCACCCACATCAACGGCTTCGTAACGTCCACAGATATTGCCGACGGCATCTTGCCAAACCTGCATACCGGCGGCTTTCATCCATTCACCCACGCAGGCGTTGGCGCGCAAATGCTCTGGTGACAGATAAACACGGGTTAATCCGTCGGCCGACTCGCTGATCTCTGCCAGCGCGTCACAGCGCGTCATCACGCGCAGCGCGGCGGTTTGCGCTTCGCTGGCGTTCATTTTCATGCATGGCTCCCGTAGTGAGCCCACGCCGCTTGTGAAGCCGCACCTTGTGGGGTGCGATAACCCAGATGCGTTAACACGCTTTCCAGCGCAGACAGCGTTTGCATCACACAATCTTTTCGTGCGTTGTAACCCATAGTGCCGATACGCCAGACTTTGCCGTGCAGCGGGCCAAACGAGGTACCGATTTCGATAGCGAAATCGTCCAGCATCAGTTTGCGTACCTGATCGCCATTAACGCCCTGCGGAATCACCACGCCCAATACGTTATTCATTTTGTGTTTCAGGTCGCCGAAGGTTTCCAGTCCCATGCCCTGAATCCCTTTCAACATCGCTTCGCCATGCAGTTGGTGGCGCGCAATGCCGTTATCCAGTCCTTCCTGCAGGATCAAACGCGCGCATTCCCGGGCGCCAAACAGCGCGGTGGTCGCTTCAGTGTGGTGATTCAGGCGCTCGGGTCCCCAGTAATCCATCACCATGCCGAGATCGAAATAGTTGGAGTAGATCATCTCGTCGTCGCCATCCTGATGCGCATCAGTGCGAATCCCCTCTTCCACACATTTGCGTTTGCGGATCACGGCTTCCATTTCGGCGCTCAGCGTAATCGGCGAGGTGCCAGACGGGCCGCCAAGGCACTTTTGCATGCCAGCAGAAACCGCGTCCAACCCCCACGCATCGGTTTCCAGCGCGTTGCCGGCCAGCGAAGCGGTGGCATCGGTATAGAACAGCACGCCGTACTTTTTACAGATCGCTCCCAACTCCGACAGCGGTTGCAGCATGGTGGTGGACGTGTCGCCCTGTACCGTCAACAGCAGGCGCGGCTTCACGCGTTTAATGGCATCTTCCACCTGATCGGGCGTAAAGACTTCGCCCCACGGCACCTCAATGGTGTGCACTTCAGCGCGACAGCGGCGAGCAATCTCACACAGCAAATGACCAAAACGTCCAAATACCGGCACCAACACTTTGTCGCCTGGACGAATTGCCGACAGCAGAATCGCTTCGATACCGGCGCGTGAAGTGCCATCAACCAGCATCGTCCAGCGGTTTTCAGTACGAAATACGCCACGATAGAGCGCCATCACTTCATTCATGTAATGCGTCATGGCGGGATCGTACTGACCCAGCAACTGGCTCGACATCGCACGCAGTACGCGTGGATCGGCGTTGATCGGCCCCGGTCCCATCAGCAGGCGTTGAGGGGGATTAAGTTGTGAGAATTGGGTGATATCCATGGTGAATTCCTTGTTAGACACTTAGAGGCGGACTGAGGAGATAAACTGCTTCAGCTCTGGTGTTTGCGGATTCGCGAACAGCGTTTTACTGTCGCCCTGCTCCCAGACGCGCCCCTGATGCATAAAGACCACACGATCGCCCACATCGCGGGCGAAGTTCATTTCATGCGTAACGAGAATCAGCGTCATGCCTTCTGCCGCCAGCTTTTCTAATACCTTCAGCACTTCGCCCACCAATTCAGGATCGAGCGCCGAGGTGATCTCGTCACAGAGTAAAACTTTGGGCGTCATCGCCAGCGCACGGGCAATCGCCACGCGCTGCTGCTGGCCGCCGGAAAGGCTGGAAGGATAGTAGTTCAGTCGTTCGCCGAGGCCGACTTTATCCAGCATCTGCGCCGCCAGTTCACGGCACTCGGCTTCACCCTTTTTCAGCACGCGGCGCGGCGCCAGCATGACGTTTTCCAGCGCCGTCATGTGCGGAAACAGATTGAAGTTCTGAAACACCATCCCAACCGAACGGCTGATTTCACGCGCCTGTGACTCACGATCGGTGATGGTCATTCCGCCCAGCTTAATACTGCCTTCCTGATAACCTTCAAGGCCATTCATGCAGCGTAACAGCGTACTTTTTCCCGATCCGCTGCGACCAATAATGGAGATGACTTCACCCATATCGACATCCAGATCGACGCCTTTCAGCACATGGTTTGTGCCGTAATATTTCTGCACCTGATTAATGGTGATGAGCGGCATTGAATTTCTTCTCCAGATACTGGCTGTAGCGAGACAGCGGATAACACATCAGGAAGTAGCCCAGTGCCACCAACCCGAATACTTTAAATGGCTGATAGGTCACGTTATTTAAAATTGTGCCCGCTTTAGTCAGCTCAATGAAACCGATGATGGAAGCCAGCGCGGTGCCTTTGATGACCTGCACGGCAAAGCCCACGGTGGGCGCGATGGCGATACGAATCGCCTGCGGTGTAATGACTCGCATCAGTGTTTGACCGAAATTGAGTCCCAGGCAGCGCGACGCTTCCCATTGGCCTTTGGGTAGCGCATTAATGCTGCCGTACCAGATATCGACCAGGAAGGCGCTGGTATAGAGCGTTAAAGCAACCGACGCCGCGGTCCAGGGTGCAACATCAATCCCGAACATCCCGACGCCGAAAAAAGCCAGAAACAGCTGCATCAGCAGCGGCGTGCCCTGAAACAGTTCGGTGTAAGCGCGAACCGCACGCGACAGCCATTTGCGTTTTAGCAAGCGCATAAACAGCAGCGGAAGCGTGACGACCGTGCCGCCAAAAAACGCCACCAGCGATAATAAAATGGTCCAGCGCGCCGCCAGCAGTAAGTTGCGCACGATGTCCCAATCGGTAAAGCTCGTCATCATGCCTGCACTCCAAACCATTTGCGGCCAATGCCCAGCAGCAGCTGACGCATGGCAATGGACAACGCCAGATAGATCAGCGTGGTCACCAGATAGACTTCAAAGCTCAAAAAGGTGCGCGATTGAATCAGGTTGGCAGCAAACGTCAGCTCTTCATAGGAAACCTGTGACACCACTGACGATCCCAGCATCACGATGATGCATTGGCTGACCAGCGCGGGGTAAATACGCTGCAGCGACGGCGGCAGCACCACGCGCAGAAATGTCTGGCTGCGGGTTAATCCCAATACGCGTCCCGCTTCCCATTGCCCTTTAGGTGTCACCTGAATGCCGGCGCGAATAATTTCGGTGCTGTACGCGCCAAGGTTAATTAGCATCGCCAGCAGCGCAGCTTCACCCGCAGTGAGTTTCAGCCCGAGATTGGGTAAACCGAATACGATAAAAAAGAGTTGCACCACGAACGGCGTATTGCGGATCAGTTCAACGTACACGCCCCAGATGCGACTCAACGCGCTCGGTTTGCCGCTGCGTAACGCCGCGCCAAAGATACCGAGGCCGACACCGCCGACAGTGGCGAGCACCGTCAGCTGAATGGTGATCCACAGGCCGGAGAGCAATTCCGGCCAATACGGCCACAATGCGGGAAAGTTAAGTTGCCCGATCATTGTTTCGTCCTTATGCGCCGAGGTTGGCAGGCAGCGGTGCTTTCAACCACTCTTGCGACAGTTTGTTCAACGTGCCATCTTTGATGCCCTGCTCAATCAGCGCATTCATCTTATCTTTTAGCGCCGGCTCATTTTTCTTCAGACCGATAAAGCACGGTGAATCTTTCAACATGAACTGGGCAACGGGCGCTTTCGCCGGGTTCTGACGAGTGATGGCAGCCACCACTAAGTTACCGGTCGCAACGTATTGAACCTGACCCGAAAGATAAGCTGACAGCGTGGTGTTGTTATCTTCATAACGTTTTACCTGCGCATCTTTTGGCGCGACATCGCTCAACACCATATCTTCAACTGCTCCGCGCGTTACGCCAACAGACTTACCGCTCAGCGCCGCCGCGTCTTTCACCTCTTCACCTTTTGGTCCAAACACGCCCAGGAAGAACGGCGCATAGGCACGCGTAAAGTCGATGACCTTTTCACGCTCAGCGTTTTTACCCATGCTGGAGATCACCAGATCGACTTTATCGGTCTGAAGATAAGGCACGCGGTTAGCGCTAGTGACGGGCACCAACTGCAACTTAAGTTTCATCTGTTTAGCCAGATACTTCGCCATGTCGATGTCATAACCTTGCGGCTGCAAGTCAGTGCCAACCGATCCAAACGGCGGGAAGTCCTGAGGTACCGCAACGCGAAGGACGCCGCGCTTTTGAATATCCTGCAGTTGATCAGCCAGCGCACTGCCTGCTTGTGCCATCAGTAATGCCGCTGTCGCCACTGCCATCAAAACTTTTTTCATTATGCACCCCAGTGAATTAACGTGAAAGATTTACGTGAAACAAAAGATTCTTGATAAAGCAATTTGCAACTAATGTGCCAACCAGCATTATCTGGAGAAACGCGTTATTTATTCGAGGCATTAGGAGATTGACGGCGTAACAATCGCGCTTAAACCGTCAAGAGGAGATGAACCAAAAAGAGGCAAAGCACCAAAATGGTGCCTGTTAGCGGTGCTCCAACTCGTCAAATTGCTGATAAAGATCGGCAATATGGTGAATACGTTGACGCCCATGAGATAACATTTCGTGTAATAACGCATTCGCCAGCAAATTAATCAGGCTCATCGCTGAAGCGTAGCTGTCAAAGGCAGAAACGCTGTCGAGGGGCGCGCAGAGTTGCCAGCGTGCCAGTGAAATCACCGTCTGCGCCTGGGGTTCACACAATGCCAGTTGCGGCACGCCAGCGCTTTGCAACTGCTGCATCAGCGGACGAATAATGCGCGTGCGACGACGAAACGCCATCACCACCACCATGTCATCCGGGGTGATATCCACCAACTCTTCCGCCAGCGTTTGGCCTGGCTGCGGCAGAATATGCACCTGCGGACGCGCCTGCATTAGCTGTTGACGCAGGTGCAAAGCAACCGGATAAGCGTTGCGCATCCCAATGATAAAAATGCGTTTTGCCTGTGCTAACTGCTGAATGACTTCACTGAATTGCTGTGCATCAATGTTGTTAACCCACTGTGTCAGATTCGCCATTTCCTGCTTGTAGTGGCGCGACAACAAGGTGTTGCCCTGCACCGCATCACGGTTGTCGGTAAGCGGCATGCCACTTTGGCGCAGGGTGCGCAATTCATCGCGCATATCTTTGTATTTTTCATAGCCCAAACGTTTAAACAGGCGGCTGACGGTGGCTTTCGACACGCCACTCAGCCGCGCCAGCTCAGCGCTGTTGTAGCTGATGAGATCATCAAAGTGATCAAAGACAAAGTCAGCAATGCGCTGTTCCTGCGGCGAAAGCTGGGGATAGTGGCTTCTGAGCCGTTCATCAAGCTGTTTCATTATTCATCCTGTAACTTTCGTTTCAGATCAAGCTAGCATATTTTGCGCCAGGTTCGCTTCACCGCTTTGTCACCTTAGTGAAAACTGGAACAGCTCTTGCTTTAGTTTCTCTACTGTTACCCGAAAGCAAAACGAGAAACGAATGATTCAGAGCAATATGGCCCCGCTGGGCATGGCGGTTACACCGCATCATCTGGCCAGTGAAAGCGCGCTGGCGGTACTGCGTGAAGGCGGCAACGCCATTGAAGCGATGGTGGCGGCAGCCTCTACTATTGCGGTGGTTTATCCGCACATGAATGGCTTAGGCGGTGATGGTTTTTGGTTAGTGATGCCGCCACAAGGCGACCCGATTGCCATTGATGCCAGCGGCTCAGCCGGTTCCCTCGCCCACTTCGATTTCTATCACAATGAACCACATATTCCCCATCGCGGCCCTAAAGCAGCGCTGACCGTAGCGGGCACCGTCAGCGGCTGGCAGGAAGCGTTAACGCTTTCCGGCGAACTGGGCGGCACGCCGCTTCCGTTGGCACGGCTACTGCGTGATGCCCTTCGGTATGCTGCCGACGGCATTCCGGTGACGGCTTCTCAGGCTGCGGCGACTGAAGCTAAGCGCGCTGAATTGCAGCATCAGCCCGGTTTTGCCGCGACGTTTTTGCCGGATGGCGATGTTCCGCAAGCGGGCAGCCGTTTTACTCAGCCAGCACTGGCGCAAACGCTGAGCCAGTTAGCTGAGGAAGGGCTCGACAGCTTTTATCGCGGCAATTTGTCGCATCATCTGGCGCGTGAACTGTCCGCGCTCGGCATGCCGATTACCCTTGAAGATTTGCAACAACAGCGGGCCCGGCGCTGCACGCCGCTGCATATCGCCCACAGCGAAGGTGATATCTGGAATATGACACCACCGACTCAAGGCATGGTTTCGCTGGCAATTCTTGGCATTACCGATCGGCTGCAGATGGCGAAAGCGGATGAAGCGCAAACCGTGCACCGCATCGTTGAGGCCACTAAAAAAGCCTTTGCGCTGCGCGACAAGCATATTACCGATCCGCGTCACATCACCGAAGATCTGCAAGCGTTGCTCGACAGCGATCACCTCGCCACGCTTGCCAGCCAAATAGAGGATGATCGTGCTGCGCCGTGGGGAACCGGTCGCGGTCCCGGCGATACGGTGTGGATGGGCGTCATGGACAGCAGCGGTCTTGCGGTCTCCTTTATTCAAAGCATCTATCACGAATTTGGTAGCGGCGTGGTGCTGCCCGGCACCGGAATCACCTGGCAAAACCGCGGCGCGGCTTTCAGCCTCGATCCTGAACATTTGCTGGCGCTGGCACCGGGCAAACAACCCTTCCACACCCTTAACCCGGCGGCAGCGCGACTGAAAGATGGCCGCGTGATGGTTTACGGCTCAATGGGCGGCGATGGGCAACCCCAAACGCAGGCCGCAATTTTTACGCGTCACGTGATTCAGGGCATGCCGCTACAGCAAGCGGTGAGCGCGCCGCGCTGGTTGCTGGGCCGCACATGGGGGCAATCTTCTGACTCGCTCAAGCTGGAAGGCCGCTTCTCCATCGAAACGCTGGAACGTTTACGTCAGTTGGGCCACGACGTTGAGCTGCTGCCAGATTTCAGTGAAGCGGTCGGCCATGCGGGTGCGATTGTGCGACACAACAACGGCATGTTTGAAGGCGCGAGCGATCCGCGCAGCAACGGCAGCGCCGCAGGTTTTTAACCGGAGAGAATGATGAATCAGAACATCGACTGGGCGATCTATATCGCGCAAATGGAACAGATACTGAATGTCGAGCTGGATGAGGCGCGTCGCGCTGAGCTGCTGACGCAGATGACACGTATTGCTGGCATGGCGGCACCGCTGATGGCGTTTCCACTCGACGATCGTCTGGAAGTGGCAGGAGTGTACAAAGCATGAAACTGAGTGAACTCTCGATTCATTCGCTGCATCAGGCGATTCAAAACGGCAATATCAGCGCGCATGACGTTGCCACCGACACGCTGCAGGCGATTGAGCAACACAATCCAGCACTCAACGCCTGGACTGAAGTCACCGGGCAACGCATGTTAAAAGAAGCTGAGCAGGTGGATAATCAGCGCCAGCGCGGTGAAGTCCTGGCGCCACTAGCGGGTATTCCTTACGCGGTAAAAAACCTGTTTGACGTTGCAGGCCATAGCACCTTAGCGGGTGCCCGCTTGTTCAGTGAACGGCCTGCCGCACGCGAAGATGCCTGGGCGGTTAACCGACTGCGTGAATCGGGCGCGCTGCTTTCCGGCATGCTGAATATGGATGCCTACGCTTATGGTTTTACCACTGAAAACAGCCATTACGGCGCGACGCATAATCCGCGCGATCTTTCTCGCGTAGCCGGCGGATCGTCCGGCGGTTCTGCGGCGGCGGTCGCGGCAGGTTTAGTGCACTTCTCGCTTGGTACGGACACCAACGGATCGATTCGCGTTCCCGCTTCACTGTGCGGTATCTTCGGCCTGAAACCGACGTTTGGGCGCTTATCGCGCAGCGGCACTCATCCGTTTGTTGCCAGCCTTGATCATATTGGTCCATTTGCCCGACGCGTGGACGATTTGGCGCTGGTTTATGACCTGCTGCAAGGCCACGACAGCCATGATGCCTTTCAGGCAGATCGCCCGGTTGCGCCCACTTTTCCGGCGTTAGCCCAAGGCGACAACGGCTTGCGCTGCGGCGTATTGGGTGGCTTTTTCTCAACCTGGTGTGATGAAGATGCACGTACTGCTCTGGCTGTGGCGGCTCATGCCTTGCAGGCCAACCAGGAAGTGGAGATGCCAGAAGCCGAACTGGCGCGTTCAGCAGCGTTCATCATGACCGCATCGGAAGGCGGTAATCACTATTTGCCAGCGCTGCGCCAGATGCCGGAACAGTTTGAACCCAACTCGCGTGAGCGTTTGCTGGCTGGCGCGATGATGCCTGGCGCGTGGTATGTTCAGGCGCAGCGTTTCCGCCGCTATTTCCAGCAACAGGTGCTGACGCTGTTTGACCATTTCGATGTCTTGATTGCGCCCGCCACGCCGTGCAGCGCGATAGCCATTGGTCAGGAAAGTATTCACATTAATGGTCAGGATCTGCCAGCTAAAGCCAGTATGGGAATGCTAACGCAGCCGATTTCGTTTTTGGGCTTGCCGGTCTGTACCGTACCGATGGCAACGAAAAGCGGTTTGCCGATTGGACTCCAGCTTATCGCCGCGCCGTTTAAAGAAGAGGCTGCGCTGCGCGCTGCCTATGCGCTCGAGCAGCAAGGATTAACCCTGCCACAAATGAGTATCACAGGTGCCTGATGAAATCTGAATATATTGATCGCCCCATGATTGTTGCCGAAGTGACAGAGGCTTTTTACCGCTATGAACAAGCACTGATCGGTAACGATATTGACGTACTGGACGAACTGTTTTGGCATGATGCACGCACCGTGCGGCTGGGTGCCGGTGAGAATTTGTATGGGATTGATGAGATTCGTGCCTTCCGGGCTGCGCGCCCTTCTGCCGGGCTGAATCGTACGCTGCATAATACGGTTATCACCACGTTTGGCGAAGATTATGCGGTGTGCAGCACCGAGTTTACCCGCGAAGGTAGCGAGAAGATCGGTCGCCAGCAGCAAACCTGGGTGAAGTTGCCGTGCGGCTGGCGCATCGTGGCGGCTCAGGTCAGTTTAATGAGTTGATGTGATTGAAGCAGGCAGCATGCCGGCTTTACATCGTCACGTTTAAACCAACTTACTCAGCGGTTTATAAAACAGGTGCCGGTAATCCATGGCACCTTTTTCAATATCGCTTCTGCCGGGACGTTGATAGCCAAGATTGGGAAACAGGCCAAGCCAGATATCACGCTGCATTAATGGCATCCAGTGTACATCCAGCGCGTAATGATGCTGAGCACCGCCCAACAGCAGTTGCTCGATACTTTCACTGATATTTTCAATCAAAACAGGTAAGTAGCTGGCGTTAACGATATAGGCGCAGGCGCAAAAAGCGCGATGGGCTTTAATGAGGTAATCCGCGCTTTTAAACGGCGTGACCTGCACATAGTTTGCCGTCAGAAAGGCGACGTGCCAGTTAATTTGTGTTAACGCGGCAAAGAATTTATTCAACCGATGAGCACTGGCGCTGTCGTGATGAAATGCCATGTCATCTTCCAGAATCAGCACATTTTTCCACTGTTGCAGCTGCGCGAGTTGCAGCACCTGTAAATGCGATTGAGCACAGCCGATGTAGCCAGGCTGATAAGCTATCGCCTCAAAGCGGGTAATTTTTTCCTGCGGTACACCCAATTTTTTGAGTTCACGGCGCGTGTTCACTCGACGATCGTTGCGCTCGGCTAAATTGATGTAGACGACCTGATCGATCAGATCCCAGTTAATTTCAGACATCTCTTCGTCATCCTAAAGTGGCTACTGACGTCAGGCGGCACAAACGGAGCACATCTGAAATTTCAGGAGGAGAAATGAGTTCCAGTTTGGCGCTGGAACTCATTGCGATTATGCGGAAGGTGCCGGGTGTTTTTTCACCCAATGATCGGCGATTTGCTGGCGGGTACAAATCCAGACTTTTTTGTGCTGCTGAATATGGTCGAGGAAATTTTGCAACGCGCGGAATTTGCCTGGACGCCCCAACAAACGGCAATGCATACCAATCGACATCATCTTCGGCGCAGTTTCCCCCTCTTCATACAGCACATCAAAGGTGTCACGCAGGTAGGTGAAGAATTGTTCGGCAGTGTTAAAACCCTGCGGTGAGGCAAAGCGCATATCGTTGCATTCCAGCGTATAGGGAATAATCAGATGCGGCTTCACCGTGCCATCCTGACAGGTTACTTGCGTCCAAAACGGCAAATCATCGCCGTAATAATCGCTGTCGTAAGTGAATCCACCCTGTTCAACCACCAGGCGGCGCGTATTCGGGCTGTCGCGTCCGGTGTACCAACCGGTAGGCGCCTTACCGAACAGCTCGCTCAGCACATCTACCGCTTGCTGCATGTGCTGACGTTCTGTTTTTGCATCCATGCCTTGATAGTGAAGCCAGCGCCAGCCGTGACTGACAACATCGTAATCGGCTTTTTTGATCGCCTCGACAATTTCAGGGTGACGTGCCAGCGCCATCGCCACGCCAAAAACCGTCAGTGGCAAACCACGCTTTTGAAATTCGTTGTGGATACGCCAGAACCCGGCACGCGATCCATATTCATAAAGCGACTCCATCGACATGTGACGATCGGGATAACTGGCGGCACCGATGATGTCTGAAAGAAACTGTTCAGAGCCCGCATCGCCATGCAATACGCTGTTCTCTGCGCCCTCTTCATAATTCAGGACAAACTGCACTGCGACGCGCGCGCCTTTTGGCCAGGCTGCATGGGGCGGATTTGCGCCGTAGCCCACCATGTCGCGTGGGTAGTTTTTGTTAAAGCTGTATTCTTTCTTCTCTACACCTTCAGTCATTGCTTGCTTCCCGTTGTAAAAGTGCAACATCTCGTTAGTTTAGGTGCTGAAAGGCACCTGAGAGAGGTTTCTGCAAAGGATAAGCCAAATCACCGTGCTTGCTGGTGCCAAAGCCCAGCGCCAACAGCGACTCGACCATTTTCACCGCTGCGCTCACACCATCAATCACCGGCATGCCTAATTCCTGGGTCAACGAGGCGGCTAAGGTCGCCATGCCGCCGCACCCTAAAACGATCGCGCCGCTACCATCTTCACGTTTCGCCTGTATACAGCGTTCACGCACCTTTTCCTGCGCCAGGCCACTACCATCTTCCAGCGCCAGCACCGGCAAATCGATGGCATGGAGCGCAGCGCAGTGATGCGTAAAGCCATATTGCTGCAACAGATGCCGGGCAATCACCAGCGTGCGTGGCAGCGTCGTAACGATAGAAAAGCGCGTCGCCACCAGCGTGGCGGTGTGCATTGCCGCCTCGGCAATCCCAATTACCGGACCGCTGGCCAATTCACGCGCCGCCAGTAAACCGGGATCGCCAAAACAGGCGATGACATGGCCGCTTACGCCTTGTGCTTTACCCAGTTTGATTTGCTCCAGCACCCCAATCGCGGCAATCGCTTCATCAAAATGCCCTTCAATCGACGGCACACCGTTGGCGGGTGAAACCGCCAGAATTTCGGTGCCGGGCGCGGCAACAGCGCGCGCCGCCAAACCCATGGTTTCGGTCATCGCCAGGCTGGTGTTGGGATTGATCACCTGAATCAGGCTCATGATGACGCTCCTTTATGACGGGAAAATAAACGTGAAAAATCGGGCAGCGTTTCGCCGCTCCGCTCAAAGTGAAGGCTGGAAACGATGTGATCAAAGTGATGCTGTAGTGCCTTGCTCAGCGGCTGCAATTTACGATCACGCAGTAATTGCAGTAAACGATCGTGATCGTCACAGCGACAGCCTCGCTGCCACGGCGCGCCATAAGCGGCAATCACCAGAGAAGATCGCTGCGTCAGGCGCGTCACCATCTCGGTTAATACCTGATTCCCGGAGATCGCCTGCAGTTGAATATGAAAGGCGGCAGACAGGCGGATCGCCGCAGAACCGTCGCGATCCTCGTGTGCCTGTTTTTCTTGTTCGATTAAACCGCTGAGTGCCACCAGATGCGGCGGTTGCAGATGATCCAGTACCGCGGGCAAGTTGGCGCACTCCATTAAACTGCGAGTACGAAAGATATCGCGCGCCTCGTCAACGCCTGGCGTTGCGACATGTGCACCGCGTTTGGGCGTCAGGGTGATCATTTGCACCGCGGCGAGGCGTTGTAACACCTTGCGAATGCCCGTGCGGCTAACGCCAAAAACCTCTGAAAGCGCTTCTTCTGGCAATTTACTGCCTGGCGGTAGTTGATGTTCAACGATGGCGTTCATCAACGCCTGATAGATAGGTTCATCTTTATCATGCAGATCGGCGGCCGTTCTCTGGCCTGTTTCACTCTTCATTACCCGCTCCGGTAAGTCTCTGTGTGCAAACTATCGTATACGTGAAAAAGAAATTTTGTATACAAGAAAACAAATTTGGCCTGGATCCTGCAATACCGTTTCACGCTGTAATTAATTTTCATCGTATCAACAGAGGAGCAGGTTTCATGCCAAATCATACAACGGTGGCCAGCAAGGCCTCTGAAGCCAATGCACATTACAGCCCAAGGCTGTGTAATGAAGACCTGGCACCGACGCGCGATCAAAACTGGTCGTGGTACAACATTTTCTCTTTCTGGATGTCGGATGTGCACAGCATGGGCGGCTATGTTGTGGCGGCGAGTTTCTTTACTCTGGGCTTAGCCAGCTGGCAGGTTTTACTCTGCCTGCTGGTCGGGATTTGCATTGTGCAGATCTGCGCAAACCTGGTGGCAAAACCGAGTCAAATGGCAGGCGTTCCCTATGCAGTGATTTGCCGTCAGGCGTTTGGCGTGTTTGGTGCCAATATTCCTGCGGTGATTCGCGGTTTGATCGCCTTTGCCTGGTACGGCATTCAGACTTATCTCGCCGCTAATGCCTTAATGCTGGTGCTGCTGAAATTCTTCCCTGTGCTTTCACCTATGACGCAATCAAGCTGGCTCGGCTTATCCCTGCTGGGCTGGTGCTGCTTTGGCGTGATGTGGTTATTACAGGCGATGGTGTTTTGGCATGGCATGAGTGCCATTAAACGCTTTATTGACGTGGCGGGCCCGGCGGTATACGTGGTGATGGTGGCGTTAGCGGGTTGGATTGTATACAAAACGGGTTTCGATGGGATTTCACTGACGCTTGCCAGCAAGCAGCTGACAACCGGTGAACAGAGCTGGCAAATGCTCACCGCCACTGCGCTGGTGGTCTCCTATTTCTCCGGCCCTTTGCTTAACTTTGGCGATTTCTCACGCTATGGAAAAAGCATGGGCGAAATTCGTCGTGGCAACCGCTGGGGCTTACCGTTTAACTTCCTGCTGTTTTCTATTGTCACGGTGGTGATTGTTTCTGGAACGCAGTCGCTGTTTGGCAGAATGATTACCGATCCGATTGAAACCGTGAGCATGGTGGGCAACGATCTCGCGGTCGCTATTGGCTTGCTAACCATGATCACCGCGACAATTGGCATCAATATCGTGGCGAACTTTGTCTCTCCGGCTTTCGACTTTTCCAACTGCTCACCGCAAAAAATCAGCTTCCGTACCGGCGGCATGATCGCGGCAGTAGGCTCTGTTTTGTTAACGCCATGGAACCTGTTTCAATCACCTGAACTGATTCACTACACACTGGATGTGCTGGGTTCGTTTATTGGGCCGCTGTTCGGCATTCTGTTAGTCGATTTTTATGTGATTAAACGCAGCCGTATCTATGTTGATGAGCTGTTTAACGATACGCCGCAAGGTCGCTATTGGTACCGCGGAGGATTTAACCCGAAAGCGATTGCAGCGCTGCTGCCTTCAGTAGGGATTTGTCTGGTGATCAGCTTTATTCCTTCTCTGCACGCCGTCGCAAATTTCAGCTGGTTTATTGGTGTGGCTTTGGGCGGCGGTTGCTACCGTTATCTGGCGCGTGCCGATCGTGAAGTAGATGAGAAAATGGCTGATTACCGTGGCAGCGTCGCGGTGCAGAAAGAGTGATTTGAGGTGGGGAGTGAATGCGCTTTATTTGTGCACGCTCTCCTGCCTGCTTTTAGGGAAGTGAGCAAAATGCCGATTCGCCACCGCCTATCCAAAAGCTAAAAAGCAAAAAGCCGATTCATTTCTGAATCGGCTTCTTTAAATAGATTGGCGGAACGGACGGGGCTCGAACCCGCGACCCCCTGCGTGACAGGCAGGTATTCTAACCAACTGAACTACCGCTCCGCGCTTTGTTCCCCGTCGAGAACGAGGCGCATAGTAATAGCAGCTAAATCCGCCGTCAACGCTTTTTCTTTCATAGCTTATCGTTTGCTGTTTTTTTCATCTGGACGGTGTTTTCCTCAACAAAATCACCCGGTTCACCCGCGCCACAGACAGCTGCCGCCCTTCTTCATCACTAAATCGAGACGTGATTCGTGCGCCACCACTTCTTCTTCGTTGGCAGAAACCACACGCAGTGCCGACGCTGGACGCACAATGCGCTGGATGCCGCCTTCCTGGTTTTGCTGCGACTTGTCCCCTTCCATGGAAAATGTCAGTGAGGTTTGGCCGCCGGTCATGGTGAGGAAGACTTCAGCAAGGATCTCGGCATCAAGCAATGCGCCGTGCAGCGTTCGTTTGCTGTTATCTATTTCATAGCGCGAACACAACGCATCCAAACTGTTGCGCTTGCCAGGAAACATTCTGCGCGCCATCGCGAGACTGTCGGTGATCTTGCAAAACGTTTCCGTTTTCTCGATTCCCCGCTGCAGCTTGCTGAACTCGTAATCCATGAAGCCGATATCAAACGAGGCGTTATGAATGACTAATTCAGCGCCACGAATGTAATCCAGAAACTCGTCAGCGATTTCGCTGAAGCTGGGCTTGTCCGCCAGAAATTCATCTGCAATACCATGCACGCCAAAGGCTTCGGGGTCCACCAGCCGATCGGGCTTCAAATAGAGATGAAAGTTATTGCCGGTCAGGCGACGGTTGATCACTTCCACCGCACCGATTTCGATGATGCGGTGACCCTCATAATGAACCCCGATCATGTTCATGCCGGTGGTTTCTGTATCGAGTACGATCTGGCGGTTATTTGCAGTGCTCATAGGACCTGTTTTATGTCAGACTTGGCGTTTTGTCAGAAGGAAGTCTACCAGAGATGCGCAAACAGGTAGAAATATTCACCGATGGATCTTGCCTTGGTAATCCCGGCCCAGGCGGTTACGGCGCCATTTTACGCTATGGTCAACATGAGAAAACGTTCAGCGCGGGCTATCGCCTGACAACCAATAATCGCATGGAGTTGATGGCTGCGATTGTTTCGTTGGAAGCACTGACTCAGCCTTGCAATGTGGTGCTAAGCACCGACAGCCAGTATGTACGTCAGGGCATTACCAGTTGGATTCATAACTGGAAAAAGCGTGGCTGGAAAACGGCAGATAAGAAACCCGTCAAGAACGTCGATCTTTGGAAACGTCTCGATACCGCACTCAGTACCCACAAAATTGAGTGGGAATGGGTTAAAGGTCACGCCGGTCATCCTGAGAATGAGCGCTGCGATGAACTGGCTCGCAGCGCTGCAGGCAACCCCGCTTTTGAGGATATCGGTTATCAGCCTGAATCTTGATCTTTTGCCTGACGAAACTGACGCGTGGCGTTAACCGTTTGACGCACCTGCGATTTGCTCAGGCTCTTTTTGGCTTTGGTTGGCGTTAGCGGGAAAGTCCGCTTACGCGCCACCACAATATTCAGACAACCCAGCGCCGGTAAATGGGCGCTGATCAGCTTGCCGCCCTGCCGATGCCACGGCAAAACCTGAAAGCGCGTGCGGAAAACGACTTCATAATTCAGCAAGCCTAGCCAGTCGAGTAAACGCATCTGACTGAACATCCGGCCACTCCACGGCGCTTTTCGGTGAACCATCGGCACAAACTTACTGATGCCGAGTAAGCTAAACGGATTGAAGCCGCTGATAATCATCCAACCATCATCGATTAATACCCGATCAACTTCGCGCAATACACGATGAGGATCTTGATTCCACGCCAGCGTATGCGCCAGCAAACAGGCATCAACGGATTTAGATTCAAACGGTAATTGCGAAGGATCTGCCCGTACCTGTAACAGGTCACCTTCACTGCCCACATTAACCTGATGCGAGATAGCGCAGTTTTCGGTATTGATTTCTGCACTCAGGTTGCCAAGCTTAAGCATATGAAAGCCATAAAGCTTTCCGAGATAAGGTTGAAGTTGCTGCGTTAGCGCGTCGCGAAAATATTCTCCCCATGGCATGTCTTGCCAGGAGTGCGGCGCGGTCAGAATTTGGCGTGTTTTAGCGGGCTTCATGCTTTACCATCTTCCTTTTCCTACGACCTGCGAGAGGTGATTATGAATCTTACCAGTATTCCGGCGTTGCAAGATAACTACATCTGGACGCTGACAGATAATGAAGGAAAATGCCTGATTGTCGATCCAGGCGAAGCGCAGCCAGTGGTGGAAAAAGTCAAAGCCAATGGCTGGCAACCTGTCGCAATTTTGCTCACGCATCATCATAACGATCACGTAGGTGGTGTGAAAACCCTGCTTGAACACTTCCCTGACATTGAGATTTTCGGACCACAAGAAACCGCAGATAAAGGTGCAAAAACCCTGGTAAGTGAAGGGGATAAGGTGAGTGTGTTAGGCATGACCTTTGACGTGATCGCTACCCCCGGGCACACTTTAGGACATATCTCATATTACAGCGCCCCTTACCTTTTCTGTGGCGACACAATGTTTTCTGGCGGCTGTGGCAGGCTTTTTGAAGGAACTGCAGAGCAAATGTATCAATCATTTCAAAAGCTTAATACGTTACCTGAGGAAACTTTAGTCTGTTGTGCTCATGAGTATACGTTATCCAATTTAACCTTTTCTGCGGCTATTCTGCCTCATGACCCGCAAATTATGGCTGAATTCCAGAAAATTAAGGACTTACGTGCCAAAAACGGCATTAGTTTGCCCACAAAACTGGCGCACGAACGGTCAATAAATTTATTTTTGCGTACGCAAGACCCTGATTTACAACGTGCTTTGAACGTTGACCCTTCAGGAAAGCCGATATGGCATACATTTGCCGTTCTACGCGAGAAGAAAGATAGTTTCTGACATTTCGGGTTGTGTTGTGAAAAGTCGTCAAGTATAGTTGCTCGTCTTTTAAGCGACTATTGACACACACATGAAGGCTAAAGCGATATTACTCGCCTCGGTCTTGCTGGTTGGATGCCAGGCTTCACGGAATGACGCCAACATCCCAGAACAGCATGCCCAGAGTCTGTCTTCAGCTGGTCAAAGTGAAAATGGAAAATACGGAGACGAATTATTGTCACCGCGATGGCAGGAAGATGGAACTGGCCTCGCAGACGACAGTGATCTCTGGAGTTTCATTAGTGACGAGTTGAAGATGGGGATTCCGGAAAACAGCCGGATCCGCGAACAAAAAACAAAGTTTTTAAAGAATAAGAGCTATCTCCACGATGTAACATTACGGGCAGAGCCGTACATGTACTGGATAGTCGAGCAAATACAGAAACGTAAAATGCCGATGGAACTAGTACTGCTACCCATAGTGGAGAGCGCTTTTGACCCTCGCGCAACATCATCCGCCAATGCCGCAGGCATTTGGCAGATCGTTGCTGCTACCGGGCGAAACTATGGTTTGAAACAGAACCAATACTACGATGGTCGACGCGATGTGGTCGCTTCAACCAAAGTTGCACTGGATATGATGCAACGCCTCAACACGATGTTTGACGGTGACTGGTTATTAACCATCGCGGCTTACAACAGTGGCGAAGGGCGTGTATTGAAGGCGATGAAACAGAACAAGGCGCGCGGTAAGCCCACCGATTTCTGGCATCTTTCGCTTCCACGTGAAACCACGGTTTACGTCCCTAAAATGTTGGCTTTGAGTGAACTGCTCAAAAACAACAAGCGTTACGGTATTAAACTGCCAGCACCTAATGAAAGCCGCGCTCTGGCGCGTGTTGAAGTAGGTCAGCAGATGCAGTTGACGCAAGCCGCTGAAATGGCCGGTATGTCGCTCAGTAAATTAAAGAGCTTCAATACGGGCTATAAAGGGGGTGCTACAGCACCAAATGGACCGCACTATATTATGGTGCCTAAGTCCAACGTCGCAAAGTTGCGTAATTCACTGGCTTCCGGTGATATCGCAGCCGTACAGCCAACGCAGCTAGCGAAAGCCAGCGCAACCGGTGGGTACAGAGTGCGCACGGGTGATACGCTTTCCGGTATCGCTAATAAGCTGGGCGTCAGCATTGCCACACTGAAGCAGCAAAACAACCTGCGCAGTGCAGCTATCCAGCCCGGTCAAACATTGAACGTGGGCACTAGCGGCACCAAGCTGGCTGATAACGGCAACAGCATCACCTATCGTGTTCGTAAGGGTGATTCTCTTGGCAGTATTGCAAAGCATCACGGCGTCAATATCAAAGACGTGATGCGCTGGAACAGTGTGCTGGATAACTCAAAAGATATTCAGCCAGGCGATAAGTTAACGCTGTTTGTAAATAATAGCGCAACACCAGATACCTGATACGTCGAAAAGGCTGACAATTGTCAGCCTTTTTCTTTTATACCTTTCTGCTTTACATCAGTTCAGCGTTTCGAGTTGAACTCTACCAGTAATGGATTGTGATCCGAGGCGCGAGTCACTAACACTGATGCTTCGCTAACATTCATGTCGCGATAGAAAACAAAATCCAGGGGACGCCCAAACGCTTTACGGCGATGGTCGGCAGTAAACATCACCTCTTCCAGATCCATTTGCTGTGCAAACCGATACAGCGCATTGATACGCTGCCGACTCCAGGCATTAAAATCCCCTGCCATGATAACCGGCCCACGGTGATGCGTGATCTGCTCACCAATCGGTCCCAACTGTTTACTGTAAACATCAACGCCAAGGCTAAAATTCACGGCATGGATGTTTACGACCATTAGCATTTCACCGGTCGGTAAAGGATAAGCAGTAATGAGCGCCGACTTCGCGAGCCGTAAGAGCGGTTCACGCTCTCGTAACGGGCAGCAATAGACAGGATGCGCCGAAGCTAAGGTCATGACTCCTGAGGGATGCTGTGGCAGCACGAAAGCAGGAACCTGATCTGCTGCGAGATAGTTGCTGGTAGCAAAACGTACCAGTTCTGGCGTAGTCTGCGCTTCCTGAAGCAAAACCAGATGCGCGTCTTTACCGAATCCCTCTAACACTGTCATCCAGTCTGCACGCTGCTGCTTGAAAATATTCCATACCAATACCTTTAAGTTAGGATTGGCAGGCAGCGGAGCACCGGGAGGAAGCGCTTGTCCGAGATGAAGCATTGCACCCGGCGGGAAGATCTGTTCCGCTGGCTGTCCCGCGACATATCGCATTGCATAAGTTTTTTTCCGCACTTTCCCGCCTGACTCATTACTCAACAAAGTATATCTCTTGTCTGTTATAGGGATTTTAGTACGGGGTTTCAATCAATGTCGGTGAATGTCGGAATTCATCTCATTCTTAATGTGCAAAACAGCCGGCGGATTGCAGGCTGTTTCGGGTTTTATTCCATCACTGGCTCGGAGCTAGGCCGATCAAGGCGGCCACTTAGCCGAATCAATAACAGAGCAGAAAAAACGATAAGCGCGCCAATCCACGGCGTTTGAGACAGCCCATAATGTTGAACTACGTAGCCTCCAATTGTCGATCCTAACGCAATACCGACATTGAAAGCGGCGATGTTCAGCCCTGACGCAACATCAACCGCACCGGGTGTATAACGTTCCGCTTTCTGTACTACATACACTTGCAGGCCAGGCACATTGCCAAACGCAAATATTCCCATCACCAACACGGTTGCTAAAGCTGCCCAATGAAGTGAGGCAGTGAACTGAAATAGGAGTAACGATAGCGCCAACGCAGCAAAAATCAGGCTGAGCGCCCGTACCGGGCCTTGTGTATCTGCCAGCTTGCCGCCCCAAATATTACCGATCGCGACAGACACGCCATAGCCGAGCAAAATAATGCCTACTGCCGAAGGTGAGAACCCCGCTAACTGCTGCATGACAGGCGCTAAAAATGTAAAGGTGGTAAAAACTCCGCCATATCCTAGCGCGGTAATGGCGTAGATCAGCATCAAGCGAGGATTAACTAAGACCTGTGCCTGCTGTAACAGACTCGTGTTTTTAGGTTGGGCGATATTACGCGGAATAAGTATAGCGCTCGCGATTAAAGCTATGACACCCAGCAACGATACAGCGAGGAAGCTTTCGCGCCAGCCAAAATGTTGACCAATAAAGGTTCCCATCGGAACACCCGTCACTAAGGCAACGGTTAATCCACCAAACATGATAGCAATGGCACTGGCGGCTTTATCTTTACTGACCAGGCTGGTGGCAATTGTTGAACCAACAGAGAAGAAAACGCCATGCGCCAGCCCTGTCAGCAAGCGAGCAATGATCAGCGTGTTGTAATCGGGGGCTCGCCAGGCAACGATGTTGCCCATCGTGAACAGCGCCATTAATCCTACAAGTAAATATTTACGCGGTAATTTTCCTGTCAGCGCAGTCAACACTGGCGCGCCTACCGCAACGCCTATTGCATAGATCGATACCAGCATTCCTGCTGAAGGTAAGGTAATGGTCATCTGCTCGGCGATCGTCGGGATCAATCCTACAATGACAAATTCAGTTGTTCCTATAGCGAATGCGCTGATGGTTAGCGCCCAAAGAGCAAGTGGCATAATTAACTCCATCCAATGATTGATGGCCGCTAGTATTGCCGCATGCTTTAATAACAAAAAGATGCAAAATAACAATAGTCTTTTGTCTGGAGGGAAATAGTGAAAGCATCTTCTGAAGAGCTAAAAGTGTTTGTTAGCGTGGTTGAAAGCGGGAGCTTTAGTCGCGCCGCCGAGCAACTGCACATGGCAAACTCAGCTGTAAGTAGGACCATCAAGAAGTTAGAAAATAAGCTCGGCGTTGCGTTGCTTACGCGAACAACGCGACATTTAGCGCTAACACAAGAAGGCGAGCGTTATTTCAGACGGGTGCAAAGTTTCTTACAAGAAATGACATCGGCAGAAAATGATTTAATTGAAAGCCGTTACGCACCAAAGGGTTTATTACGAGTGGATGCAGCAACGCCGGTTATTCTTCATCTACTTATGCCAATGATTAAACCCTTCCGCGAACGTTATCCTGATGTCACTTTGTCGTTAATTTCCTCTGAAAGCTTCATCAATTTGATTGAACGCAAGGTGGATGTGGCTATTCGAGCAGGTAATTTAACGGACTCAACACTGCGAGCCAGACTGCTATTTATAAGCTATCGAAAATTGGTAGCTTCACCTGAATATCTTAAAAAAAGGGGGACGCCGCACAATGTTACAGATTTAGATCGCCATGAGTGCCTGGGCTTTGTTGATCCTTCGCGTCTAAATCGCTGGCCTGTTGCTCAGGAAAGCGGTGAGCTTTACGATATTCATTTGGGAATGTCTTCTAATAGCGGCGAGACCATCAAACAGCTTTGCCTAAACGGCAATGGCATCGCATGTTTGTCTGATTACATGATCGATAGAGAAATTGCTGAAGGAAAGTTGGTAGAGGTATTAGCTGAGCAGCGACTCCCTGTGGAAATGCCGTTCAACGCGGTTTACTACAGCGACATGGGGGTAAGCCAGCGCGTGCGTGCATTTATTGATTTTCTTAGTGAGTGGATGAGTGAACAGCCCTGGCGCGTGCAGGACTGTTTAAGCAAAACTTAATCCCAGTCAGGTGCCAGTCCTTCAGGACTAACCAAACGATGATTACGATCTAATGAACCAATCTGCATCATATCATCTTCATCCAGTGTGACTTTTATAGCATCAAGATTACTGACTAAGTTATCACGCTTGGTTGAAGATGGAATAACTGCGTACCCGAGCTGCATAGCCCATGCCAGAACAGCCTGAGCTGCCGTTATCTGATGCTTCATCGCAATGGCTTGAATAACCTCGTTTTTCAAAGCTGCACCATATGCCAGCGTCATATAAGAAGTGATGGGAATAGCATGAGTATTTGCAAAATCTACAACCTGGCGGTTCTGTAAAAAGGGGTGAAGCTCAATCTGATTTGTAGCGATATTTGCAGCACCAACCGCATTAATCGCCTGCTGCATAAGATCTATCGTAAAGTTTGATACGCCTATTTGGCGCGTTAACCCCTGCTGTTTCGCTTCCATAAGAGCTTGCATGCTTTCAGCTACTGAAATTGCTGCGCCTGGAGAAGGCCAATGGATCAGCGTTAAATCGATATAATCAGTTCTTAGCTTTTTTAAACTCTCTTTGAGACTGGTAATCAAATCGTCTTTCGAAAGGTTTTCGACCCATATTTTCGTGGTGATGAATAAGTCATTACGAGCAATGTCACTTTCAGCGATCGCCTGACCAATAGCCGCCTCATTTTCATAGATCTGAGCGGTATCAATGACGCGATAACCAACGTCTAAGGCAGTTTTTACTGAATGAATAACGACATCATTTTGCAAACGGAAGGTCCCAAGACCAAAAGCGGGAATAGACATTTTATCCTCATTAATGTGAACGGAATTATATAATGAGGTCATTTTGACAGGGTTATTATTGCTGATTAAGCCGCTGATAAGCAGAAGATAATTGATTTTTAATCAACCTACCGCTTTTTGCACAAATGAAAAAGCCCTGACTTTTCAGTCAGGGCTTATCAATTAAGTGGCGGAACGGACGGGGCTCGAACCCGCGACCCCCTGCGTGACAGGCAGGTATTCTAACCAACTGAACTACCGCTCCACCGATTCTGTACTGCCGCCCGCGCTGCAGGCTGCAGGTGTTTCG